>JAABUH010000347.1_pt1 | contig 69711 bp, 60 predicted proteins | sample 5559121 | NCBI WGS metagenome assembly JAABUH01 (sample SAMN10711871, study PRJNA513364) | rock metagenome | isolation source: Antarctica rocks | place: Antarctica: Victoria Land, Battleship Promontory nord | collected 2015-12-28 | reverse complement strand
GCGCACCGTCGGGGCGCTGGAGACGGCCCTTGGCGGCCTGCTCGATGCCGTCACCCCGCGCGATGCCCGCCACTTCTTCGCCCACTGCGGCTACGGCACCGCTACATAACCCTGAGAAATGCTGTAAAGGATCTTTTCCTTCAAGAATCGCTTGTTCGACTTCTGCGATGATCTGCTGAGAAGGTGGAGCGGTGAGCGATCCTATAAGGTCTGTTTCCTGGGCAGACCAGCCGGGTACTGTCTTTGCTCCGAGCGCCATCGCGAGTGCAGCAAGCTGCTCCGGCGATGAAATAGCCGACCAATTGCTTTGCACTGGCACACTTGTCCTGACCATTGGCCTACCTCCTTGAAGCACTATAGCATGTACGGACATAGAATTCGATCGCGCTCTTTACGACGTATGCATAGGAGAATTGGGGATGCGACTGGGCGGGCCGATCTATGGTGAGTGGCAGGACGCAGCGGGGTGGGCGGCGCTGGTGGGCACACACGGCTATCGCGCCGCCTATGCGCCGATCCGTGCGGGGGATCCGGTCGCGCCGGGCGCGTATGCGCGGGCGGCGGCGGATGCGGGGATCGTCATCGCGGAGGTCGGGGCGTGGGGGAATAATCCGCTCAGCACCGACCCCGCCGAGGCGGCGGCGTCGATCGCGCGCTGCCAGGAGCGCCTGGCGCTGGCGGAGGAGTTCGGCGCGCGGTGCTGCGTCAACGTCGCCGGTTCGCGCGGCGCGCGTTGGGCCGGACCGGACCCGGCGAACTTCGCCGATGACACCTTCGCGCTGATCGTGGATACGGTCCGCGCGATCATCGACGCGGTGAAGCCGACGCAGACGGCCTACGCGCTGGAAGTGATGCCGTGGATTTCCCCGGATACCCCGGACACCTACGTCGCCCTGGTCGAGGCGATCAATCGTCCGGCCTTCGGCGTCCACCTCGATCCGGTCAACTTCATCGCCAGCCCGCGTCGTTTCTACGGCAACGCGGCGCTGATCCGCGAGGCGTGCGCCAGGCTCGGGCCGTTGATCCGCAGCAGCCACGCGAAGGACATCGCGCTCCTCGATGGGCGCGGCGCGGTGCAGTTCGAGGAGGTCCGACCCGGCCTCGGTGGCCTCGACTATCGGACCTTCCTGACCGAACTCGACCGTCTCGCGCCCGATCTGCCGCTGATACTCGAACATCTGCCGCGCGCCGAGGAGTACGCGGCGGCGGCGACGCACATCCGGGGCGTCGCCGCCGAACTCGCGATCTCGCTGGATGGTCGCCCTGGTGGTGCTTGACCTCGTAGATGCAGCGGCGCGCGGACTCACCATCCGCGCGCCGTCCTCGTCCCTTCTGCCGACTGCCGACTGCCGACCGCCGACCGCCGACCGCCGACCGCCGACTATTTCCGCGGCGAGGCCGGTCCGCCCGCCGCGACCCAATCGGGCATGGTGAAGCCTTCCCCGAAGAAGTAGTCCTCCATCGTCTGCCGCAGGAAGTCGCGCGCGCCGCGCTCGGCGAGGTTGAGGCGGTAGGCTCCGATCAGCGCCCGCGCGTGCTCTTGCCAGGCCGCGAACGCCTCGGCGGAGATCGACTCGTAGATCCGTTGCCCCAGCTCCCCCGCGAACGGCGGTTCTTCGAGTCCGGGGAGTTCGCGACCGAGTTTCTTGCACTGTACCAGCTGCGCCATGCGCCCTTACTCCTGTAATGCGCTCTCGTATCATCGGCACCGGTGTCAGGCGGTGCCGCCGTCAACCGCCCCGGTCGCGCTCTGCGGTGTCGAACCCTGCTTTGCACGCATCGCGCGCGAGTGTACCACGCCTGCCGGCTGGTTTATGCTCAACGCCAGGTGGGGATCCAGATGCGCGATTGCAGTTCCGGCGCGGTCAAATTCACCGAGGCGTAGATCGGGTAGAAGAAGATGAATGCGGCGATGACGACCGCCACATAGCCGACCGCCACCGCGCGCAGCGGCACGATCCGCCGGCCCCATTGCCACAGATCGTTGACGGCGACCGCGACGGCGAGGGTGCCGAAGATCGACGCGGGCAGGAAGTGATAGATGTAGGCGAGGCGCGGGATCAGCGCCCAGGGGAGCCACTGGCCGAAGAAGCCGATCAGCAGGACCGGCAGCGCCGGGTTGCGCCCGAGCCACCAACGCACGGTGACGTAGAGGGTCGCGGGGAGGTAGAACCAGTAGAGGAGCGGATTCCCGTTCGCGTAGGTGTTGGCCGAGACGCCGTTCGCGCCGAGCGTCTGCGCGTAGTAGACCGGGCGCCACACGGCGGGCCACTCGTACCACTTCGAGGAATAGGGGTGCGTGGCGACGAGATGCGAGTGGTAGTAGTACATCTGCCATTGCAGCTCGCGCAGCTGCGCGATCGTGTGGCCCATCGCGAAGAAGGGGATGTAGCTGGCCCCGTAGAGGACGAGCGGCAGCACCACCAGGCCGAGCGGCACCCAGATCAGGTGCTGCACCAGCGCGCCGCTCGCCCGGTCCTCCGCCGATGGTTGTGGCGGGGCGATGAGGAGCGCGACGGCGCGATCGGGCCACGCGGGTCGTTGCTGCCGGGCGCTCGCCTGTCGTTGCGGGCCGACGAGCAGCACCGCGAGTTGCCAGAAGAGCACCGCCAGGACGATCAGGACGATGGTCAGGCCGCTGCCGATGCGTAGCAGGGGAAAGACGAGCACGCCCGCGATCGCGACGAGCGCGGCCAGGGCGATGACGATGCGGCGTGCGGCGCTGGTCAGCAGCCCGTAGGTGCGCCAGACGGCCACCGCACCGAGCAGCACCGCCGGGTAGACCGCGTTCCACTTGGTGGCGATGGCGAGGCCCATGAACAGGCCGAGCAGGAGCAGGGGCGTCCGCACGCGCGCCGGTGGCGCGGTCAGGAACGCATAGAAGCCGATGAAGGCGCAGACCATGAAGACGGTGCCGAAGATGTCGATCACGCCGGTGCGCGACTCGACGAAGTACAGCCCGTCCACGAGGGTCAGCGTCGCCGCAGCGAGCGCGACGAGGCGTTGCCCGGTTAGGCGCAGGCCGAGCAGATAGACCGCGCCGAGGCCGAGCGCGCCGAAGACGGCGCTCATGAAGCGCCAGCCGAGCGGCGTGTCGCCCCAGGCGAGGATGCCGAGCGTCATCAGCAGCTTGCCGAGGGGCGGGTGGGTCCACTCGTAGGCGACCCCGGCGATCGGCGCTTGTGTGCTCCAGAGCCAGGCGTCGGCGTTGCCGATGGCGTATTGGGCGGCGGTGTAGGCGTGGTAGACCTCGTCGTAGCTGTACTTGGGCGGATCCTCGATCCGGGCCAGGTAGAGGACGAAGCCGCCGACGATGAAGAGGGCGATCAGGAGCAGGTCGAGCCGCGCGATGGTCCCGCGCGCCGCCTCGGTTTGCCGCGTTGTGGCGGTATCGGCCGCGCTGTTGGCACCGCGCGCCGCGCGTGGCGGTGCCGGTGTGGATCCACGAGGCAGGGTTGCCGCGTCGCCCCCGCTGCGCGCCTGTGCAGGCGGGCGCTGGCCCTCCCGCCGCCGCGCGCCCGATCGCGCGCCACTCTTCCGTTTCCCGTTCGCACCCACGCGATCCCTCCGCGTCGCTGTCAGGCCCAGTCTTCATCGGACGATATTCGTATAGCGTAGCATAGCGACAATGGCGCCACCATCGTGGAGCGAACGCCGCGAACCCTCGCGGGGGCGGCGATGATCGGGCGTGCTATGATGACCGCTGACAATGGTGGTCTGCACGACGTGAAAGCGAGAACGGGCGGCATGGTAGCGGGGTTGCAGCGGGCGATACAGGGGCCGAATCACAAGTGGTGGGCGCTGGTGACCGTCGCCATCGGCACCTTCATGGCGACCCTCGATTCGAGCATCGTCAACATCTCCCTGCCCGCGATCCTCACCTACTTTCACAGCGATCTGGCAACGATCCAGTGGGTCGTGCTGGCCTATCTCCTGGCGATCACCTCGCTCCTGCTGACCTTCGGGCGGCTCGCCGACATCTGGGGGCGGAAGAAGGTCTACACGATCGGCTTCGGCATCTTCACCCTCGGCTCGCTCGCCTGTGGCCTCGCGCCCACGCCCACCTATCTGATCGGCGCGCGCGTCTTCCAGGCGATCGGCGCGGCGATGTTGCAGGCGAACGGCCTGGCGATCACCAACGCCGTCTTTCCCGGCAGGGAACGCGGGCGCGCGTTGGGGATCAACGGCACCGTCGTCGCCACCGGCACCACCCTCGGCCCGACGATCGGCGGGGTGCTGGTAGGGGCGTTCGGCTGGCAGTCGATCTTCTTCGTGAACCTCCCGGTGGGACTGATCGGGATCGGGCTGGCCCTGCTGGTCCTGCAAGAGGAGCGGATCTCCACCCGGCGCGAGGGAGCCGCCGCGCGCTTCGACCCGCCCGGCGCGATCCTGATCTCGATCGCCCTGATCACCCTGCTGCTCGGGCTCAACCGCGGCGACGTGGCGGGGTGGGGCTCGCCCCAGATCCTCGGCCTCTTCACCGCTGCGATCGTCTGCTTCGGCGCGTTCATCGTCGTCGAGCGCCGGGTCGTCGCGCCGATCCTCGATCTGGCCCTCTTCCGTATCCGGGCGTTCGCCACCGGGAGCTTCGCCGCGCTCTGCTCGTTCCTGGCGATCTCGGCCAACGCCTTCCTGATGCCCTTCTTCCTGCAACTCGTCCTCGGCTTCAGCCCGGCCCAGGCGGGCTTGCTGCTGACCCCCACCTCGCTGACGCTGGCGGTCGTCTCGCCGCTCAGCGGCTGGCTCTCGGATCGGCTCGGTGCGCGCATCCTCTCGTCGCTCGGCCTCGCCATCTCGGCGCTCGCGCTGCTCGCGCTCAGCTTCCTGACGGCGGGCGCGCATTATATCGACGTCCTCTTCCGGCTGATCCTCCTCGGCATCGGCATCGGCATCTTCAACTCGCCGAACTCCTCGGCGATCTTCAGTTCCGTCCCGCGTGACCGCTACGGCGTGGTCGGCGGCTTCCTCTCGATGGTCCGCAACAGCGGGCAGGTGGTCGGCGTCGCGATCGCCGGGGCGCTGATCGTCGCCGCGATCGCCCCGGTCGTCGGCGAGGGGGGGCTCGACGCGCTGCGAACGGGGGCCAGTGGCGGGTCATCCAACGCGCTGCTGAACGCCTTCATGCAGGGCTTCCGGCACGCCTTCCTGCTCTCCGCCGCGCTCGCCGCGTGCGGCGCGCTCGTCTCCCTCCTGCGCGGTCCGCGCCCTGCCGCCGCGACTGCCGCGCCCGCCGCCGCGCCGGGCGACGACTGAGCGCTCTAACACCGCCGCCGCCGCCGCACGGCCACAGCGCGCCGCAACGTGCGGGAATGTTTGCCGGACCCGGCGGGTTAGCACTCGTATGGGGATGTCGCCGACTGGCGGCACCAGGGTGAGGAAGGGAGGCCAACGATGGTAGGGCTCGCGAACGCGCACGAGGCGGCGACGGAACTCCGCAAGGTCCGGCAGTCCCGGCAGTATCGGCCCGATCCGCTCGATGAGGCGACGATCGAGGACTTGCTCCAGATCGCGCGCTGGAGCGGTAGTTCGAGCAATTCGCAGCCGTGGCACTTCGTCGCGGTCACCGATCGGGCGCTCCTCCAGGAGTTGTCCACGGTGCGCGGCAACTCGACCGCCTGGGTCGCGACCGCGCCGCTGGCGATCGCGATCGTCCTCGATGGGAAGAATCAGGTCAGCGAGGCGTTCGATGAGGGGCGCGTCACCGAGCGCCTGTTGATCGCCGCACACTTCCTCGGGCTCGGCGGCGGCACCGCCTGGTTCGGCGACGCGAGCCAGCAGGCCCGCGCGAAGGAATTGCTCGGCATCCCCGCCGAGCGGACCGCGCGCTCCCTGGTCGTGCTCGGTTACCCCGCCGAGCAGTCGGTCCCGCGTCCGGGCGCGTCGGGCGGGCGCAAGCCGCTCGCGGAGGTCGCCAGCCGCGATCGCTACCCGGCGAACGAGGCGTAGCGCCACAGCAAGTGCCATAAGCACAACGCGGGCGACGGAGCACTGCTCCGTCGCCCGCGTTCTATTTGCTGATGCCGCTCATCGCGATGAGCAGGATGTTCCTCGCTCTACCGCCCCAGTTCGTACTTTCAGAAGAGCCACTGTCCGCCGCGATAGCGCCAGTTCGGGAAGATGATCCGCAAGAGGCTCTGGCTCGCCAGGAAGGTGACGAACCAGATCACGCCGTACTGGATGATGAAGACCGGCAGCGGCACCGCGAAGACCCGGAACGCCCTGGCGAGGAGGAAACTGAGCAGGAAGACGATGACGCCCTCCCAGACCCCGGCCAGGAATTGGTAGGCCGGGGGCCAGTCACGATCCCAACGCCCGCCCTGGATCGCCATGTAGACGATGTCCCACCCATATCCCAGGACGATGACGAGGAGCAGGATCAGCGCCGGGGTGAAGCCGTAGAAGAGCATGAATGGCAGCGTGATCAGCACGCCGAAGGTCAGCAGGAGCAGCGTCCGCGTCTGCCAGCGCCCGAAGAGTGTCGGTGTCATGGTTTCGCTCCTGCGGCCCACTTGATCCATTGGATTGGTGAGGTGATGACGTTCAAACGGTGTACGCCCGGCGCGCGGCGGCGGGCGAGCGCCTGCACCGAGGCCAGCGCCGCGAATTGCAGGCCGAGGAAGCTATCCACCGCCGCCATCGGCCCGCCGAGGGTCATCGCCCCGGCGGCGTAGATCTGCCCCTGGCCGTTCTCTATGCCGGTGACCGCGAAATCGTTCTCCACACGGAGGCGCCCCTTCGGACCTTTCCGCAGGCCGTGGTGCTCGACGAGGTCTTTCAGCAGCGGATGAGCGTCCACCGTTGCTTCCAATCCGGTGCAGTCGACGATATAGTCGGCCTTGAGGTCGGTTTCGTCCTGGATCAGCCCCTTCCCGACGAGCGTGGTGACGAGCTTGCCCCCCTCGCCGCACCGGACCTGCTTCACGTCGCCGAAGCGGATCTGATACCACCCCTCGCGCTGGCCGGTGTCGATAATCTTCACCCAGTCGCTGCGTCTGGCGGTCGTCGTCCCGCCCCAGTCGTTGAGGAGGCGATCCCGCTCCTGGTCGCTGGCGCGTTCGAGTTGGAAGCGCATCTCCCCGGTCCAGGTGGCCTTGGGCCAGTTGAAGGGCTGGTATTCCTAGTGGTCGATCATCGTGCGCTCCGCGCGCCCGAAGCGATGCCCCCGCGCCACGGGAGTACGCATCAGATGCAGCACGCCGATCCGTGGGTTCTGCTGGCGGAGCTCGTAGAGGCGCTGGAGGATGCGCGAGGCGACGATGCCACGCCCGCGCACCAGCACCGTACCGCCATGACGTAGCAAGCCCTGATAGACCTGCTCGTGTTCCTCGTAGGCATTGACGACTTTGGAGAAGTCGCCCGTTTCCTCGCGGTATTTTTGCAGGTCGGGGAGGAGTTTGATCCCCGGATAGCCGACCGCCACCTGGACGAAGCGCGCCACGATCAGGCGATGCGCCGAGGGGTTTTGCGGCGTCGATTGTGAGTAGGCGATCACGTAGCGGCCATCGTCGGTCTTGCGGATCGCGCGTACCCGCCCGTAGCGCCAGATCTGCGCCCAGCCGATCCGCGCCGCCTCGCGATCGATCGAGCGGAAGACATCCCCGGAGCGCGGGGTGTAGGTATCCGAGAAAGTCGGCTCGCCGAAGATCTGCCAGGTGCGCGTGAAGGCGTTGCCGAACTCCCCACGGACGAGCGACGAGGCCACCTCGCGCACGGCGTAACCGGGCCAGCCCCAGAGATTATCCGGGCAGGAATCGGAGTTGGAGCGCAGGCGCTCGTGCAGGGGGATCTGCGACTGCGCGCAGAGGCGTGCGTAGCGGCTGTACGGCTTGTCCTCCAGGCCGATCGCCGTGATCGCGCGCGCATCTACGCCGTGGACGACGAGGTGATCGACCCAGGCGAACGAGCCGAGTCCGCCGCCGACCGCCAGGTACACCGTCTCGTCGATCGGCAGCCCGGTCGCGCTCAGCGCCGCGATCGGCACCACCGGAGCCCCGAAGATCGCGGGGGGGAAGGCGTTGGCCGGACGTGCGGAGGCCAGCGCCTCCGGTATGTCGAGGATCACCGTGCCGCTCTCGACCGGGTTGACGACCGGCACGACGACGCCGATACGGGTTGCCAACGCTTGCTCGGCGGATGCCTGCGGCGCGGCACCCTCGACCGTCAGGCGTACGCCGCCGATCGTGATCACGTCACCCGGCCCGATCGCCCGCTCGGCGATCCGCTCGTCGTTGACGAAGGTGCCGTTCGAGGAACCCTGATCGATGATCGTCGCGCCGGTGGCCGTTGGCGCGATGCGGGCGTGGCGGCGCGAGGCGCTCGTCGTCGGCAGGACGATGTCGCAGTCGTCGCCGCGCCCGATGATCAGGGCGCAGTCGAGTGGCAGGTCGTGTGCTCTGCCCTCGTTGTCCGCCCAGCGCAGCCGCAGGGGGGCACTCGCCGCGCCCCGCGCCGTCTCGATCGCGCTGAAGGCCGGGGAATCGAGGTCGACCGTCAGGGTGAACGGGCCGATCGTGAGCAGCGCGCCAGCGGTCAGCGCCTCGCGCGCGACGCGCCGCTCGCCGATGAACGTGCCGTTGCTGCTGCCGTTGTCGACCACGATCAGGTTCCCGCCATCGCGCTCGATACGGGCGTGCAGGCGCGAGATCGCCGCCGCGTTCAGCACGATCTCGTTGTCGGGGTCGCGCCCGAGGCGCACCGGCGTCGGGCCGTACCATTCGAATTCCTCGCCCGTGCCCGGATCGTTCCAGGCGCGGCGCAGCAGATCAGCGGGTCGCGATGCGCTCATTGTGATTTCACCATTCCCCGTAGAAAATATCGATAGCGCCGCTGCACGATAGCAGCGGCGGTGAATCCTAGCCGATGAAGGTATCCGCCGTGGCGAGGGCGGTGCCACAGTTGGGGCAGAAGCCGCTGGTTAGCACCGCTACGACCTTGCCGCACGGGCCGGGGCAGCGCACGCGCAGCGCCGTCGGCTCCTTGACCTCGATCGCGATCTCGCCGAGGCGTATCCGCGTCCCTGGCAGCAGCGCGGTCAATTGGCCCTGCCCCAGGTGTGTCGACTGGCCGTAGTGCGCGACGACGATCGGGTTGGTCTGGCTCAGGTTGCGGATCTGGAGGCCCGCCCCCCGATCGAAGATCTCCGCGTGGCGGCGCGACACGGTGGGGTGCGCGATCGTGATCGTGCAGTCCGGGCTGCGCCCCAGCGTCGCCGTGGTGCCGGGCGACAGCCAGCGGCTCTGCTGCTGTCCCCCAATCGTCCATTCCAGAATCATGGCCTCTCCCCCTCGCCCGCTCGTCGTGTTGTATTTGCCCCGTCAGGGTGCTCAGGCCGTTTCCCCGGTCACCGGAGCGTTCGTCACCCGCACCGCTACCTCGTTGGCTGTCTTGAGTTTACCGCTGCGTGCCAGCCAGTCGCGCCCGAGCTTCAGCGCGATCGGGGTGATGATACTCCCGGCGGTCGCCAGGAAGACGACGATGGTGTAGTACTCCGGCGAGAGGACCGGCGTGGTCGCTCCGACGGCTTTGTAATCGAGCGCGGTCTTCGCCACGACGATATCCACGCCCCCCTTCGCATTCATCCCCGCGCCGAGGACCACGCGCTCCTGCACGCTGAGCGGGCTGAGGCGGGAGAGGATGAAGGCGACGAGCGATTTGGCGAGGAGCGCGCCGAAAAGTAGCGCCAGCAGCGGCACGAGCGCGGTGCCGAAGACCCCGAAATTGACCTTGAACCCGGCGGAGACGAAGAAGATCGGGGCGAGGAACCGGTAGGCGACATCCTCCACGGAGTTGAGCGCCGCCTTGAACTCGCCCTCCGGGAACATGTCGGCGCGGAGGAAGAGCCCGCCGAGGAAGCCTCCGAGGATCACCGCCAACCCACCGAGGAGCGCCAGCCCGGCGAAGAGGAGGCCGATCAGGAGGATCACCGCGAAGGTGTGTGAGCGGCTATCGAGCTTCAGCAGCGCCAGGACCGGGCGGAGGCGCGGGAAGACGAGCGTGCCTACCGCCACCGTGACCACCAGGAAGGCCAGCGCTTTGAGGAGGACAATGCCGAGCAGATGGAAGTCGACATTCCCCGATTTGTAGACGCTCTCCGTGATCGCCGCACCGGTCAGCAGGACCGCGACTGTCAGGAGTGACACCGCCGCCAGGAATTGCCCGACCCGTTCCTGGATCAGATCGAGGTCGAGCAGGATGCGCGGGAGGGTGGCGAGCGCGGTGTTGCTGATCGCCACACCGATGACCAGCCCTTCATTCAGCGGACGCCCGAAGACGCCGGTCGTCAGGAAGTAGCCGACCGCGAACGAGGCGGCGAAGGCACCCACCGCGATCAGCAGCGCGGAGCCGGAGGCCCGCGCGATATCGCGCGGGTCGATCCGCGCCCCGACGAGCAGCATCAGCACGATCGTACCGAGCTGCCCCAGGAGTGCGAGCGCCGGTCCGGGGTGCGCGCCGGCGGCGTCGCTCAGCCAGCCGAGGAGGGGCGGACCGAAGATGATCCCCACCGCCAACTCGCCGAGAAGCGGGGGGTAGCCGAGGCGGTTGACGAGATGCCCGCCGAGCCACGCGAGCGCGAGGAGCAGGACAAGGAGGAGATAGCCCTGAGCGTCGAACATGATGTGCCCTCCCAAAAATGAAGCCGCTAGGACGTACGCGATCGAACGTGGAGTTGAGCCGAAATCGCGCCTGATTCGTGCCCAACCGCGTACGTCCTAGCCGTTTCAAAAGCCGGAAAATTATCGCCGTGACCTCAAGACGCTATGGCCCGCTCGTCACACCTCAATCAACGACAGCGAGGCCGATTCGTCACTCAGGCCGTCGCCAACGCCTTCGCTGTGCCAGTGGTCGCCGCCGTGGTCCCCGTCACCCCGCGCACCACCAGCACCGGACAACTGAGGCGCTCCGCGAGATCGGCGGCGGGGGAGCCGAAATCCTCGGCGACCCGCCAGTCCTCGCCGACCGGCACGATCGCCACCCCGGCGGCGCTCGAAGAGGCGAGCGCCGCCGGGGTGGCATCCCCCGCCGCGAAGACCGGCACGACCCAGCGCCCGCTCGCCTCGCGGAGGGCGTCGGCGCGGCGGGCGAGGCGCTCCGATGCCGCCGTGGCGCGCTGCTCCGGCTGCGGGCCGACATAGCCGACGAGCTTGAGGCTCGTGTCGAGTCCGCCCGCCAGTTCGGTCGCCAGCGCCAGCGCCGTCTCGTCGTGCGCGCCGCCGGTCAGCGGCACCAGCACCGGCCCCGCATCCTCACCGCCCTTCGTGAGTCCGCTCCCGGCGCGATCCACGAAGACCGCCACGTCGCACGGGGCGAGGGCGAAGACGCGCCGCACCAACGCCTGGATCACCTCGTGCGCCAGCGACGCGCGGTGCCAGCCGAGGATCATCGCCGCGCACCCCTGATCGGCGGCGATGCGCGCCAGGTCCGCCCCGACATCGTCGGTGAGGAACGAGATCGGGCGCGCGATGACCCCTGCCGCCGCCGCCTGCGCCACCAGCGGGCGCATCGATTCGACCGCCGCCTCGACCTGGCTCTCCACTTCCAGCAGGCCGGTGCGGAACTCCGGCGCGCGCGGGGTGGGGATGAGGCGGATCAGCAGCAACTCCGCGGGGCGCGCGGTGCCGAGCAGCCGGAGCGCCGCGTCCACGATGCGCGGCGCGTTCTGCGGGTTGCCGAGCGCCACGAGGATGCGGCGCGGGGCCACCCCCACCGGGAGTTCGTCGTGCGCGGGGGCGGGGCCGACGAGCTGGCCCACCAGCTCGTCGCGCGAGATCAGCCGGTTGACGATCGGCGCGGCCATCACGGTCGTGCCGAGGGCCATGATCACCATCATGGCGAAGATGCGGTCGGAGAGGACGCCGAGATCGCGCCCGATCGAGAGGATCACCAGCTCGGTCAGGCCGCGCGTATTCATCAGCGCCCCGATGATCGTCGCCTCGCGCCCGGTGGAGCCGGTGAGGCGTGCGGCGAGGGCGCAGCCGATGAACTTGCCCGCCGTGGCGACCGCCACGATCGCCATCGTCCAGCCGACGAGCGCGAGGCTGTTAAGGGTGAAGAGATCGGTTTGCAGGCCGGTGACGGTGAAGAAGATCGGGAGCAGGACGATCAGCGTGAAATCCTCGATCTTATCGGTCAGGGCGTGGGTCATCCCCGCGCGCTTCGGCATGATGACCCCGAAGATGAACGCCCCGAAGATCGCGTGGATGCCGATCCGCTCGGTGATGAGGGCGGAGAGGAGGAGCCCAGCGACGACGATCGCCACCTGATCGACGGTGAGGCGGTTCGTCTTATCGTATTGCCGCGCCAGCCGTTTCGAGCGCCCAGCGTCCGGCGGTGAACATCACCCCGGCGAAGATGAGGGTCAGCAGGAAGGCCGGCACCGCCGCCGCCAACGAGCCGTTGCGCGTGAGCCCGACCACCCCGGCGAGCAGGATCCAGGCGGTTGCGTCGTCCACCGCCGCCGCGCAGAGCGCCGCCGCGCCGACCGGAGCCTTATAGAGTCCCGTCTCCACCAGGATACGCGCCAGGACCGGGAAGGCGGTGATGCACATCGCCGCGCCGAGGAAGAGGGCGAAGTTCAGCGTGGGGGGCGGCGAGGTCGCGCCCTCCTGTGGGGAGAAGCTGCCGCCGTTGTTCACGCCGATCAGCGGCAGCGCGATCAGCATCCCGAGCGCCAGGGGCAAGAGGACGCCGCTGAGGGAGATCTGGAGCGCGCGCCGCCCCTCGCGGCGCATCAGCCTGGTATCGAGTTCGAGGCCGACGAGGAACATGAAAAAGACGAGGCCGACATCGGCGAACTGCTTCAGCGGCACCGCGGCCGGGAAGATCTGGCCCGGCAGTCCCGGGAAGAGCCGCCCCAGGATCGTGGGGCCGAGGAGGATCCCCGCCGCGATCTCGCCGATCACCGCCGGTTGACCGCAGCGGCGGGCGACCCAGCCGAAGGCGCGTGCCGCCATGATGATGATCGCCAGATCGAGCAGGAGAAAGAGCAACACATCGATGTGCATCGTGCCACCTCGGTCATCGCGTCACGCGCGGGCGACCACGGTGGCCCTCCGGCCACGCGCGTCCCTCCCGACCCCGATGCCCTCTTAACGGCGCTTCGCTGCGGTTTATCACGGGCGGCGCGTGCGACCTATTGCCGCGCGCTCACACTGGTCGCGCGGCGCTAAACCGCAGCGCGTGTGGGCGGGACACGGCGGGCGTGGGCTGCCGAGGGGTTGAAACACCCCGCGAGGGGGTACAAGTACCCCGGAGGGCAGCCACCCCCCGGCTGGGGGTGCTGCGTCCACGCAGTATCTTGGAGGGTAGCCGCTGCCCCGGAGGGCAGCCACTACCCATGAAGGGCACAATGTCCGCCTGCGCGGACCGGGCGGCGACGGTGCGGTATATGTCCTCATCGGCGCTTCGGTTGAGTATTCGCTTGTTCGACTTCCTGATCGTGATTGTAGCGTAGTCCGCGTCATTGTCCAGGGGGGAGCGCGCCGGATCCGCATCAGGGCGCGCAGCCACCCGTTTGTAGGGCGCGAATCAGGCGGAAATCGTCGATCTGCACCATGTTCGTGCTGCCGCTCGCCACGCCATAGACCGGGTCGAGGCGCAGCCCGGTCAGTCGCGCCCCGGCGGGCAACCCGAGGAGGCGCAGCGGGTAGGTGTAGGTGTGCGACGTGTCGTCGGCGAGCAGGGGGATGGTGATCGCCTGCCCCGCCGGGAAGTCGGCTTGCCCCGCGAGCCGATAGCGGATTTGCAGCGCGCGCGGGAAGAACTCGCGCGCCGCCGCCATTTCGACGCCGAGGTAGCCGTAATCGGCGAGGCAGACCGCCAGCGGTTCGAGCGCCGTGAACTCCGGCTCTCCGGTGACGATCCAGCGCCCGGTCGCACCGTCCGCCGGGCGCAGTTCTCTCGCGCGCCACTGTGCCGGATCATCGAGCGCGAAGCGCAGATCGGCCTCCGTGCGGGCCGGGGCGACGAGCGGGAGCGCCGCGCCCGCGTCCGGTCCCGTCACCGGTCCCGTCACCGGTTCATCGCCGAGGTCGAGATCGAGGATCGGGTAGCGGAAGGCACCCCAGACTGCGGGGCTTTCCCCTTGTACGGCGAAGCGGAGGGCGAGCGTCTGCCCCGCGAACGGCGTCAGCGCCGCGCCGATCTCCCGCCAGCCCCCGCCCGGCGCGGTGGTGCCGACCGCGAGGGGGCGCGCGGACCCGTCCGCCCCGACGATCGCGACCGTCAGCGTGGCAGGGCCGACCGTTGCCAGCCCCGGCACCTCGCCGCGCGCGAAGGCCGTCCGCAGGGTGGCCGCGCGCAGGTGAGGCGGCAGCGCGACCGTCCAGGTGAGGGTGGCGGGCGCGCGCAGGAGGAGGTTCAGGTGGCGGTAGTCGGTCGGCGGGGTCGGGGTGGTCGTGCGATCCGCCGCCCAGAGGGTCGCCTCCGCCCCGCCCGTGGCGCTGACGAAGGGCGCATCGAGGATCGTATCGCCCTGGAGCGCCCATTCCTGGTGCGGGGCGAAGACCGCCAGCCGATGCCGCGCGAGCGGCGCGGCGAGTCCCGGCAGATAGGCCGGATTACCGGGCGGCCAGGTGACGAGCGTATCCTCGCAGCGGGTGGGGGCGACCAGATAGTTGCGGACGCAGGAGGCCGAGGCGGGGTCGCGCGTCTGCAAGAAGATCGACTTGTCGCGGTAGCTGAGGTTGGCGGTGGGGTAGAGCACCAGCAGGGTCGCCAGCGTCGCGCCGCACCACGCCGTTGTGACGTTCATCGCCCACCCGCCGAGGCGCAGGGTTAGCGCTGCCACTGTGGCGCGCTCGATCCAGAGGACGTAGGCGAGCCCGATCAGCCCGGCCCAGAACGCCATCCCGACGTAGGTGTACCAGACGGCGGTCGCGCCACGAAAGACGCCGATTTGCAGGGCGACGACCCCGCCATAGGTCAGCAGCAGTAGGGCGGGCGCGGCGCGGCGCGGTGCTGCGCCGCGCCGCAGCCGCCAGAGGAGCGCCAGGCCGAGGATCGCCAGCCCCGCGCTGCCGAGGCCGATCGCCCCGGCCAGGGGACGCGAGTAGCCGAGTGCCAGCGGCAGGCCGAGGATCGTCGGCGGGGTCAGCAGGACGCGGGTCGGCGATTTGACCGCCGCGTTGGCCGAACCGGGCGCGTAGTGGAGGACCAGGAAGTAGCCATAGGGCAGGGCCGCGATGGCCGCGCCCGCCGCCCAGGCGAGGTAGTGCCCGACCCGGCGGTAGCCGAGGAGCCACATCCCGAGCAGGAAGGCGGGCCAGAGGGCCAGGCCGCTCCCGAAGGTGAAACTTGCCGCGATCCCCGCACCGAGCGTCGGCCAGAGCGCCAGCCAGCGTCCCGGCCAGCGCGTCAGGCACCACGCGCCGACGACGAGCAGCGTGGTCGTGAGGTTCTGCCCGAGGGTGGTGAGGCCGTGTTCGAAGATGCTGATCTGCGCCTCCGAGCAGGTGAGGGCCGCCAGGATCGGCCAGAGGAGGGCACGCGGCAGGGGCGGATCGTCGCGGCGGGCGAGCGCGAACCAGAGCAGCGGGATCCGCACCGCCGCGAGCGCCAGCCCGAGGTAGAGGAGGGCGTAGAGGTTGGACGCGGTCAGCCGAGCGTTGGCGAGGGAGAGGAGGTTCGGCAGGTACATCGCGTGGGTGTTGTAGAAGGTGGCGCGGAAGAAATCGGGCCAATGAAACGTGCCATCGAGCGCCGGGGCGAGGAACTGCACCATGAAGACATAATCATCGCTCGATGGCACGTCGGCCCCGGTCGTGGCGACGATCCGCGCGATGTTGGCGACCGGCAACAGGGTCAGCGCGACGACGAGCAGGGCATATACGATGCGGAGAAGCGCGCCGGAATGGCTCTGTGCGCGGTCGGGCAGCATCGCGATTCCTCGATAATACTCTCCGCATCTCGGTGCGGCGAGCGGCGGTCTGCGGACCTTGGGCGGTCTCGCTACAGGGGGCGAAAAAACGTCGCGAACGGGCCTGGCCTAGACAACTGTCGATCGTGCGGCGAGCGCGCTGGCGAGAGGAACGATAGCCATGCTGCCCTGCCCTGTCAACGTGGTACTATTGCGGCACAGCGACATGGTTTGTCCGGCGCAACAGGCGCGAGCACAATGGTCCGTCCGGCGCAACAGGCGCGAGCACAATGGTCCGTCCGGCGCGAGGGGCGCGAGCGTGATGGTTGATTGTCGATGGTGAGTTCCGGTCGCGTCGCGAACGAGCGGGTTCGGCGGCGGCGCGCATTGCGCCACGTCAGCGGGCGCGATGGTCGGGGCGTACCCCCGCGCGTTCTCCGGGCGATTAACGCCGATGCGCGCCGCGATAAGGGCGGCACACGCCGCTTGCTGGTGCTGGGTGGCCTCGGCGGGCTCTTCGGCTCGTTCGGGGTCGGCACGCTGGCGATCGCGCTCGTCGGCGTGGCGCTCTTCGCGGCCACCGCCTGGGGCGGCTACCGCTACTTCGCGCGCGATCTGCCGAACCTCACCACCTTCGAGGCCAAGCCGTTCGGGACGACCCGGATCTACGATCGCAATGGGCGGCTCCTCCAGGAGATCAGCGACCCCGATCTTGGCTGGCGCACCAATGTCCAACTCGACCAGATCGCGCCGCTTGCGATGGAGGCGACGATCGCCGCCGAAGACCCCACCTTCTTCACCAACCCTGGCGTCGATCCGACCGCGATCGTCCGCGCCCTGGTGATCAACTACAACGGCCAGGGCTCGTCGGGTGGCTCGACGATCACGCAGCAACTCGTCCGTGCCCTCTACCCCGACTCGATCGGCAATGACCTGACGATCCAGCGCAAGGTCCGCGAGGCGATCCTCTCGGTGCGCTTCGCGCGCGCCTATAGCAAGGAAGACACGCTCCGCCTCTACCTCAACGAAATTTATTACGGCAATCGCTCGTATGGGATCGAGGCGGCCTCGGAGTCGTATTTCAACAAGCGCGCCGACGAACTGAGCCTCGCCGAGGCGTCGATGCTGGCCGGGCTGCCGCAGCTCCCGTCCTACTACGACCCGCGCTACAACTTCGCGGCGGCGAAGGAGCGCCAGCAGTACGTGCTGGAGCAGATGATCCGCAACGGCTACATCGACCGCGCGCAGGCGGACGCCGCGTTCGCGCAGCCGCTGATCCCGCTGACGCGCGAGGGACGGTACAACGACGCGCCGCACTTCGTGAACTACGTGCGCGACTGGATCGAGCGCAAGTACGGCGCGGATCGCCTCTATCATGGCGACCTCCAGGTGTATACCACCCTCGATTACGACACCGAGGTCGCGGCGGAGCGGATCGTCCGCACGCAGGTGCAGAAGCTGAAGTCGCAGAACGCCACCAACGGCGCGCTCGTCGCCATGCTGCCCGCGACCGGGGAGATCCTGGCGATGGTCGGCTCCGCCGATTTCTACGACGACTCGATCGATGGGCAGGTAAACATCACCACCAGCGAGCGGCAGCCCGGCTCCTCGATCAAGCCGATCGCCTACGCCGCCGCCTTCGAGAAGGGGTGGTCGCCCGCGACACGGATCATGGATGTGAAGGCGGTCTACCCGGTGACCAGCCAGGCGTATGGCGAACTGGAGGCGCTGCGCGCGCAGGGGCGCGATCCCGACCCCGCGCGGCTGGCCGATGCCAATTCCTTCTATGTCCCGGAGAACTTCGACTTCCTCTTCCACGGCGCGGTCACCGTGCGCGACGCCCTGGCGCAGTCGCTGAACATCCCGGCGGTGAAGGCGATCCAGTTCGCCACGGTCGACAAGGTGATCGATCTGGCCCACCGGATGGGGCATAAGACCGGCCTCTGGCGCGGCGCGGGCTACTACGGGTATACCCTGGCGCTCGGTGGTGGCGAGGTGCTGCCGGTGGAGCACACCAACGCCTATGCCACGTTCGCGAATGGCGGCAAGTACGTCCCGCTGACGCCGATCTTGAAGATCGTGGATGGCACGACCGGGCAGACGATCGAGGAACTCGACCGCAAGGGGGCGCTCGCGAAGGCCGAGCAGGTGCTGCCCGCCGAAACCGCCTATCAGATCACCTCGATCACCACCGACAATCAGGCGCGCGCCCCGGAGTACGGCCTCGATAACGCGCTGATCCTCCCGGAATTGAATCGCCCGGCGGGCGCGAAGACCGGCACCACGAACGATAACCGCGATGTTTGGACGATGGGGTACACCACCGATCTGGCGGTGGGGGTGTGGGTCGGCAATAGTAACAACGCCAAGATGGATGGTGTCCTCGGCGCATCCGGCGCGGCCCCGATCTGGCACAACTTCATGGTGGAGGTGCATCAGCGCCCCGAGTTGGCCCGCAACCTCGTCGATCCGAACGGTGCGCCGTATCCGACCGCGTTCGCCGTGCCGCCCGGCATCGAGCAGGCCGCCGTCTGCCCCGGCACCGGTAAGAAGGCACCCGCAGGCACCCCGGCGGGGACCGCGCGCGGCGCGACCGACTTTTTCCCGAAGAATCAGCCGGGCGTTCCGTGCGGCGTGCTGACCCAGGAGGAGAACGACGAACTGGCGATCGCCCTGCGGAGCATCGATCGCGATGGCGCGAAGTTCAGCGCCGGCGCGCGCGAGAGCGTACAGGCGTATCGCGCCGCCGCCACCAACTATCGCCCGCCCGGCGGTGGCCCCGTCCCCTCCTCCGTCCCTGGCGCATCGCCCGGCCCCGCCCCGCCCGGTGCCTCGCCCCCACCTGGCTTGACGCCGACGCCGCGTCGGCGGTGAGTTGCCAGTCGAAACAATGTGCAGCAGCGAGTCGGCCCCGCCATGTGGTGGGGCCGACCCTGCCTATCGGGTCGAGCGCTGGCTAGCACCTGCGGAGGCGGCTTCTGGCCGCGTGCGAGTTCGGCGTCGGATAGAACGGATAGGCAGGGACCGGACCAGTGTGCTCAGGGGCCGATGCCCGCGTCCACTCCGCCTACCGTCTCTCGGAGGGACGCCGTGTCGACCCAGATGGCACTGTTCTGGGCAACGAGCGCGACCGTCACGGTCGTTGCCCCCGCCGGGGCGCTGGCTACGAGTGAAAAGCGATGGTATTGCGTCGCGTCGGTGGGCATGGACGAAACGTCGCTGCTCACGATCCGGCCGTTGGCAGCGTGCCAATCCAGGCGCAGGGTGAGCCCTCCGGTGTCCGCGACCGCTGCGGCACTGCGGCTCGCCGTATCGAGCAGATAGCGCCGCTCGGAGATCACCGGCACCGTGGCTATCCAACCGTTCTCGCGCTCGATGAGGAGCGCCGAACCAGATGCAGGGAGCGTGGCAACATTCGCGCTCTGAAACGCACTCTTCGGTGTTGTCATCGTCCAATCGCGCGGGTTGCCAGCGGGATCGCGCGCTGAGAAATCGCCATTGGCAAGCAATTCGGGGCCGGTTGTCCAGGCGACGGCCACCGCGCGTTCATTTGGCGGTGAGAGGCGATACAGGTACGTATTAGGGCCGTTCCCGACGAGCGTGGTATAGCGGCGCAAAAATGTCTCGTCCATGAGTTGCGACTGCGCCCAATCCGACGGCAAATAGCGGCGGCTGATCAGCAGATGGGTATAGCCACCCGCGTCGAGGGCCGCGAGCACCGCCGCCGGATCGCGCAGGTCCGGTGGCACGCCGTTCGGCCCTGTTAGCGACCGCCCGATCGGCGTGCGTGCGTAGAGGCGCGGTGGGTCGTAGAGCGCATAGGCGCGCGCGGCATCGGGCTGCGCGTCGAGCAGTTGGAGGATCGTCGTGCCCGCACAATAGAAGACATAGCGGTCAACATATTCGGCGGTCGTCTGCCGACCCAGCGCGAAATCGAGAGCGTAGGTTGGCACCCGTGCCTGGACCGCTGCCCCGGCGACAGCGAGTATGAGTATGAGCGTGACGAGCGTGCGACGCAGCGTACCGCTGGTCACATTCCGGCGCACCGATTCAAATGCCGCCGCGCCAAGCGGGCAGAGGAGGGCGACGATCGGTAGCCCATAGCGAAGATACTGTGCACTGTAGAACCAGAAAAGGGTCGCCACCGCCGCTCCCATCCAGAGTGCGACCGTTTGGTATCGCGGTCGCATGATGAGGAGGAGTGGGAGCAGGGAGATCGGGAGATAACCGAGGAGCCCGTCGAATGGCCCCCACGGGGTGGGCACCCACTCGAAGGCGAGGCTATTGACCATCAGATTGAGCGGGAGCAGCATGAGTTGAGCGAGGCCGTGCCCGTAACCGAAGCCGACGAGGTCGCCTAATACTGCCGGGTTCCCGCCCACGAGCGACTGTGACGCCAGTGTCAGTCCCGGAATCTGCCCGCGTAAGATGGCGCTGCGTACCAAATGGTGGCAGCGCTACCAGTGTCGCCGCCGCGATAGCGCTGCTCGCCAAGAGCGCCGCCCGACGTGCGCGCACGATCGGCTGGCCCGGTGGGCGCAGCGCGAGTAGGACGAGCGTCAACCCCAGCCCGATCGCGACGTAGCCGAAGTGCAGCTTGACCGCTACCCCCCAGCCGCAGCAGAGCCCGAAGGCAATCCCTGCGGCGCGCGTGGGTGTGGGCGGTGCGAGCAGGAAAAGCGCGGCGGCGAGGGCGGCGAGACAGGTGAAGAGGTCCAGGTACGCCGTTTGACTCAGCCAGATCACCAGTGGCATCGTCGCGAACGAAAAGACAGCGAGTTCGCCGGTGCGTCGTCCGCCGAGTTGCCGCGCGAGTTGCCTGACCAACAGGATGCACGCCCCGCTCGTCGCGAGGGCAAAGAGTTTCGCCGTTGCCAGGGGGCCGATGGCGAGCAGCGTGGCGTACAGCGCCTCGCCGAGCGCCGGTAGACTCGCGACATCGAGGTCGGGATTGGTGACGCGCAAGGAGTGTGTCGCCGCGAAGTCGACCGCTGTCGGGGTCCGCTGTCGTGCCGCATCGGATGCGGTTTCGGGGGTGAGCGCGCCGAGGATCATCACCCACGCGGTCGCTACCAGCAGCCCCGCCAGGATCACCCGTAAGGGGGTGAGGGCGAGAGGTTGCCGCAACGCGCGCATTGCCGCGACGAAATCCGCGTCTAAACGCGCGCGCGCGGCACTGGCGAGCAGGCCCACGAAGATGAGCAAGAGGAGTGGCCAGAGGATGACCGGTCGGAGCAATCCCAGGAGCCCGGCGACGAAGCCGATCACGCCGAGGAGTCCGATGCCGAGCGCGGTGCCGAGCGCCCAGTGTGTCGCCCGGTCGGCGTGGGGGACACAATAGCGGGCGGTTTCCTTGCCGAGCCAGCAGATCGGGAGCAGGACCGCACCGACGACGATCAGGGCGATCGTGCGCCCGCTGCTCGCTGCGAGGAGGGGCAGCGGCAGGAACGCGGCGACGAGGAGCGTGCGTTGCCACCAACGGGGGCGGATCAACGCGACGGCGATACTCAGGATGAGCGGGAGGCCATAAAGCCCCAGATTGATCCAGAGGCCGCGACGTTCGAGGGCATCGTAGGACGCGGTGTTCGTCGTAACCGACCACCAGATGTGCGGCGTGGTGATGCTCGACACCGCACTCAAGAGCGCTATACCGACCGCGATGACGAGCCAATTGGCGGTGAGTAATCCGCGCCAAGACCAGTTACGGCCAGAGATAATCGTTGTAGATTTCCGAAAGTGCAGCCGCTGCACACCTACCCCTCACACGATCGGACAGTACGGTGAAAGGATATCTGTCCTAAGAGTACGTCTCGTCGCAGGCGCTGGTAATCGTACTGAGGTCCTGATCTGCGAGGAGAAACGTACCGAGAGCCGGTCGGCAGCGTCATTGACGGGCCACGACAACAGAAGGTAGCGCATACGACAGTGCCCCGCCGCCCTGTTTGTAAGGCGGCGAGGCACTGTCGTGATGGGATCCTGTTGTTTGTTGTCAGCGCTGCGGCTGCGCGGCAAGCCAGGTGATCGCGGCGTCGAGGACGGGGTCGGTCTGGCCGGTGGGGTCGGGCTGGACCTCCTGGGCGGGCTCCTGGCCGAGCTGGTTGATCGCGCGGCGCTCGGGGGAGACGATCTTCCAGATGGTGACCTGCATCGCCGAGCCGTCGGCGAGGCGGAAGGTGGTCGCGCCCGCGAGGCAGCCGGCGGTTTTCTGGCCGAAGAGGCGCGCGAAGCCATCGTCCGCCGCCGCCGAGGCGAGCGCCTCGCTGGCGGACGCGGAGCCGCCGTTGATCAGGATCGCGAACGGCTGCTGCGCGCTGATGTACAGGCTCGGATTGGTCGGGATCGGCTCCTCAGCGCCGCCGCGCTCGATGCGATAGGCGACCGGTTGCCCGTCGGAGAGGAAGCGGCTGGCGATCTTGGAGAGGACGTCGATGTAGCCGCCGCCGTTGTCGCGGAGGTCCAGCACCCAGGCCGTCACCCCCTGTTGCTGGAACGTGGCAAGCGCCTCTGCGAGCTGGGCGTCGGTCCCGGTGGCGAAGGTGTACAGCTTCATGTAGCCGATCTTGGTGCCGTCCGGGGCGACCCGCACATCCTTGACGAAGACCGGGACGGTGATCTCGGCGCGGGTGATCGTGATCGTGCGTGTGGCCGCCTCGCCCGGACGCTGGATCGTCAGGACGACCGGCGTGCCGACCTGCCCGCGCACCAGCGTGCTGATCGCGTCAGCGGGGAGGTCGGTCACATCGGTGTCACCCACCCTGATAAAGGCGTCGCCGGGGCGCAGATCACTTGCTGCTGCCGGGGTATTCGGGAAGATGTCGCCGATCGTCACCGGGTGCGTCTGAGTGTGGATCGTCACGCCGATGCCGCCGTAGGTGTTGTTACCGGCGAGCCCCGCCGTGACCGACTGGTATTGCTCGGGGTCCAGGAACGCGGTGTGGCACTCGCCGACACGCTCGGCGACGGTGCGGATCGCCTCGTGGGCGAGGAGGCTCTGATTGATGTCCGCGCCCGCGCTCCCCACCAGCGCCAGGTAGGCCGCTCTGAAGGCGGCGATGTCGGCCTGCCGCGCCCCGGTGAAGGGGGGAGGGTTGGCCTGCGGGGTCTTGCCGGAGGCGCGCAGGGTCGCGACCGCGCCGTCGTAGGCGGCGGCGTAGAGGGTGCTGGTGGCGAGCGGATCGACGTATTGGTCGAGCAGATAGCCGACCGCCTGTTCGATCAGCGCCTCGCCCGCCGCTGCCGTGGTGTTCGCCGCGCCGGGGGTCGCCTGGGCGGAGCGGGCGGGGGCGGTCACGGAGGCGCGCGCCGCCGGACTCGCGCCCGGTGCCACCCCGCTGCGTGTCGCGGTGGCACCGGTGCTGGCGGCGGGCGGGATGCGCGTCCCCGCTGCCGCTGTGGTCGCTGCGGCGGTGGCGACCAGGGTCGGGGCTGCCGCGCTTGATGTGCCTGTCGTACTCGGGGCGGCAACGGTCGCGGTGGCCCTCGGCGCGCTCGGTGTCGGGGCGGTGGTGGCCGTCGCCCCGGTCGAGCAGCCGGTGAGCAGGACGAGGACGAGCAGCAGGCCAGCGAGGCGCTTCATCACCGGTGACAATCCTTCCGTATCGGCGCGATGTTTCGGGGGTAGACCGCGATGGTGGCGGCGACCGCTGAGCGAGGGAAAGGATAGCACAGGCGTAGCGCCCGACTCACCGCTCTGACGTAGTGCGTAGGGAACAGCTTCCGCGCTATCGAGGCTGTGCGCGTCCGACCGTGCGCGATGCAGCGCCTCGGCGCTACGGTGAATCCCGGACAGCGAATGCGCGCGATGGTGCTCGCTACAGCGCTGCTTCATGTATGCGCCGCCAGCGCTCCGCCTCCCGCGCCCTTTAATTCGCGCTCCTCGTCTCTGCACCTCTGCGTCTCTGAGGCCCACGGCCCTCTGTTAGTGCCCCCCACCCTGGGCGATGACCACCGCCGGGGTATCCTGCGGCGCGTCGCCGACGGCGAGCGGTTCGACGGTGTAGGGCGTGTTCGGCGCGTTCGCCCCCCACTCGGCCCAGGAGCCATCGTAGAGACGCACATCTTTGTAGCCGAGGACGCGGAGCATCCAGAAGGTGTGCGCCGCATCGCCGCCGGTCAGGCCGTAGACGGCGATCGGCTGATCTTTCGACAGGGCTTGCCCGGAGTAAACCCGCTCCAGCTCGGCGGGATCGCGCACGATGGCGGTGTTCTTCTGCGCCAGGTTGCGGTCCCAGGGGATCGAGCGCGCGCCGGGGATGCGTCCGAAGCGCAAACCGCCGGACCAGGTTTCCTTCCCTTCCGCGAGGGTGCGGGTATCGACCACCGCGAAGCCTTGTTGCCCGAGGTCGCGCAGGAGGTCTTCGCCGTTGATCAGGTATTCCTCATGCGTGGCGCGGTCCGGGAGGCGCGATGGGGCGATCGTCGGCACATCGCGCGTCGTCGGGCGTCCCTCCGCCTGCCAGGTCGCGTAGCCGCCGTCGAGGAGCCGTCCCGAGGCATAGTCGGTGTAGAGGAGGGTCCAGAGGAAGCGGGCGGCGTAGCGCCCCCCGGCGTTGTCGTAGGCGACGACCGTCATCCCCTCCTCGATCCCCGCCGCCTCGAAGACGCGCTTGCGCCCCGCCGGATCGACGAGCATCCCGTAGGTGCCGTTGTTGACCTCGACGAGATCCTGCCACCAGACATGGACCGCGCCCGGCAGATGCCCGCGCTCGTAATCCGCCAGCGGCGAGAGATCGACGATGCGGATGAAGCGATCGCCGAGGCGCTCGTTGAGCCAGCTCGTATCGGCCAGATATTGCGGCTGCGGGTAGCTATCGGCCCCGGTCGGCTTGACGGTGGTGGCGGGGGTATTCGTCGTGGGGCCGCAGGCTGCGAGCAGGGGGAGCAGGAGCGCCGCGATGGTGAGGAGCAGGAGCGGTCGCGCCGTCCCCCGCCGCTGTCGGCCAGCGCCGGGCGCACGCGCCGCGCCGCTATCCTCGCCCGCTCGTCGCGCTGTGCCCGTGCCCATCGTCACCTTTCCGCGCCTGTCTACCTGTTTCGAGCGATCGTTGCCGTGTTGCCGTGTTGCCGGGGAGAGTATAGCGCGCGCCGCAGTTCCCCATGCGGCGTTGCCGCCACACGAGTCGGCACTTCCCGGACACCGGATGTGACGAATGACCCCGATGGGTGGTTACCGGCGCAGCGTGGGACCATCCGCGCATCCGCGCCAGGGAAACTCAACGAGGGCACAGGTTTTCGGCCCGTAGGTCTTGCCTGCGGGGCGCTTGTCGTGCAGCGGTGGGGCGCTAAAATGCCCCGCCCGCGCTGGTAACACAGCGCGGGCGGGGCAATACGGATCGGTTGTGAGCGGTCGCAGTCGTCGGGGTTACGGGCGGACCACCGTCCCGTCGCGTCGGCGCACCTCCGGCCAGGCACCGTTGAGCGGGTGCTCGGGATAGGGGTACTTCGCCGCCAGCGCCTCGTCGATGTCCACGCCGTGGCCGGGCTTGTCGTTCGCCCACATCGACCCGTCGCTGTAGGTCGGCGTGCCGGGGAAGACCTCGCGCAGGCGGTCGGAGAAGAGGGTCGCCTCCTGGATGCCGAAATTGTAGGCCGCGAGGTCGAGGTGCAGATTGATCGCGTGGCCGACCGGCGAGACATCGCCGGGGCCGTGCCACGCGGTGCGGACGCCGAAGAACTCGCAGAGGGTCGCCAGCTTGCGCGCCGGGCTGAGGCCGCCGATATCCGAGATGTGGACGCGGATGAAGTCGATCAGGCGCTCGCGGATCAGCGGCAGATACTCGTGGACGTTGACGTAGAGCTCGCCCATCGCGATCGGGATCGCGGTCTGCTGTCGCAGCAGGCGGAAGTAGTCGTTGTCCTCCGGGGCGAACGGATCTTCGAGGAAGAAGAGCTTGTACTGCTCCAATTCCTTCGCCAGATTGATCGCGACGATCGGTGGGATCCGCTCGTGGATATCGTGCAGCAGCTCGATCTCCCAGCCGACGGTGGCACGCAGGTGCTCGAAGAGTCGCGGCACCAGCCGCGCATACGGCCCCGGCTCCCACGATTCCTGCGTCAGGCGCGGGTGGCGCGGGGTGCCGGACACCTTGGCGTTCGGTTCGGCGGCCTGCGGCTTGATCTGCGAGCCGTAGGTGGCGTAGCCCGGCACCGCGATCTGCGCGCGGATGTGGCGGTAGCCCTGCTCCATGTACTTGCGGACGTTCTCCTCCACTTCCTCGACGCTGCCGCCGGAGGCGTGGACGTAGACATCGGCGGCGCGGCGACAGCGCCCGCCGAGGAGCTCGTAGATCGGCATCCCGGCGCGCTTGCCCTTGATATCCCAGAGCGCCTGATCGACCCCGGAGAGGGCGTTGTTCAGCACCGGGCCGCTGCGCCAGTAGGAGCTGACGAACGCCGCCTGCCAGATGTCCTCGATGTCGTTCGGGTCGCGCCCGATCAGGAATGATTTCAGGTATTCCTCGATCGCGGTGACGACCGCCAGCGGGCGCTGGGTGAACGTGGCGCAGCCGAGGCCGTACAGGCCGGGCTCGCTCGTCTCGATCTTGACGACGATCAGCCGGATGTTGTCCGGCGCGGTGCAGATCGCCTTGACGTTGGTGATCCGCAGCGCGGGCAACCCGCCGCTCGGCTCCCAGGCCGGCGTGACCGCCGGTTCGATCGCTGGTGTGGTGGACATCCGTCCTCCTCTCCTCTCTCGCCGCCAGCATGGGCGGCGCTCATTCGTGCCCCGCCGACTCCGACGGGGCGTTCTATCGCTGTGCGGCACACTCGCCGCGCCTCGCGTCGTTACTTGTCGTCCTTCTGCTCCGAGAAGCCGCCGACCCCGAGCCCCAGGCCGCCATCGACCCAGAAGACCTGCCCGGTGACATACTCGGCGGCGGGGGAGCAGAAGTAGAGGACCGCCCCGGCGATGTCCTCCGGGTAGCCGACGCGCCCCAGCGGCGCGACCTTGGCGAAGTGGCCGCCGTAATCCTCCATCTCGTGACTCGTTCGCTCGATCAGGATTGCCCCCGGCCCGACGGTGTTGACGGTGATGTTGTAGCGCCCCAGCTCCGCCGCCAGCCCGACCGACAGCATATTCAGCCCCCCTTTCGAGGCGTTGTAGGGGGTGGCATTGAGGAAGGGTGAGCGACTCGCGCCGCTGGAGATGTTGACGACCCGCCCGTAGCGTTGCTCCCGCATCAGCCGCGCGGCGGCCTGGGTGCAAAAGAAGACGCTCTTCAGGTTGGTGTCGATCGTGGCGTCCCAGTGTGCCTCGTCGGTCTCGAAGAAGTCCTGCCAGAGGGTGATCCCGGCGTTGTTGATCAGGATGTCGAGGCCACCGAGTCCCGCCGCCGCCTCAGCGACGAGTCGTTGATATTCGGCCACCTGTCCGACATTCGCCCCGATGGCGAGCGCGCGGCGTCCGAGCGCCCGAATCTGCTCCGCGACCCCCGCCGCCCCGGCGGCGTCGCGGTGATAATTGATCGCCACGTCGGCACCTTCGCGCGCGAGCGCGAGCGCGATGCCCGCGCCGATGCCCTTACTCCCCCCGGTGACCAGTGCGCGCTTCCCGGCGAGCAGCGCCATTCCTCACCCCTTTCCTGCGGTCGCGTCGTGCCCCATTGTCGTGCCCCATCGTGGAGCAGCTTGTGGATAATCATGCACAGGTCAGGTATCTTTGCAAGGTCCCTTGCAAACCAGCGGTCATGCAGATACTATACATATACGCATGTGTCTGCCCGATCGTCCGCACGACCGATTTGCATAGCGTTGCCCGTTCTATACAATGCACAAACACGAACTGGCAACGTTTACCGGTGCGATGGGCCGTGCGCCGCGTGATAGGCTCTCTTGTGGAACGACTGGGGAACTGAAGCCTGGTGTGGGGTTGCGGGGGCAACGACCACGCCGGGTTAAGTGGCTGTCGCGCGGTGGCGCGCGATGTGGTCGTGGGGGCGGTGAGCCCCCTCGTCGCCAGTGGCCGATGCGAACACGATGGGATGACAGCAGGTGGTCGGGGTGGGGTCTGTCGCGTAGGGGACTGTGGGCCATATTGGTATGAGGAGGCGTAGCACGATGTCGCGTTCCGAGGAGATCAATTCGTTGGTTCGTGGTCTGGGCGAGGGGCAGCTTTCTCGCCGCGATTTCATGCGGCGGGCGGCGGTGCTCGGCGTTTCTTCCTCGATGATCGGGGCGGTCCTGGCCGCGTGCGGCGCGTCGGCCACGCCGACGTCCGCCCCCGCCGCCGCGCCGACCGGCACCACCGCTGCGGCGGGCGGCGGTGCGGCTTCGACCGCCCCGACATCCGCGCCGACGGCTGCTGCTACTGCGGCGCGCGCCACGGCTGGTGCCGGGGCCACGCCGAGCGTCGCTGCTAGCGGTGGGGTGGGTGCCAATTGGAACCCGGAGACGATCCGTGCGCAGGCCGGGACGATCAAGTTCGATACGAAGGCCGATCTGGCGAAGATCGCTCCGCTGGATACCAAGGGCAATCTGTCCTTCTGGTACACCGGCCCGGATCAGTCGACGCCAGCGATCGCGATCGATTACGACAAGCAGTTCTTCGCCGCCTGGAAGCAGCTCTATCCCAATATCCCCCTGAATGTCGGTGATCAGGTCCAGAACATCGCCTACAACGATCTGCTCGACAAGCTCCGCACCTCCGCCGCCGGGAACTCGGCCCCGGATGCGGTTCGCTTGCAGATCCTCGGCGGCGTCGAGTTCGCCGCGAAGGGCTATCTCGCCGAGATCAATCTGGCTGATTACAATCTTAAGCCGGAGCAGTTCTGGCCCGGTGCACTCAAGTCGGTGACCTGGAACGGCAAGGTCTATGGTATCCCCTCAAACAACGAGACGATGGCGTTCGCCTACAACAAGAAGATCTTCGCGAACGCGGGGCTCGATCCCTCTGCGCCGCCGGCGACCTGGGATGATGTGGTCAAGTATTCGAAGGCGATCAAGGACAAGACCGGCAAGTCGGGCTTCGGGATGGTCGCCAAGACCAACGCCGGCAACACGCCCTTCCGCTTCATGCCGACCCTCTGGGCCTACGGTAGCGGCGCGCTCGACGAGGCCGAGGCGAACCCGACCTATCAGAAGGTGCTGATCAATAATGAGGGCGGGATCGCGGCCCTCCAGACCTACTACGACATGTACGTCCGCGATAAGTCGGTGCCGACCTCCGCGCTGACCAACACGCAGACGGAGAACGGCGACCTCTTCGTCAGCGAGCAGATCGCGATGGTGATCGTTCACCCGAGCGAGTTCGCGCTGATGAACGACAAGCTCGCCAAGGCGACCGGCGCGGACAAGGCGGTCGCGCAGGGCGTAGTCGACAACATGGTCTACGGGTTGATCCCGCAGGGTCCGGTGCGGCGCGCGGTTGTCTTCGGCGGCTCGAACATGCACATCTTCGCCGATAAGTACACCGGCCACACGGTCGATAAGAATGCGGCGAAGGCATTTTTGAACTTCTCGGTCAGCCCGGAGTGGGCGACGAAGCAGTGGGCGTGGGTCGGCTCGAATCCTCCGACCCAGGATGGGTTCAAGTCGGAGTGGATGAAGCAGCGCCTGGATTCGGTCAAGTTCCTCGACGTGACCACCTCGATGCTGCCGTACGGGATCCCCTTCCCGGTCATCCCGGAGTCCACGACGATCATGAACTCGATCGTCCCGGACATGCTCCAGAACACCCTGACGCAGAAGATGACCGTGAAGCAGGCGGCGGACGACGCGGCGGAGAAGATCAAGAAGTTGATCGCCGAGCGCAAGGCGCGCGGCCCCTGGAACGGTTTCTAAACCTCGCTCGCGTGCGGCGCGAGCAGTGCGTGGGGGCGGCACCGTTTCGGTGCCGCCCCCACCCCCGGTATACGATCCATGCGGAGGGAACGCGATGGCTGTGACACAGATGCCCGCGCCGGGTCGCCGATCGGCACAACGCACCGGTCTCCTGGCGAATATGGGTCGCCACTGGAACGATTACCTGTATATCCTCCCGGCGCTGGCGGTGATGGTTGTCGTCATCGCTTACCCGATCTACTACACGATCTACCTGTCGTTCTTCAACACGCCGCCGAGTTCGCCGAACTGGTACTTCAACGGCGTCGAAAATTACAAGGCCATCCTCTCCGATAGCACCTACACCTTCTGGGACGCGACCAAGAACACCATTGTCTGGACGGTCGGCTCGACCCTCTTCTCCTTCATCCTGGGCTTCGGGGCCGCGCTCCTCGTCCACCGGGAATTCGTGATGCGCGGCCTGGTCCGTGGCTTGCTGCTGGTGCCCTGGGTGATCAGCGCGGTGCCAGCCGCCTATATCTGGCGCTGGATGTATCACAGCGATTACGGCCTGATCAGCGGCACGCTGATGCAAATCGGCATCGTGAAGTCGCCGGTCATCTTCCTCGATTCGGTCGATCTGGCCCTGCCCGCCCTGATCGTCGTCAATGTCTGGAAGGAATTCCCCTTCGCGATGATCATGTTGCTGGCCGGGTTACAGACGGTGCCGAGTGGTTTGTTGCGCGCTGCCCGTGTGGACGGCGCAGGGGCGTGGCAGACCTTCATCAATGTGACGGTGCCGCACCTGAAAGGCGTGATCGTCATCACCACGATCCTCCTCTTCGTGCAGAACCTTAACTCGTTCACCCTGCCGTTCATCATGACCGGCGGTGGCCCGGCGAATTCCTCGATGATCTGGATCGTCAAGATCTATCTGCTCGCCTTCCAGGATCTCCGCTACGGGTTGGCGTCTGCCTTCGCGGTGATCCTCTTCTTGATGATGCTGGTCCTCGGCTACTTCTACGTGAAAGCGCTGACGGATGGCGAGAGGAGGCCCGCATGAGCACGATCACCGCCGAGAAGGGGCCGCGCGCCGGTGCGCGCGCCACGACCGCGCGCACCGGCGCGCGCAGCTCGCGCCGCCGTTCAAGCATCACGATCGGCGGGATCGTGAGCTGGATCCTGCTGATCTTCCTGATCCTGTTCGCCTTGATCCCGCTCGCCTGGATGTTCTCGACATCGCTGAAGTCGCAGTTCGCGGCGATCCAGCAGCCGCCGCAGTGGGTCCCGTCGCAGCCGACGCTCGATCAGTACGCCAATCTCCTCTCGCCGAGCGGGCAGATGGGGGCGAAGTTCCTGCGCCTCTTCTGGAATAGCCTGATCGTTTCGCTCGCCACCACCGTGCTCGGCGTGGTGATCGCGGTCCCGGCGGCGTATGCGTTCTCGCGCTTCCGCTTTCCCGGTCGCAACTTCCTCTTCTTCGCCATCCTGGTCCGCAATATGTTCCCCGGCGTCGTCTTCCTGATCCCGCTCTTTCTGCTGATGAAGACGCTCGGTCTCGTCGGCAACTACGGCTCGCTGATCCTGACTTACCTGACCTTCGGCTTGCCGCTGTCGATCTGGCTCCTCAAGGGCTTTTTCGACAATATCCCGGAGGAGTTGGAGCGGGCCGCGCGGATCGACGGGGCGACGCGCTTCCAGGCGTTCTGGAAGATTATCATGCCCCTCTCGTCCCCCGGCCTGATCGCCACCTCGATCTACACTTTCATCCAGGCATGGAACGAATATGTCTACGCGCGTACCTTCCTCAATCGGGATGTGCTGCTGACCCTCCAGCCGGGCTTGCAGAAGTTCTTCGGTGAGTTCGCCACGAACTGGCCGGGGCTGATGGCGGCGCAGTTCGTCTCCAGCGTCCCGGTCGTGATCCTCTTCCTGCTCTTGCAGCGGTATTTCGTACAGGCGCTCGCCGAAGGGGCGACGAAGGCATAGCAGCGGTCGGCAGTCGGCAGAGCGGTGATCGTGGCGTGAGGCTCGATGGTTGGTACGGTGTCCCTGACGGGTATCTGCCGACTGCCGACTGTTGACCGCCGACTATCCACGGAGGACAGACATGGCGGGCGTAGTCCTAGAGAATGTGATCAAGCGGTACGGCGATGTGACGGCGGTCGACAATGTCTCGCTGACGATCCAGGATGGGGAGTTCATCTCCCTGGTCGGGCCGTCCGGCTGCGGCAAGACGACCACGCTGAACATGATCGCCGGGTTGCTGGATCTGACGGACGGGGAGATCTACATCGGCGATCGTCCGGTGGCGGGGCTGGACCCGAAGGATCGCGACATCGCGATGGTTTTCCAGAACTACGCGCTCTACCCGAATAAGACGGTCTACAAGAACCTCGCGTTCCCACTGGAGATGCGCAAGACGCCGAAGGCGGAGATCGACGAGCGGGTGAAGTCTACCGCGGAGACCCTCTCGATCACGGCGCTGCTCGAACGCAAACCGCGCGAGCTCTCCGGTGGGCAGCAGCAGCGTGTGGCGCTCGGTCGCGCGCTGGTGCGGAGTCCGAAGGTCTTCCTGATGGACGAGCCGCTGTCCAACCTCGACGCCAAGCTGCGCGTGCAGATGCGCGCCGAGTTGAAGCGCTTCCACCACGAGTTGAGCGCGACGGTCATCTACGTCACGCACGATCAGATGGAAGCGATGACGATGTCCGACCGGATCGTGGTGATGAGCGGCGGGGTCTTGCAACAGGCGGGCACGCCGGACGATCTCTACTCCCGCCCGGTCAATCTGTTCGTCGCGGGTTTCATCGGCAGCCCCTCGATGAACTTCCTCAATGGGCGGGTGGAGCAGCGCGGCGGTACGGCGGTCCTCGTCGGCGATGGTGGCGCGGCGCGGGAGGGCGGCTGGGAGTACGCGCTGTCGCCGGAGCAGGGCACGCGCGCGCTCACCTCGACCGGCGAGGTGGTCCTGGGGGTGCGCCACAACAGTGTGCGGCTGTATCAGGCTGAGCAGCCGGGCGCGATCAAGGCGCGCGTCTACACCGTCGAGCCGACCGGGGATGTGACGTTCGTTCATTTCCGCATCGGCGAGCATATCCTCGCGGCCAGTGTCGATCCGAGTATCCAGATCAGCGCCGACGAGCCGATCTGGGTCGACTTCGACCAGCGCAACATCCATCTCTTCGACGCGCAGAGCAAGGCCACCCTCGCGACCGACCATGTCGCGGTTACTGCGGGCGCGCGCTAATCACTCGCGGATAGACAAGGTACGAGCACGACGCGGGGGCATCCGGTCCCCGCGTCGTTCGCCGCGCGCGGCAAGCCCTTCCGCAATGCGCGCGAGCCAGGGTTCGGGCGCGTAGTAGTCGCGCGCCGTGCGTCAGGCCGCGCGGTGCTTTGACCGCGCGGCGAAAGCCTGCGGGCAGGCGTCGTCGCCAACTGGCGAAGGTCACGGCGCGCGGCCAATGGTAGAAGGTGCTGTTGACCTCGACCGTCCGATGGTGGCGGACGTAACGGGCCAACCGCTCCCGCGCCGGGAGTCGGGGCGGGTAAAGGATGCCATCCCAGTGGTTGTAGCACCAGCCGGAGGTGCCGATCCAGAACACGAGCCACCGCCCGCTGTCCAGCACCATTATCCAGCACCATATTTCGATGATGGCGACAGCCGCTCAGCTTTTGTGCGCCCGTTTCCGGCCATCCCTGACAAGCCCTCTCGCTCCCGAGGCTGCGGTAATAATCCGCCCATTCGGGACGAATGTACCGTGACGAAGAGGAAGGATCGCCCATTCTTCCCGGTGCGAAGCGGTCCCATAATGAGTGTACTCGCAAGAATATATGCGGGAACGCATGTGAGGGAGCGCCGATGGCCGCGACTGTTCGAGGGGAGCAACAGCTTGGTATGGAGGCGAGCGCGCTGCCGCACGCCGTCGCTGTCGGTGCCACCGCCCAGGCCGGGCGCGCGCTGCGAATCTGGGAGGCGTACGGTCTCGTCTTCCTCGCCAGCGGCTGTAGCCTGGTCCTCGAGATCCTCGCGGGGCGTATCCTCGCCCCCTATCTGGGCGTGTCGCTCTACACCTGGACGAGCATCATCGGCGTCATCCTCGCCGGGATCACCTTCGGGAATTACCTCGGCGGCTTGCTCGCCGACCGGATGGCCGCGCGCTCTTGCGCCGGATCTTCCTCTACTCGGCGCTCACCGTCGTGGCGACGGTGGTGCTGGCCCCTACCGCCGCCGACCGGATCGCGAGCGCGCCGATCCCGCTGATGCTGCGAATCGTCCTCGCCACGGCGGCGGCGTTCCTGATCCCCAGCACGATCCTCGGCACGATCACGCCGATCGTCGTCAAGCTCTCGTTGCGGAGCCTCGACGATGCCGGGGCGACGATCGGGCGCATCTACGCCGTCTCGGCGGCGGGCAGCATCGCCGGGACATTCCTGACCGGGTTCCTGCTGCTCGACCTTTTCGGCAGCCGCACGACCGTCTGGCTGATCGCCGCGATCTTGCTCATCTGCGGCCTCGCGGTCGGGCCGTGGGGTGGGCCGCGCGCCGGACGCGGCCTGCCGCTGATGATCCTGGTGCTCTTCCTGGCCGTGTCGCCGCGCCTTGTCGCCACCAAGGCGCTCCCCGGCCCTTGCCTGACGGAGACGAGCTACTTCTGCATGCGGATCGAAACCACAAAGACGCTCGATGGTCGGACGGCGCGCGGGTTTTTCCTCGACCGACTGATGCACAGCGCCCTGGTCGATGGCGATCCGAGCGCGCTGGTCTACGACTATGAGCGGGTCTATCGCGCGCTCACCGAGGAGCAGTTGGTGCGCGATCCGGCGTTGCGCCTGCTGGTGATCGGCGCGGGCGGCTACTCGTTCCCGCGCTACATGACCGCCTATCACCCGGCGGCGACGGTCGAGACCCTGGAGATCGATCCGGGTGTCGTGCGCTTCAATCAGCGCTACCTGGGGCTGCCGACCGCTAGCCCGATCATCACCCACATCGGCGACGCGCGCCTCTTCCTCAACGGGACCGAGGCCGGCAGTGCCGCGCCGCAGGGGGCGTATCGGGTGGTGCAGGGGGATGCGTTCAACGATGTCTCGGTGCCGTATCACCTGACGACACGCGAGTTCGATATGCTGGTCCACCGGAGCATGACCCCGGATGGCGTCTATCTTGTCAATATGGTCGATAGCGGACATGAGGGGCGTTTCGTGCAGGCGTACACCAATACGCTGCGCGTGGTCTTCGGCAACGTCATGGTCTACGCGCTCGATGGTCAGGTCGGTCGTCCCGGCCACGCCACCTTCGTGATCGCCGCCAGCGATGCGCCGCTGGCAACGCCTACAGTGAGCGGGTGGACCCCGTTCGCCCCCGCCGATCTGGCGGCGCGTTTCGCCTCTCGCACCGACCTGATCCTAACCGATGACCACGCGCCGGTCGATACCCTGCTGCGCGCGGCGCTCGACGAGCGCTAGTCGCGCCGCTTGTCCCCCTCGCGGATGATCGCCGGGTCGCCGCCGGAGTTCCAACTCGGCGAGTCGCTGGCCGGGAACGACTCGTTGTCGGCTTCGTCGATCGCGTCGCTGGTCGTCCGCTCTGCCCCTTCGACCGCCGGATCGTCCCGCTCGGCGGGCAAGCCTTCTTCGCGCAATGCTTCGTCGGGGCTGCGATGTTCCTCGCTCATCGAGATTTCCTCCTCATCGTGCGCTCATCGGCATCGTAGCGAGACATTGTTCGTCGCCGCGAGTGGTGTCTATACCTCGCCGAGGCGCTCGTTCTTGGCGCGCGAGGTGGCGGCGAGTTCGGCCTTGTAGGCGATCATCCGCTCCAGCAAGGCCGGATCGTGCGCCGCGAGTATCTGCACCGCCAATAATCCCGCATTCGTCGCGCCACCGACCGCCACCGTCGCGACCGGGATACCGTTCGGCATCTGCACGATCGAGAGGAGTGAGTCGAGGCCATCGAGCGCGCGGCCCTTCACCGGCACGCCGATCACCGGCAGGGGCGTGTAGGCCGCGACCATCCCCGGCAGGTGCGCGGCGTTGCCCGCCCCCGCGATGATGACCTTCAGGCCGCGCGTGTGGGCGTTCGTGGCGTAGTCGGCCATGTCGGCGGGAGTACGGTGCGCCGAGACGACGCGCACCTCGTACGGCACGTCGAAGCGCGCGCAGATCGCGGCGGCGTCGCGCATCGTCGGCAGGTCTGAGTCGCTGCCCATGATGATCCCGACGAGGGGCTGTGTGGTCATGCTCCGTTCCCTCACTTTCTTCATGCGCGGATGCTACGTGAGCCAGCGCCCGTCGTGCATGATCTCCCGGCCCGCCAACTCGTTTTCCTCGCGCCAGGCGAGGATGCTGCGCGGTGTCAGCACGAGGTAGACATACGTGTTCGCCTCGCGGCGCGGCTCGAATCCCGCCGCCGCCCTGAACGCCTCGGCGGCGGACTCGTCGAGCGCATCCTGCGCCACGATCGCGACACCTCCGGCGACGATCACCACGTCGCGCGTCCCATCGAGCGCGACGCGCATCCGCCCCGTGCGGCGCAGATTGCGAACCGTGCTGCTCTCGGCGAGGGTGGCGAGGATGATCCGGCCACCGTGCCAGACGAAGGAGAGTGGGATGAGATAGGCATCGCCGCGTGCGCCGCTGGATGGCACCCAGCAATCGACCGCGTTTGCCAGGCGTGCCAGCGTGTCTGCTTTACGCTGCGCGGTGCTACGTGGTGGTTCCATACTTCCTCCCTAGAGTCGCACGCATGCCGCCGCGCGCGCCGCGATCGCTTCGGCGGCGGCGATGTCGGGGCCGAGGGCGGTGACGTGGCCCATCTTGCGTCCGGGGCGGGAGCGGCGCTTGCCGTAGAGGTGGACGTGCGCGCCGGGGACGGCCAGCGCCTCCGGCAGGCCGCGCGGCGTCGCCTCGATCGGGGCGTCGCGCTCGCCGAGGATGTTGACCATCACGGCGGCGGGGGCGACCAGATCGGTCACGCCGAGCGGCAGATCGAGGATCGCGCGCAGGTGGTTCTCGAACTGAGAGGTGACGCAGCCCTCGATCGTGTAATGCCCCGAATTGTGTGGGCGCGGTGCGATCTCGTTCAGCAGGATAGTGCCATCTTCGTGCTCGAAGAGTTCCACGCCGACGACCCCGACCCCCTCCACCGTCTCCACGGCTCGCCGCGCGATCGCGGTCGCCTGCGCCGCCACGGACGCTGCGACCGGCGCGGGGGCGCGGACGAGCCGACAGATCTGCGCCTCGGCGGCCTGCACCGTCTCCACGACCGGGTAGGTGACGATCGCGCCGCCGGCGGACCGCGCTACCATCACCGCCAATTCGCGGCGGAAGGGCACCCAGGCTTCGGCGTAGAGGGCGCGACCCGGCGTGCCGAGCCGCTCCCACGCCGCCGCCAACTTTTCCGGGCCGCGCACCGTGGCGTTGCCGTAGCCATCGTAGGAGAGGCGGCGGGCCTTGAGGACGATCGGCCAGCCCCATTCCTTCGCCGCGCGCAGCGCCTCGTCCTGGCTCGCGACCGCGCGGAATGGCGGGAGGGGGAGATCGGCGGCGGCGAAGGTTTCCTTCTGGCGCAGCTTGTCCCCGACCAGCGCCAGGATCGCCGCGCCGGGGCGCACGGGTGTCCCGGTGGCCGCGATGTCGGCCAGGAGCGCCGGATCGACGAACTCGCTCTCCAGCGTGATCACGTCGCAGCCCGTTGCGAAGCGGGCGCGCAAGGCGGCGTCCTCCCACGGCCCGACCGTCGCGGCGTCGGTCAGGCGCCCCGCCGGGCTAGCGGCATCGCGCTCGAAGATCGCCACGTCGATGCCGAGCCCGATCGCCGCCGCGACGGTCATCCGCGCCAATTGCCCGCCACCAAGGATGCCTACGCGCATGGTGCCTCCGTTGGGGGCAGTAGGCGAGTAGGCCAGTAGTACCGGAAAGAAGAAGCTCTTTGTAGCAAACCTTCTGTCTACTGGCCTACTGGCCTACTGGCCTACTGTCCCATTACCACTGCAACGCCCCTACGAACGCGACCGTCGCTGCAGCCGCTTGCTCGCGCGCCGCGACCGTGCCGATGATGGCGCTCTCGTACCCCTGACTCGTCAGGTGCGCCGTGATGCTTGCGGTCGCGTCCGGCGCGGCGACGACGATCAGGCCCGCGCCCAGGTTGAAGGTGCGGAGCATGTCGGCGTCGTCCACGTCGCCCGCCGCGCGGATGGCGTGGAAGATCGGTGGCGGCACGATCGCGCCGAGATCGATCCGCGCCTGCTGCCCCGCCGGGATGATCCGGCGCAGGTTCCCCGCGATCCCGCCCCCCGTGATGTGCGCCAGGCCGTGCAATCCTTCATCGGTGAAGAGGTCGCGCACGGCGTGGTAGTAGGGACGGTGGGGACGCAGGATCACGTCGAGGAACGACTCGCCGTCCACGTCGCGCTCGGCTAGCGCCGGATCGCGCGCGAGGAGGGCGCGGACGAGCGAATAGCCGTTCGTGTGCGGCCCGTTCGAGGCGACCGCGATGACGCGGTCGCCCGGCGCGATCCGCGCGCCGTCGATGATCCGCGCGCGCTCGACCACGCCGACCGCGTTGGCGACGAGGATGTAGGTGCCCGCATCGAGGACGCCCGGCTGCTCGCTCGTCTCGCCGCCGGTGAGGGTGCAACCCTGCGCGCGGCACGCCGCCGCCAACCCCGCGACGAGGCGATTGACGATGGGGCCGTCGAGGTGGCCGCAGATGATCGCGTCCTGCACCGAGAGGGGGTGCGCGCCCATCACGATGATGTCGTTGATGAGATGGTTGACGAGGTCTTCGCAGAGCGATTCGACCCGGTCGTGCGCCAGCGCGAGCTTCTGCTTCGAGCCTGGCTCCTCGGTCTTGAGGACCAGCACCGGCTGCTTGTAGCCGGGGAACGAGGCGTCGAAGAGGGTGGCGAAGGCCCCGAGGCGGTTCAGCACGCGGCTGTCGCTCGTCTCCAGGCTTCCGACCATCGCCTTCTTCGCCGCGTCCGCCGCCGCGATATCGACCCCCGCCGCCGCATAGGACAATCGCTCGCCGCCACTCATCAGACCGTACCTCCTCTGGCGTAGGGACGCGGGCCTCAGAGCCGCAGAGCCGCAGAGAACGAGAGGAAAAACTATTCGCTCTGTGCCTCTGCGTCTCTGAGGCGAACTTTCGTCCCTCTATCCACACTCAATTCGGGCAGGACCAGGTCGCCGCGCGCGATGCGGGCGAGGGTATCGACGTAGAGGGCGTGCTCGTGTGGCAGGACGCGCGCGGCGAGGGTGGCCGCCGTATCGCCCGGCTCGACCGGCACCAGCACCTGCGCGATGATCGGCCCCTGATCGTACTCCTCGGTCAGGTGGTGGATCGTCGCGCCGGTGACCGCCTCGCCCGCCGCCAGGACCGCCGCGTGGACCCGCTCGCCGTACATCCCCTTGCCGCCGAATTTCGGCAGGAGCGAGGGGTGGACATTGACGATCCGCCCGCGCCAGCGTTCGAGCATCTGCGGGCCGAGACGCTTCATGTAGCCCGCGAGCACCACGAGATCGACGTCGTGGGCGGCGAGCGTCGCCGCCATCGCCGTGTCGAGCGCCGCCGGATCGGGATGGGTCTGGTTGCTGAGATGGACGACCGGGATACCGGCGCGGCGGGCGCGTTCGAGCGCGAACGCGCCGGAATTGTTGCCGATCACCACGACCGGGGTCGCGGCGATACGCCCTTCCCGGCAGGCGGCGATGATCGCGCCGAGGTTGGAGCCGCTATGTGAGGCGAGGAGGCCGAGGCGGATCATCGGGTACGCCGCGTGTGGCGGGCACGGCGCGGGCGGGGTGTTTGTTCCCCGCCCGCCGCGTCATGCCCGGCACTGTTCAGCGCTCGTGCGGCGTCAGTCACCGACAACCGCCATGTCGGCGTGCAATGGCAACTGGCGCGGGGTTTCGAGGGCGAGCTTGTCGAACTCCATCTGCACGCTGACCGGGTAGTTCCCGTTGAAGCAGGCGAAGCAGAACTCGGTCTTCGGGATGTCCAGCGCCCGCGTCAGCCCATCCTCGGAGAGATAGGCGAGCGAGTCGGCCCCGATGTACTCGCAGATCTCCTCGACCGACTTGTTGGCGGCGATCAACTCCCCACGGCGACCGGTGTCGACGCCGAGATAGCAGGGCCACATCATCGGCGGCGAGTGGACGCGCATGTGGACCTCGGTCGCGCCGTTCTTCCGCAGCAGTTCGATCAGGGGGCGACTGGTGGTGCCGCGCACGATCGAATCCTCGACGAGGACGACGCGCTTGCCGCGCAGCGCCTCGGGCAGGGCGTTGAACTTCAGCCCGACGCCGCGCTCGCGCAGGCGCTGATCGGGCTGGATGAAGGTGCGCCCGATGTAGCGGTTCTTCATCAGCGCCTCGGTGTAAGGGATGCCGCTCGCACGGGCGTAGCCGAGCGCGGCGGGGGTGGCGGAGTCCGGCGCGGCGATGACGATGTCGGCTTCTGCGGGAGCCTCGCGGGCGAGTTCCTCACCCATCCGCTGCCGCGCCAGGTGCAGGCGCTGCCCCCCGATCGCGCTGTCCGGGCGCGCGAGGTAGATCAGCTCGAAGACGCAGGCGGCGTGGCGCTCCGACTCCTGCCCGGTGTAGGAGCGGACACCATCGGCCCCGATGCCGTCGAGCAGGACGATCTCGCCCGGCTCGATGTCGCGGATCAGGCTCGCGCCGACGGTGGTCAGCGCGCACGACTCGGAGGCGAGCACGTTGCCGCCATCGGGCAGCCGACCGAGGCAGAGCGGGCGCACCCCGAGCGGGTCGCGCACACCGATGATCTCGGTCGGGGTCATGATCGTCAGGCTGTAGGCTCCGAGCATGCGGGGCATCACCCGCCGTAGCTTGTCGACGATGGTGTCGCCGTGCGCCGCCGCGATCAGCCGCGCCACGATCTCGGAATCGGTGGAAGCCAGGAAGCGCTCGCCCTCCTGCTCCAGTTCGGCGCGCAGGCGGTCGGCATTCGTCAGGTTGCCGTTGTGGGCGACCGCGATCTCACCGAGGCTCGACCAGGCCAGGAACGGGCTGGCGTTCTCGATGTTGCTGCTGCCGGTGGTGGAGTAGCGGGTGTGGCCGATCGCCAGGTCGCCTTGCAGGCGGGCCAGATCTTCTTCCTCGAACGCTTGCGAGACGAGACCCATGTGGCGGTGAACCGCGATGGGCAACTCGCCATCGGCGCGGGAGACGGCGATACCGGCGCTTTCCTGCCCGCGATGTTGGAGGGCGAAGAGGCCGAAGAAGGTCATGCGGGCAACATCCGCACCGGGGGCATAGGCTCCGAAGATCCCGCACTCCTCGTGCAAGTCATCGCCTTCGAGAAACGTGTCCTCGGCCAGGACAGCGTCGGTCGGCACGGTGTTTTCTTGGCTCATGCCAGGCTTATTCTCCCCTTTGCGGTCCGTCGCGCTACGCTCGAAAGGGCGAATGGTGTTCGGCGGCGATCCCCTGCGCTCACCCTGAACGTCCGCAGTATACCATAGCCCTCGCGCCCGCCCTCCGCGCCCGCCCGTAGTTTCGGGTGGCCGCGATTGGGAACGGCCAGCGCGGTGCGGAAATTCCCGCCTCACCACGGATCGACGCCGCGCTCGCGCGGCGGGGGAGCCTCGGCGGCGTACGCTGGTGTGGACGCGCGACGAGCCAGCCCGCGCTCGGCGGTGCGCGGCGGGGGCGGCGCGACGCGGAGGGTGACGGTGAAGCGGCTCCCCTCGCCGATCGTGCTCTCGACCTGAACCTCGCCACCCATCGCCGCGACGAGGTCGCGCACGATCGCCAGCCCGAGGCCGAAGCCGCCGGAGGTGCGCGCGCGGGAGACATCGGTGCGGTAGAAGCGCTCGAAGATGCGGTCCAGGTCTTCTTGGGGGATGCCGATCCCGGTATCCGCGACGGTGAGCGCGACCTGATCCGGCCCGACCGCGTGGAGGCCGATCGAGACGATGCCGCCCGCCGGGGTGTAGGAAAGGGCGTTACGGACGAGGTTGAGCGTCACCTGCGTCAGCCGCTGGCGGTCGGCGATGATCGCGGGCAACCCCGGATCGACATCGCGCACGACGGTGATCTGCCGCTCCCGGCGAGCCAGCGGGGCGATCGCGCCGTAGACCTCGTCCACCACCGCCGCCGCGCTGACCGGCGCGAGGGCGATCTTCAGCTCGCCCGACTCGGCGCGGGCGAGGGAGAGGAGTTCGTCCACCAGCGTGCCGAGTCGCTCGGTCTCGCGGCTGATGATCCCGAGGTAGTTCCGCAATTCGGCGGGGGGGGGCGATGCCGTGCTCGTCGGCTCGTCGAGGCCGATCAGCAGCGAATCGACGTGGCCCCGGATCGAGGCGATCGGGGTCCGCAGTTCGTGGGAGACGTTGACGATCAATTCGCGGCGTTTCTGGTCCGATTCCTCCGCCTTGGTGGTGGCGGCGCGGGCGACCGCCTGGGTCGCGGTGAGTCGCACCGAGAGATCGCTCTGACCGAGCATCAGCCGGGCGAAGTGGGCGGAGAGGAAGGCGAGGCCGTTCAGCAGATAGAGCGAGCCGAAGCCGAGGAGCAAGCCGAGCGGCACCTGGGGCAGGGAGAGGAGAAACCCCCAGATGCTGAGCGGGTGCCTGAAGAGGGCGTCGATCAGAAAGGGGAGCGGGGCGAAGATCAGCCGCGCGGAGAAGGTTGCCAGCCCGGCGGTGATGATAAAGGAGAAGAGGCCGAGCGGGAACTTCGCCAGGAGATAGAGCAGGCTCGTCCAGGTGACGCTGCTGCCGAAGTGCGCCTTCAGCCAGGTGGTGAGGGGCATCCCCGCCGGACGTGGCGGGTACATCGGCGGGATCGCGATCCCGAGCCACCAGATCGCGATCTGCCGCTCCAGCGCCGCCAGCGCCCACCAGCCGAACAGGGCCAGGAAGAGGATCGGGATGCCGACGCCGGCGATCGCCGAGCCGAGCCCGGCGAGCAGGGTCGGCACGAGGAAAACGAAGTAGAAGATGCCGAGCGGGCAGGCCGCGAGGAGATAGAAGATATTGCGATAGGTCTGCGGATGCCAGGCGGGGGCCAACCAGCGCCGCCACTGCTCGGGGCTGATCCGCCGGATGGCGGTTACTTGTGCATCCCAGGGGCGTCGGCCCATCGTTCCTCGATCGTCATTCTTCCCTCTCGGTCTCTCTACAGTATGCCATCACATCGCGCCCAGTTTATGGCGGAAGTGTGGCAAAACGGTGGGTGTTTGTAATGATAAAGCCTGCTGAGCATGGATATGATGCGTATCGATGCAGCACTGTGGTATCCCCGACCGAGGATCTGACGCTGGCACGGGAGAGGGCACCGACCACGGTCGGTGCCCTCTCCCGGTGCTGGTGGAGGTTAAGAGTTATCGGCTGGCGAGGAAGTGGTGTTTCGCCTCCGATGCCGCTTGCAGCGCCGCCATCTTCGCGGCCTCGTCGCCGCAGCGATAGGTGCTCGACCACCGGCCCTGCTGCTCCTTCGCGACAGCCCACTCGACGCCATCCGCCTCTGCCTCCTCGCGCGAGATCACGAGGGCAACCCGGCAATCGCTGCTCGCCGCTCCCGCCGAGGCGGTGTGCACCTTCGTGAAGACAACGAGCGAGAGGCCGCCTATCGTCAGGACGAGGAGCAAGATCGCCATTGGCATCCATCGCGGCCATAATCGCGGCCATAGTTGTGCCTTCATTCGGAACCTTCCTGCCATCGGGTTTCCTACGACACCGCTAGTTCGCGGTCTTCCACGACGAAACTGCGTCGTTCAGCGCGCCCAGGTAGTTGAGATATGACCCCATGTAGAGTGAAGCCCCAGTCAGACCGGGATTCTCCCACAGCCTCATCGCGCGTCCGCAGTGAGGTTCGGCGGAACTGGCGATGTCATCCCACCCCCAATCGGCAAGGTTCGCGGAGTAATACCCATCGCAACCAGTCTCACTGAAAAGCTCCAGTGGAGTCCCGCCACCCTGGTCTGCATCTTTCCAGAAGCGAATCAGCAGGTATGTGCCCGCCGATCGCTGCGGACCAAACCACGCCGTGAGGGCTGCCTCCTTCTCCCCCTGAGTCGCAAAGCACCCCTGATGCTTTACTTGCGACAACCGGCCATTCGCCTTGTCCTCAGCCGTTAGTGGGGCGATCATCCCTGCACAATATTTCGCCTCGGCAGGGATAGCCGCTGACGTTGGCGTTGCCATACCCAAGGCCATCGCGCAAAGCGCGACCAGGAGAGCGAGCACTCCACTTAACCGAGTCACCATCGGCAACCTACTTATCTCCATGCTCCTTCCGTGACACAGTCAGCCATTGCGGCGATGCTGGCATCATCACGACAATAGTGCTGTGCTGCGAATCCGCACCGATCGATCACTCCTGCCACCGGATACTGAGCGATCAGCGCAAAACACGACGCGGATGATTCTAGAACCATCCGCAGTCTATCGAGAAGTGTGTAAAGTCACTGTAAAGTCGCCGTCCGATTTAGCTCTCCTGCTCAGATGGTGCTATTGCTGGCAGAATCACCGTAAAGGTACTCCCACTTCCCAATTGGCTATCGAGCGTGATGCGTCCACCGTGGCGACGAACCGCATCGGCAACGATCGACAGGCCAAGTCCAGCGCCGCCACGGTTACGAGTACGCGATTGATCACCACGGTAGAAACGCTCAAAGATCTGCTCACGCTCGTCGTAAGGAATACCACTCCCCGTATCGATAACAGCGATGCTGACAGACGAGCCAGTCCGTGCAACAGTGATTCTTATCGCCCCCCCCCCTGGCGGGGTATGCTGCAACCCATTCTCCGCCAGGTTGACGAAGACGCGAGCGAGGAGCGATCCGTCACCCTCGACCACCGCTTCGAGCGCCCCGGTAGCGTGGAGGAGACGCGCACCACGGGTGGAGGCGAGGGGTTGCAGTTGATCGACCACCTCTTCGAGGAGAACCCCGAGCGTCAATTCTTCTCGCCCTATCGGCGCATCCTCGCGCGCGAGGAGCAGGAGATCGCCGACTAGGCGCTCAAGGCGGGTGAGTTGACGCTCGAATGGGGCGACAAAACGCCGCCGTTCATCACTATCGGAATGCGCTGACGCTGTATCGAGCGTCGCGCGCAAAATCGCCAGGGGGGTACGCAATTCATGCGCGGCATCGGCCACAAACCGCCCTTGCTGATCGAATGATCGTTGAAGACGATCGAGCATGGCATCGAATGCTCGCACCAGATCTTGTACCTCATCATCTGGGCCATCGAGTGCCAGCCTAGTATCAAGGTCGGTGTGGTCGATACGGCTCGCAGCCTGGCTAACGGCACGCACCGGACTCAGCGCGCGATCGGCGAACCAATACGCCCCAATGCCGCCGAGCAGGATCAACAGACCGAGGCCAAAGAACGAAGCGATCCGCACCTGAAGCGGGGTAAGTTGCCGCGAACTGTCGGGAGGGGGTGGGGAAGCAACTGGCCTAGCGGCCAAAGCAGTGCGGCCTATCGTCGTCATTTCACCATCCTGCGCGGTGACAATAGGCGTAATGACGAAACTTCCGCCCGAAGCCGGAATTTTAGGTGCGGTGAGATTAATAAAGAGCACGAGGAACACGCCGCCCAGCAGGAGGAGGCCACCCGACCACAGGGCGAAACGAAGACGTAATGAGAGCCAACGTCGGCGATTAGATCTCCCACTCATCGCCGCCCATCTTCCCCGATACGATACCCTTGCCCGATTATCGTCTCGATATAACGCGGCACGCTAGCGGTATCGCCGAGCTTCCGCCGCAACGACGCGATATGCATACGGACCGTTGCGCTGAATGGATTAACCGATCCATCCCAGACATGCTCCAGGAGCGCTTCCTGACTGACAATCTCACCCTTGTGGCGGAGCAGATATTCGAGACACCCGAACTCTTTCGCGGTGAGTTCAAGCCGCCGCCTGCCTAGCCAGATGATGCGACCGGCCTGATCGAGACGCAAATCGCGCCATTCGAGAAACGGCGCGCGAACGCGCAGATCACGGCGTAGTAGCGCGCGCAGCCGCGCGGTCAGTTCTGCAAGGTGGAAGGGCTTGACCAGGTAGTCATCCGCGCCAGCGTCGAGGCCGAGGATGCGGTCGGCGAGTCGCTCGCGCGCCGTCAGCATGAGGATCAGGAGGGCCGGGCGGGCGGCGCGCATACGGCGGCACACCTCAATGCCGTCGAGGCCGGGGAGGTTGAGGTCGAGGATGACCAGATCATAGTCGTTTACCTCGTCTAGCTCCAAGGCTACCTCGCCATCTGCCGCCACATCTGTAGCATAGCCCTGCTCGCGCAGACCCCGTGCGAGCGATACGGTGAAATCGTCCTCGTCATCAACGATGAGGAGACGCATGATGACCTCCGTTGTTACCGGTAGAGCCCGATCCGATGATACCGTCAAGAGGGACCGGCGCACAATATTCTTGCGAGGTGGTGCGAAATTTGCTATTCTTACCGCAAGGTACATGAGAACTATTCTCAGCTAATAGCCGGGAATGGTAGGGAAGGATGGTTGACGACGACAATGGTCACCACGCGCTACGATGCATTGCTGGGGCGCCTGCGCCAGGACGGCTACCGGTTGACGCCGCAGCGGATGGCGGTGTTGCGCTTCCTTTCCGAGGATCGCGGGCATCCGACCGTCGAGCAGGTGTATGACCGCGTGCGCGGCGATTACCCGACGACCAGCCTCGCCACGATCTATAAGACGATCGATATGCTGAAGGGGATCGGCGAGGTGTTGGAGTTGAGCGTCGGTGAGAGCCACCGCTACGACGGGCGCGACCCGCGTCCGCACCCGCACCTGATCTGCGAGGTGTGCGGCTCGATCGCCGATCTCGCCCTCGATGGCCCGCTCGGCGACCCCGAAGTGCTTTCCTCCGCCGCACGGTCGGTGGCGGGCGCGGCGGGCTACCAGGATGTGCGCCCGCAACTCGAATTCCGGGGGCGCTGCGCCTCCTGCCAGTTGGCGAGCACCCTTGCCTCTGCCCCGGCATTATGAGATAATTTAGTTGCGAAAGTCCCCGGTGCGGTGTCGATGTGGCGGTAGATCGTACGGCTCGCCGCCGCTCCCCGCGCCGTCACCGTGGCGTAGAGGCACTCGCCCTGCCGTGTGGCGGGGGTGGTGTTGTGAAGGAGGAACGGTACATTGTCCTCGCTCGAGATCAAGAATCTGCATGCCAAAGTCGAGAATAAGGAGATCCTGCGCGGCGTCAACCTGACGATCGGCGAGGGCGAAGTCCACGCCCTGATGGGGCTGAACGGCTCCGGGAAGAGCACTCTGGCCTACGTGCTGGCGGGCCACCCGAATTACGAGGTGACCGAGGGCGAAGTCCTGCTCGGTGGCGAGAACATCCTCGACCTCGAACCGGACGAGCGCGCCCACCGTGGCCTCTTCCTGGCGTTCCAGTATCCCACGTCGATCCCCGGCGTGAACGTGGCGAACTTCCTGCGCCAGAGCTACAACAAGGTGCAGCAGTCGCGCTTCATGCAGGCGCATCCCGACGCCGAGTACAAGGCGGCGCCGGTGGCGGAGTTCCGCAAGCGCCTGGACGAGAAGATGGGCCAGTTGCGGATGGATCGCTCGTTCAAGAGCCGTTATCTCAACGAGGGCTTCTCCGGCGGCGAGAAGAAGCGGATGGAGATCCTCCAGATGGCGATGCTGGACCCGAAGTTCGCGATCATGGACGAGACCGACTCCGGCCTGGACATCGATGCGCTGCGGACGGTGGCTGAGGGGGTCAACTCCCAGCTCAACGGCCAGCTCGGCGCGCTGGTGATCACCCACTATCAGCGGCTGCTCAATTACATCAAGCCGCAGTACGTCCACATCATGATGAACGGTCACATCGTCGCCAATGGTGGCCCGGAGCTGGCCGAGGAACTCGATGTGAAGGGCTATGACTGGCTGCGCCAGACCTATGCCCCGGACGAGCCGTTCGTCGGCGATGAGCGGGAGGCCGCTCCCGCTGGCCCGGCTGGTGCGCCCGGCATCACCGTCACCCGCACGCTCACCGGTCGATCCTAACCGGCGATGGGCGCTGGCGCGCGGGCAACTTGCCCGCGCATCAGCGGCACCCTGACGCCACAAACCGAGATTACGCGGAGGTAGGCATGAGCACCGTAGAGAACGATATCCAGCTCACACAGGATTACGACTTCAGCTTCTCCGACAAGGAGGACTACGCCTTCAAGGCGCAGCGCGGCCTGACGCGCGAGACCGTGGAGCAGATCTCGGCGATGAAGAACGAGCCGGACTGGATGCGCGAGTTTCGCCTGAAGTCGTACGACTACTTCCTCAAGCGCCCGATGCCGACCTGGGGCGGTGGCGGCGCGCTGGGCGAGATCGACTTCGACAATATCTTCTATTACATCAAGCCCTCCGAGAAGCAGGGGCGCACCTGGGACGAAGTCCCGGAGTATATCAAGGATACCTTCGAGAAGATCGGCATCCCCGAGGCGGAGCGGAAGTACCTGGCCGGCGTCGGCGCGCAGTACGAGAGCGAGGTCGTCTACCACTCGCTGCGCGAGGACTTGCAGGCGAAGGGCGTCATCTTCTGCGACACCGACACGGCATTGCGCGAGTACCCCGACCTGATGAAGCAGTATTTCGGCACGATCATCCCGCCGAACGACAACAAGTTCGCCGCCCTCAACTCGGCGGTCTGGTCGGGTGGCTCGTTCGTCTACATCCCGGAAGGGGTCCATGTGGACGTGCCGCTCCAGGCGTACTTCCGCATCAACGCGGAGAACATGGGCCAGTTCGAGCGGACGCTGATCATCTGCGCCCCCGGTTCCTACGTGCATTACGTCGAGGGCTGCACCGCCCCAACCTATGGCTCGGAGTCGTTGCACTCCGCCGTGGTCGAGATCGTGGTGCAGGAAGGCGCGCGCTGCCGCTACACGACGATCCAGAACTGGTCGAAGAACGTCTTCAACCTCGTCACCAAGCGCGCCGCCGCCTACAAGGACGCGACGATGGAGTGGGTCGATGGCAATCTCGGCTCGCGCCTGACGATGAAGTATCCCGCCGTGTGGCTGATGGAGCCGGGCGCGCGCGGCGAGGTGCTCTCGATCGCCTATGCGGCGGACGGGCAGCACCAGGACGCCGGGGCGAAGATGGTCCACGTCGCGCCGAACACCTCCTCGACCGTCACCTCGAAGTCGATCTCGAAGGGGTCGGGCCGCTCGTCGTATCGCGGGCTGGTCAAGGTCCATCCGGGCGCGACCAACGTGAAGTCGAGCGTCGTCTGCGACGCGCTCCTGCTGGACGAGGAGTCACGCACGGATACCTATCCGTACATGGAAATCGAGGAAGACAACGTGACTATCGGCCACGAGGCATCCGTCTCGAAGGTCGGTGAGGAGCAGTTGTTCTACCTCCAAAGCCGCGGCCTCAGCGCGGACGAGGCGATGAGCATGATCGTCAGCGGCTTCATCGAGCCGATCGCCAAGGAACTGCCGCTCGAATACGCGGTCGAACTGAACCGCCTGATCCAGTTGGAGATGGCCGGGAGCGTCGGGTAAGTGGCGAATGACGAATGACCGATGACGAATAGGGGTGCGAAAGTCTCCCGATTCGTCGGTCGTCGGGTCGCCGTTCAGGGGCGGGCGCTCCTCGGAGCCCCGCCCTTCACCATGACCTGCAACTATTCGTCATTCGTCACCCGTCATTCGTCATTGGAGAAGAGGTATGAGCACGACATTGACCCGCCCGACCGAGTCGCAGATGCGTGGCTTCACGCGCGACGGTGTGGTGGCACTATCGGGGGCGAAGGGCGAACCGGAGTGGGTACTGGAAGCGCGGCTGCGCTCCTGGGAGGTCTACGAGGCGACCCCGATGCCGACCGCGCGCGACGAGGAGTGGAGAAGGACGAGCATTCGCCAACTGAAGCTCGATCAGGTCCGCCCTTTCGATGCCGGTTCGCCGCCGCAGGAGACGCTGGCCGCGTTGCCGGGCGAGGTGCGCGCCGGGCTGAGCGAGGAGGGCCGGGCGGGGCTGCTGGTGCAGCACAATTCCGGCACCGTCTTCCACATGATCGGCGCGGAGGCCGCGAGCAAGGGCGTGATCTTCCTCGGCCTCGATGAGGCGATCCGCCAGCACCCCGACCTCGTCCGCACCTTCTTCATGAGCGAGGCGGTCAAGCCGACCCACGATAAGTTCAGCGCCCTGCACGGAGCCTTCTGGAGTGGCGGCACCTTCCTGTACGTCCCGCGCGACGTTGAGGTCGAGGCACCGTTCCAGACGCGGGTCTATGCGGACGCCGATGCGCCCGCCGTCTTCGCGCACACGCTGATGGTCTTGGAAGACAATGCCCACGCCGTCCTGATCGACGAGTTCATCTCCCCGACCGCCGAGACCGGGCAGGGCTTCTCGAACGGCGCGGTGGAGTTGCACACCGGCGTGAACGCGCAGTCGCGTTACTTCAGCGTGCAGGATTGGGGTCGCCACGTCTGGCACTTCAACACGCAACGCCTGATCGCCGACCGCGATAGCACCACCAACTCGCTGACGATCCTCCTCGGCTCGAAGCTGACCAAGACGAACGTCGAGAGTTCGCTGCGCGGGCAGGGCGCGACGAGCGAGATGCTCGGCATCTACTTCGGCGATGGTACGCAGCACTTCGATCAGCACACGATGCAGGATCATGTGATGCCGAACACCACCAGCGACCTCCTCTTCAAAGGCGTGCTGCGCGACCGTGCGCGGCAGGTCTTCTCGGGGATGATCAAGGTGGAGCCGGGCGCGCAGAAGACGAACGCCTATCAGGCGAACCGCAACCTCCTCCTCTCCGACAAGGCGCGCGTCGATTCGATGCCGAAGCTGGAGATCGGCGCGAACGATGTCCGCTGCACGCACGGCGCGACGATGGGGCAGGTGGAGCCGGAATACCTCTTCTATCTCCGTAGCCGCGGGCTCGGGCGCGAGGAGGCGGAGCGGATGATCGTCGAGGGCTTCCTCGATGAGATCGTCCAGCGCATCCCGCTCGAAGAGGTGCGCGACCGCCTCTCCGACGCGATCCAGGCCAAGATGGGCCTCCCGCCGCGCGACAAGGCCGACTACGCGATTTAGCGAGTGGGCGGAGTGGTGCGAGTGGGCCAGTAGAGAGGACTGTAGTACGCCGACACATCGGCTGTCTCCCGTTCTTCTCTACTGGCCCACCAGGCTCACTGGCCCACTACGCCCACTCACCCCACAGGGGTGCCATGACCGACTTCCGTGCCCTGCGCGCCGACTTCCCGATCCTGGCGGAGCGCGCGAACGGGCATCCGCTGAATTACCTCGACAACGCCGCGACCTCGCAGAAGCCAGAGGCGGTGCTGCGCGCCCTCGATGGCTTCTATCGGACCTATAACGCCAACGTCCACCGGGGCATCTACGGCATCAGCGAGCGCGCTACCAATGCCTACGAGCGAGCGCGGCACCTCGTCGCGCGCTTCATCGGCGCGACCGACGACCGCGAGCTCATCTTCACGCACGGCACGACCGAGGGGATCAACCTCGTCGCGGCGGCGTGGGGGCGGGCGCACGTCGGCGCGGGCGACGTGGTCATCGTGTCGGAGTTGGAGCACCACTCCAATCTCGTCCCCTGGCAACTGCTGGCCGAGGAGCGGGGCGCGACCCTCGCCGCGATCCCACTGACCGACGATGGCCGCCTCGACCTCGACGCCTACGATGCGCTCCTGGCGCGTCACGCCGGGCGGGTGCGACTGGTGGCGGTGGCACATGTCTCGAATACGCTGGGGACGATCCTTCCGGTGCGGGAGATCGCCCGGCGGGCGCACGCGGCGGGCGCGCTCGCGCTGCTCGATGGCGCGCAGAGCGTGCCGCACCTGCCGGTCGATGTGCGCGAGCTTGACTGCGACTTCCTGGCCTTCTCCGGGCATAAGATGCTCGGGCCGCTGGGGATCGGCGTCCTCTGGGGGCGGCGTGCGCTCCTCGAAGCGCTGCCACCCTTCCTCGGCGGCGGCTCGATGATCCGCAGCGTGACCCTCGAACGGACGGAGTATGCCGATGTGCCCGCCCGCTTCGAGGCCGGGACGCCACCGATCGCGGGGGCGATCGGCCTCGGCGCGGCGGTCGAATATCTGAGCGCGATCGGCATGGACGCGATCCGCGACCACGAGGCGACGCTGACCGCCCACGCGCTCGACCGCCTGGGCCGGATCGACGGGCTGACGCTGCACGGCCCGCGCGATGTGGCCGAACGCGCCGGGGTCTTCGCCTTCACCTTCGCCGAGATCGACGCGCACGATCTGGCCGCGCTCCTCGATGGCGAGGGGATCTGCGTCCGCGCCGGGCATCACTGCTGCCAGCCATTGCACGATCGCCTCGGCGTGAACGCCTCCGCGCGCGCCTCGGTCGCCCTCTACAACACGATCGAGGAGCTCGACTATCTCGCGGACGCCCTGACCCGCGCCCGCGAGATGCTGATCTTCTAGCCGCGCCCGTGTGCTGATAGCAGGCACAAAGCCACGCAGCGGCACTTCTGATTACTGACTACTGAACACTGATACTACACCGGAGGCTCCATGCCATTCGTGCGCGTCGCCGGTGTTAGCGACATCAAGCCCGGTAAAATCTTGCGCGTCGAGTTCGCTGACGAGCCGGTGGCGATCTTCAACGTGGACGGCACCTTCTATGCCATCGGTGATATCTGCTCGCACGAGGAGGCGTCGCTCGCCGATGGGGACGTCTTCGGCACCTGCGTCGAGTGCCCGCTGCACGGCGCGGAGTTCGATCTTGTCACCGGCGCGGCCCGCACCCTCCCGGCGGTCGCCCCCGTGGCGAGCTACGAGGTCAAGGTCGAGGATGGCGGCGTGCTGGTGAACACCGAGCCGCGCTGAGCGTACGGAAGAGAGCTGGATTCAGGGGCGGGACGCCGGTGATCGGACCGGCGCCCCGCCCCTGTTTTGCCTGCGTATGGACTGTGGGTCAGTCGCCCGCCTTGCCGGTCGCCTCGCGCAGCGCCGGGGCGGTAGCGGGCGGCGTGTGCTGCTCTTGCGGGCGGCGGGTGAGGGCGATCATCCGCTTCTCGGTGGGGAGGAAATAGGCGATACCGAAGGTGAGGACGACCAGGATGACCTGGAGGCGCAGCGCCCAGGGGATGCCATAGGCGTCGGCGAGCGCCCCGGTGACCGGCACGCCGAGCGCCCCGGTGATGAAGCCAAGGCCGAGGATCAGGCCGGAGGCGAGCCCCGCGCGACCGGCCATCAACTGCTGCCCCATCACTAACATCAGCGGGCCGGTCGAGGCGGCGGTGAAGCCGAGCAGCGCGCCGGTGACGAAGCCGATCGGGCCGGTGAACTGCGCGAAGAGGAGGAGGAGCGGGATCGTCAGGATGAGCGAGCCGATCGTCACCGCGCGCCGCCCGAAGCGGTCGGCGAAGCCTCCCGTGCCGATGTTGCCGAAGGCGCTCGCCAGTACCACCGTCGTCGCGAGCAGGCTGTAGAAGGCCGCGCCGTAGCCGAGTTCCTTGTACCAGAGGGGAATGAACGCCTGGACGCTGATCATCGTCCAGGAGCGCGACATCATCACGCCGACGATCGCGATCAGCGGCCCGACCGGGATCGGCGCGGCGGGGGCGCTGACGGCGACGCGGGGCCTGGCGGGTTGGCGCAACGCTACCTTCCGCATTTCGAGGATCATCCAGAGGGCGATCGTGACCACCGGGAGGATCAGGATCGCGGTGCCGCGCACGTCGAAGAAGTGGAAGAGGGCCGCGCCGATCAGCGGACCGGACGCGACGCCGAAGGTGCCGCCGCTGACGTAGGCACCCATCGCGGAATTGCGGCTACGCTCCGGGATCACCGCCGCCGCGTTCAGCGAGCCGAGCGGGTGGTACGCGCCCGAGCCGATCCCCGCCGCCGCCGCCAGGAGGAGGAGGATCGGGAAGGTCGGCGCGAAGCCGATCAGGGCGAAGGTGAGCGCGGTCCAGCAGAGGGCGAAGCCGATGTAGCGCGTGCCGAACTTGTCGGCGATGTACCCGAAGAAGGGCTGCGCCAGCGAGGCGGTGCCGTTGTAGGCCAGCGTCACGAGCCCGACGGTGGCGAGATCGAGTTGGAAGCGCCCGGTGAGGATCGGGTAGAGGACCGGCAGGATCCCGGCGTACATATCGACCGTGTAGTGGCCGAGCATCAGGGTCAGCAGCGGGCGATTCCGCAGCACGTCACTCGACCGACTCGTCCTCGCCGCCATCGCTCCCCTCGCTCCCCTCGCGATCGCGCCCGCACGTCACTGTGCGGAATATGCACCGCAGGCATTGTACCGTATGGGCCGGGCGTGCAGGGCTCATGTATGGCCGTTGCGGGCCGCCGTCTCGCGATATGACCGTCTGTCGGAGCGCGGGTGCGTTGACACACCGGATCGTTCGCGGTAGGCTGCGACACGTGCAGATGAATAGCGGCTCTGATCGCCGCCGCCGCGATCGCACCATTGCTGGTGATCGAGCGTCCGCCGATGCGGCGGGCGGGATGAGTGAGCGATCGAGCGCGCCGTATGGACGGCAGCGTCGCGCGATGGACCGACGGTGTTCACAAGAGGGGAAGGGGACAAGGATGTCGCAGTTCAAGATCGTCCAGACTGGTGCGCCGGTGGGGGCCGCGTTGGCGGACGAGCGCGAGGGTCTGGCGGAGTTCGCCGGTGATCTCATCAGCTACGGATCGCTCAACACGCCGGAGAAGCTGATCGACGCTTGCCGCGATGCCGATGCCTGCCTCGTGCCGGGGCAACTCTTCACCGAAGAGGTGCTGAGTAAGCTGGAGCGCTGCCGCGTGCTGGTGCGCTACGGGGTCGGCTACGACACGATCGATGTCGATGCGGCCTCGCAGCACAACATCCTCGTCGTCAACATCCCGGACTTCTGCATGCCGGAGGTCGCGAACCACGCGCTGGCGTTGCTGCTCGACTGCGCCAAGAAGATCAGCCGCCTGGATCGCTGGATGCGGACCGGTGGCTGGCAGGGCGGGCGGGCACCGTTCCTCTCGCCGATGGGGCCGATCCACGGCGAGACGGTCGGGCTGGTCGGCTTCGGGCAGATCGCGCGGACCTTCCATCGCCGCGTCGCCGCGCTGGACATGAAGGTGCTGGCCTACGACCCGTTCGTGTCGCAGGAACTGGCGGCCTCGCTGAACGTGGAGCTGGTGTCGCTCGAAGAACTCCTGCGGCGTAGCGACTACGTCTCGATCCACGTCCCGCTGATGGCGGCGACCAAGGGGCTGATCAACGCCGAGAAGTTGGCGCTGATGAAGCCGAGCGCCTACCTGATCAACACCTCGCGCGGGCCGGTCGTGGACGAGACGGCGCTGATCGCGGCGCTCCAAGACGGGCAGATCGCCGGGGCTGGGCTCGATGTCTTCGAGCACGAGCCGCTGTCGAACGATAGCCCGCTGCTACGGATGGAGAACGTGACGGTGACGCCGCACACCGCGAGCTACGCCGACGAGACGTTCCGCATCATGTTCCGGCGCGTCGGCGAGGAGGCGGCGCTGACGCTGCGCGGGCAGATGCCGAACACGCCGGTCAACGGCACGATCAAGCCGAATCTGACCTGGTTGAAGGCCCGATAACGCGGGACAGCAGGTTACATCGTGACAACAAGGAGGGAGGAATGGCACATCGCCATTCCTCCCCCCCTTTGCGTTCTCACCGTTTCAGTGGCTCGGATGGGGCTGGTCGCGTTGTGGCGGAAGGGCCGCTGGTGCCAGCCACCCGGCGACGTGAATGAGACCCTGCGCCAGGTTGCGGCGGAGTCTGCCGCGCGTCACCCGCGCGATGCGATGTGCCTCCGTGGCGGCATCGAGGAGCACCTGTTGTCGTTCGAGGCTGTGCTGCGCGACGAAGTACCAGTCTTCGGGCATCGATCGCTCCTTGCCTCATCCGCAATTCTCTCCGCAATGGCAGTTCCGACCAGTGATGGTGTCACTTGCGGTCGCGTTGCCGCTTGCCGATCGCACGGCGCGTTGCGTACCATGCGCCCAAGCGTCGCGTGCCTGGGGCGTATTGCCCCGGGCATGGAGGCGCGGCACCACGAGGGGTCGGCCATGACCGTCGCGTTCAATCACACCATCATCGCCGCGCGGGACAAGCAGGAATCCGCGTCGTTCTTCACGAAGCTCTTCGACCTCCCCGCGCCGACGTTCTGGGGGCCGTTCGCGATCGTGACGCTCGCCGATGGGGTGTTCGTCCAGTTCGCCGAGCCGGGCGTCGCCGAGATTCAGATGCAGCACTATGCCTTCCTGGTCGATGACAGCACTTTTGATGCAATCTATGGACGGATCGTCGCAGCAGGAATCGACCATGCGGGCGATCCGCAAGGGGCCTGCCGAACCAGATCAACACCAACCACGGCGGTCGGGGCGTCTACTTCCGCGATCCTGCGGGGCATGGCCTGGAAGTGATCACGCGCCCCTACGGTGCCGCCGACTAATCTTCGTCGGGCGCGGGTATTCCAGACCCGCGCCCGCCAAAGGGTGTCCCAAACGCCGCTATGCGTCAGCGGCGAGCGAGCGCGCCCGCTCACTTGCCTGCTCGATCCGCCCGATGCGGACGAACGCGGCCTCTGGGAGGGCATCGTACTCGCCAGCGAGGATCGCCGCGCAGCCGCGCACCGTCTCCACGCGCGGCACCCGCTCGCCGGGAACATGGGTGAAGGGCTCGGCGAGGAAGAAGGGTTGCGAGAGGAAGCGACGCAGGCGGCGGGCGCGACCCTCCGAGCCGCCAGCGCGCGTATCCGCCGCCTCGGTGGACTCGGGATAGCGCGCCAGGAGTTCGCGCGCCGCCAGCGCGACGCGATAGTGCTCCTCGCCGACGATGGCGGTGGTGAGCAGACGTGAATCGGAGCGCGCCGGATCGACCGCCGGATAGAGCTGCAAGGTTGCCAGCGCGCGCGTCAGGGAGATGTGGGCGGCGAAGGCGCTGTCGAGTTCGGGTGCCGCGAGCAATGCCTCCTGATCGATCGCCACGACAAGTTGCTGCACCGTGTCGGTGGACGCCTGGACGTGCGGCTGGAAGAAGGGCACCTCGGCACCCGGCTGCACACAGGTAACCATCGTGAGCCGGTGCGTGCTGCCGGTCAGATTCTGCACCAGCTCAACGAGCAGGACCGCCTTGCCGACGCCCATATCCCCGAGCACCGCGATCGTCCCCTGGCGCGGTAGCGGGCAGAAGAGATCGATCGCCTTGATCCCGGTTTCCAACAGGTTATCGGTGGCGGTGCGTGTATCGAGCGCGGCGAGGATCGTCGCGAGCGTCCGTGGGGTCGTCTGGCGCGTGCTCGGCTGTCCGGTATCGGTGAGCGCGGAACCGGTGGCGAGGGGCGCGTCGCGATCGAGGATGCCGCGCACGATGCCGCCCGGTAGATGCTGGATGACGCTGACGGTTGGGGCGTCGGCGGTATTTGTTCCGAGCGCGATCGCGTTCAGCACCGGGGGGACGCCCGCCAGGAAGCGCGCCTCGATCAGTGCGCCGCGCCTGTGGACGATCTGGCCGATCGTGTCGGCGAACGCTGCGGGGAGGGGATGGCGCGTCGTATCGTCCTGGGGCATGATCAGCCTCCGTTCTTTCAAGAGTTGTCGCGCCGCGTGGATGCGGTTGTTGACCTTCGTCACCGGCAGATCGAGGAACACCGCGATCTCGCGCTGCGAGTGCTCGCCGACGTAGAAGAGGATCGTCGGCAGGCGCAGCGCCTCGGGCAGGGTGTCGAGCGCGGCGAGGATCGTCCGCCACCCCTCGCGCCTCTCCGTCTCCTCCTCCACGCTCCGCCCGCTGCTCGGCACAGCGCGCGCCTCGTCGAGCGCGACCGTGGTCATCCGCTGGCGGCGCAGGATTCGCCAGCACTGGTGCCGGACGATGCCGCGTAACCACTGCGGGAATTTCTCCGGCGCGGCGAGGGTCGCCAGCCCGAAGTAGGCCGCGATGAACGCCTCTTGTGTCGCATCCTGCGCGAGGTGACTGTCCCGCAGGATGGCGAGCGCGTACCCGAACGCCATCTCCTGATGGCGCACGACCAGTGCGGTGAATCGGGCGACATCGTCGTCTCGTGTCCCGCCGTGTACCTCGTCGTTCATAGGCCACCTCGCCTGTTCAATAGCCGCGCGATCGCTTAACCAGAGAGTGCCACGATGCGGCGGTTTGCTTTATCGCTGCGACGAGCGCCGCCGAACGGGCGCACCCTGGCCTGCCGTCGTGGCTTGAAAAGCGTGCAGGGCTATAACGAAGCATAGGCAGGATGGAGATTGTGAGCATCAATGCCCGAGCGAGTTTCCAGTCCGCGTAGGCGGACTTCGTGGCCGGAGGCCATCCAGCCGGGGGTTTCAAGCCAACGGCACCTCCCACGTATGTAGCGGCATCCCGCGCCGGTGCGGCCCTCACCCCGGCTCGCCACTGCTCGCCACCCCTCTCCCTATTTAAGGAGAGGGGGCGTGTTGGGGGGGCGGGAAGGGCATGGCGGGCACCCACCCATCCGAGGAGCGGGGGAAGTGCCGTTGCCGATGCTTCTGATCACCACCTTGGTGAAGGACAGTGCGATGATGGTGTTCCAGTCCCCAACGGGGACTTTGTGGCGGCGTAGCCGCCCTTAGCCGGGACAGTGTGCCCTTCATGGGTATTTCAATCCCGGAATCTCTTCGTGGCGGTGTCAGCCGCCTTTGGCCGGGGGGTTACCCCCTCGGCAACCCACGTCAACACATCGCGGCGGCTGTATTCGTTGTAGTGTGGGCAGGCAAGACGGAGGGTGGCGGCATGGGCGGTCGGCTACGCCCGCGCCATCTGCGTCAGCGTGGCGTCGAGGCGAGAGGCGAAGCGGGCGCGGTCGCGCGGGGTGAAGGCCGAGGGTCCGCCAAGACTATCCGCGCCGCCGAGGTCGCGCAGATAGCGGTTGAGATCGCGCATGGCGAGCGCGTCGCCGATGCGGTCGGTGGTGAACTCGCCGCCGCGAAAGTCGAGGCAGCGCCCCCCGGCGGTCAGGCTCCGCGCGGCGAGGGGGATGTCGGCGGTGATCACGAGATCGCCCGGCGCTACCCGCTCGGCGATCCAGTCGTCCGCCGCGTCCGGCGCGTTGCCGACCCGGATCAGGGTGACGCCGGGCGGCACCGACAACGGCCCATTCGCGACGACCGTCAGTGCCAATCCCAGGCGGGCGGCGGCGCGGTAGATCAACTCCTTGACCGGGCAGGCGTCGGCATCGACGTAGACGTTCATGCGCCCCCGGACTCCTCTTCGATCAGCCCCGCCGCGTGCCGCGTCGCGGCGGCGTGGATCGTGGCGATCGGCAGGCCGGTGGCGACGGCGAGGGCGGCGCAATCGTCGTATTCGGGGACGGCGGCGACGACCACACCGCGCCAGCGCTTCAGCTTCACCCGCACCGCGCCCCAGGGGACCGTGACGGTGGCGAACTCGCGCGCGGCCTTGCGGCGCGCGGTCGTGGTGAGGCGCACACCGAGGGTCGTCGTCTGCTCGATGATCAGCGCGGCGAGCGCTTCGGCGTGCTCCGGGGCCGCGAGGGCCGCGACGGTGATTGCGGGGCGACCCTTCTTCATGATGATCGGCGTCAGCCAGGCGTCGAGCGCGCCCGCCGCGAGGAGATGTTCGAGCAGCGGCGCGTAGAATTGTGGGTTCATGTCGTCGATGTTCGTCTCGATCAGCGTCGCCTCGTCGCGCTCCGCGTCGGCGGGTGACGGTGCCGGTGTGGCGGCGGGCGCGGGCATGTCGCTCGTCGTGTCGGCCTCGCCGAGCCAGAGGCGGAGCGCGTTGGGCCAGGGGAGTTCGCGCCGCCCGAAGCCGTAGCCGACCGCCAGCAGATGCAGCGGTGGGCGGCGGAACTCCGCCAGCGCCGCGACGATCGCCGCGCCGGTCGGCGTGACCAGCTCGCGCTCGGTCGGAGCCTCGCGCAGGGGTGCGCCTGCCGCCGCCAAGAGCGCCAGGGTGGCGGGCGCGGGGATCGGGATGATGCCGTGCTGCGAGCGGGTGAAGCCGCGCCCGTCGCTGAGCGGCGAGCAGTAGATCTCCTCGACCCCCAATAAGTGCAACCCCAGCGCCGCCCCGGCGATGTCCACGATCGAATCGACCGCGCCGACCTCGTGGAAATGAACGTCTTCCACGCTCGTGCCGTGGATCTGCGCCTCGGCGCGCGCCAGCGCCGCGAAGATCGTCAGGGCGTTCTCGCGGGCAGGGGCGGGGAGGGTGCATGCTTCCAGCAGCGCGCGGATCGCGCGCCAGGGGCGCTGCGGCTGCGGGCGCGCGGGATCGAGGACGACGCTGACGCGCGTGCCGCCAATGCCGTGCTGGCTCACCCGCTCGGCCACGATCGCGTAGCCGTCCAGCGCGGGCAACGCCGCGCGCAACCCCTCGATCAGATCGGCGAGCGGCAATCCGGCGTCGATCAGCGCGCCGAGGGTCATGTCGCCGCTGATGCCGCTGGGGGCGTCGAAGTAGGCGAGTCTCGTCATGCGCCGGTCGGCGCGGTGGCGAGGGACGCGCGCCGCACGACCTGGATCGGGCGCGGGGCCAACCCTTCCTCCTCGGCGCGCAACTGCCCGCAGGCGGCGGCGATCGAGACGCCGCGCGACCAGCGCACCGTCGTGGCGATCCCGGCCTCGCGCAGGATCGTCGCGAAGCGCTCGATCGCGTTGTTGCTCGGCGGCTGGAACGGCCCGGCGGGGGTCGGGTTGCAGGGGATCAGGTTGACGTGGCAGAGGAGCCCCTGCAACTTCGCCGCCAGGATCGTCGCCAGCGCGGTCGAGTCGTTCAGGTCGCGGATCAGGATGTACTCGAAGGTGATGCGCCGGTGCGTCGTGTTGACGTAACGGTGGCAGGCAGCGAGGAGTTCATCGACCGACCAGCGCTTGTTGAGCGGCACCAGCGCGGAGCGCAACTCGTCGGTCGGCGCGTGGAGCGAGACGGCGAGATTGATCGCCTGCGGCTCGGTCACCAACCGCTCGATCCCGGTGACGATCCCGGCGGTGGAGAGGGTGATCCGCCGCGCGCCGAAGTTCAGCCCGGCGGGATCGTTGATGATGCCGATGAACTTCATGGTTGGCGCGTAATTCGCCAGCGGCTCGCCCATCCCCATCATCACCACGTTGGTGAGCGACCGCCCGGCGGCGCGCGCGCGGCGGGCGAGGGTGACGACCTGGGCGACGATCTCCCCCGCCGTCAGGTTGCGCTCCAGTCCCCCCAGCCCGGTCGCGCAGAAGGTGCAGCGGATCGGGCAGCCGACCTGGCAGGAGACGCAGGCGGTGGCGCGGTCGGGGTAGAACATCAGCACCGCCTCGACGTGGCGGTCGTCGGCGGTGGCGAAGAGGGTCTTGATCGTCTCCCCCTCCGGCTCGGTCAGCGTCACCTCGCGGACGTTGCGGTAGGGGACGAACGGTAATTCCTCGGTCAGTCGCGCGCGGAGCGCCGTCGGGAGATTCGTCATCTCCTCGTAGCCCTCGACGAGCTGTTCGTAGGCCCAGCCGAAGATCTGCTGCGCGCGATAGCGCGGCTGTCCCCACGCCGCGAGGGTCGCTTCGAGTTCGGTCAGGGTGAGGTCGTAGAGGCTGACGGTGGCGGGCGCTGGCATGGCTCCTCGGCGATCGTGGCGCGCGGCGCTGCGTTCCAGATCGGGGGCAGCGGGCGGGCGCGAAAAGGACATACTGGAGGAAGTGTACGGTATCTGATGGGTGGGGGCAACGCGCGCGATCGGGTCGTTTCGCGCGCACGAATATTCCGGGGGCGTCCGGTAGGCTCGACCTCAGTCCTCGGCCTCTGCGGCGGCGCTGTCGACGTGGGCGGCGGCCTGGGCGGGATCCGCCTGTCGCCGGATCGCCAGGTACGCGGTGATCGCAGCGATCAGGGCGGTGATGGCGAGGGCGATCGCGACGATCGCGAAGCCGTGGATCGCGGCTGATCGGCCCGGGTCAGGGACGAGGCCGAGGTAGGCGGTGCCGAAGATCGCGACGCCGATCACGCCGCCGATTCGCGAGATGGTATTGATCAGGCCGCTCATGTCCGGGGCGTAGCGGTCGGTCACCGCGCCGGTCAGGTGCGTGACCATCCCGCTGAATCCGATGCCGAGGCCCAGCCCGCCGACGCCGAGCAAGGTCATGAGCAGCGCGCCGTTGATCGTGGCAGCGAACAGGCTGATGCCGATACCGGCGAAGCCGACGGCGAGGATCAGCGAGCCGATGGGGGCTGCCACACTCCTGCTGCGCTCGGAGAGCCGCCCGAGCACCGGGTCGGCGACCCCGAAGGCCGCGACCCACGACACCAGCGCCAGTCCGGAGTACAGCGGGCTCCTGCCGAGCCCTTGCTGGAGATAGAGCGCGAGCACGAACAGGATCCCGAAGTAGGCACTCATCGCCGTACCCAGGGAGCCGAGCCCCCAGGCGATGGCCGGTCGGGCCAGGATGGACAGGTTGAGTAACGGATAACCGCCGCGCGCGGTGAGGCGGCGTTCCACCGCGATGAACACCGCGAACGCGGGGATGCTCGCCGCCAGGCAGATCCAGACCCATGCCGCCCAGCCCGCATCCCGCCCGAGGATGAGCGGCACCACGAGAAGTAAGAGGGCGGTTGACAGCGCGGCCACACCACCCAGATCGAGTTGCTGCGGTCGCTTTTGCTGATCGGCGGGTAGGAAGCGCCCGGCCATGACCAGCAGGAGCGCGCCGATGGGTACGTTGATTAAGAAGATCGGGCGCCAGGTGGTGCCGAAAATATTCGCTGAAATCAGCACCCCGCCCAGGATCTGACCGATCACGGCGCTACCGGACAGGACAACCGTGTACAGGCCAAGCGCGCGCCCGCGCGCGGCACCCTCGAAGTTGAGCTGGATACCGGTGAGCACCTGGGAGATCATGAGCGCGGCACCGACGCCCTGGATGATACACGGGCGACCACCAGGATGAGCGCGTTCGGCGCGAGTCCGCAGGCCAGGGAAGTGAGGGTGAATAGGCCGAGCCCGAGGAGGAATACGCGACGGTATCCGCGCATGTCCCCCAGCCGGGCGCTGGTGATCATCAGCATCGCATACGCCAGGGTATAGCCGGAGACGATGAGTTCCAGCACACCGCCCGAGGCGTGCAGATTGGCGTGGATGGGCGGGATCGCGACGTTGACGATCAGCGACGTCCACATTCCCCATAAATACCCCGCCGAGCAAGGCCACCAGCAGCCAGCCGGTGTGCGGTTGCCGCGTATGCGCCATGAAATCGAACCTCCTGCGATCGATCGTGCCTGCGGTGGGGTCGCCCAATTGACGATCGTGCCTGCGGTGGGGTCGCTCAATCGACGATCGTGTCTTCGGTGGAGCCTCCCATCCGCACGGAGCGCCGCTGCGCCGCCACCCGCTCCCCTGAGGTCATCGCGTCCCCTTGCCGTGGTGCGAATCGTCCGCCTTACGGTGCGCGATCGTGACGAGCCACGCCTCGATGTTGCTATCGGGTCGCAAGTCTGGGTAGGCGCGCAGCGCGGCCAGGAACGTCTCCGACCAGGCATCGTTCGCTTCCACCGGGCCGACCACGGCCAGGCACACCCGGAGCACGCGCGGCCCGTGCTCGGCCACGATCTCCTCGAACGATGGCAATGTCACACTCACCGCACTCCCCGCCTCTGCTGGGCCATCCATTCCTCGAACGGTCTCGGCATTTCACCAGGTAAACGTTCCGGCGAGCCCAAACGTGAGATCGCGAACAGCCCTCGCCGTATACTGTCGGAGATATGTTTGCACCTATGTTGGTGGGGGGCAGTCGCGAACCGTGTCCTCCGTCGCCGACCGGCAGGTGTCGTTGTCGCCGGTCGGCAAATCTAGTGGCTCTGGCACACATCCCGTGCACGGAAGGCTGGCGGTTTGATCGGTGTATGAAGAGGATTGCGCCGCAATTGGCGTCACGCTGACGGCTACCCGTGGTGTGCCTGCTGCGCTGCACATTCGCCCGGTCTTGCGGCCAATTCATGCCTGCCGCCGCTGCACGGGATGTGTGCCAGAGCCGATCTGGTTGACGTTAGACAGCCGCCGGCGAAAAGGGTTCCGGAGCGCCCAGGTTGGCGTAGGTGTCGGCCAACGTTGGCGGTCGGCAGCGTGGTGACACCCTGGCCGGCGGCTGGCGGGAGGCGGTCGGCGACGCTCGTCGCGCTCGATCACATAGACAGAGTAGGCGCCGACCGGCCAGTGCTGGCAGCGGAAGCAGCGCCAGCCGGCGATGCATACTTGCCCGAGCCCTGCACGTTTGGTCAGCGGGTCGCCCGGCCCGCCGTAGCGGTCGCACGGCTGGCGGTCGCCGTCGCCGTCACGGAGCGCGGCGCTGAGCTTCTTCCGCACACCCTCGATCAACGAGCCGAGGGCCGTGGCTCATCATGTTGAGCTGCACGCTGAGGCTGGCAATCTCCTCAGGGTCGGCGATCTGGTTGATGGCGGCGATCCTGCCGTCGCTGAAGGTAAAGCTGAAGACCACCCGCCGCACGCCGCCGGGAGCCCATACCAGGCCGGGCGCGCCGTCGATGAGCGCCGTCCGGGCGGCGTGCGCCCCGCCGGAGAACCGGCCGGCCACGGCTTCCGCGCCGCGCAGCTCCGGAGCCACGCCCATAGCCACGGCGGCCGTGTCCGCACGCAGCACCACCTCCGGGTCGAGGATGCCGAGCAGCGCCTGGAAGTCTCCGCTGCGGGCGGCCGCCAAGAAGGCGTCCACCAGCTGCCGCTGGCCGGGTGTGGCGGGCGTCTCGGCCGGCTCCGACGCGCCCTGAACTCGCCGCCGGGCGCGGCTGGCGAGCTGGCGCGCGGCCACCGGCGAGCGGCCCAGGGTGGAGGCGACTTCCCCGAAAGGGATGGCGAACAGATCGTGTAGCACGAAGGCCACACGCTCGGCCGGTGCCAGACGGTCCAGCACCACCAGCAGCGCCATCCCGACGGACTCCGCCAGCAGCGTCTCACGTTCGGGGTCGACCGCGCCGGCGAGCTGCGGCTCGGGCGGCAGCGGCTCCTCGCGCCGTGAGCGGCGGGCGCGCAGCATGTCCAGGCACATCCGGGCCACGACGGTCGTCAGCCAGCTGCCCAGGTTCTCGATGTCCGCCGCTTCCGCGCGGTTGAGTCGCAGCCACGCCTCCTGCACGGCGTCCTCGGCCTCGCTGATCGATCCGAGCATCCGGTAAGCCACGCTCCGCGGCCGCGGCCGGTTGTCTTCGAACTGCTCGGCCAGCCATTCGCGCTCCATCGGTCACATTCTCCTGTCGCGTTCCGTCATAGGGTTGACGAGCCGGGCTGGGCTCGTGTGACACACTAAACAGGAGAGACTTATGAAAATCAAGCTGACCAGCATCTATGTCGACGACCAGGACAAGGCGCTCGCCTTCTATACCGAGAAGCTGGGCTTCCAGAAGAAGGTGGAGTTCCAGGCAGGCGACTTCAAATGGCTGACCGTCGCTTCACCCGAGGACCCGGACGGCACCGAGCTGTATCTGGAGCCCTTTCCTTGAGTCGACCGCTTTCGGTCCCAAAAGCTCGTTTCGGTTGCAAGAGCTACATTTTTCGTGTCTGCCCTAGACGTTCTATAGTATCCGAGAAGTAGGAGATAATCCTGGCGTAGGGTGCGATACTCGAGTATCGCACCCTACGCCAGGTTAAGAGAATAACGTCATCACTGCGCGTTTTCTCAGTCACTTGTCCCGTGCTCTTGCTCCCGTAACTTTCCTCGGAGTTGCCCAAGCATCGTGCGGTAGGTCGCCAGTTCTCGGACCTCACCCTCGAGGCGCTCGATAGTCAAAGCGCAGCGTGTATGCTCCTGCAATAGCGTGAGATGCTGGGTGTCGCGCTCGGCACGTGCCGCCAGTTCCGCCTCGAGTCGGCGGATTCTCCGAATCAAGCGGCTCTTGGCGTAACTCTCCAGCGGGTCGCGCGCGCCCGGCGAGCCTGGTGGCGGTGACGCCGGATCGGTCGAATGTCCCGGTGCTGTGCTGCCGCGACGTGGTGGTCGGCGCGACGACTGCCGCAGTGCTCGATTCGCCTGCAGGCGGGTACTGTGGGCGCGGAAGAGCGCATTGGCCTCCGGATTGCGCGTGATGGTGCGCGGATGGAGTTGGGTAACCTCGCGGATGGTCTCGAGGCTCACCTCGCGCCGCTGCGCGGCCAACTGCGCGAGGCCCTCCTCGAGGCGCGCCAGGGTCGACGCTTTCCGCGCCGCGCTTGCCTTGCGCAAATGTTGATGCGGGTCAGCCATCGATGCCGACTGGGACATGCTGCACTCCCTCCGTGCCGACACCCAGGATACGGTCGACCACCGTGCCCTCCTGCCGGTCTTTCCAGGCGATGTATTGCGTTTGCATGACGGCCGCTAGCCCGTCGAGCGCCGCTAAATGCTGCCCCATCTGCTTCGTTTCGGTATGTAGACCTTGTTCCTCGGCCCGCGACAGCATGCGCTGGTAGATCTCGCGATAGGGCGCGATGTTCGCGAAGCGCCGCCAGTCGGGCTGCAGGTAGCCGCACCCGAGACAGTGACCGCGGTTGTCCGGCCTGATGCACAAACCCGGGGCGCCGCACCAGCCGAACGTGACCGGTGCGATGGCCCCCCAGCGCTCGAAGACGGAGCGGAGGTGTTGCTCCATCGCCACCAGATCGTTCGTGTCCGGCATGACTAAGATGTCACTCGCCCCGATGTTGTAGCGGGTTTGGAGTGTATAGAAGAGGCCGAGACGATCCTGCTCGGGCAGGCGCGTGTAGTAGTCGGTGAGGGCCGAGGTCACGTACTGTCGGGCCGCCGCACCTTCCGCGCGGACAAGCTTATGATGGAGCATGTGGTGGGCGACGATTTCGGCCGGGACGCGCTTGGCCTGGCGTGCGTGCGTTGCCGCGATGTGGCGGAGGAGATGCAGGGCCACATTGATAGGTTCGCCCTGGGTGGTGAACACTTGCAACCCGTGGAAGAGGAAGCGTAGGAGGTGTTGAACGTCATAAGGCTCGAGGAGCCCCAAACGTCCGTCGGGGCTGGCCGCCCACTGTAGGAGATACCGCTCCGGTCGTAGGTCCTCCGCCTTCGCGTTCCTGTCCGGTGCCACAACCGGCACCTCACCATGCGCCGCTTCCAGGCCAATGGCGATCTCGTTAAGCAGCGCGGCGACGTTGGGCAGGATCAGGAAGAGTTGGCGCTCGGAGTCGTGCGCCGCACCCTTGGGGAGGAGGTGTTGGAAGAGACACGGCGCGACGTTGCCAGTCTTGCGCAAGCCGTCGTCGAATTCGGGCACCATCTCGACCACGTAGCGCTCCATGCTCAATTGCAGGAGTTCGCTCAGTCGACAGGCATTGGTCAGCGCGGTGCTAGCGATCGCCGCGCCATACAACACGCCACGGTAAAGACTTTCCGGCTCGAAGAGAACCGCCCCATCGCGCCGTGCACGGCTCAGGAATCCGCATACCTCGCGCGGCGGCCGCAAGAGCCCCGACCGGGTGATCACAAATTCGTTCGGTTGGTCGCGGACCTTATGGAGTCGGCCTGCGGCGATGAGATCCCCGAACCACAAGAGGTCCGTGGGATCGCCTGAAAACTCAAGGAAGTAGTGCTCCTTCTCCGGATCGTAACTCGAGCTACGATAGCGGCGGGTTGCCGCATTATGGATGTTGGCGCTGTAGAGCTCAGGGTGTGCGAGGACCCAGGAGCGCCGATCCCAAATGGTGAAAGAAAGCACTACGTCGCGCTCGATGAAATGCACTTCGGAGAGTGTCAGCGCATTTTCGCTAATCGTATAGAGCCGCTCCTGCATGGAGAAGGTGTAGGGGAGTGTGACCTTGCCCTGTTCGACTCGTTGACGCTCGCTCCTGAATCGCTCGATGAGGCGTTGCGCGGCCTGCTTGCGCACCTGCGCCAAAGCGACGAGGAGCGGGAAAAGCGGGACGAGGACATCGGTAGCCGCCTTACGCCGCGCGCGCGACTCTCCTCCCGTTCGGATCCACTGATTCCAGCGCTCGTGGAAGCGGGCGGGCGGGCGTGGGAACGTCCGCGCCGCCCACCGGATCCGGTCTTCCTCGTCGAGCATCTCCAGCCAGGTGGGTATCGCCTCAGCAGCGAGACTGGCGAAGGCGAAGAGACTGCTGACCTCGGCTGGGGACAACTCGCGTCCAGCCACGTAATGCTCCCAGGTTGCGGCACTACTCAGCTCGGTGAGATGCGTGAAGCCGAACGCGTTGCGCAAGCGTCGCAGCAGGCCGAAGGATTCCTTACACTTCTGATAGAGCGAGAGCTCTCTGGCACCCAAGGCGCTCGCGCCCATCGCCAGTGCCATCGCTTCGGCATCGGGGGAGTCGGCGACTGTGTGGATCAGATAGTACATCACCGCGCTCGGAAGACTCTCCCAGTCGATCCCCGGCACGTTGTAGAGATCAAGCGGCAACCAAGCGAGAAAGGCGGTTATATGCGCGGGGCGTTGCGCCGGATCAGCGAAGTTGACCTTGCCCGCGGGCAAGGTCACCGTATTCGGTCCGTCCGCCGACGATGCCGCGCTCTTCGGAATTGGCTTAGTCCCAATGTTGCTTGTCATCGTCCCCCTCCTTCCACCTGACCGCCCTGATACCGGACAATGCGTGCGAGGACGTCTGAGTCGTAGCCGGATACAGTTGTTGGTGACGCCCCCGGTAAGGGCACCTCAGCTGATGCACCATTTGCCGTTGTGTCCGATAATCCTGGTTGCGCAACTGAGCCTATCGGGTCGCCACGCTGCTGGGCTGCCAGTAGTCCCCATGCTTCAGCCTCCTCGATGGCGTGGTCGTATGTCTCGATGGGCTGCGCGCTGCTCCAGCCCATGATGTCGCGACCGAAGACGGTCTTCTGCTCCAGACGCCAGGCATCGTCATGGCCCTTGATGCGCTGCTCGTCTCGGAGGCGTAAGAGATAGTCCGTCACCATAGCGTGGCGGATGTCGTGCGGCCCGATCGGTAGCGGACAGAGATCACGGCACGCTCGATAGCGGCGGCGCCAGTGGTAATAGAAGGCGTCGTAGTTGTAGGGCTGCCCGCGCGCGGTGACGAAGAACGGTGCGGTATCGGGCACGGCGGCGAGGGGCACGCCCGGTGCCTTCGTCCAGCGCGGGCGTTCCTCGGCGAGGTAGCGGTCGAGCTGCTCCTGAACGCGTGGCTGCGCCGCGAACGCGAGGGTTTTCACGAGCCGACCGTGGGCACCCTTATTGGTGACGCGGATCAGGCCGCTGATCCCGCGCGCGCGATAGCCGCCCGCGGTCATGGTGATGGCCTCGAAGGCGCGCGGGCCGGTGTAGCGCAGCAGGAGGAGGATCGCTTTATCGCGCGCGGCGACGTCGGGGTCCGCGACCATGGCCTCCACCACCGCGAAGATGCCGTTCAGCACCGCCGGCGTCGCCAGCCGGTGATCCAGCTGCCAGGGCTGCCCCTTCTTGGCGCGCACGAAGGCCGATGGCTGGCGCGTTGCCGCGCCCTCGGCCGCCTCCGGCAGCGGGATGTCACCCCGCGCTCGCGCCTCGGCACGGACCCGGTTGAGGTCGAGCAACAGCTGCGAGTCGAAGGGGTTGGCGTGGCGATAGAGGCCGACCTCCTCCTCGCCCAAAACCGCGTAGAAGTCGCGCAGCGCGGCGCGCAGGACGTTGACCGTGCTTGGGCTCACCGGTGTTTGCGCGGTAAGCGCGTAGCGGTGTCCATCAAGCGTATCCCGGCCGACACGCAGATGGAGTTTCTGGCGGAGGAAGCGGACGAAGGCGGTGCGTACTACCTTCGGCTCATCGTTCCAGCGCACCCCCTGCTCGCGGAACGCCGTGAGGACGACGAGGATATGTGCGAGATACGTATCGCTGGTCGAGCGCGGCTCTTTGCGCTCGGCGCGCAGCCGATACCACTCCGCAGGTGCCGGGACCGGGCGCCCGTCTTCGTCCAGACAGAGCACCGGGTAGTAGTCGCCGGGACGGCCGGTGACCCGCCTGATCCGGCCCATGCTCGCGAGGGTCTTGTCCTGCTTCGTCTTCGCCATCGCGCCCCTCTGCCTCCCGGTGCGTACCGCCGCACCCCTCGCCAGCAGCGTATCGCAAGGTGAAGGCAATGTCGAGCGTCTACGGCAGACAGTCAAAGAGATTGCATAAGGCTATCCAGAGCAGTATATTGAAGCAGGGATATATACTCACCGTAACAAGTAC
>JAABUH010000344.1_pt1 | contig 70280 bp, 67 predicted proteins | sample 5559121 | NCBI WGS metagenome assembly JAABUH01 (sample SAMN10711871, study PRJNA513364) | rock metagenome | isolation source: Antarctica rocks | place: Antarctica: Victoria Land, Battleship Promontory nord | collected 2015-12-28 | reverse complement strand
CTATACCACGGTGCTGATCATGCTGGTGGTCATTTTGCACCGCCGCCTCGGGCTGCGACCCAGGGACCTGTTGCTGCCTCGTCCAGCCGATGTGCGCTCCCTGCTGGACCGATTCCGTCCGGCGCGAACCGAACCGGTCCGTGGCTAGAGTCCATGGGTGGACAGGGCGTCCCCGGAGACTCACCCTGCAAACCTAGACGTCGGGAACAGACCGGCTAGCATGGAACAACGATGGCCATGCCGATTACGCGTGATATTCCACTCCGTGTGCTCTTTTCGATCGTGGCGGGAGCATGCTGCGTTGGGGCGCTTATCGCGCTGGTCGCCATCGGGGCTGAGGCAGCGCAGCAGAGCACGCTGCGACATGGCCTCTATGTAGGCGGCGTTACCGGACTGCTCGTGCTCCTGCTGGGCGCCGTGGGAGGCTGGTTGGTGGCGACGTCGTACTGGAGCCGTCTGTTCGCACACCTGGCGGATGCCGCGGACCTGGTAGGGCATGGATCTGGAGGGCGTGGTCGGAGGGCTGTATCAGCCGCCGCACTTGGCGTGGGCATCGTGGCGCTCACCGCGGTAATCGCTCACCTGGTGTTTTACGACCGAGTGACGCCCTCTGCCTGGCTGCGCATAACAGCGATTGCACTGGTGTTGCTGGGTGCGGGGTTGCTGGAGATCATACGTCGCATGCGGCGCGTAGAACGGCAATTGCAGGTGGTGTATTACTGGCTTGGTGCAAACCGCGTCGGATTTTTATCCACACGCCTGGGCCCTGATGGGCAGCTACCCTAAACCACCAATACCACCTTGCCTAGGGTGCGGCGATCCGCGATCGCGCGGTGTGCATCAACCGCTCTGGCCAACGGAAAGGTTTCACCGACGATCACTTCCAGTTGCCGCTGGGCGATGTATCCCAGCAATTGCTGGATGGCATGCGCCACTCGCTCGGGGCGACTCATCCAGGCGGTGAGCCAGTAGCCGGTAATCGTTTGGTTTTTCGCCATCAACCGAGTGGGCGCGATGGTTGAAGGCTGGCCGCTGGCGGCGCCAAAGACCACCATCCGGCCAAATGGCGCCAGACACTGGAGATTGCGCTCGATATTCTCGCCGCCCACCATCTCCAGAATGACATCCGCGCCGTGGCCGCCAATGGCCTCGCGTACCTGCCGGGGCCAGGAATCGTCCGTGTAGTTGATGCCCAGATTTGCGCCCAGCCGGCGAGCCAGATCGAGCTTGTCCTCGCTGCTGGCAGTACCGATAACCGTGCCGGCGCCCAGTAGCCGGGCCAGTTGCACGGCCAGCGTTCCCACGCCGCCGGCGGCAGCGTGGACCAGCACGCTCTCCCCAATCTGAAGCTGCGCCGAATCGTGCAGCAATTGGTACGCGGTCACGCCCTGCACCAGCAGGGCAGCCGCTCGATTGAAATCCAACTCATCCGGGATGGGGACAGCAGTGGCGGCAACTCCCACCGCGTACTCCGCATACGCGCCCGTGACAAAGGCAGCAACCCGAGTGCCCACGGCCGGCGAGGTTACATCCGGTCCAAGTTGCTCCACGGTGCCGGCGGCTTCGAAGCCCATGGTCATGGGTACGCGCGTCGGCGTGAGATACTGCCCCTGGCACTGCGCCAGGTCGGCGTAGTTGATCCCCGCGGCAGCGATCTTGATCAGCAACTGACCGCGTTTCGGCACAGGTCGCTCAATCTCCTCCAGGTGCATGACATCGGGGTCACCGGTTTCGTTGATTCGGATGGCCTTCATGGCACGGGCTCTCCTATTCGACTGTGTATGGCCGTCACCACTCAAGCCTATGCCAAACAGCAGTCGAACGTAGGCCCTGGGAAGGGCGTTGTTTCGTGTGCATATCTATCACCGCTCGGTGGCTGCTGAAGCCGGCCGGCTCTTGCGGCGGGTGATGCACCGTGCCTTCGCCCACCGGCTGCATGGTATGTCTAATGGTCGTGCCGATCGGCAGCCGCCAGCTGACCCGTGCGCTCGTGCAGTTCGGCCGCCGAGACCAATCCCTGGTCTTCCAGTGTGCTCTCTAGAAGATCGAGCCATCGCTCGAAATCTGCCGGTTGGTCATCGGAACCGAGGAGCGGCTCCAGCCGGCTCCAGTCGCAGATGCCGGCGCCGGCCAGGGTGCCGGCCATCGCGAACACCCGAGCTTGCCACGGCTCGGCGAAGACCGGCTCACCGTTGCTGCGCGGCAGCGCGGTCTGGGAGAGGAGCCGCTGCGCTAGGTCTGCGCCCTGGTGTTGGGTCACGCGGCGCTGCTCTAGCCGGCCTGGACCGGCTCGGCCACCCGAGCCACGCCGACCATGGCATCGCGGCTTACCAGCTGCGCCAGTTCTTCCTCCGACCGGCCGTCCGTCCCCGCCGGGCGCTCCGGCAGCACCATATAGCGGCACTCCGAACTGCTATCCCAGACCCGAATCTCAACCTCGTCGGCCACCTGCAGGCCAAATTCCGCCAGAACCCGGCGCGGCTCGATCACAATTCGCGAGCGGTAGGCGGTGCTCTTGTACCAGGTGGGTGGCAGGCCCAGAAGCTTCCAGGGATAACAGGAGCAGAGCGTGCAGCAGACCACATTGTGCGTGTGGGATGTGTTCTCAATCACCACCATACGGACGCTGTTATCGAGCCCCAATTCCGCCATGGCGGAGCGGCCATCCGCAAGCAAGCGCTGCTTGAAGGCCGGATCGACCCAGGCCCGCGCCACGACTCGCGCGCCATGCATGGGTCCAATTTCCTTCTCAAGATAGCGCAGGTAACGGTCGATCTCCGTGGAACTGACGATGCCTTTTTCCGTCAGCAGAGCCTCCAGCGCGCGCGTACGCTGCTCAATCTCCTCCGCATGGTGGTCGTGATGGTGGTGATGTTCGCTCACAGCGTTGCTTCCCCTCTGGCCGGCGACTTCGGCTCAATATAGCTTTCCCACAGATCGACGCACACGCTGTCGCGCTCCGACGCGCCATCGCCCCATAGTTCCCGGGCGGAAAAGCGCACAGCGTAGACCGGTTGAAAGACGCCTGGGAGACCCAAGGCAGTGGTGTCCGGCAGAGCAAAGACGCCAAGGATGCGGTCGATGATACCTCGTTTGCCACGCACATAGCGCGGCAAGCGGGTATGACCGCGGGGATGAATGTTCCGTGCTCGTACTGCGTCGCCTGGGCCAAAACGCGGCTCTGGGCTTCCCCGCGGCGCCCTGGCTGCAGGACCCGACCGGCGGGGAAGCGGCGGTGTTCCGGGTTGGGGAGCGGCTCCGACGCTTCGGGCGCGGAGTTCCGTTTCGGCGATCACGCCCTTCTCGATTACATAGCGTTCCAGGGCGGTAAGCCAACGTTCATAGTACGAGGACGAGAGGTAGACGACCGGATCAACTCGCTCGATGGCATAGCGGAACTCATCCCAGTTGTACCGTTCGTCGACCACCGCGTACACCATGCCCCGAACTCGGGCTTCCCACGCGGCATGGAAGAGCGGCTCGTGCTGCTCGATCTCTATCGGCCCAAAGCCCGCCATCCCGCCCATGTCGTGCACGCCGTTCATGACATGGGTAGCGCGGCGATCAAAATCTTGATGATTCACCTCTCACCAGGTCAGCCATCATCGATGGAGGATTGCTCGCTAGACGTGACAGGCGGCCATTCCGCGCTTCGCCAGATACTGCTGGTGGTAGTCCTCGGCCGGGTAGAAGGTGGGAGCCGCGGTGATTTCGGTCACGATCGGCTTGCGGAAGGCGTCCGTTCGCTCCAACTCGTCCTTCGATACCCTGGCTGCAGCCTCCTGCTCTGGCGTGTGGAAAAACACGGCAGAGCGGTACTGCGAACCTACATCGGGTCCCTGCCGGTTCTTGGTGGTGGGGTTGTGGTTGGTCCAGAAAACCCGCAGCAACTCGTCGTAGGAGACCTGTGACGGATCGTAGGTAACCTGGACCACCTCGGCATGGCCGGTTCGATCGGTGCATACCTCACGATAGGTGGGGTTTGATTTTTTGCCGCCCATGTATCCCACGGCGGTGTCGATAACGCCAGGGATGTTTCGGTAGGTCTCTTCGATTCCCCAGAAGCATCCCGCGCCGAATGTTGCGAGCTGTGTGGTGCTGGTTGTTGTTTCGTTCATACGCAATTGTACCACTGCGTCAATGGTAGAAGGGCTGTCACGTAGGTCGGAGCGAACTGTCTCTTTGGGCAACAGCCCCGTTTTCTTATCAATCCCAAACATGGTTCTCATGCTCATCTAATGTCCAACTCGTACGATGGAGTTGCTTCCTTCCTCCACTCAAGGCCGGCCGAGGGTTCGCAGGACTCCTCCTCTTGACACACGCAGAATGATCTTCCCTCGGCCGGCCCTCTGATATCAGTTCTCCCCATTACCGTCGAGCAGCGACGGACCCACTGGCTGCGAGCAGCGTCTTCAGGTTCTCGGGCCGAACGCGACGCGTCAGCACCAGCATCCCCTCTGGGTTACCGTCCCAGGCGCGCCAGTAAGCGGCAATACGCTCGCTGACCCCGCTCGAAACTGCTGAGACGGAAAAACTCGTCGGGCGCGTGAAATTGCTCGTCGTTCAGGCCAAAGGCAAAGGTAATGGTGTAGGCGTCGAGGTACCGCAGGAAGATGGCGGTGACCGGTACGCTGCCCCCCGTGCGGGTTCGAATGGGTTGGACCTGGTATACGTCTGTGAGCACCTCCGCCGCCGCGTCCGTGGCCCAGTGTTCGCTCGGGAGCAGATAGGGATCAGCTGTGGCGGGCAATGGCGTCACGGTTACGCTCACACCGGGCGGCGTGTGTGCTTCGACGTGGCGGACCAGCGCTTCGATGATCTTTTCCGGGTTCTGATGGGCAACCAACCGGCAGGTAATCTTTGCGTGGGCTTCCTTTGGGATCACAGTCTTCACACCCTCACCCTGGAAGCCACCCCAGATGCCGTTGATTTCCAGCGTGGGACGTGCGCCCATCCGCTCGGCCGGTGTGTAGCCCGGCTCGCCGAAGAACCCACTCACACCCAACCTTTCTTTCACCTGGGCTTCATTGAACGGCACGGCCGCGATGTCGGTGCGGTCGCCCTCGGTCAGCGGCGCCACGTCGTCGAAGAACCCTTCGACCAGAATCGTCCCATCCTCGGCGCGCAGTGAGGCCAGGATGTGAGCCAGAGCTTCAATCGGGTTTTGGAGGGCACCGCCGTATATCCCGGAGTGCAGATCGGTTTGCGCGCCGTGGACGTCTATCTGTATGCCGCACAGGCCCTTCAGGCTCACCAGGAGAGAGGGGCGATCTTCCAGTAGCTGGGCGCCGTCGGCGCTGATCACGACATCACAGGCGAACAGCTCGGCATTGGACTGGACGAAGGCCGGTAGATCGGGGCTGCCGATTTCCTCCTCGCCTTCGAAAAAGAACTTCAGGTTGAGCGGCAGAGAGCCGCTGGACTGCAGCAAGGCCTCGACCGCCAGAATTGGGATCAGCATATTCCCTTTGTCGTCCGATGCGCCACGGGCATAGATTCGCCCGTCGTGAATGGTGGGCTCGAAGGGCGGCGCCGTCCAGAGCTCGACCGGGTCGACCGGTTGGGTGTCAAAGTGGCCATATATAAGGACAGTTGGCTTACTGGGTGCATGCAACCAATCGCCGTACACCACGGGGTGGCCGGCGGTGGGCATGACCCGCACGTTCTCGATTCCCGCGGTGGTCAGACGCGCGGCCACCCACTCTGCCGCATCTCGCACGTCGCCGGCATGCTCCGGCAGCGAGGAGATGCTGGGAATATGAAGCAACTCGAGCAGCTCTCCCAGGTATCGTGTCTGGTTGGCGTCAAGATACGATTCACACGCGGTCATGTCATTGCTCCTCATCTTTCGGCGTACTGGCGACACGCCACTCTATGCCATCTAGAGGGTTCACCCACAGTCCCGTGTGGTATGGAACCGTCGAGACGTCGCGGCGCCGTGGTATGGTCGGAAGGCGACGTGCAGAGCATGGACCGCCGAGCAGGATAAAGGAGAAGGCATGGACTATATCCATTTGGGACGGACCGGGTTGCTGGTCAGTCCGCTCTGTCTGGGCACGATGAACTTCGGGCAGCAGACCCGTGAGGACGATAGCCACCGAGTCATGGACCGAGCACTGGAGCACGGCATCAATTTCTTCGACACGGCGAACCGCTATGGCGGGACGGCCGGCGAGGGGGCCACTGAACGCATTATCGGCAACTGGTTTGCGCAGGGGAACGGCCGGCGCGAGAAGGTGGTCCTGGCCACCAAGCTGTACGGCAGCATGGGCGACTGGCCGAATACCGGCAAGCTGTCGGCGCTGAATATTCGGAGGGCCTGCGACGCGAGCTTGATGCGCCTGAAGACGGACTATATCGATCTCTATCAGATGCATCATGTCGACCGGGAGACCTCATGGGAAGAGATCTGGCAGGCGATGGAGCAGCTGGTCCGGGAGGGGAAGATTCTCTACGTGGGCAGCAGCAACTTCGCCGGATGGCACATCGTGCAGGCCAACGAGGCGGCTCGGCGACGCAACTTCATGGGGCTGGTAGCGGAACAAAGCCTGTATAACCTGATGGCGCGCACGGTCGAACTGGAAGTGCTACCGGCCTGCCAGGCGTATGGGCTGGGCGTGATTCCCTGGAGCCCTCTGGGTGGCGGTTTGCTTGGTGGCGCCCTGCAAAAGGTAGCGGGAGGACGGCGGTCCAGTCCGGATGTGCAGGAGCGAATCGAGAGCAATCGAGAGCAACTTCAGGCGTACGAGGACTTTTGCCAGGAACTGGGCGAACAACCGGCCGATGTGGCCCTGGCCTGGCTGATCGCCAACCCCGTGGTTACGGCGCCGATCATCGGGCCCCGCACCCTGGAGCAATTGGACGGCGCCCTGCGCGCGCTAGAGATTGCGCTGTCAGACGATGCACTGGCCCAGCTCGATGAGATCTTCCCGGGACCGGGCGGTCCCGCGCCGGAGGCGTATGCCTGGTAGCCCCCCCTCCCCCAACCCCTCCCCCTCCAGGGGGGAGGGAAGCAACTAGCGGAAACAGTGGCTCGTAAAAAGACCTCCCTCTCCACTGGAGAGAGCTACCACGGGAGACAGTCTCTCCAAAGACCTCCCCCTCCCCCCCGCGAGGGCTTGTGCCCTCTTTATGCAGGGTGGGAGGGGGCAGGGGGGAGGGAGGGCTATCGCACGCACTTCCCATACACTCGGTGCTTCCCCTTCTTACATTTCCTGTGCAGCGGCGCATAGGTTGGGCCGGCGTTCGAGGTGAAGGCGGTCAGGGTGCCGGAGTCATCGGTGACGTAGAGCACACCGTTGGCCACGATTGGGCTCTGCCAATGGATGCCGCCGATGGTGGTATTTTTCCAGAGCTGGCTGCCGGTGGTGGGATTGAGTGCCTGGATCAGTTGACCGGTCGCGCAGTACAGAATGTTGGCTGCGATGATGGGCGAGGTGCAGCGCGTACTCACGGTCCAGTGGGATCCGAGGACCGGTACGCCGCTGGAATTGCTCACCACCTTGAGTCCTGAGATGCCGGAGTCGTTGGCCACGAAGACCCACATGGTGTTGGTGCTTGGGTCGGTCCAGGTCGCCGGCTGGGTCAGGACTTCACCTCCCTGGGGCACGTTGGTGTCGCCGCTCAACTCGCCGCCGGTCTTGCCCACGGCGCCCTGGCCGCTGAGGTTGTCCAGATTCAGGAGGCGGAGTTCGCCGTCCTTGCCCGCCTGCACCGCGACGTTGCTGTAGCTGCTGCCTGAGATGGGGGGTAGAAGGGCGGGATCGGTGCTGCCCAGGTCGGCGTCGCTGTTTTGCAGGCTCTGGAAATCGGCTGGGGTGTACGAGTCAAGAGGGTTGCCATTCGCAGCGCCGGTGGCGTCCGGGTTCAGTGCAAGCACGGAATCGCCCCAGTTAAAAGCGCTGGGGCTGTATGGTCCGTTTCCGGTGGCGACATAGAGGCGGTTGTTGGCCGGATCATAGATGGCGCCGGCCCGCGTCCAGATAGCGGTCTGCTGGGCTTGGCAACTGGGAACGGTGGGATAGTAGACAAAGTGGACGTTGATCTGATTGCTGCAGTTCGCGTTGTAGACCTGCTGGGCGCCGCTGCTCAGGTTGATGGCGGTGATGTGTCCCTGGTAGTCGCCGTTGTCGCCGGGATATCCACCGTTGGCAACGTAGAGATAGCTCTGGCCGCTGGATGCGGTGGCGATGGACAGGGCGGAGGAACCCTTCTCATCCTGCGGCTTGTTGGTCGCCAGTTCCGGCCATCCGCCGGTCGTTACCTCATTCCCGTCCCCCACCGCATATTTATGGACGTATCCATCCAGCCCATAGCTGTAGACGTACTGCCGGTTGGGATCGATGGCGGGAGAGGAGGTGGTGTAGCAGGTGTTGCTACCGCCGTTGATCTTGCAGGATCCGGGACCGTTCTGGTGGTACCAGATCTGGGCGCCGGTGCGCGCGTTCGAAGCGATGATATACCCCAATCGGGTGGTGACGAAGACCAGATTGATGATCCCCTTCATCGTGTTTACCGACCGCAGGTAGACTGGCGAGCTATCCGCCGTGTCGGGTAGCGAGACCCGAAACAGTTGGGAGAGCGTGCCGACGTTGGAGGCGGTGATGCTGGTTTCCTGCGTGTTGTCGCCGGTGTGCGATGGGTTGCCGTCAAACTGCAGCCAGTCGTAGGTCGTCGTCGCCGCGGCGGCCTGGCCGGCGCCGGCGAGTACCGGTATGGTCAGGAGACTCACGCCCAGCACAAGCCGTCGTATCAGCGTTGTACGTCTCACCCTTGTTTTCATGGTCGATGCCCTTTCTCATATCATTCGCTGTCTCCGGCCCGGCGGTATGCACACCACGTGTTGGGGGGGGACCTGATAGGGGTAGGTATAGCACATGTCGCGTCATAGAGGCGCTGTCCCTTGTGGATGGCCATCCGACAAGGCACAACATCCAGGCGGATCGTCCGCCGTTCAGCGCATACCTACCCCTGTCAGGGGGGGGACAGCCTTTTGAGCGTTGCATTCGCCGTGGCGCGTGAAGCGCCACTATGACAATAGTGTACTCGGTTGAGGAGATTCAAGAGTTGACATGCTTCCCATCCGGCACAGCCTGGTGTATAGTGTCCCTAATGCATCCGCGCTCAGACAGCCCCCATCGAGCGAGACCCTGCCATCTCATTCACTCGCCCCCAGGAAAGCAACGTGTCGACAAGACTGAGGCTGCAACCGTGTCTGGTAGTCGCGCTGACGCTCGCCGTGCTGCTGGTCGTGCTGTCGTTCCTCTCTTCGAGTTTTCCGCTGGCTCGTGGAGCGACACTGGTCGCGGCGGTGGCCGTGGTACTCGTCCTAGCCGTGGCGCTCTATGCTCACCTAGGCGATTCCCATGGGCGGGCCTCACTGTTAGAGGACCAGCAGTACTTTGATGCACTCTTTGCGGATGCGCCGCTCGGGGTAGCTCTGTCGAGCCAGGAAGGGCGCATTGTCCGTGCTAACTCGGCGTTTCGGGCTATGTTGGGGCCGCAAAGTGGAGACCCGACCGACCATCTCGTCAACGAACTGTTCGTCGCGCGGGACGGAAAGCTCGAGAGCGACCCCGACGGGGAGTCGGTGGCCCACAATCGGCGGATGTACCAGGTCGCGGCGCGGTCTATGGGGGAGGATGCCACCGGCTGGGTCGAGGTCACGGGATTCACGGCCGGCGGTAGCAACGGAGGACCGACGTACCATGTGGCTCTGGTTGAAGATAGGACCGAGCAGGGCAGGACTGACGTGGCACGCGGGAGCGAGCAGGCACAGCAAGCGATGCAGCAGGCCGCGTCGAGCGCACTGGCCGATTCCGGTGATCTAGACGACGCGGTGCATAGGCTGATCGAGGTTATCTGTGGACACGATGGGTGGGAGCTGGGCGTGTTCTGGGTAGCGGATCGAACCGACGGCATGCTGCGTTGCACACAGCTCTGGCATCCGCCGTCGCTCCAGTTTCCACAGGTCACGTCTGCTACCGAGCGGCTCGAATTGCCGGCCGGCGCCGGATTGCCCGGGCGCGTCTGGTCGAGCGGGAAGTCCGAGTGGCTTCCCGATGCCGCTCGCGACGATTCCGTTATTCGTGCGCTCAAAGCATCCCATGAGGGCTTGCGCTCTTCGGTGGCCTTTCCGGTGCTGCTGCGCGGACAGGTGCATGGTGTGATGGAGTTCTTCAGCCTCCAGTATCGGGAACGGGACGAGAGCGTGATGCAGCTTATGGCGGGCATTGGTACGCAACTGGGCCGCTTCTTCGAGCGCGAGGTCGCGGAAGAGACGCTGCGGGCGAGCGAGGAGCGCTACCGCGCCATTACCGAGATCGCCCATGATGCTGTGATCACCATCGACGAGGCGACGACGATCCTGTCAGTGAACCAGGCGGCGGAGCGTATGTTCGGCTACAGTCGCGACGACCTGGTGGGTCAGTCCCTGGTCATGCTCATGCCGCAGAACCTGCGGGAGGCCCATCTGTCTGCGATGCAACGCTATGTCGCGACCGGAAAGCGGCGCACGGGTTGGGAGATGCTGGAGTTGCCCGGCCTGCACAAGAGCGGGCAGGAGATTCTGCTGGAAGTGTCGCTGACCGAGTTTGTGCAGAACGGCCGGCGAGCCTTTACCGGATTTGTGCGCGATAGTACCGAGCGCAAGCGCCAGGAGTCGGCCCTGGTGTACCAGGCACTGCACGATGCGTTGACTGATTTGCCGAACCGAAGTCTGCTGCGGGAGCGTCTGGAGCGCACGGTCCTGGTGTCGCACCGGCACGGACTCCCTCTTTGTCTGCTGTTGATGGACCTGGATCGGTTCAAAGAGGTGAACGATATCTTCGGCCACCACTCCGGTGATCTGCTGTTGAAGCAGGTGGCTGTACGGCTTCAGGCCACCTTGCGCGACTCCGACACCGTCGCGCGCCTGGGCGGCGATGAGTTTGCGATGGTGCTGCCGGCAACGGGCGTGGAAGGAGCGGCACAGACGGCTGCTCGCATCATGGACGCCTTCAAACAGCCCTTCACGCTGGAAGGTCAGGCTCTTGATATCGGAACCAGTATCGGTATCGCACTCTACCCCGACCATGGGGCAGATGCGAGTACCCTCATGCGCCGAGCCGATGTCGCCATGTATGCCGCTAAACGTACGAACACCGGGTACAGCTTGTACTCGCCCGATCGCGATGAGAATCAATCTCAGCGACTGCTGCTCACCGGCGAGCTACGGAACGGCATCGAGACAGAGCAGATGCTGCTGCACTATCAGCCAAAGGTCAACCTCAAGGACGGTCGCACCGAACATGTGGAAGCGTTGGTACGCTGGATTCACCCGGAACGTGGTTTCACTCCGCCCGATGCGTTTATTCCCCTGGCAGAGGAGACAGGGTTAGTGAAACCGCTGACTGTGTGGGTGCTGCGGGAAGCGCTGCGCCAGCACACCATCTGGCGTGAGATGGGCATCTTCATCCGCGTGGCGGTGAACGTCTCGGCGCGCACCCTGCACGATCCCGAACTGGTGGAGACGGTGACGCAGTTGTTACAGAGCTTTCAGGTCGAGCCTTCCAGTTTAGAGGTAGAGATCACCGAAAGCGCCATTATGGTGGACCCGGATCGCGCCATGCGGACCTTGACGCAGCTCCACAACGCCGGGGTGTGGACCTCAATCGACGACTTTGGTACCGGCTATTCCTCGCTGGGCTACCTGAAGACCTTGCCAGTGGACGAAATCAAGATCGACCGATCATTTGTGATGGACATGGCCGCCAATCGCGATGATGCCTCGATCGTGCGCTCCGTGGTGACGCTGGGCCACAATCTGGGTCTACAGGTGGTAGCCGAGGGCGTGGATAACCGGCGTAGCCTGGACATGTTGACCGAGATGGGGTGCGACCTGGCACAGGGCTACTTCTTCAGCCGGCCGGTCGCCGCAGCTGATCTCACCGCGTGGGTGCAGAGCAGGGAGTCGAGTTCACGGTCCGCTGGGTAGGTGACCGGTTTCGCGCCGATTATCACAGGTACTTCCGAAGAATCTTTCCCGCCGGGCTGCGCGGCAACTCGGAGCGCACCTCGATCAGGTCGGGTAGCTCCACTGGCGAGACTCGTTCACGCAGGTGGCCTAGAACGACCGCTGCGTCGAGCGACGCCGGCGCCACGACTGCTCGAAGCACTGAATGTGGCCCGCTCCCAGTCGAGAGCACGGCCGCCTCTGCTACGCCGGGCAGCGACTCCAGGACGCGCTCCAGACGATCTGGGTCAATCACTCCACCGGAGACCGGAATCAGCGGGCGGAGGCGGCGGATCAGCCGGAGATTCTTCCCGTCGAAGGCTGCGATGTCGCCGGTGTGGAACCAACCGTGCCGGTCGAGCAGCGGCGCCGGTGCGCCGGAGGCGAGGTAGTGGGAGGCCACCGCCGGCGAGCGCACGACCAGTTCTCCGCCTTCCGCCAGACGCCAGTCAAGATGGTCGAGCGGCGCTCCCACCGTCGCCGGACTGGGTTCCTCGAATGAGTCCAGCGAGATGGTACCGGACTCTGTGGTTCCATAGTCCTGGCGGATTGGGATGCCGCGTTCGGCGAGAAATGCATCAAATAATCCGTCGGGTAGTGGCGCCCCGGCGCTCAGCGCGCAGCGGACGGTCGCCAGTGCAGAGGCGGTCGCCGTGTCTCGGAGCAGCGCCTGATAGGTGGCGGCCAGTCCGAAGAGCAGGGTGATCGGCAGGCGAGGCGGTGACTGCGGAGCCGTGCCCAGCGCTATGCCGGCGCCGACCGTCAGCGGCGCCAGGAGGCCCCCCACCAGTCCATAGGAATGCGAAACGGAGGAGGTGCACCATACGATATCGTCCGCATCCAACCTCAGACGCCTCACTATGGCGTCGATCTCCGCCCGCACGCCACTCCCGCTCCGCACGGCAAAACGAGAAGGTCCCAGCGAGCCGGAGGTCAGCTGGCCGAAGAGTATCTGGTCTCGTCCCAGGTCGGGCGGGACGTGGGGTACGGCCCCCTTATCAGCGCCGCGATAGGTCCAGCCGTCCAGCGCGGTGGAGGTGTCCGTGGCCTTCCAACCGGGGAGTTGGTTCCATGCGCTCACCGGGCCAAGCAACCGACGCAGGCCGGAATCGGCCTGCAGTCCGCTGAGTTCCCGCGCGGGCAGAGATGGGGAGAACAGCAAGGCCGGATGGCCCGAGCGCTCCGCGGCGAGGAGCGCTGCCACAGCGCCCATCGTTGCAGACACAACCAGGCCGAACGCCTCGCCGGGCGACAGCAGCCCATCAAACTCGCGGGACAACGCGTCTATCGTGGCGGCCAGCTGCCCATAGGTAGCTCGCCCCTCGGCGCAGTACAGGGCAGTCCGGTCCGGTGAGTGGCGGGCGTGATAGAGGACGAGCGTTGAAAGCACAGAGGAAGACCTTGTGGACGAGAATAGAGCAGCGAAGCCATTCAGGGCTTCAGCATCACCATACTTCCACTGGGCGAATACACTCTATACATCAGTATTCTTGATACAACGGCCGTGATTTGACAGCCGAACCTATTTATGGCACAGTATGATCGATAGGCATGATGTGAGTGCCATCAAGAAGTGAGAACCCCATGCACGCGGTGTTCGTAGCCTGCCTCTTCGGCGGCGCTGTGGCGACGGCACTCTTTGCTCTCCTTGGTTTTGCCGGCGGCGCGAGCGGTCACGGTCATATCGGGCAAGCGCACTCCGGTCACCTGCATGCTGGCCATGGCCCCTCCCACGCCGGAGCCACGCACAGCGTGGCAGATTCATCCACCGGCCATTCAGTGCATGCCGCGTCTACCCATGGGCCACACGCAGTCGCGAAGGCCGTGGCGCCATCCCACTCACTGGTGTCGTCCTCACTGGGATGGGCGCTCTCCTGGTTGAGCCCGCTTTCGCTGGCTGCCGCGGCACTCTGGTTTGGCGCCGCCGGGCTGATCGCGGAGGGCAACCGGCTGGCTCTGCTGATCGCCGTGGTCGCGGCCCTGGTCGGCGCGGCCCTGGTGCGCGGCGTTATGAACGCCTTCGTGCGATCAAACACACCACCGCTTCAATTGGGCGCCGAAGGCGCCATCGGCATCGTGAACTCCACTATCCGCCCGGGCGCCTCCGGCGAAGTGCTCTTCACGGTTGAGAACTTGCATCGCAGCATCCCGGCGCGCAGCGAGGAGGGGATAATTATCCCGCGCGGCACCGAGGTGGTTATCACCCGGCGAGAAGGCGGCTTCGCCTGGGTCGAGCCGCTCCAACCGCTGGAGGACTTTCCCGCCACACCGTACCCGTCAGACTCGACCCCGGCGCCGGGGAGCGGCGCGTAAGCCGGTTCGGCCGGCGTTCAGTACCGGAACACAGTTCCAAGGAGTATCAGATGAACCCAGAAACAGCCATCATCATTGCCGTGGTGATAGTCGCCATGATCGCGTTGCTCTCCGTGGTTGGGTCGCTCTACCGCAAGGTCGGTCCCAATCGAGCGTTGATCGTCTACGGTCGCGGCGGCACCAAAGTTGTGGTCGGGGGTGGCACGGTCGTCCTTCCCATGTTCCAGAAGGCGGACATCTTCAACCTGGAGCTGATGAGCTTCGATGTGGCGCCAGACTTCTCCCTCTACACCAACCAGGGGGTTCCGGTCACCATCGAGGCCATCACCCAGCTCAAGGTGGAGAACGACGAAAACATGATCAAGCGGGCCGCCAACCAGTTCCTCAGCCGCACCGAGGGCGAGCGCGAGACCATGGTCCGCCAGGTGATGGAAGGTCACCTGCGGGGGATTGTCGGCCAGCTGACCGTCGAGCAGTTGGTCAAGGACCCGGAGTTGGTGTCCGCCCGGATGCGGGATACCGTGGCGGCGGATCTGGACAAGCTGGGTCTGGAAGTTGTGTCCTTCACGCTCAAGGACGTGTCGGACGAGTCCGGCTACATCGCCAATATGAGCCGGCCGGAGATTGCGCGCAACAAGCAGATGGCCGAGATTGCCGAGGCCGAGATGCAGCGCAATGTGGCCATGAAGCAGGCCTCGACCAATCGCGAGTCGGCCGAAGCGCTGGCCGAGGCGGATCAGCAGCGCGTGCTCTCGCAGAACCTCTCCAAGGCGGCTCAGGCCGAAGCCCAACGTGACCTGAGTGTGAAAGAGGCGCAAGCCGCCGAGATCGTGGCTCGCCAGAAAGCCCAGGCCGATCGGGCCTACGACATTCAGTCCAGCATCATCCAGCAGAAGGCAGTCGAGGAGCAGAGCAAGGTTCAGATCATCCAGAAGCAGCAGCAGGTAAAAGTCGAGCAGGTTGAGGGCGAGCGCCGCGCCGCCGAACTGCTGGCCACGGTCCAGCGTCAGGCAGAGGCGGACAGCGAGCGCATCCGCATTCTGGCCGAGGCGGAACGCCGCCGCATCGAGATCGAAGCCGAGGGGAAGGCGCGCAGCCGCAAGCTGGACAGTGAGGCGGAAGCCGCGGCTATTCTGGCCCGAGCTCAGGCGGATGCATCGGCCATTACCATGCGGGGCCTGGCCGAAGCTGAGACGATCAAGGCCAAAGGACTGGCGGAAGCGGATGCGCTGCAGCACCGCGTCGAAGTGCTGAATGTGCAGAACGACGCCGCCCTACTGGACAAAGCGCTCAGCGGCCTTCCCGAAATCGCCGGGAAGCTGTTCGAGGCCTACGGCAAGATCGGTAGCGTGACCTACGTCGCCTCTGGTGACGGCGAAGGTGTTACCTCGAAGATCACCCGTGATGTGATTGGCATGGTGCCCATGCTCGGCGCCGTGTTCGAGTCCACTACCGGGATGAACATTCGAGATCTGTTGAGCCGCAAGCATAGCAACGGACACGGCTCCGGCAACGGTACGTCAACGCCGATTGAAGGCGACGTGCAGCCGGCGGTGATGCTCCGGGCGGACAGCGAGACAGCCGCCCCCGAAGCAGTGACGGTGGTTGGTCCCAGCTCCGTCAATGGGGCGACCGAGGGGTAGTGGCGATCCTCTGAGCGCGAAAACGGGGCACACGTTGCTGACGTGAGCCCCGTTCGCTGCTCGCTGGTGAGAGCAGCGCTGCCTTATCGAGCGGTGATCTTGATGCTCGCCCCGTTCTTCAGCAGGATGACCAGCATGAACGGTCCGCCCGCTGACCAGAGCGTCCGATAGGTGTACTTCGGGCCGGCATGAACCGGGATCAACTGCGGGTTGAGCTGATGCCCGGCGGCGTAGACCCAGAAGCCGGCAATACTGAGGCGGTTATACGTTTTCCACCGCAGCACGACCTCCGTCGCACTCCACTCCGCCTTGAAGCTGATGACGCGTGCCGCGGTGGGCATACCACAGGTGAAATCACCTGACGGACTCGGCCCCTTCTGCGTGCCCAGGCTTCCCGAATGGTTGGTGATCGTCACACTGGCCGTCACCTTATAGTTGCCGCTGGCTGGCGCGCTCAGCGTGAATGGATACGAGTAGCCCTCGTTGGGCGCGAGCACCGGGTGCGCGCTCACGTCCACCGCCGCAGAGGAGAGTGCCGTGGTCGACGGCGGCTGCGTCAGCCGGACCGAGATCGTCAGGTTTTGGGTGGCGACGGCGCCGCCATTACGTACCAGCACCGTGCCGTGCAGCCCGCTCGCGGTTGGAGTGCAGGCGCCGGACGCCGAGACCGAGGCACTGAGCGTCGTGCCAGATTGACCGGCGGCGATGGTATCGGCGTGGACCGCGGCGGGCGTCCCGGGCAGAGCAGCGAACGAGAGTCCGGACAGTGTGAACAGGAACAGAGCCGGTCGAAAGAAGCGTTTTTTCACGTTACATCCTCCATGAGTCAGAAACAGTGGCACATCCCCCAGCTGAGCTTCGAATTTCCAGCATGCCTCACGTCTTCGAGAGGCATGGATGTATCGTAACAGATAAAAGGAAGAAAGTCACGCATTTTAGGTGACTTTCATCCATTTATCTGAATCCTCCAGCAAAGACAACCTTAGCAATGCAACTATCACGCTTTGCAAGAGTCGATAGCAATCAAAACAACAGGTATTACGTCACTATTTTGCGGGTATGTATATCTCTAGGTAATTGAATGCATAGTCCACGTGTCTCCGCGCTGTACCATTCATAGATATTGACGCTCGTCTCATACGCATTTCTGGCGCATGTCGTGCGATCTCGACGCGGATGCCAGGAATGAAGGGAGAAACCAACTCTATCGTTGAGTCTGCTCCGGAATGACGAACGCCATGCGCCACAGGCAGGCTTGCATCCGGGAGTGTCCGGCAGGGACCCGCCTCGCAGCAGGTGGGGGACTTCATGAGCGGGCAGTTTGGTGAGGGCATGGCGGCGCCTCGACGCACCCTCATCGCCCAACCCCCTCTCCCCAGCGCCGCTGGGCTGGACAGGCCGCCCGCGGGCGAGGGGGAGCTACTCGACCGTAGAATCGGTCTTCAGACCCGTCAAGGGAAGGACCGCGCGGGAGCGCCGGTCCTGGGCCGTCCCAGCATGCTGCTCCTCGACTGCGCTGACGGAATGGAGTGGTCGAGCCACCCACGGGTGTGCTTCCCTGCTCCTCTCCGTGGTAAGAAACCGGACCCGGGTGCATACGACCACCGAGCCGGGCAGGGGAGGAGCGTGTCAGGCAGGCGCTGGTGCTGTCCCCTCGTCCGGAGATCTCCATCCGCCAGATGCGGCGGTATGGTACTGCCGTGGGGCGGGCCGGCGCCGGCGCTTGCGCGCGGCGCCTCCAGCGGACGATCTGAAGATCGATTCTACGCATGGTGGCGGGACGCGTTGTGGCGGGAGGCATCCTGGCGGGAACTGTGCAGTGTGAAACCGTCCCCTCATGAAGGTGAGCGATCAAGCCGTCCGGTGTGCCGCCATCCGATGGGAAGCTCGTGCAAACGGGCGGGCATCCAGCTCCGATATCCCGATCCAGACGCCGGCTTCCCCCACCATTTCACAACGGAAGGTTGTTCAGGCGTCGCTATCTCCGTGCCTGTATTGGCGGGAGCTTGCCGCTCGCGAAGAAGCTGCAAGGACGCTGCTGAGACCGGCACACCCGAGAAACAACAGGGGCGGCAGATGCACAGCCAGTCTGTCTCCCCAGGTGGGAGACGCACAGGACTGGGCCATGGGATCGCATCCTGGTCCCGAGCCGACGATCTGGTAGGAATGGAGCCCGGTCAGGGAAAGGCCCGCGACAAACAGCGAGAGGGTTGCCGCCATCATCGCGAAACGCACGGCCAGCCCATAATGGGGCCGCTCAGAACTCCATGCAGCAGCGGCAACGGCAGCAACACCGCCGGCAGAAACGACGATGAGCAGAGCCATCCCGGGACTACCGGGATCAGCGTTTGCCGCACTGTTGGAGCGAAGTGTCAGGCCGACCAGACCCAGCGCGGCGACGACGACGACCAACAAGTTAGGTTGAAGTCGGCTGGAGGGTGCTTCCACGCACCAATAGTAGCAACGACTTCGCAGCCATGGGCGGCTCAAGGCGCTGTCTTACTGCGCCAGGAAGGGTCGAATATTTTGCAAGAGCCTCGAGCGGCATCGAACCTGGTCCAGACCCTCGTCATCTATGTCGACGACAAAGCGGGCATGGTGCTGGAAGCGCAGAGATTTTGAGGGGAGAATAGTTGGCAGGCAGCATAGTGTGCTCCGACAAAACTGCGTTGCGCACGGCAATACTGTCAAGATGTATTCATGGATCAGGTTCCTCCAGACGACGTCATCCCAGATCACGAAAGCGCGCTGCGCCGGATGGTCGCCGACGGGCGCAGGATGCTGTACCAGGCGTTTCGTTCCCTCAGTGACGCGCAGCGGACTGCCGGAGGCGCAGCCGTGCTGGAAGGCGACTGGGGCGGCACGATCTACTCGACCTGTCCGGCTCGTCTGATTCGCTGTGATGAGGGCACGCTGAGCCAATTGCTGCGCGACCTCGACGCCGTTATCTGGCCGGGACAGCCCGAGGGCGCAGGTGGCTACTACGAACTGCTGCCAGTCGGCTCACAGGTACCGGGCGGTATGGGCGGCGGCATGGTGATTGACGGCGTCTGGGTGCACGACGAATTCGAAGTCCTCGGCATAGCCCAGGAGATCCGAGACGTGATCGCTGGCCGCGCGAGCCGCATCACCACCCGGTAGTAGGGCGTGTTGAAGAGGCTAACTCCGCTGCTTTGGCGCCCTCCGGTCCATTGGATAATTGCCAATCCACAGTCGTATAACCCGGCCTCCATCATCCACGTCAAAGACGGCCAGTTCCCCCGCCAGCCGGCCTCCTTCCAGCAGAAAAGCGTGTTGTCCGACTTGCGTGACCGGGAACTCGCCGCCGGAGAGCTGCGTTTCCATCACCAAACCCGCGTTCGAGATCCTTACATCGAGTTCGGAGACACCCGGCCAGCTGTAATGCCCCACGTACTTTTGCAGCGCCTCGGGGTCGATGGGGTGCCGACGTAGCTGGACCCGGGCTTGGATCTGCGTGACCACAGGGAGCAGCTTCTCAAGCGCTCCTACCACAAGTGAGGCAGGATTTACCCCCATGTTCATCGAGAGCACCATGCCGAGCTTGAGATCTGGAAGGTAAGCAACCATGCTGGTGAAGCCATCTGCTCCGCCAGCTGCCATCAATCCGCCCCACCCCGCTACACGCCCCAGCACACCTCCAAGCGCGATTGCCTCGTGCCAATCCGCGTCAATGAACATCACCGGCGCATGCATTTCCCGCAGGGTTGTGCCGCGAAGTATCTGGGCGCCGTCTGCCGGTCCGTCTCGAAACTGGAGGGAGATAAACTTCGCCATATCCATGACTGACGCCCAGACCCCGCCCGCCGGGACAAAGGCGCCAGCGTCGATTATGCGCGCTACCTCGGGAGCCGCTTCACCGGGAGCCGATACATATCCTACCGCCACCTACTGGCTGGTCTCGGCGCGCATATCGAACCCGCTACTGGTCATGCCCAGGGGTTGAAGTATATGAGTCAGAATGTACTCTTTGTAGGACTGACCGGCTACCGTTTCCAGGGCATGGCCCAGGACTGCAAAACCAAGATTCGAGTACTTGAACGCCTTCATCGGCGGGGCCAGCAGGTGATTATCCTCAAGGCTTTGAAGTACCGTCTCAATCGAGGGAAACCGAGTGCTTGTGACGTAATCCAGAGGAGCTTCCATCGGAAGGCCAGACGTATGTGAGGCGAGATGCCGGAAGGTGATCCGCGGCCGATCGCCAGCTCGCCATCGAAGGCCGAACTGGGGCAGGTACTGTTCAACGGGATCATCCAGGCAGATGGCCCCACGATCCCTCACCTGCATCATCATCGTCGTGGTGAAGAGCTTGCCAATGGATTGCTGGTGATAGATGGTGTGCTCATCGGCGAGGGTCCGGCTGTCGCATCGAGCGACGCCGAATCCATGCGCCCAGATCACGTCCTGGTTGTAAAGGATGGCGGCTGACAAGCCGGGAATGCCGAGCGCGCGGCGCTGCTCCTCTAGCCGCTCGGTGATTTGATCAAGCGTGGAGGCCAGATGAGGATCGGACGGATCGAGGGCGTCAGGCACATCCTGGCCAGCACGGAGTGAAGGAACTGGAATGCGAACCGTTCCTGGTCGAACTCGACGTTCGAGAGTTCGAGTAAGTAACCCCAATGAGACGAGCCATGAGGCCCGCACTTTCGATTTCTGCTCTTGTGTCACGTCTCTCCCTCCAGATTGGGCGGGATGACGCCGCTCGAATCGCCCATCTGCTGGTCAGTGACTGCATCTCTGGCGTCCACTGGATAGAAGGCCATTAGAAGGCGATACCTGTGTCCCGTCGGCCTGGGATTCCCTGCCGGGGGGAGTACGGGGAAGTCGCGCAAAAGGGCATCGAGACGGGAGTAAAATTCGTCTGCCTGCTCATCGGAGAGTTGACCGAGAACCCAGGTGCTGAGTAGTCGACGCTCCCGAGGGGCGTCGACTGCCGGGTCCAGCAAGCCCGACTGTGAGCGGGTGACAATATCGTCTCGTGTCTGATTCAATGCCGTGGTGACGAGCGCCGCGAGCCCTTCGTCTCGCACAGGAGAGGTCTCCGACAGTACTGCGCCGTCCAGGCGAATCAGGTATGCCGTCGCCTGATACCACTTCTCGGTGATGCCTCGAACCAACCGAGTACGCACTGAACGGATAAGCCCATGGTCCTCGAGCAAGCCGACATGGTAGTACAGGCTCTTTTGGGGAATTCCCATCTCGCCGGCCAGCTCTTTGACGGTGCGTGGAGCACCCCGTAAGGCCTGAATCAATCGAAGACGCAGGTCATCGGAGATGACTTTGAGGGTCTCGAGATCACTGATAACCATCTCCGGCAGCGGAGTTGGATCGCTCTGGCCTGAATTCATCTAATAGCTCTAAGATGTCTAAATATATTTAGATGGTACGTTTTCTCGATTGTATAGCACAAGAAGGAAGGGGCAAGCCTCGTCCACTGAACCATGAACCTCACGCGTACCTCCTTTCTCCTCCTCATAAGGGTGACGAACGATGGATTGATAGGTTACTCCAAGGTGCGGATGCCTCGCACGCCAAGACCGATCACAGTGAAGGCGAGGTTCACACTGCCGGCGGCAATAAAGACCTGGGCCGGACCGATGTGATCGGTGAGAACACCCACCAACGCGTAGCCAAGGGGTAGTAAGGCGAACGAACCCAGCAAGTCCACACTGCTCACCCGGCCGAGCTTGTCCGCCGGCACCAACTCTTGGAGGACCGTTTGCCAGATGACGCCGAACAGGGCGGCCCCCGCGCCGCTCACGGTGCTGGCGCCGAGGGCCACGAACGGGAGCGATCCGCGGGGCAGAGGCAGCCCATACGCGATCAACGCAACGCTCGCGAGCCCCAACCCCGCATAGGCGAGGACGCCGCGATGGTGCACCGGTCGTATCTGCCCAACGGCCACCGATGTGGCGATGGCGCCGATCCCGCCAGCGGTTGCCAGCGCGCCGAACAGGCCAACATTTGCGTTGTAGACGGTGCGGATCAACTTCGGCAGCACCACGGCTTGGGCCCCGGACGCGCTCATATTGAAGATCGCTGCCAGGACGATGGTGACCCACAGCCAACTCGACGCCCGAATGTATCGAAAGCCGTCTCCGACATCGCCGACCATGCCATGTACCCCACGCCTTACCGACGTGCCGTCCTCCGCGGGGCCGACCGAGAGCGTCAAGGGAGGAAGACGCATGGTCAGCAGACAGAGCGCCGAGGCCACGAAGGTCAATCCATCGAAGGCGAAGGCCACCTGGACCCCGATGGTCGCCACCAAGGCGGCGCCGAGCAGCGGCCCCAGTAAGACGCTCAGTTGACGGCTCAAGCCGGTCAGGCTGTTGGCCGATGGCAATGTGTCCACTGCAACTAAGTCCGGCGCGATGGACTGATAGGCCGGCATGAAAAAGCCGTCCGCAACGCCGAAGACGACGGACAAGACGATCAGGTGCCAGACCTGCAGCGCGCCGGACCAGCTTAGGAGCGCGATCAGGAGCACAGCGACGGCACGACCACCATCTGAGGCGAGCATCACCGAGCGGCGAGGCACACGGTCCGCCGCGACCCCGCCAATGAGCAGGAAGATTAACATGGGTACGCTGCGCGCGACCAGGACGGAGCCTAACGCCGTGGCTGAGCCGGTGCGCAGCAACACGGCCCACGCGAGCGCCAGCGTGAAGGCGCCGTCGCCCAGGGCCGAGATCGTTTGCCCGATCCAGAGGAGCGCGAACGGGCGTGAGTGCAACGCCCGCAGGAATCCAACGCGCGCCACTGCGGGTGAGGCCGTCATGGCGCCGCTCGCTCCTCGACCGTTACGCTCAGGAGGCGGAGCACGTCGTCCGCACTCCCGCGCAGCAACGCGGCGAGCGCATCTGCCCGCAGCACGTAATACGTCCGATGTTCCCGGCGTTCGATACCGACAACGCCCGCGGTCGTTAGGAGGGTCACATGGTGCGAGACCGTGGCGCCGGTCATCCCTAAGGCCACCGCCAACTCTTGTCCGTAATACGGCCGATCGGCCAGCAAACGCATCAGATGCAAGCGCGACGGGTCGGCCAGCAGGCCGAATACGCCTGCCGCGCGCTCGATTGGGGTGGTGGCCGGCTCTGCTGTCAGAGTACTCCGCTTGCGTGGAAGGGTTTTACCGAGTGCGCGCCGTGTGCCGATCACGATGATCAACGGCTCATAAGCAGCCCCGTCAAGGAGCGACCGCGCGATCTCGTGATAATATTGCGAGATGCGTCCATCGAGGAAGACCGATGGGGCGAGCACCACCGGGGCGAACTCCACGATGGGTACGCTCTCTGGCGCCACTGTTGTCAGCGCCCGTGGACCAGATGCCGCGACAGCGCGCAACGCGTCGGTTGCTCGGTCGCGTTCGTCCTGTGTGGCTGCCACGAGGTCGAGGTACTCTACTCGCTGCCCGTGGTGGCGAAGCGCGGCCAGGAGATCCGCCCGGGCGCCGTCGGGGTCGGACAGCACGCGCAGCACACGCGTCCGCGTCTTGCCGGAGAGGCGCAGATACTGCTCGACAAAAGATCGCGCCTCATGCGCGTCTCGGCACAAACCGAAAAGGTGGTCGGCATCGAGCGGTGTCTCAGGGTTTGCGTAGCCGACGGTGACGACAATGCGCAGGAAATCAGCGATCGGCAGGTCCATCAGCGTACGCAGCACCTCCGGCACGCCGCGTGGTTCCGGCACCAGCGGGAGGATCGCGCTAAACGCCCGTCCCAACGCCCATCGACCACCAAACCACCGGCGCGCACACTGCCGTTCGCGCTCGGTGTATGTGCGCAAGGTCTCGATCGCCCAAGGACGCCAGCGAGGGAACGTTGCTGGCGCGGCTAATGCTTCCAGGCTCAAGAAGAGGTCATAGGCCGGCGATCCGTCCACGATAATGGCGGACGCGGTAGATAGAGCCATGGCTGCCTCCTGCTTGGAGACCCATGCCGCCCTAACTGACAACTCGGCCTCAATAATAACAATAGATCAACGTCTAATGTTATTCTCCCAGCGGGATAGCTGCCAAATGTGACTATGACCAGGAGGCAAGTACATCTCCCGTCAGGCTGGAGCATCGACACGGCACCGCCGCTACCGCAAATCGTTGGAGCAAGTTTCCGTCGAAGAGCTAACCGGATGCCCCTACGACTGTCTCAATTGTGAGAAGTGACGTGAAGTATGGTCACCGATGGTAGGTGGCGGCGCGGTGCGATAATCCTCGTACACTGAAGCATGACCCGCACGCGCACCTCGTTCCTGCTCATACTGGTGATCGGCCTCGCCGGACTGATCGTGCTGATGATTCCGCGTCCAACGCCGGCGGCAGCTACCCTGGTCGGTACCAGTTTGCAGGGTCGTCCCGCTCCCAATTTCACGCTCACCGACCAATCGGGCCGCGCCATCTCGCTCTCGCAGTTCCGCGGAGAGCCGGTGCTTCTCACCTTCATCGAAGCCAGTTGCAAAGAAACCTGTCCGCTGGTGGCGGAGAATATTCATCGCGCCGTGGCCAATGTCGATCGTGCCGGGGGCCGGGCCGCCGTGCTGGCCATCACCGCGGCGCCGGAGGACGATACGCCGGCCTTGGTTCGACAGTTCTCGCGGGAGCACGGCTTGCTGAGACGCTGGCACTATCTCAGCGGCTCCCGGGCAAGCCTCACCCCGGTCTGGCATTCGTACGCGGTCTACGTGGCGCCGCGCCACGCGCCGGCCATCCTGCGAGACAACCACACCAGCGCGGTGTTCTTGATCGATAGCCGGGGACGCGAGCGAGTGCTGATGGCGGGGAATCCGAGCGCAGCGGATCTGACCCGCGATCTGCGCGTGCTGGCGGGCCTACCACCCTCGGACGCCAGCCAGGTCGCGGGCGTGCCACGCCCGGGGCAGATGGCCCCGGATTTTACCGCCCGTGATCTACACGGCAAAACCGTCCGCTTGAGCCAGTACCGTGGCTCCGTGGTCCTCCTCAACTTCTGGGCCACCTGGTGCCCCGCCTGTCAGCGCGAAATGCCGTTGCTCAATAGGTGGTACGCCGCCAACGCGGCGTACCACCTGGTCGTGCTGGGCGTGGACAAGCAGGAAAGTGTCTCGGACGTGCGATCCTTTATCCGTGCCAGAGGACTCCGCTATCCGCTTGCCATTGACCAGAACGGCACTGCCGTGAGCGACTATGCTCTACCCGGCATGCCTGCCTCGTTCGTGATCGACCGGTCGGGCCGGGTGCGAGGCTATCGACTGGGGGAACTGGACAATAGTTGGCTGCAGAAGACCCTCGAGCCGGCCGTCTACAGCTCCACGACTTCCCCATAGCGCGATGATCGGATCGCCGCGTCAATCACCTCCAGGTCACGAAGCGCGTCCACAGGTGAGACATCCGGTCGCTTCCCGGTGGTGACACACGTGTAGAAGTCTGCAAACTCCTGGTCGAGCCCGGTGGGTCCGCCGGCGCACGGAATCTCCTGCTCGCCGTCCCCGTTGGACAGTACGATTCGGTCCTCGTGAATCTCCAGCGTGCCCTCCGTGCCGTACACGCGTACCGGCGACTGCTCCCGGCGGTGGACGTCCGTGGCATAAGTGAGATGACCCACCGCGCCGGTCGCGAAACGCAGGTTGGCCAGCATGGTGTCGGGCGCCTCATCCCCGGAGTGGAAGGAGGTCACCAGCCCCTGCACCGTGGTGACCGGCCCGGCCAGCATTTGCAGCACGGCGACCTGATGGACCCCGCCGTCGCTCAGATACCCGCCGAGGTGCTCCGGCTGCTGCCGCCAGGCGGTCTGGGCGTACGGGTTCTCTGGGTCGAACGGTGACAGCACGTCGGCGTGGAGCATGACGACCCGGCCGATGCGTCCCGCGTCGAGCACTTCACGTGCTCGGCGGATGCGGGGCTCGTAGCGCATGTTCTCGGCGACCAGCAGCACCTGCTCGGGCCGGCGGTGTGCTTCAGCCACCACTTCTTCCCCGGAGACGACGTCGCCGGCAATCGGTTTCTCCACGATGACGTGCTTGCCGCCGCGCAGGGCATCGATCGCCACGGGCGCATTGAGCGCGATCGGTAGCACGATGTCCACGGCCTCGATGTCCGGCGCAGCGAGTAGATCGTGGTAGTCGGTGGTGATGCGCGGATTCTGTCCGGTGAGTTGGGCGAAGGCCTCTGCCTTGGGGCGCGTATGATTGCAAACGGCGACGATCTCAAAGTGATCGCTCTGGCGATGGAGGGGCGGCCAATGTAGATCGCGGGCCGCGATGCCGGTGCCAATGATGCCGAGACGGATCCGTCTCTGTGCCATGGAGTATCCTTCCCAATCTGGCGTGATTCATGTTCTGCCTGGAGTTTGCTACGATAAGTGTCACAGTTATAGCAGGAGTCGATGTGAGAAGCCATGCGCTGGCGTCATGAGCAAGCGGTATGTTCGTTACACGGCCTGACGGCGGGATAGAACTGCGGCTGCTGGAGGAGCGGCACACAGAGACCGTCTATGCGCTGGTGGACGGGAACCGAGCGTATCTCCGCGAGTGGCTGCCGTGGGTCGATTCAACCCGTTCTCCCCAGGATATCGAAACCTATATCAAGGTGGGACTCCAAGGGCTGGCGGATAATGGCGCCTTCAATGCCGGCATCTGGCTGAACAATGCGCTGGTTGGGGTGGTTAGCTACCATCGCATTGATTGGGCGGATCGGACTACTGCCATCGGGTACTGGCTCGATGCCGGCCATCAGGGTCGTGGGATCATGACCCGAGCCGTCGGGCAGATGATCGATTACGCGTTTGACGATCTCCAGTTGAACCGGGTGGAGATTCACTGCGCCATCTCCAATGCGAGAAGCCGCGCTCTCCCTGAGCGACTGGGATGTACGGAGGAGGCGGTGCTACACCAGGCGGAGTGGCTGAACGACCGCTTTGTGGATCACGTCATCTACGCGGTGCTGGCCGAGGACTGGCGGAAAACTAGGGGCCGAGAAAGTCTTCCGTGACGAAGACGCGTAAGCCACGTCGCTCAAGGTCCAGCCCGATGTGGGTGAAATGAGGTGAGAGCAGCCTGTCGCGCTGTTTCTTGGCCTGCATCGAATGTTGCTCAATGGTCTGCACCGCAGCCCACTCGTTCCCGCTGGCAGCGTAGACGTTTTCCGCTGAGTGCATCCCGCGCCGGCAAATGTCGTGCGGGTAGCTCGCGCGCCGATATCGTTTATTGGTGTGCCAGGTGCGACCAGACTTGGCCATGGCGCGAGTATGGCCTCGAGTACCGACGCACCGACGGTGACCAGGTGTGCGGGCGCTTCCCAGGGTTTGCGTCATGTCCAGCAACAGAGGTGCTCGATGATGGGCGTGCCGATCCCCATTGATGAGCATGAGCAGAGCTGTCTGGCAATCAGAGCCGGTGTGCGCGCAGGCACTGGTAACAGGATCGAAAACCGGCGGCGCCGGCGGGGTCGGAGCACTGATCGGGGTCGGGGTCGGAGTGACCGGCTGGGACGTGCTGGTGGGCACGGCGGGCGTCGGCGTGCTAGTAGCCGCTGGTTTGGGCGCAGCCTGATGGTTGTTGGCCGGCCGAGCAATCGCTACGATGGCGCTCACCACTATGGCGACCGCCGCCACTGCGCCCAGCAGTGCTACTCCCTTGAGAACCCGCAGCATTATGACCTCATCCCTGGTATGACGTACTGAACGCAGGATTCATGCCTGCTCAGCCAGGTTAGTAGAACAACACGTTCAGATCACTCCGCCTCGATGTCTTCCAGCGACGCGATGGTCTCCTCCAGCGGCGCGGCATGCCCTTCCGCTTGAGCAGCCACCCAGCTCGGCTCAGTGAAGTGGGTGGAGATCGCGCGCAGGTGCGGCGAGACGTGTGGCACGCGCGCCAATGGAACATAGTCATCGCGCGTTGCGGTTCCGAAGAGTTCCTCGTGTACCGCTTCGGCGGCTCCCCACAGGCGGGCAGCGGCATCTAGCTTTCCCAGGGCCGCCAGTGCCGCGGCGATGCCGTCGAGTGCGCTGGCTATACCCTCACGATGGTGAACGTACGTCGCGGCCTGCAGTCCGTCTCGGTAACGCGTCAGGGCCTCGGTGTACTCGCCCTGGGCCAGCGCGATCCCGCCCAACGCGCGGAGTGCGGCGCCGATGGAATAGCGCTCTCCATGCGCCCGGAAGATGGTGACGGCCTCCTCGATGGAGGCGCGGGCCTGGTCGTATGCTGCATCCACCTGAAAGGCCAGTCCCAGACCGTAGCGCGAGGCTCCCAGCAGATGCATCGCTCCCATTTCGTGGCACAGCCGGGTCCTTGACAGACCGCGACCATGCCGAGTCCTTCCACCGCGGCCCGAACCAGCGACAGGTCTTCGACTGTGCGAGCAATGGCGATTCCCTCACGGTACCGGTCGGCTGCCGTGTCGATCTGCCCTTCGTGCAACGCGAGCCATCCGATGGCGATCGCCACGTGGGAGCGGACCCGAGGCGAAATGGACTCGTTCCTGGCCAGCATCTGTTCGATCCAGCCTCGCCACTGACTGTAGTGACCGTCAATGATCCAGTAGCGGTAGATCGAAGAGGCAATTGTCAGGAACAACTCGGCATTGTGTTCGGCAGTCCAGGTCAAAACCTCGCGCATGTTATCCCGCTCCGCATCCAGTCGCCGGAACACCACCGCCTCATTGGCGAGGAATCGGTCACGCCATGCCTCTTCGGCGAGCGCCAGGACGTAGCCAGCCAATGACCTGCGTGCCACTTCGCTCTCCCCCTGCTCCGCCAGACGTTCCCGCGCATATTCCCGAATCGTCTCCAGCATGGCGAAGCGCGCCTGCTCGCGGTCCGTCCCACTGACGACCAGCAGACTCGTATCGATCAGTCCGGAGAGAGCCGACGCCACATCGGCCCGGGACATCGCGCCATAGGCACAGACCGCTTGCACTGCGTCAATCGTGTAGTCTCCCGCAAAGACGGCTAGCCGGCGAAACAGCGTTTGTTCTTCCGCGCTCAACAGGGTGTAGCTCCAGGCAATGCAGTCGTGCATCGTGTGGTGGCGGTCGGGGACGTCGCGTGGACCGTCGATCAGGACCTCGAAGCGAGACTGCATGTGTCCGAGAAGCTGCTGGAGCGACTGGTACTTGAGCCGCGCGGCCGCTAACTCGATGGCCAGGGGTAAACCGTCCAGCCGGCGGCAGATACCGACCACGGCCGCGCTGTTGTCGCTGACACTGAAACTGGGATTCGCTGCGCGCGCCCGCGCAAGGAAGAGTGCCGATGCTGGGTACCGTGCCAGATCCGTGGCCGGCAGGGAGTCGGCGCCGGGTGCGGCGAGTGGAGGCACCGGAAACTCCTGCTCTCCCTGGAGATGGAGTCGCGCGCGGCTGGTGACCAGGAGCGTCAGCCGCGGGCACGATGCCAGCAGTTCCGAAAGGAACGAGGCGGCCTCCAGCAGGTGTTCGATGTTGTCGAGGAGCAGGAGCATTCGGCGCGAATGCAGCGCATGCTGGAGGGTCTGCCGTACCGACTGGCCACGAACATCGCTCACCTCAAGGGCGAGGGCCATGGCCGCCGGCACCTGGTTGGGATCCCGTAGTGGCGCTAGCGGCACGAAGCGCACTCCATCAGGATAGCTGGCAGACTCCGTCCTCGCTACGCGCAGGGCGAGGCGTGTCTTACCGACGCCACCCGGTCCAGTGAGGGTGAGCAGCCGGATATCGCCACGTCGCAAGAGGTGAATGAGAGCAGCTTCCTCTCGTTCCCTGCCCAGGAGCGGCGTCACCTCGAGCGGTAACGGCTCTGGGCCTGGCAGTGCAGAGGGCTTATCGGGCGCTGCACGCGCGCGCTTGATGGCACCTTCCAGCCTTTCTCGCTGTTCGCTGGTGAGTTGAAGGGCCTTGGCCAGTAGAGCGACCGTGTCCCGCCAGGGCTTGGTGCGGGCGCCGCGTTCCAGGTCGCTGATGGACCGCCCGCTCATTCCCGCCCGCTCGGCCAGTTCTTCCTGTGTGAGCCCCGCCGTCGTTCGATACCGCCGGAGTAGCGACCCAAACGTGGCCTCTTGATCTGCCTCCACGATCTTGATCTCCCGAATCGGACGAACAATCGTCGACTTGGGTGATCCTACCACACGGATGACCGATGCAGGATACGCAAACCCACCAGAAGTTGCGTGGGAAGCTGCGTGGATTGCACATGGTCCCGGGGAACGCTGGGGAGCACACTGAGAGTCAGTGTTGTATTCACCCAAGGAGGAGTTCCAAATGAGATATCGACCGCGCGTTCCGATCTTCATCGCAGTGACGTCTATCGTGTCGCTCGGCGCACTGTTGCTCGGCGGCACAGGCGTCACCCATTCCGCCGCGCCTCGGCAGAGCGCGGCGCCAACCTCGCCGCACCACTACATCGCCACCGCCGGCTACGGCGCCGACGACTGGGCCGCCAATATTTACTCGCCGCACCGGATCAACATCTATGTCGGTGACACGATTACCTGGAGCAATCAAGGCAAACTCGAGCCCCACACTATTTCCTTCGGATCGATGGCGCTGCTACGGAAGCTGGCCCAACAGCCGGTGTTAGTCACGCCCCAGGCGAGTGGGCCACCACAGTTGGAGTTGAACCCTCAGTTGGCCTTGCCAACACATCGCGCTACCTATGATGGTGCCGGGTACGCCAACTCGGGGCTCTTGCGCAAGGGGCAGAGGTGGACCATCACGTTCACTCGACCAGGAACGTACCGCTACCACTGCCTGATTCATTTTCCCGGCATGTTTGGTATCGTCATGGTCAATCCGCGCCCCACAGCGGCCCATACCTACTCCGTGAAAACTGGGTACGGCTCGGCGACGAGCGCGGCCGATGCGTACTTCCCTGAGAGTCTCACTGTCCACGTCGGCAGCACGGTGACCTGGACCGGAGCTGTTTTCCACACTGTGACGTTTGCCCCGGCAACCCTGATCGATCAGCTCCGCGCGCAATTCATCGTGCCAGTGCCACAGAAAACTGGCCCGCCGAAACTCACCATAAACCCCAAGGTGGCGTTCCCCACCGGTGGGACGGTGTACAACGGGGCCGGTGTCCTCAGCTCGGGCATACTGCAGCCACCGCACACCCAGTTCGCCGTCACGTTCACCACGCCCGGCGTGTATCACTACGGCTGCCTGGTCCATCCCGGTATGGACGGCGTCATTCAGGTCATCCCCTAGCGCGGTGCGGAGCGAGGTGAATGACCACCGCACTCATTCACCTCGCTCCGTCGCTTCATGAAAGGACAAGATCGTGGTCGCATTGCCGCACTCTCGTGTTCGTTGTCTTCCTGGCGCCTGGCTTCTCGTCGGCGTGCTGATTGCAGTGGTCGCCCTGGGTTTTGGGCTGCTGATGACGAATCCGCGCCACTCTGGGTCCGCGTCGACTAGCTCCACAATCGATCCACGTCTGATCATCTATCCCACCCAAACGCATATGCGGGGCTTCCTCTCCAACGGCGTCTTCCTGACCGGCTCCCTCTCTCCCACCATGCCCGGGAAAAACACCGTTCAACTCGTCCTGTCCCCTGTCATGTCCGGAGCATCCCGACCAGCCGCCATCACACTCACGGCGGCAATGCTGGGAATGCACATGATCCCGACGCGGGCTGTGCTTACCCGTACCGTACGAGGCTATGCCGGGACCATCACCCTGCCCATGTTTGGCGCCTACCGCATGAGGGTCGAGATGCAGACGCCGGCGGGAATGCAACGTGGGATCATCATCATCAAGCTTCCGCTGCCGCGCTGGTAGAGGAAGCTTGTCCCCCGGCTTGCCAGCCCCAGCATTCCGACCTCATCCCTGGTAGGATATGCTGGTCGAAGGATCCATGCCCATCGGGCCACGCAATTAGAACAATACATTCAGATGCATCAGCACTTCGCGTCCCAGTACCGGGTCTCCCTGAATGCGCACCTGGTGCTCCGCCAGGGCCACCTGAGGCTCCATACGACCGCAGACCAGCCGCAGGAAGGTCTCGAAGTCCAGGGTGAGTTGCGCAGATGGGCTATCTGGTGCTTCGGGAAGCGGGTGCAGGCCCGTACCCTGAGCGATGTAGCCCCAGCGTTCCGACGTTGCGCCGGCGACGTTGAAGACGACGGTGGTTCCCTCGGGCAGCTCGACCCGTTCCCCGAGCACGCGGGTGATCAGGGCGGCGGCCGAACGAAGCGCGTGCCTGGCAAGGAACCCGTCGAGATTCCCAGGTTGCCCAATGGCCCGGCGGATATCCTGCTCATGCACGTAGCAGTCGAAGATACGCATCTGCATGAAATCGCGATAGGTACCGGTACCGATGGGCGTCCATGACCGTTGGGAGAACTCCTCCTCGCTGAGGGAGCGCAGCGCCCGCAGCCGGTCCGCGGTTACTTCGCGGAACTCCTTCAGTACGACGTGGCTTGGTTGCGACCGTCGATAATCGACGTGTACCTCGTTCCGCTCGGCGAGCACGTTGGGCAGCGTGCCCGCGCGAGCCGGCACATGCTCAGGCGCAGGTTGCCCCAACAGCACACACTCGCTACCCGTCATATGTGCGACGAGATCTTTCACCGTCCAGTCGGGGCAGTCAGTGGAAAGCTGCCACTGTTCCTCTGAGAGCGGCGTGCACAGCCGATCGATGTTGTCCCAGAGGGTCGCCAGGTTCTGGATGATTCGCGCTTCGCTCATGCTCCGAGACCAGACGGGAGCAACATCCTACACGTGTGCCACAGCCTGCGTGCTTAAGGCAGCGGGTGACTCTGCACCGTAGAAGCTGTACCACGGCTGGGCGGCTTTCAGGCATTCGTTGACGGCTTCGATGTTCTTGACGCCCTCGTCTTCCAGCCAGGCGTGAAAGGGGTCGGCGCCGCCGGTGGCATATACCTTGATGCCATTGGCCCAGGTGGCGCGACCGCACAGCACACCGGCGAAGCGGATGCCATTGTCCCCCGCCAGGCGGAGCGTCTCCGTGAACTCGGCGTTGTTTACGCCCGCGCTGAGGTATATGAACGGCTTGGTGGCTGCCTCGGACGCCTGCCGGAAGTGACGTACTGCCTCGTCCTTGCTGTATGCAGCTGTACCGGCGAAGGCTTCCGTGCCCTCAACAAACTTCATATTCACCGGCACCTCGACCTTGAGGACATCCACCGCGTAGCGCGGTTTGGAGAACTCTTCCACCGTACGCAGCACGATCTCCGGTTTCTTTTTGGCATACGCCAGGCCCTTCTCATCACCACCTTCAGGGTCGTACCCGACGAACTCTAGAAAGAAGGGAATATCGTTGGCAAGACATTCGTCGCCGATGCGCTCGGTGAACGCGTACTTTTCCTCGTTGACCTGGTCGTCGTCGAAGGGGGTGTAATAGATCAGCACCTTGATGGCATCGGCGCCCTGCTCCTTGAGCCGGCGTACGGACTCCAGAGGGAGCAAATCGGGAAGACGACCGGGCCGCGCATTGTCATAGCCAGACTCTTCATAGGCGAGGAGCAGGCCACTGCCCGGACGGCGCGTCGCGGCGGCCGGCAAGCCATACTCGGGGTCGAGCAGGATGGCGCTGGCGTATCGAGTCAGCACCTCGCTGACCAGGCTCTTGAACTCTTCCATCTGTTGCGACGTCACATCTTTGCCGCTAGCGGCTGCCAGGGCCTTTTTTAGCGAACCACGCTGATCCATGGCCGCAGCCGCGATCACGCCTCGGTCATCCGCCACTGCTGCAAGCCCCTGTAGCTTGCCCGGAGTCAATAACATACCGTACCTCCAGCTATCCGTGCGCGGTATCCATCGGATTACCGCACACGAACCCGGCCCTGGGTGTCCTCTGTGCTCCGACCGGAACGGTCGGGCACGGACAATACCCAGAGCCAGGCCTGTTGTTCTTCGAGTTGCTCGTATCAGCCGGGATGGCTGTTACAGAAATTAACCTACCGGTTGCGCGTCAGGAATCCGACGATGAAGACGATAATTGCAATCACCAGCAGCACATGAATTGCTGCGCCGAGGATGTGGAACAGTAAACCCAGGATCCAGAACACGACCAGAATGACTGCGATGATCCACAGAATCTGAAACACGAGAGCACTCCTTCGATGTGTCGCATTACTACTACTCCCAGTGTATTGCAAGTTGTGTTCCACCTGCCGCCACCCTCACCCCGTGAGTCTGGTCAACGTGGTCTCATACAAGCGGTAGTACTGCCACCCAGGGTACAGCTTCATCAAGGCCCGATCTTGCCGGCCTTCGTCTCGGGCGTAGACCACATTGCCATCAAGCAGCGGCGAGTTACTGGAAAACACATCGCCGTATGACCACCATTCACCCGGTTGCCCGGAGGAGACAAAGACCAACGCATGGTGCAGGCCCGCCCGATGCACCGCATCGATCTTGGCCGCGCTGGTGAAGTTATAGCCCCGGTAGATGGGGATCTGCGTGGGGAGGTAGACGCTGACGTTATATGCCAGCAGTATGCCAGCCAGCAACACCGGCGCCATGCCGGCCGCCAGGCGATCGCGCTTCCAGCGTCCCAGCAGCCGCAGCGGCAGCCGGTACAGTTCTTCCAGGCCACGCGCGGTGAGCAGGGCAAACCAGGGAATGGCCACATAGTAGTAGCGCGGGCCGTACATCACGCCGGGGTGCCAGTAGAACACGTAGGCGCCCATCACACAGAGCGCTGAGCCGCCGAACAGGAGGTCCCAGCGGGTGGCGCGTCCCAGCAAAAAGGGAAGCAAGGCCGGCGCCAGGGTGAAGAAAAATGGCCAGCCGAAGAGATGGGCCAGCAGCATCTCGAGGTTGTAACTCAGATTCCAGAAGCCGTTGGCCGGCGTATGGCCGTAGCCGACTCCTGGACCAAAGCCCAGGTGATCGAACGGCCACCACAGGCTGTACGGGCTGGTCAGCGGACTGCCGGTGAGGTCCCAGTTGTACAGAAGCAGGGCGACGACCGGCGCCCCAGCCCCCAGGACCAGCCAGCCGACGGCGCGGAGCAGCCGGACCGAGAGGCGGGGCAGCAGCAGCAGCCCGAAGGGCAGCGCAAACGCCACGGCGTCGAGTCCACGCGTGATGCCGGCCATGCCGAGCAGGAAGCCCGCCGGCAGCAGCGGCCGCCAGGCGTCCCGCGCGGAGTATGGCCGTCCGTCCGTGCGGCGGACCCACCGAATCAGCAGATAGGCGAAGCCGCTCAGGTACAAGAGGGTGCTGGTATGGGACATATACGAACCACCCAGGAAGAGCAGAAACGGCGAGCTCAGCGCCAGCAGCGTCGCTATCAGCGCGACGCCCCGCCCATAGACTTCCCGACCGATGAGATAGAGGAGGAGCAGATCGGCGCCGCACAGCAACGGATTGACCAGCCAGGGCAGGTGGGCGAGCACGCCCACGGCCAGCAACAGCGGCCAGCCAGGCGGGTACTTGCTGAACCAGCGGCCCCGGTACATCGGGATAAACTCTTCAGTGAAGAAGGTCGGGAGCTTTGGGGTGGGCACCCAGAGGTGACCCAGCGCCAGCGACTTGGCCTGAAAGAGGTAGGCGACACTGTCCTGCACGTGCGGAATCGATTCCAGTAGTTGCGTCGCGATTAACGCCGTCGCCACCACCGCAGCCAGGGCCGCCAGCAGAGCGAGCAGGTCCGGCAGCCGTTCGCGGCGCGATAGTACGGCCAGCGTGGTCTGATCGTCTTGATCCGTACCGCTCATCAGGCGCAGCAATGCGGAGAAGAGGAGATACAGCACCGGAGCGAGTACGATCACTAGCAGCGCTGCCATCACGTTGCCCAGCAACAGGCGCACCGCACGCTGGATCATCGGCAGCAGCGACTCGTGTACCACGACGCCGCCAACTGGGGCGCCGAGCACGCCGTTCGACCAGTTGAACCAGAGCGCATCCGGTTGATCGAGGCGTGCGACGAATGCATACCCCTGGTTCTGTGCGTTGACCCCGATCACGATACCCTGCATACCGTCTCCGCGCATCAGGTCCGCGGAGAGAGAAAAAGCGCCGTTGGGCAGACTGCCGACGAACGCGTTCGAGCCGGGGTCTCCTTCCAGCTCGCCCCGGGCGTTGATCGACCAGGCTCCCGTCATAGTCTGCACCTGGCTTGCATCTAGGAGGGAAGCCGTATGATTCCAGCCAGTCACCTGCGCCTGGAGGTTGGTCCATGCCGGCTTTGGTTCGGCCAGCCGTACAAAATTACCGAACCGCGCGAGCGGAGTGGTGGCGGCCGGCATAATTGCCTCGCCAGTGGGCTGCACCCGATAACTGTCGAGCCCCCCGGCATACAGACCCACCCGCCCTCCGCGCACTGGACGGTTGAGCACCGCTGTGTTGGCGCCGATCTGTGCGATATTGGTCGAGCCACTGCCTCGGATCACCATATGGACGCTATCGTCCAGCGACCAGAGATAGACGAAGATCAACACGATATCCGTTGCCAGCGTTAGAGCGAGCGACCGATGCCGCGTCCACCACCCGCTGGTGAGCAGGATCGCCGCCAGTACTATGGCGGTTGGTAGTGCGGTGGCCCACTCGCAGCGCTGTCGCCACCAGGCAATTGCTACCAGCAAGACCAGCAGCAGGGCAAGCCCGGCCGGCGCCTGAAGCCGGCGATTCACCATGTCGTGCAGGCGCGGCGGGGTTGGTACAGAAGGCGAGGTTGGCTCGATCATGCTCTTCAGCTTACGATCGATGCAGCCTAATCCCAGTGCTCGCGTTCCGTCGCTGGATGCAACCGTTTTCCCGATGCCGACAGGGCGGGCAGCACCACACTGCTCAGCAGTAACCCCAGCGGGACCAGCGCGATCAGTCCCGCGGACAGGAAAAACACGGGACGGATGCCGGCTGCCGCGGTGACCATGCCACCGATCAGCGGTCCGGCCCCGAAGCCCATGGAGGAGGCCGCTCCCATCAGCCCGAAAGCCGTCCCCTTCGCCTCACGCGGACTCGACAGCGCAGCCCAGATGCCGACCAGTCCAAAGAGCGCGCCAAAGGCGAAAGAGCCGGCCGAACGGAGCAGCAAAAAGGCCACATAGGTGTGGGAAAAGGCCTGCGGCACGACCAGCGCCGCGGACAGGACCACACACCCCAGCAGCAGTGGCTTGAGTCCCAGTCGTCGTTGGAGCCGGCCCGCCAGATAGGAGCCGAGGGCGGCAGCAACCCCGGAGGACGCCATCACCCATCCGGTCGCGGTGGCCACGTCGTGCGTACTGCGAAGCAGCTCCTGGACGAAGAGCGGAATGATGGGGAAGAGGGCGGTGCTGGCAAGCTGAACGATGAGCGTGAGGCCCAGCGCGGCGGCGAAGGCGGGAATCGCCAGGACCGACATGATGGAGGGCTGGCGTCCCTCGGCGCGAGCCACCTGGGCCGGCCGTTGGGCGGGCTCATGGACAAACAGGAAGACCACCACGGTGGCCGCGGCGATGAGCAGACCGGCCGCCACGAATGCGGCGCGGTAGCCCACCAGCTCGGCCACCAATCCACCGCCGACCGGACCAATGGTAGCGCCGAAGTACACGCTCATCTGGAGCAGGCCCATGGCTCGCCCCGTCTCTTTCTCCGGCGCCGACGCCGCCACCAGCGCTTGGGAGGAGAACACCGTGCCGCTCAAGGCGCCCTGTGCCATGCGGAGCACCAGCAAAATGCCAGGATTGGGCGCGAGCCCCATCAGCGCCAGCAGCACCCCGGCGCAAATCATGGCCCGGATTAACATCAAGCGGTACCCGATTCGATCCGCTAACCGTCCCCACAACGGCCCGCAGATCGTGGCTGGAATCGCCGGCCCAAAGCCGATCAGACCGGCCCACAGGGCCGTCTGGCCCAATCCGTGGACGCCGAGGTTGTGCTGAAGGTAGAGCGGTATAAAGGGAAGGGTGAAGTCGAAGCCGATGATGGCGGTGGCCTGCGCGATGCAGACCGCGATCAGCGTGGCGCGCCAAGAAGACGAACCACGGCGGGACGTGTCGTGGGCCATGGAAACCTTGTCCTGGCCGCGGCGCACGTGGAGGTCTTGCAGCGCGCAAGACGCAAAAATGTACCGGGGCGCCTGGGATTACCTTCCAGCCTACCACGGCAGTCGGGCGCTACACAGACCCTGGGTGGCTCGACGAGCAAAGGTTAAGCGTCTTGTCACCGCGGTGGCGCGCTCCCAGACTTGATGGACGCACGACGCTACACGCGGAACTCTCCGTTCTGGCTAAAGAGCTGGCCATCCACTGTGACCTCGCTGCCCTGGCGCAGGTTGTAGACCATGTCCCAGTGGAGCGCCGAAAGGTTGGTGGCGCCGGTTTCTGGATAGGACCGGCCGAGGGCCATGTGCAGCGTGCCGCCCATCTTCTCGTCGAACAGCACATTCTTGGTGAATTGCTGGATGCCGGGGTTGGTGCCGAAGGCGAACTCGCCGAGGCGCCGGGCGCCGTCGTCCAGATCCAGCATTTCGAGGAGATATGCCTCGTCGCTGGCCGCCGAAGCCTCGACCACTTTGCCGGCCTGGAAACGCAGCCGAACCCCCTGCACCTCGCGCCCGCCGTAAAATGCGGGAAAGCTGAATTGGATTTCTCCTTCGGCGGAGTCCTCGATCGGTCCGGTGAAGATTTCGCCGCCCGGGAAATTCTTGGTGCCCTCATCGTTCAACCAGGTCCGCCCTTCGACGGAGACGGTGAGGTCGGTCCCCGGCCCACTAATATGGACGGTCTTCTTGTCCGAGATCCACTCGATCAACTTTTGCTGCCGCTCGCCCATCCGCTTCCAGGCCGCCACCGGATCATCCTCATCCAGCAGTCCCGCGCCGTATACAAAGTCCTGGTAGGCGCTCAGCGACATGTTGGCATCCTGAGCGGCCGCGTAGGTCGGATAGGCGGCGATGGTCCAGCGCAGTTCGTCGCTGGCGGAGCGACGCATAAAGGTTTCCATGATGGGCTCGTTGGCTCTGCTGATGATCGCCATCTTGGCCGGATCGACGCCCGTCATAGTCTTGGTGTTGCGCGGCGCCAGCAGGCTAATTCGCGCGTCCACTTGCTCAACCGTGAGCGTGCTGATCGGTGACACAAAGGCCAGCTGCTCGTCGCTGCCATGGCGCACCATGGTTTCCTGGATATCGTCGGAGGAGAACAGGACGGTCGGATTGCCGCCTGCCTTGAGCACGGCCTCGACACAGGCCTGGGCCAGCGGTTCTCCCAGGATCGGCGTGTGGATCAGTACCCAGTCGCCCGGCTGAATACTCACCGAATAATTGACCAGTACCTCGGCCATGCGTTGCGTTCGTGGATCCACGGTCTTTCTCCTCATCCATGATGTGTAAGTTCGAGAGTAGGGGAAACGCGGCGGCGCCGCTGATGCGCGGAAATTATCCGACCGTGCTCCTGCTACAGAGTCTGTCCAGTACGGCCGGGGTGAAGTCGGCCAGTGAGCCCAGGGTGAGGTCGGCTGCCTTCATGCCCGGGTCATCGGCCAGATAGGGGTCCGGCACCGCGATACAGTACATGCCGGCGGCTTTGGCGGAGCGTACGCCGTTTGGTGAGTCTTCAAACGCCAGGCAATCCCGGCCGGCAACTCCCAGACAGTGGGCCGCCGTCAGGTACACCGCCGGATGCGGCTTGCCCTCCAGCTCCGCATCGGCCGAGCAGATGACTTCGACGTATGGGCCGATCCCCAGCCGCTCAATCACAGCCTGAATCAGGTCGTCGCTGGAGGACGACGCGATGCCAATGGGCAGACCGGCGCGGCGCACCGTGTCCAGCGCGTCGTACACGCCCACCTTGGCCTCCCCTTCGTTCCGCACCTGTAAGATAACGCTGTCGATGATCTCTTGCGTTACCTCAGCGCAGGACGGCCCGCTCCAGGGATGCCGGCCGTACCAGAGTTCGACCACCTGGGCAACCCGTACCCCCATGGTCTGGAGGCACTGCTCCTCGGTGAGGTGCAGACCCAAACGCCCGAAGATCTCGATCTCCGTTCGCCGCCAAACGGGCTCGGTATCGATCAACAAACCATCCACGTCAAAGATGGCCGCACGTATGCTCGTCATGAATCAGGCTACCAGAATGGTAGTTATGGGGCCGGTGATAGCGGGGAACGCACTTCTACCGGCGGCGCCTCGCCCACCGCTCGGCGCTGGCGGTCGATCTCGTAGAGCATGATCGAGGCGGCCGAGGCGACGTTGAGAGAGGTGGCCGAGCCATGGATCGGGATACGAAGGATAACGTCGCATAGCTCGCGATACGCGGCGCTCATCCCCCAGGTTTCATTTCCGATCACCAGTATGGTGGACCTGGAGAAATCATGCGCATCGAGCAGAGAGCTGCCATGGGCACTGGTACCAATAATCTGGATCGGCCCAATCGTCCGGCGGACGCGCTCGAACCAGGGCAGCAACTCCGCCGGACCCGGCTGTCGCACCACGGGAACCGCGAACAGCGATCCGGTACTGGCGCTGATCGTCTCCGGATCGTACAGGTCGGCGCCGTGCCCGGTGAGGATCAGACCGCTGGCTCGGAGTGCGTCGCACGACCGGATGATTGACCCCAGATTGCCCGGACTCGCCGGCCGATCAAACACCAGCACGCAGAGGTTGCGTTGCACCGGTATGCGTGAGAGCCGGTCTTCCGGTATGGCCGCCACGGCCAGCAGTTCGGACGGCTCCGTTTTGTTACTTAGCCTGGCCAGCAGCGGCAGGGGCAGTTCGAGATGCAGGTCGGCTGGAGAGTCCGCGAGGATGCCCTGTGCCCAATCGGAAAGGGGTTGATCGCGCGAGTACACCAGGGTCTTGAGGCGCCAGCGGTGCTGCAGCGCGCCATTGATCGCTCGCACGCCTTCCAGAAAGAATGCTCGATACTTGTGCCGCGCGGCGCGTCCTCGGCGGAGTGCGTCAATATGTTGGAAGTCGTTGTTTTCGGAATAGATTCTGGTGAGTTTCGGCGGCATAGGGTGGAGACCTCGGTCACACTGGCATTGGCTGCGAGGGGCGGTTCATTATGTGCCTGGAGGTGAAACGATGGATCCTGCACAGGTCGTACGAGACGAGAACGGAATGATGCGCTGCCGTGAGTGCGGCTTCACCTATGGGCGTTCGCGGGAGGAGGTCGTGGAGCTGACCGAGCATGGTCTTGAGGCGGTACGCACTGCTCTGGCCGGCGCCGACTCGACCCGCCGCCATCTGCGACCAGACCCGTTGGTCTGGTCGGTCAACGCCTATGTAGCCCACCTGGCCGATGCTGCTGCGCTGATCGATGGGCGCATCCATCAGATCGCGGAACACGAACATCCGGAGCTAGCCTGGCACGACCAGGATGCGGCAGTGGAGCGAGGCCGGCAGGACGAGCAGGCCGCAGGTGAGTCGCTGTCGCGACTAGAGCACACCGTTGCGCGCTTTCTCCGCTACCTGACTGATCTACCCCCGGAGGCCTGGAAGCGCAGCGGTGTGCACAGCCGCGCCGGCGCGGTGCGACTGGCGGAGGTGGCTCAGGATATGCCACACGAGTTGCAGCACCACGCGAACGATATCGAGGACGTAGACAGGCAGGTGCGGAGCTGAGTTAAGCTTGGGATAGGCTAAGGATAATGTGTTTTTAATTGTCTCAGTTGACATGATCACAGGAAGCAGCTTCCGGCTTGACGGTGGTCCCTTGATGCTCGGTACCGCACAGAAGTGGATGTGCGATGAATTCGCGTGACCAATCGACCGACCGGACCCTGTGTGGGCAGTGCGGAACACCACTCGATGAGGTTGGTAACCTTCCTCCCGGGGAGCGGAAACCCTGCGCGGAATGCGGATCGACTTCCAGGCGCTCCATGCGAATGATTGGTGAATGGGATCCGAAGCCGTTGGCCTTCCTCTCGCTACCTTGGACCGACGACTTCAAGACTGTTCGAGAGCACGTAGCCAAGGCACTTAGCGAGGCAGGCATCCAAATTGCCGGCTCTAGCACCGAGGCAGACGAAGGCAGGTCTGTGCCGGATCTGCTGCTGCGTCAACTCGAAGCCGCAGATATAGTGATTGTCGATCTCACTCATCGTAGCCCCAATGTCCTCTACGAGCTAGGGTACGCCAATGCTTTGAGGAAGCCTGTCCTATCGATTGTGCGAGCGAGCGATAGCGCTGTAATTCCATGGGCGGCACAAGGGAGTCTCTACTATCCCTATGACATCGGAAAACTCGATGAGTTGTCAAAGATCGTCCGCTCGTGGGCGACTCGGCGCGCCCATGCGCGCCCGCCGGATGAACTGACCGCGCAGGCCCGCTAACAGGCATGGATGATCCGACTCCGAAGGGAGGTTGCTTCATCCTCATGCCGTTTCTGCCTGAGCTGAACTTCTTTCCGAACATGCATAGCCTGAATTGATACGTTCCAGGTCTTGGTGCTGCGTGAGCCGGCAGGAAGCTCGGACACGGGGCTTGGTCGACTATGACCGAAAGTTGGTCGTTATGAAGTGGTTCGGTACCCACGGCGAGTGCGACCGGGGGGAATGGCGATGACCGCCGATGCTCGTGATGTGGAATCGTACGCGGACCTCCTCTCCACCTTCCAGCCGCGGCCGATCCGCAGCGAACGGGAGGCTGCGCACATCACGAGTCTTATTGACACCCTGACCGATCTCCCCAGACTGTCGGAGGGACAGCGAGAGTTTGTCGGCCTGGTCGGCCAGCTTCTCTATGACTGGGAAGCGGAGCATGAGGAGCAGATCGAGGTGTCGCCGCGGGAGATCGTGCACTCGCTGCTTGAGGACAACGGCCTGCGCCAGGTTGACCTCGTCGGGCCAGTGTTCCCCTCGGCTTCCGCCGTCTCAGACTTTCTCGCCGGCCGCCGCCCGCTCAGCTATGAGCGGGTTCGAAAGCTGGCAACGTTCTTCCACGTTTCACCCGCCGTGTTCTACCCGGCTCGCGGCGAGATTACCGACCCAGACTAACCTCGCTCCAATTCGTCGATGGTGTCCTCCATCAGATTGGCGGCTTCGCGCAGGGTGTGATCGTCGAAGGCCAGCTCGGCGCCGGCTGCGGCGAACAACTCGGGGAGGATGCGGGTCCCGCCCAGCGAGAGCGACTGGCGGTACCGAGCAGCCGCCTGGATCGGGTCATGGAGAGCATTGGCCCAGATCTGCACCGCCCCCAGCTGAGCCACGCCGTCTTCGATGGACGAGAAAGGGTGGAGCAAGAGAGAGCTGTGACGCTGCCACTCTGCTTGCAGTTCGTTCTCCAAGCCGCTCCAATCGACCGCCGGAAGATAGCGCAGCCACAGGCTGGCCCACTGGGCAGCGCATGCGGCTGGATCGAGTGCGGCATCGACGTGCTCGTAGGCCCAGTGCTCGAAGGCGTCGGAGATCGCCATCATGGACCAGCGCAGCAGGCACTGTTCAAGACGCTCAATGCGCGCCCGTGCCGCGTCCGCGGCGGGATAGAAGCCACCTACCTGCTCAGAAAGGAACTGTGCGCCAAGAAGCTCAATGGCCATCGCCGCCAACTCGCTGAACTCCGCTCCGGGATGTCGCTGCTGCTGATATGGCAGGCCGCCGGTTTCAAATACCTGGAAGGCATGACCGGCTTGATGGAAGAGGTTCCACACGTCATGTTGGCTGCCGCTTGCGTTCATCAGCACGAACGGCCGGCGAGACACGGCGAAGCGGGCACAATACCCATTAGGTTCCTCGCCGGGTTGATGTTGCATCTGCAGCAGTCCCTCGGCCTGCATGGTCTCGAAGTAGCTGGCCAGATGGGGGTCCAGCTGCTGAAAGATGCCGGCTGCGCGCTCTATAAGATCGCTGCCATCAATAGGGCGTAACGGGGGGCGGCCCAGTGGATCGACGCTTATGTCCCAGGGGCGCACCGTCCTGGTTCCCAGGCGGCGCCGGCGTCGCTCATACAGGCGCGTAATCACCGGCTGCACGAACTCCTCAATGGCGGCATGGAAGCGAAGGCAGTCCTCGGGAGTGTAGTCGCGGCGTCCGAGCTGTCGCCAGCGGTACTCGCGGTAGTCACGGAAACCGGCATTCGACGCCATTTCTCGCCGCAACCCTACCAGCTGCTGCCACAGGTCGTCGAACCGTGGCCCATCGACCAATCGCCGTGCCGCCTCTAGCCGCCAGGCACGCTCACGCCCCTTGCGGTCCTTCTGGTCGTAGACCGACGCTAGCTGGGGTAGCGCGGTCTCCTGCCCTTTCCAGCTGACGGTTTGTGCGGCGATCAAGCGCGAGTAGACCCGTTGAATCTGGTGCTCCCGCTCCCGCAACGGCCCATTCACTGGGCGCCAGGTCTCCGCTCGGGTGCGCATGGCCTGTAGGGGTACGGCAAAGTCGGGCGGCTCTATCTCACTGTCCAGGAATCTGGCCTCCAGGCGCTGGTCCACGGCGCAAGCTGGTATCACCACCTGCTGTACGAATGCTCTGTGCCGAGCGGTTGCGGCCGTATCAGGCGGATCGCAATCGGCCGCGACCCGGAGCCGCTGCTGGGTCTCGTCGATGCGGTCGGCCAGGGCGGTCCACCCGGCCAGAAAGTCGCCGGCCAGGCTGGGCGTTAATTCCAGCGCCTCGAGTTGTACGTACAGCGGCTGGTACTCAGGCCAGCTCCAGCGGCCGAACTCCGCTGGATCGGTCGGCAATGACGTGAACACGGTCCTACTGTACTGGGTTTTGGCGCGTACTGCCTGCCGGCCAGTTCAGCAGATAGTACCCGCCGTTTCCGCCGGGGCTGCAGCTGTCTAGCTGCAGCCCCGTATTCGCGGTGGCAAGGCGTGCCGCGCCGGACGGTCTCAGTCGCTGACACCCATCGCTTCGTACTGATCTTTGAGCTGTTGCACCACCGCCGGGTCGGCCAGGGTGGTGGTGTCGCCCAGGACATTGCCGGCCGCGATGTCGCGCAGCAGGCGGCGCATGATCTTGGCGCTCCGGGTTTTGGGTAGGTCGGCGGTGAAGATGATCTGGCTCGGGCGGGCTATGGCTCCAATCTTTCGGGACACGTGTTCACGAAGCTTCTGCCGCTCTTCCTCGCTGCCCTCGACCGTGCCTTTGAGCGTGACGAAGGCGGCGATGGCCTGTCCCTTGATGGGGTCGTTGGTACCCACCACGGCTGCCTCGGCCACATCGCCCGAGTCGATCAGAGCGCTCTCCACCTCCCAGGTGCCGATGCGATGTCCAGCCACGTTGAGCACGTCGTCGACGCGCCCAATGATCACGAAATACCCGTTTTCGAGTTGCTTGGCGCCGTCACCGGTGAAATAGCGTCCGGGAAACTTCGCCCAGTAGTTCTGGATGAAGCGCTCGGGATCGCGGAAGATGGTGCGGAACATGCCGGGCCAGGGCCGGTTCAGACAGAGGTAGCCGGCGGTCTTGCCCGGCTCGATGTCATTGCCCTGATCGTCGACGATCGACGCCGAGATACCGGGGAAGGGTACCGTGGCGGAGCCGGGCACGGTGGTGGTGATCCCCGGCAGTGGGGTGATCAAAACGCCGCCGGTTTCGGTCTGCCACCAGGTATCGACAATGGGCGAATTGCCGTGTCCGATGTTCTCGTTGTACCAGATCCAGGCCTCGGGGTTGATCGGCTCGCCCACCGTCCCCAGCAGGCGGAGCGACGAGAGGTCGTGCTTGGCGGGGTACTCGGCGCCCCATTTCATGAACATGCGAATCGAGGTGGGCGCGGTGTAGAGGATACTGACCCGGTACTTCTCGATCAGCGCCCAGAAGCGGTCCTTGTCCGGGAAGTCCGGCGCGCCCTCGTACATCAAGCAGGTAGCGCCGTTGGCGAGTGGACCGTAGACGATGTAGCTGTGGCCCGTGACCCAGCCGATATCGGCCGTACACCAGTAGAGATCGTCCTCTTTGAGATCGAACACCCACTTGGTGGTGAGATAGGTTTGCAGCAGGTAGCCGGCCGTGGTATGGACGATGCCCTTGGGCTTGCCGGTGGTGCCGGAGGTATACAGGATATAGAGCATGTGCTCCGCGTCGAGCTGCTCGGCGTCGCAGTCGGGCGAGGCATCGGCCATCAGATCGTGCCACCAATGGTCGCGCCCCTCCTGCATGGTGATCTCCGCCTTGTCGCCCACCCGCTTGAGCACCACGACATTCTCGACGGTCGAGGTGTTCTCGAGCGCGGCGTCGCAGTTTGCTTTGAGCTGCACCACCGCCCCACGCCGAAAGCTGCCGTCCTGGGTGATCAGCGCTTTGCATTCCGCGTCGTTGATGCGGTCGGCCAGCGAGTCGGGCGAGAAGCCGCCGAACACCACACTGTGCGGACAGCCGATGCGGGCGCAGGCCAGCATGGCGATGGGAAGTTCCGGCACCATCCCCATGTAGATGGCGACTCGATCACCGGTCTGCAAGCCCATGCTCTTCAGGACGTTGGCAAACTTACAGACCTCACGATGAAGCTCCTCATAGGTGTAGGACGCCTCTTCGCCGTACTCACCCTCCCACACAATCGCCGCTTTCTGCCCGCGCGACGCCAGATGCCGGTCGAGACAGTTGTAGGAGGCGTTGATCGTGCCGCCCGAGAACCACTTGGCCCAGGGCAGATCCCACTCCAGCACCGTATCCCATTTCTTGAACCAGTGCAGATCTTCCGCATGTTTGGCCCAGAAGGCCTCGTAATCTGCGTCGGCCTCCGTATAGATTTTGGGATCGTTGACATTGGCCTGCCGCACGAACGCTTCCGCGGGCGGGTGCTGCCGCTCTTCGGTGAGCAGAACATCAAAGGATAGATTGGTTTCGGTCGCCATCACCGCCTCCTTACTATGTATCCCAGAATAGCGCGCTCTATGATTTGAGATAGATGAGATATATGCCGCGCACGCTGTCTGCTACCACGCAAAAAAGCGGCGCATACACCCTGGCGTGTATGCGCCGCATGTTCACATCCCGACTATGAATTCTTGAGTAGTGGCCGGTTCAACGGGAAGACCGGCAGAACCACTCGGCCGAAGGTGCTGTTGGCAACGCCGGCGAACGAGGTGTAAAACGCTGCTATCGCGGTAAGGATGCCAAGCATGCCGCCGATGCCGGTCATTCCATGACCGGGCGTGGCCCCATTCATGGCCCCCAACCAGAGCGCCCAGAAGGTAAGTGCCAGCAGAATGAAGACCACTGCCACCGCCCCACTGACGCGCAGCGAGGCCACGAACATGTAGGTCGTGAAGACGGCCCAGAGGAAGAGGAACCAGATCGCGCCATCCCCAGCGAAAAATGGTGTCTTCGGGTGACCGCCAAGCACGTCGAAGACCACCATGATCCCGAGGCCCATCCAGAAGGCGCCGTACGAGGAGAACGCCGTTGCGCCAAAGGTATTGCGGTTCTTGAACTCCCACATTCCGGCCATGAACTGGGCTAGCCCGCCATAGAACAGGGCCATACCGACAAAGACCAATCCCCCGGTATGGATCAGGTTTGCGTTGTTCGCACTCAACAGCACTGTGGTGAGCGCAAACCCGGCCAGTCCCAGTGGCGCCGGATCAGCGACCGCCGGTCCGGTTACCGCTGGAGTATCGTCAACTGTTCGTACTTCCCTTGCCATTCGCTACCCTCCTGCTTGTCGAGCGTTTATGCACCCTGGAGTGGCTCCGTCGGGACACGCTCCCGACCAGAAGCTGGTGATGCCGAAAGGTCTCCATGTGATACTCGCATGTTTGCCACAACCGCTCAAGTTATCGTGCAAAAATCAGAATTGACGCTAGGTCAGGCGTTCTATTACCATGGGCGACATACGACTGTCTTGCACGACCCACCATCGTGCAAGCGCCGATGAAACGACGATGCCAAGGAGCATGCAATGAACGAACCAGAGGTCTTTCTCCTCGCGGAGCGCGCCCTACAGAACGTCATTGACCAGATTCGGGACGACCAGTGGGATATGGAGATGCCGCCGAGTTTTGCGCGTCGAAATCAGAGTACCGTGACCTTGCGCGAGATCGTGTCGTATCACGCCTACGACGACGCCTGGGTACCGGATATGCTGGCCGGCAAGACCATGGATGAGGCGGGGAAAACCAAGTTCGACGGCGATCTCTTGGGCGATGATCCCAAAGCGAGCTTCGCGAAGATCGTACAGGCCGCCTGCGCGGCGGCGAGCGCGCTGGACGATCTGGGACGCACGGTCCACTGTTCGTTTGGCGATTATCCCGCTCGCGAGTACTTCTGGCAAATCAACGGCTTCCGCGGCTTGCGCGCACACGATATCGCCTGCGTGATTGGTGTCGACAGCGATCTCCCCGCTCCACTGGTGCAGGGCTTGTGGGACGAGATACGCCCACACGCCGACGAGTGGCGCAGTCTGGGCGTATTACCACCCGCAGTCGAGGTTCCCGCGGATGCTCCGCTCCAGGACAAACTCCTGGGGATAACCGGTCGCCAACCTTAGACGCGGGGGTAGCCTGAAGACGCCTGCCGCCGCAGTTTCAGACTGTTAGGCGGCAGGTGGTAATCGATGGAACTGAGCCGGTTTTGCCCGCGAGCCAGGTCACAAAGTCGATCTGCCCATAAAGACGGAAAGCTGCACCAAAAGTGATGAGCTTGGATATCTGTTGTGGAATACAATTGAGACAGGTCAGATACTGGGAGGAGCGCGATGCTTACCGCCGAGCAAGCTGCTGATTACCTGCTTCAGATGGTAGACGTAGACTCGGGCGACGTTATGACGAATTTGCGTTTACAGAAGCTGCTGTACTACGCGCAAGCGTGGCATCTCGCCTTTACTGCTCACCCGCTGTTTGAGGAAGATTTCGAGGCCTGGACGCACGGGCCCGTTGTTCGCTCTTTGTACAACAAGTTCAAGGAATGTGAATGGCGTTCGTTGCCGGTTCCAACGGATCAAATGCCTGATATTCCAGTGGAGTCGCGTCAGATTCTGGATGAGGTTTGGGAGCAGTATGGACAGTTCTCCGCTTCGTACCTGGAGGATTTGACTCATCAAGAGGCTCCGTGGATCGATGCCCGGGGAGACAGAGAGCTCGGGGATCGATGCTCAGCCATCATCTCGAAGGAAAGTATGCGCGACTACTACACAGGGCTTGCAGGCGCCGCGTAGCCTGTGGCGAAGAAACGCTACCATGTCCCTATTAATCGCAAGAAACTTCCTGCACTACCCGAATCCGTGCCTGAAGATGCGACGATCTGCGAGGTGCGCGTGACTCACGGAGCAAGAGTATTCGGTCATCGGGATGACAACGGTGTCTTCTATCTCGTCTGGTTTGATCCGAGGCACCAGCTACTCAAGGACTAGCACCTGCGCTGACGCCGTATCATAAGAGACGGAAACTCGCGTGATACGTCGACTGTTGCCCGTGCTGTTGAGCCGTGGCAACCCTTACCTCTGAGCCGGAGATATCCATGCGCGCTGCTGCTCTGGTGGCCCTGGCGCCACTGACCGATCTTCCCCTCGTCGAACGTCTGCTGGGCGACGACGTCGAGCTGACTGTGCTGCTGGAAGCGGCGGGACAACTGCGCGATTTGGGCCACGGCAAGCGCGTCACGTATTCGCGCAAGGTCTTTATCCCACTCACCCAGCTGTGCCGCGACCGCTGCGGCTACTGCACCTTTGCCCAGGCGCCGGCGCCGGGCAAGCGCGCCTACATGAGCGAGGAAGAGGTGCTGGAGGTGGCGCGCCAGGGCGCTCAACGGGGCTGCCATGAAGCGCTCTTCACTCTGGGAGACCGGCCGGAAAAGCGCTGGTCCGCCGCGCGTGAGGAGCTGGCCGCCATGGGGTTCGAGAGCACCGTGGCCTACCTTGCTCATATGGCGGGGCGGGTGCTGGCGGAGACGGGCCTCCTGCCGCACACCAACTGTGGCCTGCTGAGCGAAGCCGAGATGGCGTTGCTGCGCACCGTCTCGGCCAGCCAGGGACTGATGATCGAGCAGACCAGCGAACGCCTGCTGCAGAAGGGCGAGGCCCACTATGCAGCCCCAGACAAGGTTCCCGCCAGGCGCTTCCAGGTGGTGGACCTGGCCGGCGAGTTGCGCGTGCCGTTTACCAGCGGCGCGCTGATCGGCATCGGCGAGACGCTGGCGGAGCGTGCCCAGACCGTCCTGGCTATGAGCCGGCTGGGCTGCCAACCCCAGGTACAGGAGATCATCATTCAGAACTTCCGGGCCAAGGACGGCACGCTGATGGCCGGCGCCCCGGAGCCGTCACTCGAAGAGTTCCTGCGCGCCGTGGCCGTGACCCGTCTCTGCCTTGGCGCCGAGCCAAATCTTCAGGCCCCGCCCAACCTGACCGACGACTACCGGCATTTACTGGCCGCCGGCATCAACGACTTTGGCGGCGTCTCGCCGCTCACCATCGACTTCGTCAACCCGGAGGCGCCCTGGCCACAGCTGCAGGAGATGGCGGAGATATGCGCCCAGGAAGGCTTTCAGCTCTGCGAGCGGCTAGCGGTGTATCCGGAGTACCTGGCCGATCTGGATACCGCGACCCAGTGGCTCGATCCTGCCATGCTGCGGGCGACGCTCCGAGTGGCCGATGCCGAGGGACTGGCACGTCAGGACCGCTGGTATGCGGGAAGCGAGATGTTGCCTCCCGCGCCTGCCCGGCTCTCGCGCCTGGTTCGGTCAGAAATCGAAGCTATCCTCTCGCGAGTCGAGCAGGGGCAGGAGCTGGAGGAGCGCGAGATGGAAATGCTCTTCTCGGCCCGCGGCGCCGAGTTCGACTGGCTCTGCCGCCTGGCCGACGATGAACGGCAGCGGCGCAACGGCGATCGCATCACCTTCGCCATCAATCGCAACATCAACTACACCAACATCTGCTACTTCCGCTGCCAGTTCTGCGCCTTTTCCAAGGGGAAGATGGCCGAAAACCTGCGTGGCAAGCCCTATAAGCTGGGCATCGATGAGGTGGTCGAGCTGGTGGTGGAGGCGCGGGCGCGCGGCGCCACCGAGGTGTGCATGCAGGGCGGTATCCACCCCGAGTACACCGGCGATTTCTATCTGGAACTGCTGACGGCGGTCAAGGACCGCGTGCCGAAGATGCATGTCCACGCCTTCTCGCCGCTCGAGGTGTTTCAGGGTGCCCAGACCAGTGGCCGGACTATCGAGCAGATGCTGATGGCGCTCAAAGCGGCCGGCCTGGGCAGCCTCCCCGGCACCGCGGCGGAGGTGCTGGACGATCGCATTCGCAAGCACATCTGCCCCGACAAGCTCAACACCGCACAGTGGGTCGAGGTGGTTGAGACGGCGCACCGGGTGGGCTTGCCCACGACCTCCACGCTGATGTTCGGCCACGTCGACGGTCCCGAACACTGGGCGCGCCACCTCAGCGTGCTGCGCGGCCTGCAGCAGCGCACCGGCGGCATCACCGAATTCGTCCCGCTCCCCTTCGTCCACATGGAAGCGCCTCTCTATAGGAAGGGCCGGTCGCGGCAGGGGCCGACCTTCGAGGAGACGATCAAAATTCACGCCGTGGCCCGTCTGGCCCTGCGTGGCTGGATCGACAACATCCAGTGCTCCTGGGTCAAGCTGGGCCGCGACGGATGTCTGGTTGCGCTCCAGGCCGGCTGTAACGACTTCGGCGGCACGCTGATGAACGAGAGCATCTCCCGTGCGGCGGGCGCCAGTCACGGCCAGGAGCTGGGTATGGAGGAGATGATCGACCTGATCCACTCCATTGGCCGGACCCCGGTGCAACGGAGCACGCTGTATCGAGAGCTGCGGGTGTTCGATCCGGTGGGAGTGTAGGGCGGCAATACAGTCACCCAACACGAGAGGCTCCCTGGAAGGCCAGACGAGCCGAACCGCGGGAGCATCAGTCCAGCTCGATTTTGCCCATTTCTCAGTCCGAGTTGCTCAGGTCTCGGGCATGCTGTCCAATTCCTCCAAGCGGCGTCGTGCGTATGCCGGCTCGGGTACCCACCCATTGGCCACCTCCCAGGCGACGGCTGCGCGCCTGGCCAGTGCCAGACGTACCCGTCCAATGACCGGATTGAGGTCCAGCGGGAGGGCGGCTAGATCCAGGAGGGATACATCAACGCGCGCTTCGTCCCAGTCGATTAGGCCGACTCTGCCTCCTCGGAGGAGGATGTTGCCTGGCCCTGGATCTCCGTGGATGACGGACGCCGTCTCATCGGCCACCGCACGCCATGCTTCCCGCACGCGCCGCACCACATCCTTGGGCATCAGATCCAGTCGCACGTCGCCCCCATCTGACTCCTCCAACAACTGAAGTGATGAGCGAAACAGCGGCCGCTGAGGCCAGCCCGCAGTGAGCTTGTGCAGCCTGGTCAACTCGGCAGCGACCATATGCCACTCGCCTTCCGATGTAGGAGGGTGACCGTCAAGCCAACTGAACAGGATCAGGCCATCGACGCGAGCACGGCCATCTTGAGTGCGGAGCACCTCCGGCGCGGACATGCCGGCGGCGCGCACGTGATCAAGCAGATGGATTCCCCACTCGAGCGCTGCGTGGGCACGAGAACTGAGCCGAGCCGTGTAGCGCCTACCCCCGATACGCACTGCCCAGACCCTGTTGCGGTTTCCGCCACCGAGTCGCCCTTCCACCCGAGCAATTGCGCTCCACGCTGGCAGCATCCGCTCCAGTCGCTCCTCCGGCTCTGCGCGCATGGCCGTCTCTCAGCATCAGTGGTCACAGTGTCGAGACATCATCCGACGAGCTACCGCCCGGCACACTGTGCAGTATCCTGAAACAAGCCAGCCTGAAGGATCAGCCATGAGCCAGCAGTACCTCGTTATCATACAACGTGCCTCTCACAACTTTGCCGCTTACTCTTCCCACCTGCCCGGATGTGTTGCAGCAGGAAGGACGAAAGAGGAACCGCTGACACACATGCGCGAAGACATTGCCTTTCACCTTTCGGGATTGCAGGAATACGGACAACCGATTCCAGCTCCCACCAGTACCGCTCAATACCTGGCTGTTTAAGCCTATGTCTCCTGACCTAATCACTTGTCCACGGGAGACACGCACATGTGGCGTCGCCTTTTCTTCGGGTTGATTTTCGCCTGCCTGGGTACAATCTCGACCGTTGCTCCCGTCGCATCGGCCCACCGCGGTTCCATGACCACCTCGTTCATCATTGGCAAAGTATCAGCAGCCTACGGCGAGTCAAAGCCACGTCTGGTCCACGTCGAGAAGACCTGGACCGATTCATCCCCTCATGAAGTGATGTACTTCATCCAACTCGCCGGCAGCTTTCACCGACGTCGCGTCGGAGCACACTACCTGTACTTCTCCGCACTGGCGGGTCGCTGGTATGTCTGGGGCGTGCAAGGCTACGACGGCCATCACCATTTACGCTGGACCGATGCTATACTGCGCAAGCACTAGAGTCCGCCGGTAACCATACCGCTCAGTGAGAGTACGTTATCAGAAAGAGGGAAAGATGCATTTCAGTGTACGGGGCGCCATTATCAGCATGATTATGTTGTGTGTGGCGCCGCTCTCCACGACCGTCGCCTCTGCCTCCTAGTCCCGGCCGCGGCCCACTGCTACCCCGACCGCCGTTCCTACTCTCACGCCTACAGCGACCGCAACAGCCACATCCGCCGGGACACCGTCGCCCACCCCAACCGCGACCTCCGTTCCAAGCACCGGGTACAGCGGATCAAAGGCAGCAGCGTATGCGAATACCTATTGGAGCACGTACAATCCGGCGTACCCGTCCTTTGCCAACCAGGGAGGGGACTGCACCGATTTTGTATCTCAAGCGCTCTATGCTGGAGGAATCGCGATGCGACCATCGCCTCCGTACAGTGGAAACGCGGCCTGGTTCATCACCTCCAACGGCGGCCAGTGGTCCTACAGCACTCCCTGGGTGAACTCGAACGACAACCACACCTTCCTGGCGCAGAGTTTGCCCGGGGTCACGCAGGTGGCATCGTATGTCGGTGTGCAACCCGGCCAGATCGTCGCCACCCATGCGAGCCAGGGGGACGTGGTGCTCTACGACTGGAACAATGATGGGGTCTTCGATCACGAAGCCATCATCTCGACTGCTGACGGCCAGTACGTTGATGCGCATACCAGCGATCGGTACGATCAGTACTGGACGCTCGCGCAGTACAACACGCAGTGGGCCACCACCCGCATCGTCGTGCTGCATATCCCCTCCACCGTCAATTAAGACGGAGCATGCCCTTCCATCGGCGCGACGTGGAGTTGCTGTGCCTCGCCGGGGCCGAGCTGAACCGGTATGGTGAGGGCTCCATCCGCGCTGGCCAGCACGATGGGCGGCTGATTGCCGCAGCGTACCGTGTAGCGCCCGGCCGGTAAGAAGGGAATGGTCAGTGTCCCCGTGCGGGCGGAAGCGGCGGAGTTGAACAGCATGAAGCGACGGGAATGGGGCGGGAAGTGGGCCAGCGTTCCCAGGTCGGGCACGTCGAGCGAACAGACCAGGATATCGGGATCGTCGGCCCGGCCCAGCGCTTCCAGGAGGAGATACAGCCAGAAGACCTCTCCGGCGCCATAGATCTCCTTGCCGATCTGTCCTTCCTGGGGCAGTTCCACCGTTCCCAGGTTCTCATAGGGGATGAAGCGCCCCACACCCTCCGTGCCGCGAATCGCGTCGAAGTAGGCGCCGTTGTTCCGGCGCTGCGCATCGAGCACGCGGAGCAGGAGGCCGGCGTCTCCGACACCCGCGCGTAGCAGCTGCGGCCAGGGCAAGATGCTCTCCACGTTTTCCTTGAACGCCGGATAGAGGAGCGAGGCGCAGGCTTGGAACATGCCCGTGATCGAGTCGCCGCGCACCGATCGGTCGTCCCAGTAGACCATCCGCAACTGGGTGGCCAGCAGATCCTCGGCCAGGGCTGCCAGGGTCGGATCGCCGCGTCGCTCGGCCAGGAGCGCAGCGGCGGCGGCGGCGAAACCGAGTTGCTGCGGCTCGTGCCACAGTCGGTCGAGCGGCAACCGGCCCAGCGTGTCCAGCGCCGCTTGCGCCTCCTTCAGATGCTCCTCCCGGCCGGTGTAGGCGTGGGCCAGGAGATGACCGTAGGCGTACATGCCGCCGACACTGTAGTTCGTGGACGAGCCAAACGGCGTCTTCGACCGCACCTCAGCAAACAGCGGGAAGATGTATCGCACGGTATGGGCGAGCGTGGTGGCGCCGGCCAGCGCGTCCAGAAAGAGGGTCCAGAGGTTTTCCTGGCCGGTGATCGCAGCCGTCCAGGGGAGTTTGATCAGCGCATTCTCGAAGAAGTACCAGAGGTCCTCGATCCAGAGTGCGCCCCAGCCGGGATAGACGTTGCGGAACCAGTGCTCATCCGGTTGGTGGAAGAGGGTAAGGGTGTCGATCAAGGCGGCGAGGTGACGGCCGGCGGCGGGATCGGGCAGGAGCTGGAGATAGAGGGCGAGCGGCGGTATGACATCAATCTGTGTCATCAGCTCCAGATGTTGTGGTCGCCGGTCTTCAGGCCGTATCTGGGAGGTGTCGCGAACATAGGCCGGATGCCCCAGGAACCCATCGACTGTGAGCTGCATATCGCCGGGGGTCAGGAGGTCGCGAATCGTGCCCGCGGCGACGCCCTGCCAGGAGGGCGGCGGGGTACTGGTGGTCCCGAGGAGCGGTGTGAGCGCCGCCAGCAACATGCGTTGCGCCTGGTGCTCGCTGGGCAGCGTCGCAGCGGCCTGCTGGCGGACGTACCAGACGAAGCGCTGAAGTCCCGCCAGGAGTACAACCGGCGCTGCCGGCGTCACCAGGCCCACCCCATACTGCATGGCTCTGCGATCGATGCAGAGATCGCAGCGATAGTCGAGAAACCGGCCCGAACTCCAGGCGAAGGATTCGGCCGGAACGTACACCATGGTCTGCACCCGCTGGGCGGGATCGTGAAAGAAGACGGCCGGAAGATCATTTCCCGCCAGTCCCTGGCTGTTTACGGTTGGGCTGGCCAGGCGTGTCTGGCGGAAGGTGGCGAACTGTCGCTCGTACATGGTGCTCGCGGCGCCGAGCCACAGCAGGAGTTCCGGTTTGCAGTAGCCTGCCGCGAGCACCTCCAGCGCGACCTCGATACGGACCCAGCCCTCCGACTCAGCAGCCACCGTCCCCTGCCAGGCTCCCAGCGCCGGCGGCTGCTCATGGTCCTGGGCGCGCGCTGTTCCCTGCAAGGCGAGCACGCCATCCCGCATGGTCCCACTTCCCACTATCAGGTCGATGCCGGTTACCGGCGAGGTCAGAGGAGGAGCGCTGATCACCCACAGGTCGTCGCGCCGCACCTGCCCGCCCAGCACGACTCGTCCCTGCGCATCGCAGGCGATCCGCAGACGAAAGGACCCGGACTCGACCACCCAGGGGGCGGAGAGAGGCTCATCCTCCCGAGTTTCACCCATCACGCTGATTCTCCTTGCCGGTTTCTCTACCGCACCACAGAGCGGGCATGGTAATTATGATGCCACCATTACCGGCCGTGTGGCGCACAGTCGATAGAGGTACACTGTCAGATAATCAGATGTGTGATGGAACGACTGGGGGAAGGCAACATGGATGGTGACAGCATGACCGGGGAGCACACGCCGGCCGAGCACGTGCTACGAAACCGTCAGGCCTGGGATGCGCGCGCCGAGGAGTACGCGGAGCCGGGTAGGCAAGACTGGGGATCCGAGCCGCGCTGGGGTCTGTGGAGAATCCCGGACGCCGAGGTGGGCATCCTGCCCGAGGTTGACGGGCGCGATGTCATTGAACTGGGCTGCGGCACCGGGTACGTCTCCGCATGGCTGGCACGGCGTGGGGCGCGGCCGGTCGGTATCGACAATTCGCAGGCCCAATTGACGACGGCACGTGTACTACAACGTGACTTTGGGATCGAGTTCCCCCTGATCCACGGCGACGCCGAGCGCGTGCCACTGCCCGACGCGAGCTTCGACCTCGCTATCAGCGAGCACGGCGCCAGCACCTGGGCCGATCCGTATCGCTGGGTTCCAGAGGCAGCCCGACTCCTGCGCCCCGGCGGCCAGCTCATCTTTCTGGTGGGCGGAACGATCCTGACGCTGTGCGTGCCGGATGACGAGACCGTGCCAGCCAGGGACCGGCTGCTGCGGCCGTACTTCGACATGTACCGCTTCGAATGGCCGGATGATATTTCTGTCGAGTTTCACCTCGGTTACGGGGACTGGATTCGACTGCTGCGGCGCAGCGGCTTCGAGCTGCTCAATCTCATCGAACTGCGACCCGGACCGGAAGCCACGACCCGATACCCCTACGTCACCCTCGACTGGGCACGTCGCTGGCCGTCGGAGGAGGTATGGATCGCCCGTAAGAGGCCCTGAGAGGGAACTACGCCGTACATGTCCGTTGCGAGCGCCGAGTACTGGCCGTCACCTGACTATGGCCAAGGCATCAGCCCTCGATCACGTCGTACAGGAGCGAGTAGGAAGTGGCTTGAAGATGCGCCCTTGCTGTGAGGAAGTGTAAATGAAAGTGTAAACCCTCATAGGAAAGGAGGGCGACATGAAGGACCAAGTAGGCACACTTCCGCTGGAACGTCAGGCACAGTCACCAATTGGAGCGGAGAACAAGGGGCCCGCCGGCAATGGACCTGAGCCGAACCTCGCGCGGAAGCTCAAGGAGGTGTCGGGGTTGGGGGTCGCCTCACTTGCTCGCATCGTTGGGGTGAGCCGGACTCGTTTCCATCTCTGGCTGAATGAGGGTGGGATAGGACCCGAGAAGATCCCGCACGTGATGAGCTTGAGAGCTACGCGAGGCGAGTGACCTAAGTGTCAGTGTCTTGGCCGATGTCGCAGACGTACGGATTGCACAGTTGCAGGGGCATCCCCTGTATGAGGTTAAGTTGCTGTTCATCACGAATCAAGAAGAGACGTCGAGCGGGGTGAGATTGGCGCTCGCTCGTCTGATAGTCGACATGCGTGGCTGGCTGACCGATAACGCGCGCATTGTGGCCTGGGATGCCGCCAGCCTACACGAGATATCGGCCGGCGACTATCTCAACACAGTGCCGCTATACGCGGAGCATCTTACCTATCGAGGCGCCTCGGTAGAGGGAGCCGAACCGTCTCGGTTTGGTTACGAAGACTTTGCCTGATCTGCTCAACGATATGGGTACACGCGCTCATCCGGTGCCCGATTTCTCCGAAAGTGCGAGCGCATTACATTCTCACGGCGCTATCTCCACGAGGTCAGATTGCTGCTCTAGCTCCGCCAGGATCTCGCCCTGCCCCACAGGTTGCGGCTCCACCAGGTTGAGGTCGACGATCGGTCGTACCGGCTGGAACTCGCTCAGGTGGGGAGAGACCTGGGCCTTGAGCTGACGTAGACAGGCCATGGGGACCACGCGGCGAAGATCCATTGCGGCCATCTCGTCCCGTGTGGCCCGGGCAGTCACCAGGAAGGGCTGAATATCGCTCCCGGTGTCGGGGTCGCTGGTGCGAACATAGCCGTTGAAGACCACGACGCCAATGTGCTGTTCGGCGCCGGCTTCGAAGAGTTCGTGCATAGTCCGGACAGCTATGCCGCTCACGACCTCAGCGTAGAGCGCCTTTCGTTCCCGGACTTTTGCCGCCGAGGAGGTAATCTCATTCTGAGCCCTTATATAGCGAAAGTCGTTTTCCTCCGGTATCACCTCGATGGTGGGCAGCTGATAGTTCACGACGACCTGCTTCGAGTCGGGTAGGTACGCCAACCGAAAGTCCGCCGGACATCCCTCCGGATAAGGACTGGCCGATAGCACCAATTCACAGTAGGACGCTATGGCAGCCGCCTCTCCACTCCGATAGCGGCTTTCGAACTCATCGACCTCCGCATGCTGGCGGGAGAGCCGCTCGGCATGTTCGCGATCTCTCTGTTCATGTTCCGCAATGAGGCGATCACGTACCTTCAGGCGCTCTCCCTCCGCCTGCTCACGCTGCATACGCGCATCCTGGTAGGCTTGCAATCCACGTGACACGGCCCGCGCGTGCCTCTGCTTGCCAAACAGCCTACCAAAGAAGGTGATCGGCCGAGGCATGAACGCCTCCAGCGACGCCTCGGATGCGGCGTTGGATAGCTGAGGAGGGGCAACAAAGGGCGGGTACAGGCTTCTATCCTTCAGTGAGTCGAAATCGATCTCGGGCTGCCGGGCCAACCCTGTTTCAAGGATCGTCTGCAGCGCCCAGTAGCGCGCTTCCAGGTTCTTATTGAGTTCAGCTGCCTCGGCCTCACCCTGTTGAATGGCGTCTGCCTGCTGCCGGCGCACACGCTCCTGCTCCTGACGAGTTCTCTCGTGCGCTGCTGCCGCGTCTGGCCATTCCTGAGCGTGCTGCGCCATGCTTCCGTCTCGCTCCTGCTGTGGCTCTCGGTTACGGCGTTCCGCCATCGTATCCCCGTTCCTCGCTGGTCTCTCGGCTCTGGCTCCAGGATGAGCCTGGTTGACGCGGACTCAGAATCGCATCTGTCTTCTGCGCATCACTTCCGGTATCGAACAGAACGCCGCGTCTCCCGCCACAGGGGTCAGGCTCCGGGTGTTGCAACCTGTCAAGGAAGTATCTGATTCAATGTAGCGCCGGGGGCGAGTCCCAGTCAACCCTGCCGGAGGTCTATTCCTCCACTGGCGTCCACGTAAAAGTACTCCATCGTGCCCTCTTCGTCGATTTCAATCTCGAGCCGCCGCCCGGGCAGGTGCCACTCAAACTGGATGCCCCCATCTGAGGTGGGAACAATCTGCGGTACCGGCGCCCCCTGAATGAGACCGGTTTCGAGGAGGCAATGAGCCGCCTGGATGGCATGTTGAGCGATAGGCGGACTGCCATACGTATTCCAGTCCTGGGGTAGCGTTCCCAAGGACGAAATACGATCCCGCGCTCGGTCCGCGGCAGGGGCATCGGGACCAAGAAGTTCTGATGTCATCGTGCCCTCACCAGTGGGAAGCGTTCCGTTAACATGACATGACTCCGCCGAGTGCAGGAGACGACGCTCGCCGTGCACATCACCGCTCGGCGTCGTCTTCCTGATTTTACAGGACTTGGCCTCCCGACAAAGACTGCGCAATCTCAGCAAACTGCGCCAGCGCCGCTTCCAGATCCTCCACGATCTCCGCCGCTATGATGTGGGGTAGGGGCAAGTTGTCCGTGTCCTCTAGTGTCTTGTCGCGGAGCCAGAAGATGTCCAGGGAGGCTTTTGTTCTGACATATTCTGCATTCCGAGGTGAGGGTCAGCATGCGAGTGTCGGTACCAGTTAAGGGTCTGGGCGTTGCTCGGTCGCTCATTGATTCTCAAGCCGTAGTGGATACGGTGCAGAGCGCCTACACCATTGACAGGGTGACACGCGGCATCCTGTCAATGGTGTAGGTTCGTCAATGACGTGTACTTGGTCACGGGCGATGCGTTGACCTATGTGTTCAAGATCTACCGTCCCGGATGGAGGGACGCTCCTGCCGTTTTGTGGGAGATCGATCTTCTTGCACACCTCTCAAAGCAAGGTGCACCGGTAGCGAATGCTATCCCGCGCTCGGATGGGCGCGCCATTACCGCCATCGAGGCGGCCGAAGGGGATAGATATGGTGTGCTCTTCGAGTATGCAGAAGGGGTGAAACCACGACCACCTTTCAGTGCTGATCTCTACCATCGGTTTGGGCGCGCAGCCGGTCTTATCCACAAGTGGTCCGACAGTTTCGTCAGCCCTTACCGCCGCCGACCGCTTGACCTCTCCGTGCTCATCGACGAGCCGCTCGACGCTATTCAGCCCTTCCTTACCCACCGCCCCGAGGATTCGGCATACGTACTGGGCCTCAGCAAGAAACTGCGCTCGGGAATTAGTGATCTCGACGAGGCCGGCTTGGACTGGGGAGTCTGCCACCACGACATGTCGCTCGACAACGTTCACCTCACGCCTGCTGGTGGAGTCATCTTCTACGACTTCGACTCCGGAGGACCCGGCTGGCGCTCGCTAGATTTCCAGGGCGTGTACCATAACGCCGTTTACAACCAGAACGACCACTGGGATGCCTTCGTCCGTGGCTACACTGAGATCCAGCAGCGCAGATCTTACCGCCATTCCGTATTTTGTCCTTACTTACGCCCTCTGGGGCATGCATGCGGACATAATCCGGTCCCGCTGGGACGGCGTATCGTTTCTCAACGATGAGTACTTTGACGAGCGCCTGGGGCAAGAAGGCTGGTGGCGCCGGTGGGAGGCACAACACCTATCGTGATGCTCAGAGATCTGAGACTGAGTGATGCAACCGGTGCGCAAATGTCACAATAACCTGCCGGTATCTCCCTCCAGATAATGTGGCATGATTGCAGACACTGCGGAGCCGTTCGCGCTCGCTCTGACCGACCTGGTGCGTGAGCGTCGCTCCGTGCGTGCCTTCGGCGACCAGAGCATCTCTCGCCAGACGGTGGCCGAGCTGCTGCGCGATGTCATCTGGGCGCCGTCGCCGCATAACTCGCAGCCATGGCGCTTTACGGGGCTGTTTGAGGCCGGCGATAAGCAGCGGCTGGCGGATGCCATGGCGGAGCAACTGGCCACGGAACTCCACGCGGACGATCTGCCGAGGTGTTCCCGTTTACACTAGAGGTATGCATATACCCGAGATCACGATCCCGGAAATCGGTGAAACCGTCATCGGTACCTGGCTGCTCCTGAGCGTGCTTCTCGCTGCCCTGATTGCTCGCGGAAGCCGAGAGCGATAAGCTCAATCTACCGGCAGAGTCAGCCACCATCACGTAGATGACGGCGGCTACGTCCCTCGGCACTGGCGGCGAGCCGCTTGCTGCGCAGGAGTGGCCCGATCACTGACAATACGAGGGCTAATTCGTAGCTTTCGACTCCAGGTGCTCTCGGGCCTTGCGGATTGGTTCTTCTTCAGGGTTATGCATACACCCTCACATAATGCTCGAAGCAGATGGATATTGCTCATGATGCGCGCCTGGCTCACAAGCTTGATGCTACGGGTCTGCTCTCGCGGTAGGCATCCCATGCAGAGAGCGTAGCCTATCAGCACCGTACCGAGCTGGGGAACCATGTGTTGCACGCATCGTCAGCGGCTCCGTGCTCGCGTCTCAGAGTTTGTCGAGCGTGAACGGGAAGGCTAATGTGACGGCACAGACTACGAGCCCGATAGTTGCGGCGTCGAACAAGAAATCGTGCCGCGCCATATCTTCACGCCTTTCTGCCTGCGTTTTGGCTACATAGTGGCTTCGCCGCTGCCCCCGATTCTGAGCCGCGTAGAGGCTTTGGCGCGAACTTACGATAGTGCCAAACAGTGCGGCGGCCATCGTGCTGTACACCATAAAAATGAAGCCTTCCACGTGGGTCCCACTCCATGGGCACCCGTGCATAGCACGTTCGCAGGAAGCAAAATCGCTGACGTAGCTGAGGAGCAGAAGAACCACTGTCAGCGGCAGGAGGAGTAGCACTGATTGCGCCACCCGAAGCCAGCGAACCGGTGAAGCTCCTCCACTCGATGCCTTTGTCCCCTGCGCGACCATTGATGTGTGGAACCACAGCGCGCCGAACACCACACTTCCCAGCACGACCCCAGCCGCGAGCAGCGCCACGCCGATGCCAGGCTCATTGCGCGCTGGAACAGGAAGGGCCGTCAGAAGAGAATCAAACCTATTCGCTGCTGCATACATCACAATCTATGCTGCCAACCAAGTATGGAACAGAACGAACGCGCAGCAGGTGCCTGCTGTAGAAGGTCAGCCATCGCTACCCGACGTAGACAGAAAGCGCAGCAGTAACGGCAAAGCCGCCGAGGAGCAGCGCGATGCCTACATCTCCGGACTCTCTGGCCTCGGGTAGCATCTCGTCGGCAACCAGAGTGAGCAGCATGCCGGCAGCGAAGGCGAGCAGCGCCAGCTTCGCCAGTGGGTCGTGCCCTCGCAGCACCGCATATCCCACGGTTGCACCTAAAAATACTGAGAAGCCCAAGGTCGCAAGCAGGGCAAGGCGAGTTGTTACGGCTACACCATGACTTCTCAGATTTGCGATGGTCAGAAATCCCTCGGGAGCATCGACGACCAGCAAGCTGACTGCCAGCAGCACGCCGAGCTTCCGCTCCACGGTGACGCCGGCGCCGATCACCACTCCGGTAATAAACAAATCGACCAGAATGCCCGAGAACAACGCCCACGGATGGCCGATGGTCTCGCCCATGCCGAGAGACTTTTCCTTGGGCAAGATCTCCTCTTCCAACAACAGGAAGAATCCGCCACCGAGAATGAAGGCGAGAACCACCAGCCACGGATGTGTCGCCCGTAGCGCACGTGGCATCAGCTCAATACCGACCACACCCAAGAGCATGCCGGCGACCCACTGAAAGACCAGGTTGATGGTCCGCCGGCGAATGACCAAGACCTCTGCCAATAAGCCGCCGCCAACATTGGCGACGGCTGGCAGTGCCGCCAGCGCAAGAACGGTGACGTAGTCGCTCATGACCCTCCCAGGCGGTGGCGCCGCTGTCGCGTTCTCAGCGGTGTCTCTTCACTCTGTGAAATTCGGTACACCGTCAGTGGCCTTCTGCGTCTTGTTGGTTTCGCTCTTCAGCGTCATAGGGCAACGTGTAGTCGCCCTGGCTGCGTCTGTGGTCGTATCCCGCCGACTTTGACCGGACATCAGGAGGGTTTTTACCGGGTGACCACCGTCGATACGTCACCGCGAGAAGCCGCTCACCGGCGGTGGCTCCGGCACCGCGCCGTGCGAGGGCGATGTACGAGAGCGCGATGGAGGCGAAGACAACCGTGAGATCCATGAAGCCATTGGGATCGCCCAAGCCCAAGCCATCTCGAGCCAGCTCTGCCACCCCTGAGGCGATGCTGGCGATGATTGCGCCATCGATGGTCAGTGCCAGCCCAAGGCGCCAGGGAGGTGGCGCCTGTCGCAGAGCGTTGTTTCCATGTTCCGCGGCAGGTATATGCCGGAGCGCGAGGTATGTGCCTGCACCCATGACGACCAGCAAACAGCCGTTCAGCGCTAGATGTTGCACATGGCTCAGTGCATGCACGGCCGGCATGCCAACCAAGACTCCGATGAGTGTCCCTCCGCCGACCCAAAGCACCATCGAAGGAATGACACCAAGAAGGAACACCCGGAGGTCGATTCCCACGGCGCCAGCCACCATGGAGCAATAGACGCGAAGTCCGGGAATGAGGCGAGCCACACCGATCGTTACGGGGCCGGCGGTTTGCATGCGACTGGACGCGCGATCAAGCGCGCGCGTGACATGCAATCGCTCGGCCAGGACGGCGAGTCCTTTCGAGCCAAGGGTCCGGCACCATAGATAGCAGGTGAGTGCTCCCGCCAGCACGGCCAGGAACGCGGCAGGAACAAAGGTCCAGGGGGATATAGCATCGTTAGCAATAAGGATACCCGCGGTAATTAGGAGAACGTCACCGGGAATCAGCGGAAGCGGCACCCCGGCCTCCTCGGCGAAGAGGAGCGCCGAGAGCAGCACGATCGCCAGCGTCCCGTGAAGGCCAACCAGGAGGCTCACGGCAGTATGCCCTGAATTTGCTTCATTGAGACGCTCAACTTAGTCCATGCCCCACGAAAGTCAAACGGCCACTTCCTCAAGGCTTCTCGACCTACCTCTCCCCTCGTAACGTCACAGGGCATTCGATTGACCATCTGCCACCGGGCATCTGCGTGTCATACTCAGGCGCCGGACCGCCAAAACAGCGAGTGCTTGGAACATTCTCTACATCGATACGATCTCACTTTGAACCCGAGCCAGCGCAAAGGGCGGAGGTTCCACGGCAGGCGTATCCGCTCGAGTTGCGCCTCGCCGCAATGAGGACATGCTCGAGAGGAATACCAAGTCCCGTGGCCTGGCGGGAAGGTCGGCACTGCCGGACTCTCAATACTTTCGTCCTGGTGCTTGACGGATGGATCCTCGGTGCACACCTGCTGAAACTCCCTCAACTGTCGGCGCACCCAGTGGTGCTGTCATGAGCCCGATTGCTGACCCGCTGGCGCTTCAGTATACTGTAGCGTATGACACAAGAGTCAAAGGATTCAAGTCTCGCATCGCTGGGCACGTCCGTCGAGAACCGCGCCTGGCTCCTTCTCATTTATCGAGTCCCGAAGGACACGGCGTCCGCCCGCACGAGCATCTGGCGTGAGGCTCGTCGCCTGGGGGCTCTTTCGCTGCAGCACGCCATCTTCCTCCTGCCCCTCTCCGCGCAGAATCGTCTCGACTATGAGCGCCTTTGCCGCCGGATCGAGGAATACGGGGGTGAAGCCACTCTCTTGGAAACCGCCTCCCCGAGCGATGAGTGGCACGAGCGAACGGTGGCTCGCTTCAACGCGGCTCGAGATGAGGAATATCAGGAGGTGGTTGATGAGGCCGAACGTGTCCGCGAGGAGATCGAGCGCGAGCGACGCAAGGGCAAGTTTACGTTCGCCGAACTGGAAGACGTGGAGAGCCAGTTGGAGCGCGTTCGTAAGTACCTAGGGAAGGCTGAGGCCCGTGATGTGTTTGGAGCGGCCGGGCATGCTCAGGCAGTGGCAGCGACGGACGAGAGTGGCCGTGAGTGCGAAGCCTTTGCGCAGCAGGTTTACGCATGTCAGCGGGTTGATGAGTCAGGCTGATGGACGCAGTACGATCCGCTTCCCGCTAAGAGCCACGACTACCCTACTGAGTACACGCGAATGTACTGGACGGAGTACGGCGAGGTCCAATCGTTCCCTGGGACACCAGCCTGTCCGTATTGCGGTGACCCGGCCGGCGAACAGACACGGTTGGCTCCTCCCCTTCGTCCGCTGCTCCTTCTTGGCCTGCGTCGGTTTCGATGCTACGCCTGCAATCGACCATGGTGGGGACGCCGCTCCTGATCTGACACGTTTATCTTCTCGTTCGGCAGTGAAGGCCATATGCGATGAGGGCCATTCCTTCCACTCCGCCGCCCATATCCCCTCCATATAATGGTGGGATGACTAATGGTGTGATGATTGCAGACACCGCGGAGCCGTTCGCGCTCGCTCTGACCGACCTCGTGCGTGAGCGTCGCTCCGTTCGTGCCTTCGGCGACCAGAGCATCTCTCGCCAGACGGTGGCCGAGCTGCTGCGCGATGTCATCTGGGCGCCGTCGCCCCATAACTCGCAGCCGTGGCGCTTTACCGCGCTGTTCGAGGCCGGCGATAAGCAGCGGCTGGCGGATGCCATGGCGGACCAGCTGGCGAGCGAACTCCGCGCGGACGGCCTGCCGGCGGAGATCATCGAGCGGCAGACCGGCCGTTCCCGCGAGCGCATCTCCACCGCGCCGGTGGTGCTGCTCTGCTCGCTGCAGGGCGATGGTCTGGTGGCGTATGCCGACCAGCGACGCAACCAGCTGGAGTGGCAGATGGCGGTGCAGAGTGTGGGCGCGGCCCTGCAGACGCTCTTCCTGCTGGCCGCACAACGTGGCATCGGCGCCTGCTGGATGGCGGCTCCCATGTACTGCCCCGAGGTGGTGCGGGGGGTGCTGGACCTTCCGACAGAGTTCGTGCCCCAGGCGCTGGTGCTGATGGGCTACCCTGCCGGACCGGGCAAGATCCGAGAGCGGCGATCGTTCGAGCAGGTGGTCGACCTGCGATGATTACCGCCCTGTGCGGCGGCGTCGGCGGCTCAAAGCTGGCGCTTGGTCTCTATCGCACCGTGCCGCCCGATGAGCTGACCCTGATCGTCAACACCGCCGACGATCTCGAGTTCTGCGGCCTGCACGTCAGTCCCGATCTGGACACCGTGATCTACACCCTGGCCGGACTCTCCCGCCAGGATGTGGGCTGGGGCATCGAGGGAGACACCTTCGAGGCGCTGGGGATGCTGCGCCGCTATGGCGCGCCGGACTGGTTCCAGGTGGGCGATCGCGACCTGGCCACCGACCTCTACCGAACCAACGAACTGCGCCAGGGACGCACGCTGACCGACATCACCGCCGATATCGGCCGGCGCCTCGACGTGCAGGCGCGGGTGCTGCCCATGACCGATGCGCCGGTGGCGACACGGCTCCAGGCCGGTGAGGAGTGGATCGACTTTCAGGACTATTTTGTGCGTCGCCGCCACCAGGACCCGGTGCAGGCGATTCGGTATGACGGCATCACAGCCGCAGTGGCCGCCGGTGGGGTGATCGAGGCCATTGAATCGGCCGAGGTAATCGTCCTGGTAAACTCCAATCCCGCGCTCAGCATCTTCCCGATCCTGGCCACGCCCGGTATCAACGACGCGGTGGTGGCAGCCTGCGCGCCGTGCGTCGCGGTAAGCCCTATAGTGGGCCACGACTCGGTAAGCGGACCGGCTGGTGTGCTGATGGCCTTGCTGGGGCAGGAGGCGACCGCGACCGGTGTGGCCGCGGCCTACCTCGGGGTGATTGACGGCATCGTGATCGATCGGCGGGATGCCGCCCAGGCGCCGGGCATCGAAGCCCTGGGGCCACGAGTGTTGGTCACGGACATCATCATGCGGACGCTGGAGGATCGTGAGCGGTTGGCGACTGAAACGGTGTCGTTCGCCCGCGGCCTGCGATGATTGCCGCGGTGATCCCAGTGAAACGATTGACCGAGGGGAAGAGCCGGTTGGCTGCTCGTCTCTCTGCGTCCGAGCGGGCGGCGCTGATCACCGGCCTGGTGCGGTGTGCGGTGGACGCGCTGCGCGAGTCGGGCATCGTGGAGCGAATCGCGCTGGCCACTCCGGAAGTGGCGCTGGCCCAAAGCCTGAAGGTCGAAGCCCTGCCGGACGAAGGGAGCCTCAATGCCGCTCTGCGCGGCGCCGTGGCCTGGGCCACTGAGATGGACGCCGCGGGTCTGCTGATCCTGCCGGGCGATTTGCCGCTGGTGCGGGGGGAGGATGTGCGTGCGATCGCTGCCGCCCTGCCCGACCCGCCCACTATCAGCATTGCGCCCACCCGCGACGGCGGGACGGGCGCGCTCCTGCTGTCGCCACCCACCGTCATCCCTCCCTCCTTCGGTCCGACCAGTTTCGAACGACACCTCCAGCTGGCTCGTGATCGCGGGGTGCACGTCTCTTCGGTGATGCGAACTGCCCTGTCCTTTGAGCTGGATACGGTGGAGGACCTGGATATGTTCGCCGAGTTTGGACGGCGCGTTTGAGCACGGTAGACTGAAACTCAAGACGTCTAGCCGAGCGAAGAGGGCCGCGTCAGGTCGCGCCTTCATATTACCCATGGAACTTACGCTGTTTGGGTGCATCCGAACAGCGCGCATCATCCGGCAAGGAGAGTCAGCGCCAGTATGCTCACCAACTGCGAACGGCTTCGCCACCTCCAGTGGGACGGCTGTTACAACGCTCGCGACCTGGGCGGCTACCGTACGGTGGACGGTGGGGAAACGCGCTGGGGCGCCGTGGTTCGCGCCGACAATCTCTCACGGCTCTCGGAGGAGGGCTGCGCCGCACTGGTTGAGTTCGGTGTCGGCGCCATCATCGATCTCCGCTGCCCCTGGGAACTGAACCTGGACCCACCCGTTTTCGCCGGCGGGCCGCCCTCCGAGGGAGAGATCAGCTACCTCAACCTGCCCATGATCGATGAGTCGGATGCCGAGGCGACGACGGTCTTCGAGCGAGCCGGCAGCAAGGAAGAGATGTACACCCTGATGCTGGATGTGTATCAGGAGCCGGTGGCCGCCATTCTCAATGCCATTGCCGAAGCGCGGGAGGGCGCGGTGCTGATTCACTGCCACTCCGGCAAGGATCGCACTGGGCTCATCTCCGCGCTGCTGCTCTCGGTGGCCGGGGTGCCGGAAGAGGCCATCGCGGGCGATTATGCTCTCACCGATACCTGTCTCCAGCCGCTGCACGATCGCCTGATCGACGAGAACGGCGGTTCGCCCGAAGAGCGCGCCGCCATGGCCTACGAACTCAGCTCCCCGCCGGAAGTCATGCACGCGGTATTCCAGCACCTGGGGCAGCGCTACGGCGGAACCGAGGGGTATGTCTTGCAGGCGGGGCTCCGCCCGGAGAACCTGGACCGCCTGCGGGAGCGGCTACGCGGGTAAAGGGGCGCGCGGGAGCGCCGGTCCTGGGCCGTCCCACCATGCTCCTTCTCGACGACGCTGGCGGAGTGGGCTGGTCGAACCGTCCACGGGTGTGCTTCCCTGCTTCGCTCTGGGGTAGGAGACCAGACCCGGGTGCATGCGACCATGGAGCTGTGCTGGGGAAGCCGGAGAGCTGCTGGTCCGGCGGCGGCGAGATGCCGCGGCAGGTTACTGTGGCGGGACGGGCCGGCGCCGGCGCTTGCGCGCGGCGCCTCCACCAGACGATCTGAAGATCGATGCTACGCATCGGGGCGCATTTTGGCGGGAACGGTGCGGCGTGAAACGATGCGCTCATGAACCCGGCTACGCGGCGGCCAGCGGAGCCTGCAAAAAGTAGAAAACGGCGGCAGCCATGACGTACAGTGTCATCATTTGCAGCCCTTCCAGCCAGTTGCTCTCGCCGTCCTGGGCCACAAAGAAGAAGATGGCAACCACCAGGGCCAGCACGGCGATCTCAATGGGGTTGAAGACCAGCGTCATGGGGTGCCAGAAGAAGGAGAGCAGCACCAGGACCGGCGCCACGAACACAGCTACCTGAATGGCCGAGCCGGCGGCAATCGCAAAGCTGAGGTCCATCTTGTTCCTGCCGGCCAGCTGGACCGCCGAGAAGTGCTCCGGCACGTTGCCCAGAATGGGAATGATGATCAGCCCCACAAACAACTGGCTCATGTGCAGTGACGTGGTGACCGGCACCACCGAATCGACCAGCACCTGGCCCTCGAGTGCAACCAACAGGGTGGCTACGGCCAGGGCGATGCTGCTGGCCTGCCAGGACCAGGACGGCCCGTGATCCTCCTTCACCAGCTCGGTCACGGCGGCTTCGGTCTCCGTCATAAACGCGTCGCTCTGCTCCGCCTCCCGACCGCCACGGAAGCCGCCGATCTCGTACACCAGATACGCCAGGTAGGTGACAATCAGCAGGCAGGCGACAAACACGCTCAGCGCCTGTTCGTTGTCCCGCGGTGCTCGCGCCGTGAAGAGGGTGGGCAGCGCCAGGCTGGCCACCGCCAGCACCATCAACACCGCATGATGCCCTACTTTTTCGCGGTCGAAGTGCTGGATGCCGTTTCGGATGCCTCCGTAGAAGAGCGACATGCCAACTACCAACGATGCATTGCCGATCACCGAGCCGATAACTGTTGCCTGGGCCAGCGCCACCAACCCGCCGTGCAGCGCCAGGCCGCCGATCACTAACTCCGGCACGTTGCCAAAGGAGGCATTGAGCAAGCCGCCCGCCGCCGAACCCACGCGGTAGGCCAGCTCTTCAGTGGCCGTGCCGATCAGCGCAGCCAGTGGGACCAGCCCGATGCCGGTCAGCGCGAACAGCAGCACATGATTGGCGTGCGCATACGATAACGCATAGCCAACCAGTCCCACGGGCATGAGCGCCCACATCCATCGGCCCACAGCTCTCTCACCTTTGCATCCGCGCATTCCCCATAGGCCACGCCACAGGTGGGTGATTATACGTTCCGCTCAGGCTGTGGGGCCCCC
>JAABUH010000320.1_pt1 | contig 70395 bp, 60 predicted proteins | sample 5559121 | NCBI WGS metagenome assembly JAABUH01 (sample SAMN10711871, study PRJNA513364) | rock metagenome | isolation source: Antarctica rocks | place: Antarctica: Victoria Land, Battleship Promontory nord | collected 2015-12-28 | reverse complement strand
ACCAACTTGTTATTATTGTATTATTATCTTTTAGTTTTATAAATCATATTTATATATAACTATAAGTAAAACTTATATTTAATTATTTGTTTATTTTTTTTTAAATGCATCACTAGCTACCTTCAGACCTAGATCATTATCTCTGTTCGCATTAACCTTTTCTAACAGTTTTACAAATTTCTGTCTTCTATAACCGTTGGCGTCAAAGTTTTGTAGAGCGGTACGGTCCTCAGTTTGTATAAGCCCCCTCTTTTGTAAATCTAAAAGTTGTGCGCGATCTGTTGCTCCATATTTACTCTCCGCCAATTGGGTGATCCCTTTCATTTTCTCCTCCATTCTCAAAATACTCCTAATTATATGAGTAGGAGGTAGACCAACCACAGTATTAACATTATATTTATCTGAAGCTGATAAAGGATACAGATCTTTAATATTAGGATGTAACTTATGATATTTAGACTTTACTTCTTTACTAGCTTTTTTATATTCATCATCTAGCTCAAAAAGATAACCAATTTCATCCTTCAATGAAGCAAAAGGAATTTGCTCGTCAAATGCTTTAACACAAAATTTCCCTAAAGACATAGTATATTTATCTCTTATAAAAGTGGCTTCACTAAAAATACGCATGTATTCATCTAAACGTGGGTTTTCAACTTTGAAATCCGGAGTAGTTAAGTCCCCTGCTTGACGAGCTTGTTCAGTGAATGTTACTTTATCAGGTTTAGGAAACCCATTAGCTTGAAGAGGACTATCAGACTCTTAAGATTCATACTCTGAACTACTAGATTTATGCTCTGGATTACTAGATTCACGCTCTGGATTATGAGATTCCATACTTAAAGATGTAAAAGGGTCAGTTTTAGGTCCTACTTTTAACTCAGGAGATTTAGAACACATGTGCATGTGCATAGGTTCTCCCCCTCCATTTCCATTGGATGAACCTAAATACTTTAATAAATCTATTATATCCTGGATATTGTTTATATCTAATCAGAATGTTATTTGTTCTAAAGTCCAATTACACTCTAATCCTTCAATATATTCAATTATAAATACTTTTACAATTTGTTTTACTACAAGAAACAAAGTGCCTAACTTTAATCCTTGAATAAGGTCTAAATGGTTTTGAACACTAAACCCACCAAAATAGTAAAACTTAAATATTAGTACCAACACCAAAGAAATAAACCCAGATATAAACCCAGCTATAGTAATACGCCTTAAAGCAGATGTTATAAAACTGCTTTGTAAAGGTAAACTAACAAATGTTTCGCGGCTAGTAATATTGTTATTACTAATTTTATTTTTATTTAGATTAATGGTTATAGATAAACTAAACATAATTAATAGCAATAAACTACTATTAGTTAGTCAGACATATGGCATTAAAGTATAAGAAATTAAACCAATCAATATGTACAAAGCATAAGATGTAATAACACCTGTGTCTAAACTAGATATGTTTCTACTTAAACTGACTAATACTTTTTCTAAACCAAAAGGTCCAACTAGTTCCACAGAACCTTTATCTAAAACTTTAGTAGTTTGCCCACCTAACTTAAATAAAATACCAGTAATGTATTTGTTATAGAAAAATTCAATTAAAAACCGTTGGTTGAAAAAACTAAAAATATTATATCCTGTTCTAGAAAATTTAAAAGAGATAAGTATACTAGAATAAAATTCAGATAAAACTAGAAATATAGCAGTTAGTGATATAGTGAATATTAAGGGTAGTAATTTAAATAGACTATGAACAGCAAACTCGGTATCTAACATAATTTCATGTGTAGGATGTATGAATAAGCTGTTATCTGCAAAAAAATTAGAACCTAATCCTATAAAGATATCCTTAGTCAAATAACCAAAAAAGATAGAAAAAATGGCTAATATAATTAAAGGTACACTCATAAAAGTATCACCTTCATGAACTTGTTTATAGTTAATTAAAGGCCCATTAGGATTTGTTAAAAAAGTTAGATATAAAATTTTAACTGAATATAAAGTAGTAAACATAGCACCAATAGTGGCTATAAAATATACTACGGTACTAGAAAAGTAAAACTGTCCATAGGTAGACTCTAAAATAAAATCTTTGGAATAGAATCCGGTCATAAAAGGAAAAGCCACTAAGCTAAGAGAAGCTATTAACATAACTGAATAAGTTAAAGGTAAAAATGGTCTTAACCCACCATACCTTCTAAAATCTTGGTTATCTGCTCAAGCGTGTATTACTGCACCTGCCCCTAAGAATAAAAGCCCTTTATAAAAGGCATGATTAACTAAGTGAAATAGAGCAAGATTGTATGAAGATAAACCTACAGCTATTACCATCATGCCTAATTGCAATTATGTGCTACACTTGTAACACAAAATTTGGACCATTTCTTTATTAATTTCTATATTTTTCTCATTTATCCAAAAATGTGACTCATTTATTAAATTGTTCTAAAGTATCAGAACTTGGTTTTCTATAAGGTCTTAATTGATAAAAATCTCTTATTAAAGCTAATCTAACTGCTTTAGCTGTTCTTAAGGGATATTTGCTAAAATAATTATCCATTAAATGGAATAATTCCTTTTTTCTAAACACTGTATACTTAAAAGCCTCTATTTTAGGGCTCAGAATATAAATTTTACCCCCGTATAGCTTTTGTAGAGGTTCTAAAATATATTTATTTTTTTGAGTAATACTTATGAAAACCTGCCCAGATATTTCATTTAAATACAGTGACCCATCACTATCTATAAAACCACTGTACCAACCATCGTCAAAAGTTAAAGATAATGGTTCTTTAAATTTTATACCATATTTTACACATAATTTATTTAATTGTAACATACGACTAGGATTTCTAATTGATCCATTTACTGCATTAATAAAATTAAGAACACCTTGTTTATGGCGTACTTTATATCTTAATGCTTTAGCACCTGATATAGTAGTTATAGCTCCTCCAAATTTGTGCTTAATTTCATATAATGCTCCTTTATCCGTTATATCCATTGTAATTTCACAACTAACATACCCTTTTTTAGTTAAGATAAAACAACCATCACCATCCATTAGACCAGCTAATCATTGATTAAACTTTATTAAATCTGGGTCAGATTTATTATTACCCTTATATTTGGTATTGGCTTCTAGTATACTCTGATTAAAATCAGATAAGGAAGGTACACCCAAAGGTGCATATTTCATTATATTCGCAGTGTTTGACATAGCAATAATAGATGTATAATCTAATACATCACATATAATAATATATATTGTATAGATAAATGAGATAAATGATTTATATATTAAATTAATAAGTATTAACTTAATATCAATTAATATCAAACGTATGGCCTCTGAGATTCCTACTAGCTTGCTTATAATAATAACTTCTCATCTTTTTCTCTCTCTCTCTCTTTTTTTTTCGTGGGTTACAAAGAAAAAGAGGACGGATGAATTAAAAAAATTACTACTAATATAACATAAATAGTCATGAGCTTTGGTTATCTGCGAATTGGCTATTAAAATATATTTAAAAGCTTCTACGCATATAGTTTGATTTACGGATAAAAATCCTCGAGCCAATTGACTCATAGTGGAATAAGCTATAACTTTTTTAATATCTTGTTGGAATAGACCAATAAGAGAACTAAAAACAGTGGTAATAGCACCTATTCATAAACAAAGTATTAAAACAGTTGAACTATATTCAATTAAAGGAGATGTACGCATTAATAAATAAACACCAGCTGTCACCATAGTGGCAGCATGTATTAATGCAGAAACAGGTGTAGGACCTTCCATAGCAAGAGGCAATCATACATGAAGACCAACTTGAGAACTTTTAGCCATAGCACCTATTAATAAACAAATACCTATTATAGTAACAATATTTTCACTTACAAAAGGAGCTAATGAAAATACAATAGAATAATCTATGTTCAATATTTATACGGTCTTTCAACTATACTTGGACTATATCTTCACCCAGTACAACGTACTGGGGTATAACGTGTAGTCTCTGAGGATTTTATCCTAATTAAAAATAGAGAGGTAAAGTTAAAATCACAATACCTTAAACAATAATTTAAATTTAGTTTCATTTCCTGCGGATTGTCCATTGTCACTTATCTAATTTAACTTAAATAAGATCTATTCTTTTAATGTTTATGGTCTGTGTACACTCATCATCTCTGATGATGAGTTTTCACAATATCCTATAAAAAGACTTTAGGAGTTTCCCGCATATAGTTATATAATGAGGGCGATATTACTACCACCCACGGCAACATGTTTAAAATGTTAAAGAATTCATAAGTGAGAAATCATATACTTTACGCTTACTATTGAATTGATCTTTTATTGCTTTGATCTCATTTAGACTCAGTTTACTCAAACAAATTTCTCTATAGAGATCTTGAACTCAACATCAATCCTTATAAGCTAAATACTTAGAGGAATATAAAGGGAAACGATCAAAGAAATTACGAACTATATCATGACTTATTGAACTATGAGATACAGCCATAAAAGCGTAATACACTTTGTCATCAACACTTATAGTTCTAGTTTACAGATATACAGTAAAGAACTCAGCAATCTAATCTTAGTGATAATACTAAAATAACTAGCCCCTCCTTGATTTGTGGCAACATCTATAAAATAATTTTGTTTAACATGTATACGCAAGAAGGTTTGAATATTAGTGGTTACAACTTTACTATCCTTTTTACGGTAATATGCAGTAATAGGTAAATTACCATCAGCATCGGTAAAACTTGCCAATAAACTATTACTATCCAAAGATGACGTATCTAAACCTAAATATGGTATAGAACTATTATCCTTTTCATTTATCCAAGATATAGCTTTATATAAAGCTTCTATTTTAGGACTACGCTTATGTGTACGAATACGAATACGACGATTAATTAGATTAATGATCTTTAAGACTTATTGTTTAGCTAATATTTGTAGTAAAACATGACCTGCACTAGATCTGTTTATTACTTTACCAACTTTCAATTCAGCAGATAATTTTTCTGTTTAAGGTCTATCATGAATATTTAAAACAATAATAATTTTGGCACGATATACTTTAGATTTCTAATTTTTATCCTGCACAGCGATATGATGGTCACCCTCAATTAATCCTGCTAAATATGATCCCATAAGGTGACAACAAGAATTACAAGAATAATGTATCATTTATCTGTAAGCTGAAGTATGAGTATTACAATTAAATCTCCTTGTATTGAAATCTTTAAACATTTTTTGATCATTACCAAAAGATCACAATATAGCAAACATACCTATTGTTAAAAAGCAGTCACCGACCCTGTTTGTTAAAAAGGCAGACATAGAACTTTGATTTGCAGCTATTCTAGTAAATCAGAAACTTACCAATAGATATGAACAAACACCCACACCTTCTCACAGATTATGTGTGTTATTGTATTTTGTATAACATACTTTTATGCATATACGGACCTACAATATGTTTAAGTTTAATTTTTTTGTTTAATAGGTATATATATTATTAATTGATTTTTAGTCTTTTCTTGAATTCTAATTGTTAAATCAAAATTTTTATTAAATACTACTTGTATATAAAATATCTCATTTTTAGAGAAGAATCTAGTATAAATAATAGTTTGATTATAACTAGATTTACCGTGATCCATTATTCAACAAGCTAAACCACTGGTGGTTAACAATCTATCTAGATTTTAAGGTATAACTTGTAATTTTTCCTTATAATATAAATCCTTGTACAAATTTAAACAAGGTAAAGATAATGTTTTTAAATAAATAGATTGATAAATATTTCCTGTCCTAATATCAGGCTTTCTTGTTAAGATAACAGGATCCATAGCGGTTAGAGGCTTAAAAAGATGATATATACTTTTTATATATTCCTCTTTATCGGGATAACACTGTTATATACGTAATCAGGTATTTCGGTTAGATTTAATTGTTTCTAAATAAGCGTCACCTAATATTATACCAATAATAGCTTCTTGTTGTTTAAAAATTAATCTATATTCAAATTTAGATTTATGGGTATATTTTACATTTTTAGTTTTTGGATCATTTGCTTTTGTAGAAAATAATTTGGATTTAAATCTTATAATATATATACTGTTTTTTTTTTTTGTAAAAAAAAAACAAAAACAAAAAATAAAAGCATAAACTGACAAAATTTATCTCATTTCATTTACATGAAACTCTGTACTATATCTTTATCCGTGGCTATAAGGCAAGGATATATCACATGTAGTCTCTGAAGATCCCTTATAATGATAATTATACGGTTTCCTGCTGATTGTCCTAATACTTAATAGTTAATAATACTTAACAATTAATAATACTTAGGGTATTCCAGCAAATAGTGATATTATAATTTATAAACTTTTAGTTTTATAAACGGCCGAGAATTTGACCAACAAACATTAATAAAAAATTATTAGCTGTTACTAATATAATCATCATGAATGTGAATAAACTTAAATAACTAAAGAATCTTTGATTATGCCTTAAAGTCAAATTTATCCTGCAATTGATTTATTGGGTGTTAGATATTAACAATGGTTACTTATCTTAAAAACTTCTACCTGTATTCATACCAGATTTTATCTCTCTAATTGAATTTATACCCTCAGCCGTAAGATGAGAACGATTAACCATTAAACTATGAATTTTAGATCAACCAAGATAATCATAGAGTTTTATACCTATTATTGGGTTTTTATTAAAAAATGGAATGATTATATTGGTAATAACAGTAAAGTCAGATATTGTTAAACTAACAGCAGACTTACCTGCATATTTGTATATAGCTCCTGACCCAAAATATTCAACTATTTTCTCCATTAATCTAAGATCTCTACTATGTTGAGATATTCTAAATCTCAATTGTACTCGATAACCTAATTTATTATTGGTTAATGGCATACGAACATCAAAGTTCCCCTCAGCGCTGACAAATCCTGAAATTCAATCTGGGTCTAAAATTACATTATCATAACTTATTACAGGTCTTTCAACTGGAGTATATTCAGCAAACTCTGATTTTAACATGTCGGATAAACCTAAATTCATGGATGCTTTGATATTTACTATTTGATTTAAACCTTTAACAGTAAGATGAGCTTTATTATTTACTAGTTTTATAGCTTGTTTAAATAATAAAAAATCCGCTGCTTTTTGGGTTAATAACGGATATTTTTCTAAATGAGTAATAAGTTTATTTAAATCTTCAATTGAATCTATTGAATAATTAACTATCTCTCGGTTTCGAGCTAAATGAATAGAACCAATACCACCCAAGTGTTGTTGTAATAGATATAATAAGTTAAGATCTTTTGTATGTAGACCTATTTGAAATTTCAATTGAACACGTCAACTTAATTTACGCGTTTTATTTCTGTCTACTGTTATACCAAATGAACCCTCACCATTTATTAAACCAGATCAGGCTCCAGGATTTACAATAGTAGAATTATAGGTAGAAATTTTTTTTAAATCGAATTGTTTAGATGGGATTTTGACATAGGAGTTTCAACCTTGTTGCATGTTGAAACCGAGTTTTATTCCTCCGTTTCTTTCGAAACCCATTAGAGTACACCTTAAATCCATTAAATATGGCTTAATAGATCAATTGCCGTCTACTCTTTGCTCTTTTACAACAAGAAAACTTCTTGTATAGTTACCAGCTAATTTTTGCAACAAATATCTTCCTTTATAAGGCTTTTGAGTACCACTAGAAAAATACATTCTAATACTACCTGAAGGTACACCTAAGGCTTTTCCAACTCCACTAATTGAAGGATATATTGTTTTCATTCCAATTTCCTGATCAAATACTTCTACCGGTACACTAGGACTTCCTGCTCCTTCTGCTCGTTTACGGCCTTTACCTCCTGTTGCATTTTGGTTACCTTTTTTCGCAGCAGACATTTTGGCTTTTGCCTTTTCAGAATGTTTGGAACCTAATCATAAACCAGCTGTAAATAAAATATTATATTCTGGTTTTAATAAATCCAGATAATATTGCTCCCTTGAAACTGCTTCAGAAAAATCACAATACTCTAGAATTTCCAAAGTAAACTTAGAATAACCATACTTCAGCAAAGCACTATTAATCACACTTTTCCCCTTTTTAATTACAGATTGTAAAAAATAAATGGAAAAATAACCTTTCAACCTTCTCTCTAGATTAACACTACTACCAATATAGCTATTCCCATTTGTTAAATTTGTTCAGCGATATACACCGCATTTACCTTTATTTTCTTTTAGTATTATGACCTTATCTAGATCAGCGTTCATATATATTTTTACAGGATACGAAGAGGCCGTAACAGCTAAAGAATTAGTAGAATAATACCGAAATCTTCCGTTTATGTAGGATTTCATGCCCCCACTCCTATAAAGCGGTGGCTTCTCACGAAGTAAAGCCACTTCAAAGTTTATCACATAAACTAATAAAGCCGAACTATAAGAGAAATTTATAAGATTAAAATCAAAGGTTTTTCTTAGTAAGAGATAATTAGATAATAAACTTGAGTTAGAAAAAAATAACATATTAAAGTGCAGCAGTACAAATAAGTAGAGAATGAAGAAGGTAAAAGAAGAGAGTGCAGAAACTAGCAAACTAACTAATACTAAAAATATTGTTGACTTAGATCCGCGATTGTCCATTTCGTTTTCACTCATCTTAAGGCTTGTTACCATACCTGAGTAATTACTTCAGCCACTAATAGTTTTTCAACTAGAGCTTGGTACCTTAAGCTTTAGGATATCCCCGGAGTTTGACAATTTATCCCCATAGACACGTTTTCCCTTAACGCGTCCTCGAGGATCATGACTCATATAACCTATTGAATACACATGTACTAAACAAGAAACTATCAATACAGGTATTAACATAGAAACTGTTAAAGAATCAAATTGAAAACCTCATAGTACATTAAGTGATTCTGAGTCAATTCATCTAAATAAGTGAATAGATACAGGTATATTGTTTAAACCTACTTCCAAAAAAGCAATTATTGCTAATAATGTTGTTATAATTACAGATATACATGTAATTAATTGGGCACCGGTAACTCCAACTTTTCTACCAAAAAACCCAGAAACTATTGATCCTAATAAAGGTAAGACAATTATGGCTAAATACATTATTTAAATTCTATTGATATACTTCCTCTTAATCTATAAAAAGCTACCAATATACCTAAACCTATGGCTGATTCTGCACCAGCTATTGCTATAACATATATAGCATAAGTTTGACCTAATATATCGTCAAAGCTAAGTGAACTTACCAATATTAAAAACGTGATAGCTAATAGCATTATTTCTATTGAAATAAGCATTAAAATAATATTTTTTCTATTTAATACAAATCCTAAGATTCCTATTAAAAATAAAATTAGTGATAAATTCATTGTATTTAATTTATTATTATTAAAAGTGTGTATGCCAAAAAGAGACCAAAGACCATATAATTAAGATAAGAAAAAAAAATTTTTTTTTATTAAAAATACTAATAATACTATCGTAATAATTATTAGCAGATATAAATAATAAAACAGCATGTTAAAATATTACGATGCTCAATCTAATATTTCTCCTCTAGTTTATTGCAAAAAAGTTTATAATTGAAAAACTAAAAGATAATAAATATAGTTGTTGAGTAAAAAAATAAGAGTAATCATGGGTATCATTATTTTTTAAATAATGAAACATCATAGCCATGATTCATGTTCATATTATCGCTATAACTATATTTTATACTTAAATTTGGTTTAAACTTCATTTAGGCTTATTTTATGTTTTTTTATTTATTTTTGTTTTGGTTTACCTTTCGGTTTACGTTTCCATTTACCTTTTCATTTATGTTTCCTTTAGTAACCGTTAGCATATTTATTTCCCCTTTTTACCATCACCCTCCCACCCTCCCTTGTTTCTCTTTCACTTTCGATTTTATTTAAACGACTCAAAGTATTTATACAAACAACTCTGGCTCTATCTGTACGTTTAATTGTAGCTAAAGCCTCGCCGATTTTTACATCATTAGACTTAACAAGTTGTTTACCTTGGGTTATATCACCATAAAGAATTGTAAATATAATGTCATCGTTTTTTTCAATATACCAAAAATCCTCTGCATCTGAGATTGTTTCCTCAAGAATATCTAGGAAAGTATATTCAGAAGTATTTGGATCAGTAATCTGTTGAATTAGATCATCAATACTATCATAACTATCAAGTGTTCTAAATAAAACAGCTGAAGTAGATAATCCTTTAAAACATGAGCTATTGCTCAGTGTTTTACTAAATCTATTCTTATTATTACCCATACAATTAGACATATGTCTTATACTGTTATTAATGTAAGAAACATTGTTAAACTTTTTTTTATTAATATCCTTAATTTTACTTTTAAGATTGGTTTTTTTATTTATTACATTAGACATTTTTGTTAAAAAGAATATTAGTGATAAATTCATTGTGTTTAATTTATTATTATTAAAAGTGTGTATGCCAAAAAGAGACCAAAAACCAAAAAAAGACGGATACAGATACCGAAACCGAGACAGAGACAGGTACCAAATATAAAACCATATAACTAAAAGTAAATAATTTATTACAATACTAATATTACTAGGTGGTAATAGTAGGGTCGCACGCCAACCCCAGTTTTGTTGGATAATCCTTAGACTTATCACTAAATGGCGATCTTACCAGCCGTCGGGCATCAACCAGCACAAATAAGGCATTGATCCGAGTTAAGAATCATGTATCTCAATTGAAGATCCTACACACCAATATGTATAATGTTTTATACGAGTTTCAGACTTAGCATTAACATACTTGTTTATATCTATTAATATTATTATATTCTATTTATATTACTATTAAGTTTAACACTGTTGTTATTAAAGCAACAAAGTAAGAATTATTTTGTATGTACCCTAGGTAAATTACTTCTCATATAAAACAATAACTCGTGAACTATATCCGCGTCATCCAATATATCAAATATGTAATAAGTACCAGATTCTACTTGTTCCTTATTAAGATCACTAATTCTTTTATCTTTATAAGGAAAAGTATCTATATAGTCAGATTTTTCGGCAGCACCCCACATAGCGTACTCAAGAAGCTCTAAATTAGGATTTTCAGTTACACCTGTATGGCTAGGTATTTTTTGAGTTAAAGGTTTTATTCCTTTATAGTGAACAACGTCTTCATCATTTAATACAGATATATAGTTGTACCGCTCGAAAAACCCTATCTTGCGACCTCTAATTATGATGTGAAACATCGAAGGACCGTCGAACTTATACTCATTTCCTGTGTACTCTCCTGCTTGAGTACCTACAGCAGCTAATCCCGATTTCCCAGTCTGCTTTAGAATTTTTTTAAAGCTAGCCCCTTTATGTTTTTTAAGCTCAATTAAAATATGATTATGATATTTATTTTTATATAGACCTTTAACCATATAATCAGGCCTTTTGTTAGTTGAATGCATTAAATTTTCTGCAGGCTTATTTCAAAGTTTATGCTCAAAATAATGATCAAGAAGGTAAGCACATAATTCGGTCACTGTAGATTCATACACTCTACTAGGATTATTAATATATTTCTCTATGCTACTAACTATATTATCTTTATCTATAAGACCTCTATTTTTTAATTTGTCTATTTTAACTTGTTGAGCCTTTGATAAAGGGATACTAAATTGTCTTAAAACATGATTTGCTTTATTCAAAGTACCAGCTACAACTGCCTGAGGTGCAGCCACATTAGCCAGAACACTTTTTACGGGGTTTTTACCTAGTAGACGTTTTAAAAAGTTTGTGTTTTGGGTATAACTGTCATAATCTTTTGCTGATTCAATTACGGCACTCATAACTGCATTGAAGCCAGGTAAATTTTTGTAATTTTCTGGCTTTATAGCTGAATCAAGAGGACTAATTTCATCTTGATCCATAATAATGTCCTCATCAGTATCTCCTTCAGCGTCTGCATCACTAAGTGATATATTATCCTCATTTATTAATATATCATCATCAGTATCTCCTTCAGCGTCTGCATCACTAGATAAACTATCATATTGAGTTTCTTGCATACTGCTGACGTTAGTTATATTTAAGCTTTCATTATCTGATTTTACCGTCTCCTTAGTGTAAAAAAGATTTACTACTAAGAAGCCCAGTAACGCAGTAATACCGAGATAAAACAAATGAGAATATCCTGATATATCGATAAAATCAGTGAAAAATTTAAAGTATTTAACAAATATATTACCCATTGTGACGTCTAGTTTGTCAAGATTAATAGTTTCTGCGACATCTAGCTTGTCACCATTAATAGTGTTTTCACTTGTGTTAGCCTTAGAATTATTAAGAAGGTTTTTGGCACATTCTACCTGTCTATTCATTAGTCATTCTTGGTACTCAGTAAATATCTTAAATTTGCTAGAAGCTTGATTGCTTACTTCTAAAGCTTCACTATTCATTTGATCACTAGCTGTCTCTCCTGGCCTAAGTTTTAAAACAAGCGGTTGTACATCACTAACTTGTTCACTGCCTTTAGATTGATTAAAGAGAATAATTGGTTTATCATTAGCTTTTACGTCCAAAGCATCATAATAAGTATTAGGTGCTACTACTCCACTTTATGTTGATGCTGTTTTAACTATTTTGGGTATATATTGTTGCATATAATTGAAATAAATTTTTTTAAACTTTTACAAGGTAAAATAAAGTAAAGTTAACTTTATTCTACCTAATAAATGTTTAGGTTAAAAATAAAATGATATTTAGCTTTTACTATAATAAAAGAGTTAAGCTAAAATATACAAGTTATCTATTATTAATTTTTAAGATTGGTATATAAGTGATCTAGTAGTAGCAAAATGTACCTAATATTTAGCAAGGGTAAGCTTAGCAGTTTAATATAAAACAAATAATTAATAACAGTAACTATAATTAAATTATGGTTATATAAAGTGAAATTCTTATCTAAGATTCGAACTTAGATCTAAATATTAGAAGTATTCTGCTCTACCATTGAGCTAATAAGAAATATATCAACTATTTATATCATACCCTATATATATTAAAAGTATTTTGCACTTATGTATTTATATTATTATAAAGCTATAACATTGAGTTAATTATCTTTAATTATAAATAAATAAATTACAATTAAAACTTTAAAAGTTTATAGCTAATAATATGTATATATAAAAAGATAACGCCCCAGAAAAAAAAGGACGCGCTACCAATAACCAATAACCAATAACTAATAACCAATTACCAAAAACCAAAAACCAATAACCAATAACCAATAACCAATAACCAGTAGCCAACATCCATTTAGTTTACCTTCCTTTCTGTTTTTACTTAGACAAAGCATTGTAATTTACATCAAAACTAGTATAACCAGAAGGTTAAAAACTTGATTGCTAACATGGCTACCATATAACCTACCTAATCATAGTCTGTAGACAAAAAATCTATGTGTAAATTAATAATAGACTATCTTAATCTATACCTTATGAATGTTTTTACTTATTAAGAAAATTAAGCAACATATAATAATAAGAACGCCATCATTAGAGCAAATAAACCTGTTGCTTCTGCAAATGCAAATCCTAAAATTGCGTATGCAAACAACTGTCCTCTAAGAGAAGGGTTTCTAGCTACTCCTAATATTAAAGCACCAAAAACCACACCTATTCCCACGCCTGCACCTATTAAACCTGTAGTGGCTATACCAGTACCAATAATTCTTGCTGCTTGTATCATTTTTATGTATTGTAAATATGTGTCGAAAGGAAACCTTAAACTAGTTATACTATTGTTATTAGTGTTTTAATATTAATTTTAATATTACTAAATATGTTTTACTTAAATAATGTAATTATAAACCCTACACTAATAACAAAGTAGTCTGTACAAACTACGTAGGGTTTATTATTTTATTACTTAATATATAAGTTAGACTACAATAAAAATATAAGTAAAATATTAATATTATATATAAAATTTAAGCTATTAAATATAAAATAAAAAAAAAATACGAAGAATATGGGGGGAATTGAACCCACTGTGTCATGATCTGCAATCAAACCGTAGGACCATCTACTTCATATTCTATATAGCTAATAAATAACTATATGCTTTGGTTTATGTTTATGCTTATGTCTATAAAACACCTAAAATTAAAGCACAAAACCAAACTATTCCTATTATTACTAGATCTGCACCTATTATACCTGTAATATCTAGTCCTATTACAATAATTTTTGCTGTTTTTTAATTTTTTATATATATTTTATATAAACATAAGACTTTATAATATTTACTTACCTATAATATTAAACATTAAATCTTTATATATTAATATAAAACAGATTAATTTTATTATTTTACACCTTATATTTAGGGCATATACTTTTTCCTATTAATAATTTAACTAGTTTTCTTATAAAGTATGTAAAAATAAAAAGCTAAAAAAGAGTACATAAAAAAGCCAGGCTATTTAACATAAAATATGAGAATTTGCAAGGTAATATTATAGATATATAATATATTGTTATATAACTGTAAAACTATAAAACTATTATAAAATTAACTAGTTTAAATGACAAAACGTATTGTATAGCAGCACAAGTATTACAACTACTTAAGTTAATTATTAATATAATTATAGTTATAATCACAATGTTATTATGTATAATTAATATAACAAATAATTAAAAAGGTATATATCTATATACTAATATATTTAAATTTACAACAGTTTTCATTTAGTAAAATTTATATACATTAAGATTAACATTATTTTTCCTTTTAAACTATGATATCTTTTTTGTATTGGGGCTTTAGCTTTAGTAAACCTCTCCTCCCCAAAAGGTTAGTTACAAAATTTATTTCTATAACTGTACAACGATAGGCTGCAACACCAGTATACCCGCCTCCATTGTTTTTTTTACCATGGCCAGAAGTAAGAGTTAATTTTGATTACTTGCTATGAAGAAGAATATTCTTATCTAAGTATTTATACTATTTATTCTTACTTTTTATTCTTTATCTTTTGTATTAGGCTACGCCTTGGCAGACTTTTATAGTTCGATTTGATTTGATTTATTTTAGAATTCTTATATGGTTAGAGCTTGCTCTAGTATGGTTCGACTCCTGCAAAAAACACATGACGAAACTTTTTATTTTTTTATTATTATCTAATGCCGTGTTTACTTATTACTGATTTGTAAGGACAACACGAGACTGACTCTTCATAGTTAAGAGGTTTTCTCTAAATCTATTCTCGGTTTGGTGAAGCGGATGCTGTTGTTCCATCAGGAATCTGTGTATCTGTCTTCAGATGTCGTTGTATTATCCCCGACTAGAAGTAGACTTCTGTTTATCTTGACTCGGAGTATCTTTTGGTTTGGTTTGTTCTGACCATACTAGAGGTATGAGGTGTTTTGGTGTTTCTAGTAGTCTCGTCGGTTCTCGGTATGTTCTTTCCACCTATCCGTCTTACAGATGCTATTACCCTCGCAATACTCGTTCTTACGGTTCTGTTGCTGGTTACAGTACTAGTACTACTGATACTAACTCGCTTTCTCCTGAAAAGGGGGGGGGGGGGGGTGGTTTTGTCTATATAAGAATTAGTATATAATGCCACAAATAAAGCGGATAATCCTAAACGATTTTTCATAGTAATTAAAATAAAACCTGTTATCCCAAAAAGACTGTGTAAGTTTCCACTAACTATATTCTTATAATATCTCTAAAGCGTGCCTGTACTTTCTCAACATATTAGTCCCTGATATTAGTCAATACTTTTTACAATACATATCATCATATAAAGCCTTGTGTAACCTTTATAAAGTTAGTAACTTCCGACTGTACATTAGATATTGTATCAGATACCCACTTGTGACCCAGTCTGCAACTTGTTTAATTTTTATATAATATTTTTTAAGGAAAGAGGACTTTATAATGTTTACTTACCTGTAATATTAAACACTAAATCTTAATATATTACTATTAATCAGATTAATTTTATTGTAAAAAAAAAAATTGCATCTCATACTTAGGGCATATACATTTGCCTCTTAATAATTTAACTACCTCTATATCTGTGTAATTGAACTAGATTAGGTGGACAGTTAGTAAGACTTATAATCCTCAATGGATATAGATAAGGACATCGGTCTGGATATGGATAAGGGTCTGGATATGGATATGGATATGAATATAGCTGCATTAAACTGGATATGGATATGGATATGAATATAGCTGCATTAAACCCAAATTTAACTAAACTCTCTGGTTTAAAAAATCTGTTGTTTTTTTTTATTACAGCATAACCTAATAATTACAATATCAACCTGCTAGTAGTATTCCATAAGTGGATAATGAAGAAACAGCTAAGATAAAAAGTATACCTAAATTAAAGTCTGATATTGCTAAACCGGGACCATATGGTATTACAGCATATCCTAATAATGATAATATCATAGTTATTACCGGACCAAGAAAAAATAAGATTATATTTGCTTGTGTGGGTGATAAAGCAGGGCTGTTTTACATAGTACATGAAAATTTGCAAGCTAATACTCTAATTTATACTTTATTTACGTGTAGCCATGTTTTTTGCTGCTTCCACTATCATTTCATCATCAGTATCGAAATCTGATACATAAGCAGGATCTAATGTACGTAACATATCGGCTAGCAAGATAGACATATGATCAAGATCCTCAGCTTTATTCAGGAATCTAGACGTTGCATGCATAGATTCACCAAAACCCATATCTATAGATCTAGCAAGCCCATGATGTATAGTAGACAAACCATCTCAATATTGAACAAACGTATCCTGTATTTCGGGATGATTATTTTTAACGTAGTCTAAATTAAAATGTAAGTCTTTGATGGCAAGATTCAATGTATTTTCCGATGTTCTCAAAATATACATATTATTACGTCTAATCATATCAATATCATTTAATTGTGCCTTAAGCATTTCAATTAAATCCTGAGTATTATATACAGTAGTTGGAACACTAGGATTAGGCATAGCACCACCACCACCGCCTGAAGGCAAGACATGTAAACCAGTTATATAACCATAAGCGAAGAAACCAGCCAAAATAGGGAAAATAATTATTAATATTGGAGTACCTGGACTTGTTAAAGTGGTTATACCACGTGTTTTAATAAAAGGGCTACGATAAGGCTTAAAATTTCTGAAATTCATTTTTGAGTTTTTTTTTTATTGTACACAGTACTGGATGAGATATATTAAATGTTAATATAAAAAGGCTCCAGATAAACCCAAGTAAAATAGCAAAATAATAGAATATAAAAGTAATGTAACGTTGCATACGGGGGCATAGAAATAAAACAAAGATAAACTAAAAATAAAATATTTATTATTGAAAAAAAGTACCCTACACTACTACATGTATAGTCGAAGAAAAAGATTTAAATGTAGAACAGAATCTAACACCACCCATATTCATGTGTATATTTTGATAAGAAAAATTAGATCTATGTAATCTAGGTGTCATACATGATTTAGAATGATGGTAATTATGGTAGTATAAACTATCTCTGTAATGCATATCTAAAATAGATAAGGAGTTGTTCATAGAATTAACCTCACCTCTTAAAGACTGTGGTCCTGTATTTACATTTACATTATAATTTTTTCTAAGATTAGACACAAGCCCCTCCAAGTCTCTTACAATAAAAATACAACCATTAATAATACTAAAAGGTTCAACATTTGTCTGACTATTTAAATTATTAATCATACCATAATATCTTAATGAACCTAAGATTTCTTTTATAAAACCTTTATAATTATCATTAAGTGCTAAATCAAGTAATTGAGACATGGAATCGATATCTTTCAATATAAGTAAATAATATATTAATTTAAATATAGAGGGTATGTAATCAGGGTTGTTGTATCATTTAGAACAATATAATTCATTAACATAATGTTCAGGGTCAAAATTTATTCTAGTAAATTTCAACTCCTCGCCTTCCTCAACATTATCAGCAAAGTAGCTTTTTTCCAAGATACATAAAAAATGACCAGGTTCTTGATATATATTATTTTCCCTTAAAAATATATTCCTAGTCATTAAGTATCTTAACAATGAATCAGAGAATATATCAGGATAACTTATATAATTATAAACTAGGGTTCTTGATTTATAATTTAAAACTTTAAATATAACCATATAAATTTTTTCTACCTTTTTAGGGTTGACGTCACCATGTAACTTACCTGTAACCAAAGAGCGATGTAAAGTTCCCGTTATCAAATTAGTATGCTCAGAAATGTCGTTGTTTTTATACATGATGTTGGATTAAATTATATTTGCACAATACTAGATTAAAAGGAACTAGATAAACCTTTACTATAAAAAATTAAGAGTATATATCTTTACAACTATATAATAATTAATATAATTTGGTATATAACTTAGCACAAATTAATTAAATATTAAATGAAGCTAAGGTAAATAGTAGTATGTATAACCAACCCTAGTATGGCTGGTTGGTATTTAAACAACGAGCTATTTTATTACGATCTGCCTTAATATCTTTACTTTCAAGATACTTAATCGCGGATGTTATACTGGTGAAACTCTCTATATTTCCTTTTTCAACCTTTTTTATATAGATAGGGTAGCTTTACTAGTTATTTTGGAGAAAGATTTTAATAATAAACTTTTTTTATCGGATATAAGTTTTATTAACTCTAATAAGGATAAACCAGCTTTTATATTAGATGTAATCAACTTGTTAGTAATTATAAAATAATCTAGATACAAGCACCCGTTTTTTATACATTTTGTGCTAGTGGCATGGTGTATACCTAAATCAGATCTCATACCATTTAATGAATAAGCATAATAATATAAAAATTTACCATCTTTATCATACAAATAGATACTAATTCCCTGTTTTACCCTAAAATTAACTATTTTTTGAGTATTTAAGTTAAATTCTTTATTTAGCAAATAATACTGCTCTAAGAATAGATAGTAACAATCTTTAGATAATTCTTCTGGCATTACAAATATTTCTAACTTAAACCCTTCGTTTTTTATAAAAGGGGATAATAACCCATAATTTTTACTAAAGAGAGGATTTGGGTTAAAATACTGGTATAATCTTCTGGAAAGACTATTACTAGAACCAAGATATTTGCCACCACTTGCAATGTGTGTGAATATATAGATACCTGCTCGACGGCCTCTAGTTTTAGGTTTTGCAACTAAACTAAAATAAGTAGGATAGGTTTGATCGTTAAGAGGCAGCTCAAAACATACACCTTTTATTGTGTAATTGAAACTTGTTGATTAGATAGTAATGTATTAATATCATCACTAGTTATATTACCATTAAAAAGTCTAGAGGGTAAGGATTTAATAGCAATGTCCGAAAAAAAAGGAGGGCTGTTATTCATTTAATTATTGTTGTTCTAATCAAGCCACAAATTTTTCTATTGATACAGACTCTATAACTATAGGCATGCTACTATGTAGTATACCACAAATTTCTGAACATTGACCATAAAACACCCCCTCACGGTTCACAAGAACAGAAACTTGACTTAGTCGTCCAGGGTAAGCGTCACACTTAATACCTAAAGCAGGACAGGCTAGAGAATGTATAACATCAGCTCCAGTAACAATAAATCTAACATGAGTTAATTCTGGAATAATAACTCTGTTGTCTACTTCTAACATTCTTAGTGCACCATCTTCTAGGTCAGATTCTGGAATTAAATATGAATCAAATTCAATGAATTCTTCATCATTGTTTAAGAAATCAGGATATTGGTAACTTCAGTATCATTGGTGACCTTCTGCTAATACTGCCATAGAGGGGTCACTTACCTCATCCATTAAATATAATAACTTAAAAGATGGAAAAGCTATAAGTATTAAAATTAAAGCAGGTGTAATTGTTCAAATTAACTCAATCAATGTCGATTTGTTTTTTATACTTTCATATAAAAGCAGACTATATCTTCAACCAGCCTTTGGCTTTCCCTTTGTTTGGTAGTAACCTGCAAAGGGAAAACTTAAGGAACTGGCTGTTTCACGTGTAGTCTTTGAGGAACCTACTAATAATCTAAAAGATTACTTTGGTTTCCTGCTGGTTATCCATTGTAGCATCCTTTAGTATTTTCACTGATAATATATATATATATATTATAGTAACTAAGGCTTTAGGTACTTCCAGCATATAGTGAAATTTTACTCGAAGTTTTTCTAGTGTATTTAGTAAGTATATACTACTATTTAGAAGAAAATTTATATCTGTCTTTAAATATTGCCCCTGAATTCATATATCTTATAACAGTACTACCACTCATTTCTAAAAATTTTGCAGCTCTTCTAGCTGAAACAAAACTACCTATTAATTTAAATTCTTCTTGTGCCGAAGGCAAAGAACATTTCTCATATATATTAACAGGATTTCCATGTTTTGTGCTCATTTTTAATTTAGTTTCATCCAAATGTTTTCTGCCTAAAGCTTTTTGTCTCATTAAATACTTAGTCTTTTCACTATGAATTTTGCCATGTAAAGGATTATTTTCACCTACTTTTTTTAAACTCATTAGTTCCCTGGTTTCTTCCTTATGTAAGCGACCAAATAAAGCAGATTTATCTCCGAGATAAATTCCTTTTAAAGATTTACTGATTTTGGCTTTAGTTTCATCTGAATGAATAAAACCTAGAGAACTACCTGCTATTTTTAATATATTGTATTGTGGTTTTAATTTATAAAAGTAATATTGTTCTCTTATAAGTAAATCAGATATATTACAATATTCTAAGATAGTGAGAGAAAAATTAGAGTATCCGTACTTAATTAATGCTCTACTTATTATAAACCCTTTCTTGCTTTTTATATAGCTAACATTAAAGTAATTTTTAAATCTTTTTGATATATCACTTGATTGTCCCACGTATATATCACCTGTGAGTTTGTTAGTTCACATGTAAATTCCAGATTTACCTATGTTTTCCTTTAGAATCACATTTTTCATAACATAAGTATCTTCATAAACTTTAACTGGAATACTCCCTTTCTTTTCAGGTGAACTAGAATAAGTCCGTATAGTGGTAAATACTTTATAATTTAAGGGGTTGTTCCACACACATTTAAACTTAGAAAACTTTCGGGTAGGCACATTTGTACCGTGACTTAAATATTTATGTGATATTGGTGATTCAGTATTAGTATAATCTTTAATTATAGTTACTAACATTCAACCAACACCAAATAATATAATAACTAAATAAAACAAGATATTGTCATGGAGTTCCACTATACCTTCCATTTGTGGAGTCGCACTATCTTGAAAATATATACCCCAAGGTCTAGGTGCATCACATTTAACTCATGGTATTATATAATCATCTAATGATATACCAAATAATTCTTCTATAAATTGCACGAGAGCCACAGAAAAAACAACACATCAATATAGATTATTATGATCAAATCCACTTATCTTAAACTCTTTCATTACTATCTCAATTTCTTTGTTTGTTCTGTCATTTTCTATGCTAGCTAATTCAATTAAACTATTTTCAAGTAAACTAATTAAAGGTACTATAATTAAAAAATGCGCAAAATAGATAACTGTGGATATCTGTCCAAATTCTATAAATGGTGATTCCACGTGTTTAGCACCTAATTGCATCAGTATTAAAAAATTACCTACAAATATAAAGAATGCTATTTTACTTAAAGGTCTAAATTGTAAACCTCTATATCTAGATAAATCAGTAAATGGCATTGCTAATAATATTAAAATAGCACTAAACATAGCAATAACTCCTAAGAGTTTATTAGGTATAGATCTTAAGATAGCATAAAAGGGCAGAAGGTATCACTCCGGAACTATCGCAGGAGGAGTTTGCATAGGATTAGCCATAACATAGTTTTCACTGTCTCCTAGAATATTAGGCATAAAAAACACAAACACAGATAATACCAAAATAAAGATGAATATAGTAATTAAATCTTTAAATATAAAGTAAGGGGCAAATGGTAATCTGTCATAATTACCTGATACACCTAAAGGATTACCAGAACCCGCGCTATCATGTAGTGCTATTAAATGCATTAAAGCTAAAGCAGCTAACACAAAAGGTAAAACAAAATGTAAAGCAAAAAATCTATTTAAAGTGGCGTTGTTTACACTGAAACCTCCTCAAATGACGGATAATTAAGGATAAATATTTAATTTATCTTGCAAAGCCTCACGGCTTTGTTTAGACTATGTCATAAACCTATTTAATATATAGTTATGTATATATTAAAATAATTAAAAAATTAACAAAGTAGGTTCTGAGGCACTTGTATCAAGAATATTGTTGGCATACTCACTTGTTAGTCGTTGAACGGTTTTGATATTTTAATACCCTATCAAATATCGCTGCAAATAATATAAATTAACGGAGGTTTAATTATATGTTTTTGCAATTCACCTCTATTTACCTCTAAGACATTACTGTATTAAGGAGCCCAATCATAAAAAGATATACTATATATAAATCATTAGAATTTAATCTGGAAATTTAAGATTACCATAACCAGAGCTATTTCTTAAAGCAGTTAACCAAGTTAAGTATTGAATACCTTTAAGACCAATCAAAGAATGATGACCAGAAAACGAAAAAAAATAAATTACTTTTTGTATTTCTGATCTAGAACTAACACTAAACTGCATATATAAATCTTTTTCGATAGTTATTTTTCGATTAGTCTCGAAAATAAGTTTAAAAGCATTGAACAATTCAGTATGTAATCTTTGTTTCAATTGGAAACAAGCATCTTTATTATTTTTAACAAAAAAGGAACCCTCTGCCAAAGTAAACCCTACTACTCAATCTTTGAAAAAGGATAAATTAACGCAACCTGCCGCCTCAAGAGGTAGTTTAAATAATACAGGCGGTAATTTAGGTAGAGCGGAGTACATTTTAACATCCTCTCTTAAAATATGCATAGCCATATTAAATTGAGATCTACGAGTTTCACTCAAAAAAAAAAACACTATGGTATAATAATAAAGGAAATAAAACTTCTTGCAATTCTGTTTTATTAAAAATTAATATAGAGCAAGGGCTTTTACGATTAGGATAAGTATAAATTGCTCCTAATTTTAGTACAGATTGAATATAATATAAAACAGATATATCATTTAAATGAATAGATATTGCTAAATTAAAACTAACCGAAATCTTTATTTGATTTAGATATTTGTATATAGCCATCCCCATCTATAAACCCTACTAAAAAAGCTATAAAAGACTTAGGGATAGATAAATATTCATCTGATGTTAACCGTTTATTTCTATTAATTCTCGATTTTTGTTTAAAAGTACCTATTATAGATAATCTTTCTTTCCCTGTTGTTATAGATAAAACAGCAAATAGTATATCTTCTTGGTTGTTTTTTGACTCAACTATATCTTGTCCTACTCAGGGTATGGCACTCATAAGGTTAGTAATAACTGTTGCCAAATCTTTAATTTGCTTATTACCGCGTATAATATTTAAAACAAGCAAACCATGTACAATATACACACCTTATAAAGATATTTGTAATTTAATACAGTATAAAGCCTTGTGTCCATTATATTAAAACGTGTATAATAGAAAAGATTCCGACTGTACATTGAGCATCATTTCAGACACCTGCCGATGAGCCAGTCTGTAGCGATATTTTACTCTACCGACGGTCTTGATACTAAACATATATCTTTGACCGTATTCATCAGCATTGCTATAAGATTATTAGCATAATTTTTATGTAAAAATTGCTTTATGCCTAATCAAATAACTATATATAGTTTAGATTATTTTGTATTTCATTTCAGGTATTATATATGGAGAAACTATTTTGCAAAGATCATGCATAGATTCTTTTCAAATATAAAGAATATATTGGTCCTTGCTTCCTGCAGATTGTACCGAAGCTTTAAGATTAAAGTTTTTATATAAAACATTTACAAGATATATACACTCATCATAGGTAAAACTGTTAGTACTAAATTTTAAACCTTTGCCCACTTTAGCCCCATCGTCCATTATTCAAATAGCTAAAGCTAAGGGTGTAAGATACATATCTATATTTTTTGGCACACATTTTATGCCGTTTATATATCATTCGCTATGTATTACATTAAAACTTGTGTAAGTTCAGGTGGAAAATCTTGCAATTTTACGTACTTTACCTTTAATTCCTAGTCTTTCACCGACAATAGGTAGTTTATCATTACAATAACCTGCTTTTGATAATAAATTGTGTAAGTAAAATATGTATTTTAAGTGAGTATCTTGTTTAAAAAAAGAAATTCTTGTACCAACACCAGATGATCTTTTTTCAGCATGAGCATCTCCTAAAAGAGAACCATAAACAACAGATAATATATCTTTGTTATGTGGACCTATTCTATATATACCTCTAATCTTATTTGATAATTTATTACTAGTTAAATTAATTATCATAATAAAAACTATACCGAATAAAAATCAATCTAAACTATACATTTGAGGCATTTTTATACCTCATAAAGACATTTGACCATATGGTAAAACATACAAACATACTCATTGTTTGCGTACAATGAGCCAGAATAACTTTGAATTCGTAAATTCTGTCAATTATGATATCATAATTAATAGTTCCGACTGTGCATTAAGCAGCATTTCAGCCACCCATCAGTGACCCAGTCTGTCGCGATCATTTATATAACCGACGATCTTTAAATAAAAAAATTTCTTGGATCGTTTTCACTAATATTGCCTAATAATCTTAAAGACTATTATATATCTCTGTCGAGACATATCACTTTAATCTTTTTTTTTCTATAAAAATTGCAAAAAGATTGTTAATGGTGAGACTATGATTTAATAAAAAAAAATAAAGTATAATAATTAATGATTTAATCGCAGTGGTAATTACTATATTAAGGTATATACTTTTATGAGATCTACTTTTAATTGTGTTTTTACTAATCTTTTCTTTGTCTGTAATGCTCTTATAATAGTTTTTTAATTACAGCTTATAAAGTATGCTGCTTGTAAAGTAGTAGAATATTCACTATTTATTATCATAATTTATTTGTTTTATAGTATTTCCCCTTTTCTTACTTTTATCTTAAATTCTTTTTTTTAAGGGTAATTGATGTACCACAATAAAAACAATGAAAAAGACATATAAAAAGGAAACACTTGTATTAAACCATTTAGGGCTATACTATTAACCCAGGAACGCTGTCCAAATTCTGGCTAACTATATACAAAGTATATCTGTATAGCGCCCCTGTACTTTATCAAAATATTAGTCTGGATATTTAGCATATATCTTTATAATATATCTTAGTTAAAGCCTTGTGTAACCTTTTAAAATTAAGAACTTCCGACTGTACATTAAGCAGCATTTCAGTCACCCACCTGTGACCCAGTCTGTCGCGATTGTATATCCAACCGACGGTCTATACCAAGATAAGTAGTTTTGACCGTTTTCACAGGCATTGCCTTATATTATTATTAAACTAATATTATATAACCCTGTCAGGTTATACTATTTTTCGTGTTCACACAATATGTTTTTGAATATACATTGCACATATTATAAAAATAGGACTTTAACTATAAAATATGGATTTTAAATTAAATTATTTAAACCATCTCTTAATCTTCTTGTATTACTAAGATTCCATCATTTTGGACCTTGCCCGGGTGTTCTACCTAATTGTAGTTTATCGTATAAGGGAGGGTCATTAGCTTGTAGATGAGTTTCTACAAACCGTTGCACTGAATCTGACATCATACTACCACTTAAGGTCCCAGTTTTTGTGTCAGCGTATTGTTGTTGTAACTCAGTAGCTATATTTCTCCCTATTGGTTGATTAGTTGCATTAGGATTATAACCGATGGTTAGTTGGTTATTAGGGTCTTGTGGTGGTAGCATCCACAAAGTAAAGATATCACTTTTAAGATATACAAGATATTTAAAAATTTCATCCGTAAATGCTTCTCATATATCAGGGATAAAGTTATACATAATAACAAGTAAAAAGCCAAGTATTAAAGAATGGAATAATCACATATTAACTGTATAAAAAAAGAACATAATAAACAATGATCTGTTTGTTATAACATCTTTCTCCTTTAAGTTTGAAATCACCATATGGCATATACAAGCAACAAAACCGCATCATATATAAAAAAAATACATTATACCCAATTTTTCACAAAAAATACTCATGGGAAATCTTAAACAAAAGTTTATAGATGATATTAGATATTATAACTAAGCCTTTTAAAATGTTTACTCTTGACGCTGGTATTGCTTTTATATATGATAAGATAATATAAAATAAGAATACAAATGATGTTGCAGTTGTTGCAGTTATAATAAATAACAATCCATAAAATATAGCTAATTTGGCCACACTTATGTTAGCCATCATTAATATAAAAATAACTGTACCAATAGTTCAAACTAATGTTCTAGGAGCTCTGTATGATCCATAGTATAATCCTCTACCTATATGTAGATATACTATAAAAAAAAACGCAGATGCTGTGTTTGAATGTAAATAACGTATTAATCACCCATTGTTTACATCACGCATAATATGCTCTACAGAGTTAAATGCTTCTAAAACGCTAGGATTGTAGTGCATTGCTAAAGTTACACCTGTTATTATTTGTATAACTAAGCAAAAGGCAAGTAAAGAACCAAAATTCCATAAATAACTTATGTTAGATGGTTGAGGAGAGTCTACTACGTATGAATTAACCAGTTTCAATAAAGGATGACTTTTGAATATTCTCATTTTTTTTTATTTTTTTTTTATTTTTTTTTGTTTTATTACTAGAAATATTTATAGTTAGATAATAAGTATGCTTAGTTTTTTTTTATAAAACCAAATATTTATTTATCAGCTTTCTATTTACGTATAATATGATATGAAATACTATGATTAGAAAATTACCGATTGGCTAATATTAGCATTAAGTGTACAAGTTACATATATATATATGATTTTTTTTATTATATATTTTTATTATTTATTTTGTCTAATAAGTGCTTTTAATCAATATAATGCGCTATATTATTTTGGGTAATAAACTAATGTAAACTAAAACTCTAAACCCATTTAAGGTAGTTTATTAAGATCCCGCCCCACCCACTGTCTAAGATGCAAAAAATATTGCTTATATAAACATAACCTCGCGGCATGAGTAGGCAACATCCCTTTCCTTTAACTTAGCTTCCTCCCTATTTTTACTTAGACAAAATATTATAATTTATATAAAAACTAATATAACAAGGATATATAGAACTTAATTGCTAAGACTGCTACTTATAACCAACCAAGCATTAGTCTGTAAGTACAAAATATCAATGTAAATTATTTAATTAATTATCTTAGTTTTAACCAAAATTTCTTTTGTCTATCTTGACTACTTCTAAAAAGGGGATATCTAAATATAATTATTAATTGCAAGTAATAAAATAAGATTGCATATTATCATTATGTTATACTATTAATATTACACTATAAAATAAATAGTAATAATATGTAACAACAGTTAACTATAATTATAACCTGTTGAAATTGAATAGATCCCTTTGTAGATCTCGCTCTAAAGATTCTATGCTCTAAGAGAGATATAGGTATACCTATAGATTCGGCCTCCTTGTGTTTATTAATATTATCAGCCTTAGCTTGATCAATTTTACCTTGTAAATTAATTTTTTTTAATTCACAATAGTTATAAAACAAGGATTTATCCATGTTATCTGCAGTTTGATATATGTCATCCCCAGGTATACTCCGGATATCTTGATTGAAATAATCAACAAAATCAGATGCTCTTACTAAAGAAGGACCAGGTAGAACTAAACTTAATTTAGTTTAAGCGTTTCCAGCTTGGTTTTGTGTTATAAGATTCATAACATTACTTAGGTTCTTTTTTGTATAACTGTAGTCATACTCAACATCTAAAATATTAGCTATTTTTTTTTTGCAATTATCTCCTCGTTTTGGTCTTTTGTTTGCTGCGTATCTGGCTTTTGTGTTTAGTATTCTTTTTTGGATAGATAAGCCTCGAAGGTAAGCCCTCCTTATATAAACTATTGTTGTATATATTGTTTGTTACAATTTTAGTTATGTTTAAATGTAAATACTATGAAATTAAATAGGTAACCGTCTACAATACCTTTAATACAAGTAGACATATCAATAACATCATCTACCGATGGGAATAATACTTTATATTGTTCATTATCACCACGCTCTATAATAACATATGATTTACCATCTATTTCTCTAATAGTAACTACACCCAAGGTACTAATTATAGTATTTTTAACCTGAGTATCTAAATTTTTTAAATACACATTATCTGAATATACAGTCATATAAACGGATTTAAGTAGACTTATTAATTAGTCTACCTTATCAGCTGTAACAGCAAAACAATCATATACAGTATATATATTTGCTTTACCACATTTAGCTAGTAAATTATACAACAATGCAATGGAACTAGCCTTTAATGAATGTATTAGATTAGGCATAGTAGCATTTAATTGCTTAGTTTGATCGAATTGATATTTAATAAGTTCTAAAATTATACCTGGACTTAATAAAAGCAAAAGGTCTAATATTAAGTGTGACAGATTTCAAATAACTTTGACTAATAATAGCCCCACTTGGTAGTGTTCAAGGTATAGGTATGTTTAATCTAGTACAAACTTTAACAATAGATTTTGATTTTAAGTAATTACTTAGTTTTTATAATCTAGGTAAATCAGTATATAAGGCAAGTTTAAAGAACTTTACAAATAAAAATATATCAGCACTTGTTAAATAATAATATATATATTTAGAATCAAGAGAATAAACATTTACGGGATCACCCTTTATTATGACAGGATGTTTAAACAGTTCATCTTTTATATCTTGAGCCATACTAGAACTAAAAACATTGTATGATAACGTCATTGTAGCTTTTTTAAGCTATACTCCTGTTAAATCCAAATTTCGCAAGCCTTAAAAAATTATCTTTATTTTTGTCAATATCAAAATCTTCACTATTACATTTATATCCTTTATAGTCTAGTATTTTTACTAAAATATAGTTATATAAATCACTTGGATTATCATCTTAAGTAGGACATACAAGGTTAAGATGTTTTAATGCTTTTTTTTTTTCTCTAGTTAATAGACTAATATATTGATAACCATTACAACTAGCCTCAAGCAGCCTAGGAAGGTCTGTACTGAATTACGCAATATTAGAATATTGCTTGAATTCTATAAAACGTTTATACTCAAAACAGAATAATACAAAACAAGCTTTATGATCTGATTTATCCACTATGTCATTACGTTCAAGATTAAGGATATATTCACAGTTAGATTCAACTTATTTAACTCTAGTATTAGGGGCTTTCTTGCCAATTGCATTATTGAATTATGAAGCAACATAAGACTTAAAATAATTTATAGCATCAGTATCATGTTTATATATAATTATAATTCCTTGTATTTGTTTTATAGCTTTATATGAATTCTGGCTCATCCTACTCTATATTCCTTATACGATAGTAAAGGGATTCAGTGTTTACATTTTTACATAAAAATGGCTACACTGAGTTACGGTTGTTTTTGTATTAGTATTTATAAAAGGATAGTATCTAAACTATAAAAATAACAAAGCAGCTAATACTTACAATATATTAGCTAAATAGGGAATAAACTACGTTAAAGCCCATAGAAAAACTAAACCTTTAAAACAACAATCCAATGAGTAAAAAGCTAAAATAAATTAATAATAAGATAAAACAGGTATATTGTGTAATTTTTTCTATATTAGTGTTAATTTATTAACACCAACTTGTTATTATTGTATTATTATCTTTTAGTTTTATAAATCATATTTATATATAACTATAAGTAAAACTTATATTTAATTATTTGTTTATTTTTTTTTAAATGCATCACTAGCTACCTTCAGATATAGATCATTATCTCTGTTCGCATTAACCTTTTCTAACAGTTTTCAAAATTTATCTTTTTTATAACGGTAGGAGTCTCAGTTTTGTAGAGCGGTACGGTCCTCAGGAGGTATAAGCCCCCTCTTTTGTAAATCTAAAAGTTGTGCGCGATCTGTTGCTCCATGTTGACTCTCCGCCCAACGGGCCATCTCATTCAGTTGCTTATCTACTCTCAAAATATTCTTAATTATATTAGTAGGAGGTAGACCAATCGCAGTGTTAACATTATATTTATCTGAATCTGCTAAAGGATTCTCATCTTTAGTATTAGGATGTAACTTATGGTGTCTAGACTTTACTTCTTTACTAGCTTTTTTATAATCACCATCTAGCTTAATAAGATAATCAGTTTCAGCCTTCAATGAAGCAAAAGGAATATGCTCGTCAAATGCTTTAACACAAAATTTCCTTAAAGACATAGTATATCTATCTCTTATATCAGTGGCTTCATTAATAATACCCATGTATTCATGTATACGTGGGTTTTCAACTTTGGGATCCCGAGTAGTTAAGTCCCCTGCTTGACGAGCTTTTTCAGTGAATGTTACTTTATCAGGTTTAGGAAACCCATTAGCTTGAAGAGGACTATCAGACTCTGAAGATTCATACTCTGAACTACTAGATTCACGCTCTGGATTATGAGATTGCATACTACTAGGTTCACGCTCTGGATTATGAGATTGCATACTACTTATAGTAGTATCTAAAGGGTCAGTCTTAGGTCCTACTTTTAACTCAGGAGATTTAGAACCCATGTGCATAGGTTCTCCCCCTCCATTTCCATTGGATGACCATAGATGTTTAAAAAAGTCACCAATAAGTTTAACTTTTTGTTTATAAGTTAATGTAGTAAAAAAATGGTTTACGCTAGACCAGCTAATATCCGGTATACCTATTTCTAAAATGGACCTGTTTAATGAATTAACAAATATTGTTGTAAAACTACATATGCTAAATATAATGTCACTATGAATAAAGATAATATCTAATTGTTTAAACCCGTATCTTATAGCCAAAGTTCATATAAATATAATAAGCAAGGTTAATACTTTTTTCGGTGTGAAATGTTTGCTTATTCACACAGGTATAAAACTTATATTAGATTGTAAGGGTAAACTAACAAAAGCATGAGGCTTTGGCGGGCTAGTCAGACATCACTCTAAGCTATTGTAACTTCTATTTAAAATAGCTTGTAAACAATCAATATAAAATTGAGGAGTTAGTCAAGGATACCTAGATGTAATATTACCCTCAACTAATTGTACATATAAGATGTGTAAGAATAAGAAAGTGGCTACCACACTAATGATAGATCCATAACTACTTATTAAATTTCACCCTGCAAAGGCGTCAGGGTAGTCACTAATCCTTCTAGGCATTCCTTGTAGACCTAAGAAATGCTGAGGGAAAAATGTAACGTTAACCCCTATGAATAATATTCAAAAATGAACTTTTCCTCATAATCTACTATAGCCCATTCCTAATATTTTAGGTATTCAGAAATATCATGCACTGTATAATGCAAACACAGCACCCATACTTAATACATAGTGGAAATGAGCTACGACGTAATATGTCTGTACTTTATAAATTAAACCTAGATAAATATTTTTTTTATACTTATCCACCGTTTCTTAATAAATCTCTGAAAAATTTAATATTACCTTGTCTCCGTCATACAGGCTGATCAACATTACCATTTTGATTGTGCATAAAGTTATCATAAATATCTCTACTAAAGAAATACAAATATAATATTAGATAAGATATCAGTTACTAAATTTATACAAGCTTTACCCTATTTATATGTTTATTTATACTAAAAATTAGTTTAAAACTTACCCTATTAAATAAGCTTTTTAAATGAAACAGTTTATAAGGGGACCGGACTAAATCTTTATTAATTTTAACAATTTCTTTTAAAATTAAATACATTGCGTATAGTCTCTACAGATCCTTTTATATTAAAAAAATATAACAAGAACCCACGGTATAGCTTACAATAATGTCTTAAAATACTTGCATTATAGTATTTATTATAAATTCCACCGTTCGCAATACATAATTAAATTATATATTACGTATTAAAAATCTTTTAAATAAAAGGATATACTTAAGGATTATTTAATAAAGCAATGTGACAACACAACACATATATTAACACTAAAACAGTTTTTCAAAAAAAAAATTGTTTAATTTAACTATAATATAAAATTATGATAATTATAAAATTTCATATAAGATACATTCTTATAACCTAATAAAGGGTATCTATGAAAATGTTCAAATAAAAGTCTTCTAGATTCTGCATTATAAAGGTATAAACGATAATATTTAAAATTACCGTTAACTTTAGGTTTATCTTCCAGAATGACATTACTACTTTTGAAATATAAATTTATTCATTTTAAAATATGTAATTCATCGTTTTGGCCTATACAAAATTTAGATCCTCTTAAAATACCTTTTTGATTAAAGACTAAATTAAAATTACCTTCTGCTTCTATAAATCCAGATAATCAAGGAGAAAAGTATGCAGGTATTGTATTTAAAGTTTCAAAATTTTGCATATAGACTTTTTTATTACTATATTTATTATTTCTATTTTTTAAAAAGTTTTCAATATCTTTTTCTAATAAACAGTTTTTAACAAAATCTAATTGACATTGTTTTCTTGCAGTTAATAGAGGATATTTAGCTAAAATTACAAATACTTTAGCTAAATCATTTTTATTACTAGCAATTCATGTAACATAACTGTTTTTTCTTTCAATCACGACTCTACCTCCTACAACTTGTTTTATTTTATTAAACATAATAATATTTTCCATATTATTTTTTAAGGAAATAACTATACGTATAATAATACTATTTGATCTATTAGAATTTAAATTACTAGTAATAGTACCATCTCCCTCCAGTAACCCTACAAAAAATTGTTCTATGTATGTTTTATCTTGTATTGTTAAGTAATATTTTTCAGATAAAAGAGGTAAATTAAATACATTTTCATTTGATTCCTTTGCTGTTTTAATATTAATTAGTTTATCGTGGAAAGCTATGTCAAGTGAAGCATTAGCTAAAACAACTCCACTTACGAATAAAGGTTCATTAATCTTTTAATCTTTCATAACTAAATATATACCCGTTATAGACACCGCCTATATGAGCATATTTTTTTATAGTACTATGATTTATTTTAAATACTCTTTCAGCATCTTTTACTCCTTCATATTTACCAATAAAATTTTTATTTGTATCGTATACAAATACTGCTTTTCTAATATGGCTTTTATTGTTAATATTTAATACTAATTGATCACATTCTTTTGAAGATCCATCGGATATTAAAGATGTATCGGTTATATTATAAGGTATATTACTTAAATATCATTCACCTCTAAATATTGTCTGCTCTTTAATGACATCAACTAGTGTATAATGATTTGATTTAACTAATTTAGCTAAAGTTCCAACTGAAGGAAAAATAACTAACAATTTCTTAAAGGAATTATATACATATACAGGATAGGCTGAATTAGCCTCAATCATTCTTACTTTACTTTCAAGAGAATGACTTTTATTATAAAAAGGATTATTTTCACCTGTTAAAGCTCTTGCTATTAAAGCTTTAGTTTTATCAGAATGTGTTCTATTCTTAGCTAATTTAGACAGTAAATCCTTAGTGTCTTCTGTATGTTTATAACCTAAAGAAGAGTAACCTTGCTTTAATACATTATAGTAAGGCATTAAAAATGTTATATAAAAAGTTTCTCTAATAGTTAAAGATTCAGGTTCAACGTACTCAAAAATTAAAAGAGTAAAATTAGATTGATCATATTTAAGTAAAGCGGTTACAATAGGCATATTATTATTTTGCTTACTTTTCAAAAAAGTATTATTAAGATAATTTCTCATTCTAGAAGCTAAATGTATAGAACTTCCTACATAAACATGACCATTTATCTTGTTTATTAAAGAATAAACAGCAGATTTATCTTTTTCATCTTTTAATATTTGAACTTTATCATTTTTTAAACTATTATAAACTTTTGCAGGTTTTAAATTTTTTATTTTATCGTCTAAATCAGGATAGTTAGTTAAATTAGAGTAAAAACGAGTTTTAGTAAAACTTAAATTAGAAAGATTTAAATATATTAATGAACTCTTTATTACACGGACTATATATTCTCATAATAAATTATGAGGACCATGTGTAGTCTCTGAGGTTCCTACTAAGACATTACTATAAAAAAATAATGTCGGTTGGTTACCTGCTGATTGTTCAAAACTATACATTGTCACTGGAATTAATAAATAAATTCCTAGTAGCATAATTGTCAGAAGTTTCCAGCATATTGTGGTCTTTAAAGGGAGGGCCAAGTGGGTTGATAACCCTCCAACTGTAAACATAAACACAAAACCTAATGCAAAAAGCATAGGTGGTGTTAATTGTAGTGATCCACCAAAACAAGTGGCTAACCAACTGAATATTTTAATACCAGTAGGAACTGCTATAATTAATGTAGCAGCTGTGAAATAGGCACGTGTCAAAAATTTGATATAAAGATAACAAATTTGTTTGGACTCTATCTTCACCCAATCCTAAGATTGGAGTTTGGCATATTAGTCTCTGAGATTCTCCTTGAGTTTTCGAATTTTAATAACCCCCTGTGGGGATAAATGTTTTTTACGTTGGATAATACGGTAAGCCTTACGCCATTTAAGGTAATTAATAAATTTACTAGCATTTAACAAATGAAATTTATCAAAGTAGTTAGCAACGTTATAAGCAACCTTAAAATTAGTTGAACTGTAACTATACATATTATCATTGAATTTATAAACATCACCGCCTAAAGCTCTTTTCACTAAATATAAAAGTTCAGGGTATTTTTGTTTTAATCTAAAAGGCAATATTATATTAAAACCAGTAACATGTGTTTTACTTTTATTAATAAATATGCCAAAAGATCCATCTGCGTCGGAAAACCCCGCCAATCAATGATTACTTAAAAGACAAAAGTCTGCCTCAGGTAAAACAGTTTTGTTATATATTTCACCATATTTATGTTTAATTAATTGATTAATTTTATAACAAGCTAACAACTTACCATTAATCATATTAAATACTTTATCCAGACCTGTTTTATGTCGTAATACATATCTAACTGAATTTTTTCCTCTTAGGTACAAAACACTACCGTATCCTATTCTTTTTTTTATATAATAAGCAGAACTTATATCATCCATGTGAAAAGCTATTTCAATTCTACTATCTCCAATGTATCCATCTCCTTCAATTAAACCAGCCAAATAATAACCTAATTCTTCTAGAGTTTCAGGTTTTCTATGCTTTTCCAAATGATCTGATAACAATAAATCATCTGAAATAAGGTTTTTATCAAAGTCGAATACAGCTTCAGCATTATTATCTTTGCATAATACTAAGGAGTTATCTGCTGATTGTTTATCGTTTAACCACAACAACTTATATAAGTTATAGATTAAATTAAAGTTAAAGATTATACCTACTGCCCTAAAGGCAGGTGGACTTTTCCTTTTAATAAAGTTTCCAGCAAATAGCCAAATAATAATTAATAATGTTACCATTATTAACGACACACTTTCAGTATCAACATCTAAACCCACACTATACATGTGGTGACTTCACACAACAAAACCAAGTACTCCTATAGACATCATGGCATAAACCATTCCAAGATACAAATGTACTCTTTTCAATAACATTGGACCATATTTTTTTCAACTTATTTATAATTTTTCCAATTTTTTAGAAATAATATTAAAATTTTACCTAATAGAGAATCAACTGGAGCTATATGAGCTTTCATTTCTCTAAGTTCATAGCAATCTATCCATAATTTTAATCTGTTGTGCTTGGCTGGCTTGCAAGGATTTATATCAAAATAAGTAAGTAGTTTTACAATCTCATTTTTTCTAAAAACGGTTCATTTAAAAGCTCCCACTTTTACCATAGGATAAATAGTACCTCAATACAGAACAACTAAGTTATCTAATAGAAACTTCTTTTTTTCAGATGCAGTTATGAAAACTTGACTACTTAACAGGTTTAAGTAAATGCTGCCGTCTGAGTGAAAAAACCAGAAAATCATGCACAATTGTAAGTTAAAATCTCAGGATATTTTAAGTTTATATTGTACTTACCACATATTTTACCTAATTGCAGAATACGAACTGGATTACTAATTAAACCATTAATAGCATTAATAATAAGTAATATTGCTCGCTTATCATGTAGTCTAAACCTAAGTCAGCTTGCATCAGGTTTTAATCTAATAGAGCCGCCCAATTTTTGCTTTATTAGAAATAGACAGTACTTATCTCGTGTTTCCATAGTAATTTAAAGACTGGCATAACCTTTTTTTGACAGTTGAAAACAACCGTCATCATCTATTACACCAGCTAATCACTCATGGAATTTTTTTTTCTTTATCACAATTTGAGAATGAAGTTGAAAACAAACGTATGGCCTCTGAAATTCCTACTCACATGCTTAATCTTATAGACATTAAAGTGTTAGATTTAAAATTTATTAAATATTTGTTAGTTATATAAAATAAATTTTGTGCTTTGGTTATCTGCAGGTTATTAATAGAAATTGTTATTGCTTTTACTTTCACAAACATTTCTGCTAATTTCCTGCATTTAGTTTGTTGCGTTAAATAAATATATTTATTTAAAGGGCCATCTTGACCAAATACGCTCTTATTTGAGCAGGCAGATATAATTGTACTAATTACACCAAAACCTGGTATAATTAATATATAGCAATTGTTTTGATTAATCGAATAATAAAGTTATATTTATTCTAAACTAATACTCAAGAACTTAACATTCTTGTTAGGACTTTATCTTAAATTACAGTATTATCTTTAAACCAATTAATAGTATTTTTAAGTTTTAAAATTTTTGCAATACCAGTAGGATTTAAATGATTTTTTTTTTGAATAATTATATACGCTTTTCTTCACCTTAGATAATTAATGTGTTTGCTAGACAGTAGATTATAATGATCAAAATAATTAATAACATTTTTAGCTGAGCCAAAACTAGTTGAACCATAATAGTAAGTATCTTGATCTATTCTAAAACCAATATTTCCACCTATGAAATTTTTTATTAAAATCAAAATATAATTTTCCTTTTGATCTATTTGATAGTTTAGTCTAACTTCCGTTTTGTTATTACGAGATATTAATTTAATTTGAAAACTAGCATCTGCGTCCGAAAAACCCGCTAATCAGAGATTTTTTAAATCGTCACTTGTATTTAACTTTAAACTAACTATTCTTTTAAAATCTAAGAATTTAATATTATTAAGAATATTTTTATTTATTTGTATAAATTTATTTTTTGATCTTAATTTACCATTAATTAAATTAATCACTGTCTCTAACCCTTTTTTGGCTGCTATTACTAAAATAACAGCATTTTTGGTTTTAACTTTGTATACACTACCATAGCCTATTTGTTTTTTAATAAAGTAAGCTAAGGATATATCTAATGAATTAAACGTAACGACCAATTGTTGTTTACTACTAAAATGACCATCCCCATCAATTAAACCAGCTAGATAATGACCTAATTCAGTATCATTTCTTGGTTTGATATGAGTAGGGATATGATTGGATATTTGTTTAATATTTTCTACTGTAATTTTGTTGCATAAAGTCTCTGAGGTTCCGGTTTTACTACTAAATAATAATATATGTTTATTTAGAGGGTTTAATAGTAAATCGTTACCTACTGATTTACTTCATTGTTTTAACTTTTTCACTATATCACGAAGGATTGAGTATTTAAAACCGTTGGAAGTAGTTCCAGAATATAGCAACATTAAGAGGCCTATATATTTAACCTCTGGATGCAATAATAATCTTCATATGTATATATGTGTACAGTATACATATGAAGAAACTAAGCCTTATTATTAGATATATGAACTAACATATTATGTATATAACGATGGTGATGTTCATCATCTAATCTTCATTGTATAACTTGCAGTATGTCAATGTTATTTACAGATTCAGTTACATGTAATATATTCAAATAATCGAGATCCGCATCATGAAACCTCTCTAAATTTAAAGGAGAAAAATTGGCAAAAGTCTCAGATTCCATATATTTAGTAACATCAAATCTAAAAAAACATATTTCAAATCCAATCTGTCCTATCACTCATAATTTACCGTCATCGTTTTTAAAACTGTCAGCCTGATTTCACAGTTGCTCTGGAACAAGTTTTATTCAAGAGACCGCATGTTTTCTTTTGCATTCTACCATAAGATGTGCAAATGAATGGCCATAAAGATATGGCCTGTTATGGGAAAGAAGAGTTTTAGTTAATACAAAATCAGACCTACGTTTATCAAGGGATCAAATTTCAGGGGCTAAAACTCAATTTTTACGATACTCAAAATAGTATGGTAAAATTGCACCAATTATTATAGAATAGTCAGATTCAAATAAGTTTTCTTTACTTTTATCTCTGTTTTTTAAATTTGTTATAATAGCAGTAACAAATTTTAAATCAAAAACAGATGACTGTAGGATAATAGATTGTCCAATGTTATAGTTAATAGCCTTAGTTATAAATAATGATCTAAGATATGCACATGATAATATAAACAATAATAAATGCATACTTTTTTTTTATTATTGGACTATATATTTATCCTCTATTATTTCACTTATTATTAAAGCTAACTCATGCTTTAGACAAAGAACTGTCCGGTGAAGCATTGTAAGCATTAAGATCTTTTAAATAATAATATTGATCTGTTAAAAAGAATCTTTGTTTCTTATTAGACCTAGCTGGGTATTTTAAAAGGTAGGTTAAAAAAAATCTATATAATCTTTTGATTGTATAGACCATTTGTAAAAACCATTTTTAGCTTTATCAAAATTAACATTACCTTTAAAAATATTTTTAAAGGTAGTAACATCAATTAATAATTTGTTAGTAACACTAATAGTTAATTGAGGATATTTAGCTTTAATAGAATAAGTAATAGTACCATCAGCATCCAAAAACCCTGAAAACCATCCATTATCTATTGTAACGACATCAGGATCAGTATCAGGGCGTATTATTTGAATGTTTAGTAACAAACATACTTTTTCTAATTGTTTAAACCTTGATGTATGTCTAATGTTACCATTGATTCTAGTAACTAAATCTATCATACCTTTATTGTTATGTAATCTATATCTAAGAGCTTTTACTCCAGATCTTAATTTTATAGATCCAGCTAGCTTTTGCTTTATAATAGCTAAAGCATACTCGTCTTGTAAAGACATTGTTATTTAACAGCTGCTATAGCCAGACTTACTAACAAAGAACCATCTCCATCTATAAGACCAGCTAGCCACATTTCAAGCTTTATCTTTAAGACTATTGTTATTATAATTATAATAAGTGGAAAAAAAGGATAATGGACGTATAGTCTCTGAGGTTCCTACTAAGAAATTAAGTCTTTTTGTTACCTGCTGATTGTCTGACATTAAATAAGTATTCACTTTATAGAAATATAATGTTTATCATTACTAGTAACAATATACCGCTTATATAGTATTATTAAATGAAAATTCAGAGTTCCAGCATATAGTCCATTTCGTTAGATATATTACTATATCTAAGGGCCATATTTGACCAAAAAATCAGAAAAGATGTTGGTATAAAATAGGATCACCACCACCAGCTGCATCAAAGAATGATGTATTAAAGTTCCTATCTGTTAAAATCATAGTAATAGCACCGGCTAAGACAGGCAGAGATAATAACAATAATACAGCTGTGATTACAACGGCTCATGCAAATAAAACCAGCTTATGTAATCTAATACCAGGGCTTCTCATATTTAATATTGTTGTAATGAAATTCATAGCACCTAATAGACTACTTATTCCTGATAAGTGTAGAGCAAAAATTGCTAAATCTACACTAGGTCCACTGTGACTTTGTATTCCAGAAAGGGGTGGATAGAGAGTTCATCCTGTACCCGCACCGTTTTCTATACCACCAGCAAATAAAAATAATATTAAACTAGGTGGTAATAATCACAAACTTATATTGTTAAGTCTAGGGTATGCCATGTCCGGACCCCCGACTAATAATGGCAATAAAAAATTACCAAACCCACCGATCATAGCTGGCATGACCATAAAAAATATCATAACTATGGCATGGGCAGTTATAATACTATTATACAACTGATTATCTGCTATAAATTGAACACCAGGTCCTGACAACTCTAACCTGATTAATGCAGAAAAGGCGGTTCCAACCAGACCAGATAATAAGGCAAAGATTAAATATAAAATACCTATATCCTTAGCATTAGATGATCAAAACCATCTTTCTAATCAAAGAGATATAGAAGAATACTGTTTATTAAACCTACCACTAATATCCTCTGTTTGTCACTTCTTCATTCTTACTCGCTGAGGTGATGGACTATCCCTAGCAGCTAAAGGTAAACTTTGCCAACAAGGTTCTGGTTCTTTAGCCTGATTAGACGGACTAGATTGTTGTTTAAGTCTTGTAGATTTGCAACTAATATGGGAACCAGGATACAAAGCTTACAAGAGGGCCCAGCCATATGCTTTTAAACAAGTAAGTTCTTATCTACAAAGGCTATATACTATTTTTATGTTGTGGTTAAAACGTTTGTGATGTATTATATATTTTTTTTTTCATCTTATCTTACATAAGATATTACTATGTAAGTAATATCTTACTTACTAAAGCCATATTTATGTTTGGCTTTATAAGTGTTTGCTTTAGGTAAAACTAAAGCAATTTTGCTTCTTAATTTACTTTGTTTATTATAGTTTACAGTCCCTCTTTTTCAGATCTATATCTCTTAGCCTCTCTATAAAATTATTGCCAACACTAATAAATGAATAGGTAAGAGGCTAGAACAATTATACTGAAAAAAAAGTTAAAAGTTCTTTAGTTTTAAATATTAAAAAGCTATAAATTTGTATTATACATTTCATTAATTATAAAATTTTCGGTCTAGCAGAATATAATTTATTACTATAGATAATAACAAATAAAGTATTATTTATTATAGAAAATAATACTTAATGTAAAATTTAGAGTTAGACCTAGCTAAAAATAAGCCTTTTAGATAAAAAAAGGAGAAAAAAAAGTTAAAATACAATTTTCAGCAAATTGTTGCTTGTTGATAATACAGTTATTTTAGTAGGTAAATGCATTTAATTTACCTTTAAGGTAGAAGGAGCCTTAAGTACAGTACTCCTGTGTATAAACTAAACAGGAAGGGTATCTACACATTTTATTATAATAGAATAGAATAACGCCTACCCACCTAATCTGTCAGTAACATCCATTCAATTTTTATAAATAAAAAAAACAGTAATATATTACTATTTAGTCTGTGTACTTTAAAAAGAAATTTAACATGTTTATAAAATATGCTAGTTTATATAAATTATCTAGAATATTTGAAGTAAATACATTAAAAACTAGTTTTCCACATACTTTTCCTACTCAAAATAATCTATTTTATAGAGGTGTCATACCTAGTATAGATCATCTCAAAGATATAACAATAAAACAATATAGATCAATTTATTCAATGGATTGATCATTCAAAGATGAAAACATAAAATATTTAAAAAATGACTTAAATAGTCTATTTGAAGTTATTACTAAAGTGAATAAACAAACATTTATTGACTATGACGTAAATATTACAGATAGATTAACTATTTCTGGTATAGCACTTATGATATTTTTAAGCAAATATTATCATAATAATATACCTAATATAAACAAAACAAGTATATACAGAGATATAAAACAAGCGTATTATGGTGGTATAACGGAAGTATATAAACCTTATGGTGAAAATCTTTATTATTATGATGTAAATAGTTTATATCCCTATGTTGCATTACAAGACATGCCAGGTCTTAAATCAAATAAAGAATATTTCTATAATAAAAATATAGCATTAAATAATCTTTTTGGTTTTTATTTCTGTGAAATAAACGCTCCATTAGACAGCTATTTAAGTTTATTACCTAAAAGAAATAGAGATGGTATATATTTCCCTGTCGGTTTGTGAAAAGGTTGATACTTTAGTGAACAACTAAAATTCGCAGAAATAAATGGTTACAAAATAAAAGTAATTAAAGGTTATAGTTTTAGTAGACAATCTAATGTATTCAAAGATTATATTAATAAAGTATATGATATTAAAAATAATCCAATCAATGCTACTCAAAAATCTATGGCTAAAAGTTTACTTAATAACTTATTGGGTAGATTTGGTATACGTTTAGAAAAAAGTGTAACAAAAATAATTACCGAGTCTATATTTGATAAGATATCCATAATGAATAAAGTTGTTTCATACAAATATTTAGATGACAATAAGATACTAGTTAGTTATATACCTAAATTAGATGCTGACATAATATCAAGTCATAATCTAGATATTATAAAACTGGCTAATAAATATAAACAAGATGAAAACATTACATTTGATGGAACATCAGTAGCTATAAGCGCAGCTGTTACTTCTTATGGAACAATACATATATCTAAAATAAAAAAATATAAATTAAATAACGGAGGAGATATATTTTATTCAGATACTGATAGTATAGTTACTAACCTAAAATTACCTGCTGATATGGTAGATAGTAAAGAGTTAGGTAAACTAAAATTAGAACATCAAATAAAGAAAGCTATATTTATTACAGGTAAAACATATTGTTTTGTAACTCAACAATCTCAATTCATAAATAAAGCTAAAGGTATAAAAAGTAGTTCTATTTATTACCATGAGTATTTATCTTTAATAGATAATGTAGATGTTAAAACCTCTTTAAAAACACAAAGCAAAATAGATTGAACTAAAGGTTTTGTAAAGATAGTAGAGAACAAAGTAACACTTAATAGTAATAGTTACAAAAAACGTATTAAAATTTATAAAGAAAATAGATGAGTAGATACTAGTCCTATATGTATTAACGAAATTAATACATCAATAATTTTATATACTCCCAAATGTTTAGAATTAATAAATTTAGAACACACAAACAATATAGTAGACAAAGTTGATTTTAAAGATAAAAATAATTCGGATAAAAATAATTCCAAAAAGGATTTTATTACCTTTATAGTATTCTCAGGTTGTATAATTCTATATTTATTGTCTAAATTAAGCCATGAAGTTGACGAACAAGAAGAAAGTTATAATAATGATGCTCAAAAGGTTAATTCAAAAGATTTAGAATAAAACTCTGAAAACATAGACACAAATCCTCACGAAATAGAAATTAAACCTAACAAAGAATTGTCAGAGAATAGTAATTCAAAACTTATTTACCATATAGAAGATAATGATAGTACACAAGATAATGATAGTACAGATATTACATCTCCAAATAATTCTCCCTCTGAGGCTGAATTATATGAAAGAATAGCTACTAACCTACTTAATTATGAATTAAATAGAATAATAGAAAAAGTATTTGAAGTTGAAGTTTTACTTATAAATATTAATAGAATTAAACTAGTAGTAAATAATTTAGATAATGAAAATCTTGATAATGATAATGATAATGATAATGATAATGATAATGATAATGATAATGATAGTGATATAGATGAAAACATCGAAGAAATAGTAAGAGCTATACGTAGCGGTTCCGATGTAACTATTTTATCTCCTACATCTCCTACATCTCCAACAAATAGTGAACAACAAAGTTTTATCAGTACTAATCAAAGTAATATCAATATTGAAGAAATTGAAGGTAATGACGAAACTATTAACGAAGTAAATACACTAACAAGTGAATATGAAACTTCAACACCTAAAAGAAAACAAATAGTTATTATAACTAAACACTTAGAAGAAGGTGAAAATCCTTTACCTCTTCCTTCTTGACATCATATCGCTGAACAACCTTCTGATAAAGAAGAATTGAAAATATGAGCTTAATAGTTCAGTTTTCCGTGATAAGATATCTAATAGTATTCCTATTGGTTGTATTTATACAGTTTTTATAAAGATTAGATATGATTATGACAACTTTTGTATGGCTGGTAATCAATTTGGTTTTTATTATCATTCTAGCGAAAATATTGACAACTTATTACAAATTGTTAATATTAAGTTAGAGGAATATTTTGATACTTATTAGACTAACAATGAATCTATTTTATACGTTCAACTTAGCTTCAAAAGTATGGATAATAAATTACTTTCAGAGTTTCAACTCTCCCCTCAACCTAGTCATATTACTAAAAAAGAAAATCTTGTTACTAATAGAAATCTAAATATACCTGTTTCCATTAGTAAAGATTCTTTAGGTAACCCGTTACCTGTAGTAGTTGATAAGGGTTTAATCACAAATATAAAATTAAATCTTAACAATAAACAACTTAATTTTCTTTAAATTATAATAAATAAAGCTAAATTCCTTAGATCTAAACATAAGGATAACATTACTTATTTCGAGGAGGATTTTAAATTTTATTTACTCAAAGATATGAGTGGTGAGTTTGTGTTGGCCGTAAAGATTGTTAGTGCTGTTCTCATAGAAAAGATAAGGTATTCATTAGATGGTGTCATGCTTAACCACGTTACCGATACTCTTAGGGGGGATTATGTTGAAAGAACTTCAGGTGATAAGGTAATTTTATTGCTAAACAATAAAGTTATTTCTATTAAACAAAATATTAAACTTAAAGCTATAGAAAAACTTCAAACTAAAGTGTTATTTATCGAAAATAAAAACATAGGAGTCATTGACATTGAGACATTTAAAGCAAACGATAATATCCAAAAAGTTTATGCTTTAGGTTTTAAAACTGGTTTAGATGAAACTTCTCATACTTATTATATAGATAAACACGATTTAGACTCTAATAAAATAGTATTATCTATGATAGATGAGTTACTCAGAACAAGGTATAGTAATATACAATTTTATTGTCATAACTTAGGAGGTTACGATATAGTTTTCATACTTAAAATATTGCATGATTTTAATGATTATATCGATACGTTAGAAATAGCGGAAAGACCTAGCAATAAGGAAGAGCAACTAGAATATGATTTAAAATATAACAAATATAAAATATCTTGTATCTTAAGAGACAGTAAAATACTTAAAGTTAGTATTAGCAGAATTTTAAGGGATAATAAAAAGAGTTTCAGTATCGTAGACAGTTATTGCATGTTGTCTGATAGTCTACTAAGATTAGGTCAAAACTTCGAAGTAGCTACTATAAAGTCTAAATTCCCTTATAAGTTTTCTACTCAAAGTAATTTATTCTATAAGGGGCTACACCAGGTATAAACTTTTATAAAAATGATATTAAAAGTGAGGAGTATGCACTATTAAATATACCTCTTTGATCCTTTTATGATGAAACTATTAAATATCTAAATAATGATTTGTACAGTTTGTATGAAATCCTTATTAAAGCTAATAAGCAATTCTTTAGAGATTACGGTGTGAATATTAGTGATAACATAACAATATCAGGTCTTGCTGTACGTATATATTTAAAAGACTTCTATAGTAATAACATACCTGAAGTTAATAAGTCAAGTATGTATAAAGATTTGAAATTAGCATACTATGGTGGTATAACTGAGGTATACAAACCTTTTGGTTATAATTTATTTTACTATGACGTAAATTCCTTATATCCCTACTTAGCATTACAAGATATGCCTGGTTTAGATTGTAGCAAAATACTATTTTATACAGAGAAACAAGAAATTGAAACGTTATTTGGTTTCTTTTACTGTAGCATTGAAGCTCCTTTAAACGGTTATCTAGGTTTATTACCACTAAGAGGAAAGTCTGGTTTAACTTTCCCTCTAGGAAAATGGAAAGGTTGATATTTTAGTGAATAACTTAAATTTGCTGAGTTAAATGGCTATAAGATAAAAGTGCTTAGAGGGTACAGTTTTAATAGAGAATCTGATGTGTTTAAAGATTATATTGAAAAAGTGTATAATATCAAGTCTAATCCTAGTAATGTAACTCAAAAGTCTATAGCCAAAAGTTTACTTAATAATTTACTAGGTAGATTCGGTATAAATCTGGAAAAACCCACTACAGAAATGTTAACTAGAAAAAACTTTGAAAGTAAAATGTCTATGTATAAAATAATGTCATATAAAGAAGTAGCCTATGACAAAATATTAGTAAGTTATATACCCAGGTTAGACTATGATATTATAAGTAGTCACAATTTAGATTTTATTAAAATTGTTAATAAATATAAAGACTTAGAACTTAAACCTTTAAATATAACATCTATACCTATTAGTGCAGCTGTAACAGCCTACTCCAGAATTCATATGAGTAAATTAAAGCTTGAGATTCTTAGAAAGGGTGGTAAATTGTATTACTCTGACACAGATAGCTTAGTAACTGATATAGAGTTGCCTAACACAATGGTTAGTTCCAATGAATTAGGTAAACTAAAACTTGAACATAAAATAGATGAAGCTATTTTTATTAGTGGTAAAACTTATTGATTACGGGACAGTAATGGTAAATCTTTTAACAAAGCTAAAGGTATTAAATCTAGTAGCCTATCATATATTCATTATCTGATTCTCTTAAATGGTTTAGATGTAACTAATGCAATAAAATCTGATACTAGAACAGATTGAAGTAAGGGTGAGGTTGTGATAAAAGATAAAGAAAACATTACCATACATAGTGATTGTTATACTAAACGGGTAAAAATTTATGATATTAAAGACAAATGAGTAGATACTAGACCAATTATTGTAAATGATATTGATAGAAGTCTAGTTGTCTACGTTAGAAAATATTTGATACTTTTTGATAATAAACAAAATATAAATGCTAGAAAAAATATTATTGTACAACAAAGTATACTATAACGTTACAAATTATTATTAATATACCTTTCAATGGGTGTTATAATACCTGTTTCATGTGTGGCTTATCTACTTAGTCTAGAGGAAGGTGAATCTTTCGATATACCTAATAATAATATAGATATTAGTGATGATAAGGATATTAATCTTGATATTAATACTCCTGACACATCTACAGATAAGTCATCTGATCAACCTCTTGGTATTAAAGCAGAGGTAGAGTCAAATGGGATGCATCGTAAAGAGCTAGAGGTAGAATCGGAATCAGAATCAGAGGTAGTTACTAGTAATGATGGTATTTATCCTTATGATATTGATCCATCTCTTTTACCTGAAAAGACATTGTATGAAGGATTTAATGAAAAAATATCTGAAATTCAACAACAAATTGCCAATGAAAAGACATTGTATGAAGGATTTAATGAAAAAATATCTGAAATTCGACAACAAATTGCCAAGGAAAATCAATTGCCTAGTCCTAACACTAACGAGAGTTCCCTCTTTAGTCCTAGTGCTAGTGGAGGTGAAAGCTCTTTAGATCAAAATACTAACACTACATCTCCTACTACAGACGATAGTGAAAGTCAACGTAATCTAAACTCAAACTTAACTTCTCCCGATTATAGTAAAGACAAGTTTTCACCTAACACTTTAGGAAGTCTAGATGAGGAAATCACACGTAACAAGGGAACTTTAGATAATCTAAAAGATATTTGTAAAGATCCTGATACAAAAGATTCCATCTACGAACATCTACTAGAGGAAAGGAAATATTTATTAGACCAAAAAGCTAAACACTATAACAGTGTTTTACAAGAAGCTAAGAACAATTCCATACAAGATACAGATATGGATAAGCTGTGTAACGAAGTATCTGAACTTAAAACATCAGTAGATGATTTGGTTATAAAATCAGAGAATCTCAAACATAGAAAACTCGAGGATAATGAAAATGAAAAAGAAAAATAAATGAAAAAGAAAAATAAATTTAGGTAAAAAAAACATAAAGTAAAGCAAATTGAAAATTTGAAAAAAAACTACTAATGTAGAATATCTACAAAAGCAGTAAAAACCTATATGTTTTTTTTAAGCTCATAATATAATTATGGGCTTTTTTTTTTGGGGGATTTTAGTAAAGTATACAATATACTTACATAATACTAGATTAATATATGTTGACAGTCAATTCTCTTAATTATTTTAGAACTTAATTGTTTTTTATTCAATACTCATTCTATGTCATGTATGGTGTATTTACCATTAGTTAAATCAACAGTTCTGTTGACTCGGTCTAATTTATAATTAGTGCTAGCTTCTATACTATCAAATATAGATTGGTCAAATTTACATAAATAAGGATCTCTCGAATATAAGTCTGTATACACTGAAGCCAAAATAGTTTTTAGTCTAAACACTTTTTCGCAAGTAGTACCCAAACAATCGTGAACAGAAAAGAATTGTGTTGGATCGTTAATATCTGAATTAAATGAAAATTGTTCATACAACAAACTCAAAGATGTTGCATCTAAGGAATGAATTAAATTAGGCATAAGAGCTCTAACTTGTTTTTTCTTATCAAACTTATCTTTAACAGTTACCTTTAGATTAAGCTTTATTTTACTATGCATAAAAGGTGCTATAGAAGTAGACTTCGTTTCTAAATAACTTTGTTTAATAGTTAATCCAGAAGGTAAAGTTCATGAGATTGGTAATTCCAACATATTTAGTAAAACAGCCACATTTTTAAGATATTTAATCAATTTTTTAATCTTCTCAAAATCGTTTTCCATTATAAACTTAAGACTTTTAATTAATAATCAAAGATCTGACTCGTTTATAACTATTTTGGTATTTTTTATACTATCAGAATATCAAGTCTCGTCCTCTTTACCTTTATCTAATCTAACTAAACATTCTGCTAGATAGTATTTCATGGATCTAGGAGAGGAGTTATAAGGTATTGTCATTATAGTTTTTTTAATATAAGATCTATCTCAAATAAACTTACTCAACCTGTCATAACTACCGTTAGTTTTAACGTCATATATTTCTCCTTCTGACAATTTAGTTTCGAATAGATTAATCAACTTATGTAACAAAAAGTTATAGAAATCACTAGGTTGATTATCAATCAATTCCTTACCCTTTGCCTTAGAAGCTGTAATTAAATTAAGTTCTTTAAATAATGTTACTTCATTACTCAATAAAGCTAAGTGTTGGAATCCATTACATGTAGCATCTAATTGCACAGGTAAGAAGGTGTCGAATTCCATAGTATTTTCGTTGGTATAAAAGTCGTAGAAACGTTTATATTCCATACAAAACGATAAAAAAAGTAGTTTGTCCTTGGCTTTATTTAACAAAACACCATTATCATAGTTAACAATATCATATAGGTTTTCGTCTACTCATTCTAGTTTTGAATTAAGAGACTTTTTACTTATAATACCACCATAACAATTAGCTCCATAACCCTTCAAATACGCAATACATTCAGTATCACCTTTTTTAATAATTCCAGGTTTAGAGAATAAAATAAGTGCTTTAGATAACTCGTTAGATTGATAATTTAAATAATTAGGACTACAATATAACCTACCTCTTTGATCTAATCTTACAGGAAAATATATCTCATTAAATCTACTATAAAACTGTGAAATACCTAATATAGTTTCTTGTAAAATTACTTTACTATTGTATGAAGCATATTCTTTTTCTTGAGGTCTGGTTCTCTTTTTCAAATCAGCAAACTTGTGACTTACAGTAGAATCAATTAACAAGTTGTGTTTGTTAGCTATTAAATAATTTAGTAGAGTTTCGTTTATTTTAAAAGGAGTACTACTAATTTTATTAATCATATCATAAATTTTGTTACAGTCAGATAACACAGAATTTATGCTATAAGCTTTTTTTTCAATAAACAAACCTTCAGAAAATTTAACATCATTTAATAAATAACCACCCAAAGCATCCTTAGTATAAGGTTTAGGTTTGACTATCATAGGTAATTTAGTAGGCATGTTAATAATAACGTGTTTGTTTTTTCTTGATAGTTTACTATCATCTAAAACCACTAAACTATACTGACTAGAGACTTTGTTGTAATCAACTACTGTTGTAGTCAATACTTTTTTAATCATATCACAAGACTCCAGAATCTGTATAATATCACAACCCAAAGATGTATATAGATTGTCATCCAAATGCTTAGAATAAGCTATGTTATCGGCTTTTCATTTATCTGCTCACAATGTAAAACTTATTTTATCGCCTGAGGTTTTTAAATATTCACTTTTTGTGTTGTTTAAATACCTATTAAACATCTTTTTACCTATACCTATAGAAAGTGGAAGTAAAACATTGTTTGTGTCATTATCAGAGTTTTGATACGTATAAATTAACAAGAAATGCAGTAAACATAAATTGAAAATCAAATCTTTATCATTAGAAATAATAACTTTAGCCTTTAAAGCTTTATCTAATCTAGTAGTTTTATCGTCTTTTAAGAAATCTTTACTACTGTCGATTAGATTACTTATATAGAAACGCAGATCAGTTTCTTTAGAAATAATATATTTGTTTAAAAGCGTATTCAATAAATCTGTGTTAACACCACCCACTATATATTTAGTTTTATTATTACTAAACACAGAGTCAAACTCATCAATAATTATAGTCTCAATACGTTTTTGATTTTCCTCATTACTACAAGAATCAGATATTTTAAAAGAATTTAGTAGATGTGCTACGAACTTAGAAGTCTTATCTGAAGAACTTTCCACAGACTCCGGAGAGGATTTAATAGTAGCAAAAGCTTTTAACTAAAAATTGTTTATTAAGGTGCCGCCAGTCCAGCCACCCGCTCACAGTCTAATATGCAAAATAATATTGCTTATATAAACATAAACATAATCATAATCATAATCCCGCGACATCAGTTGGTAACATCCTTTTAACTTATCTTTCTTCTGTTCTGTATTATAGCTTTATATGAATTCTGCTTCATCCTTCTCTATTTTCCTTATTTGACAGTAAAGGGATCCAGTATATACATTTTTACATAAAAATAGCCATGCTACACTGAGTTTGTTTTTATATTAGTATTTATAAATATATGGTATCTAAACTATAATTGTATTATATTTTAATAACATTTTATCTAATATTATCACTATTGTAGTATATTCCTCAAAATTGTAGTATATTACTATTTATTTGTACTATAAAAAGAATTTTTTACAGAATATGCTAGTTTAAATGCTAGTTTATATTTTAGTATTAAACATTAATATTAGTATCTACACTATATAAAAAAAAATTTATTTATATCTATTTTTTGAAGAGAGAGGTGGAGGTAGAGGACGAGGGAGGGATATCTCAAGGGTTATCAACAGTGGCGGCTACAGCGGCTAATACACCAGGTCGTGTTGTACCTATCGTTTTAGCTAAATCCTGTTCTGCTAAAGCTTCAAGAGTACTAGATCTATCCTTTAACTCTTTCAAACGAGCTTCTAGAGTATCCTTTATATGAGTAGTCGTATGTTTACAATTTCTAAATTCCGCATAACTATTTATATTAAATCTTCTATATATATCCTTTATAGCATTTTGAAACCTAGTTTCCGCTTTCATGTATTCCATTAAATTTTTTGAATCAGGTAATTCAGCAACAGGTGTAGTATTTTTTTCCTGCTCAGTTAAAGGATATTTTGCTTGAATATGTGGAGGCAAATCATTATATATTGTTTGCAATTTAATTTTTGAGCTACAGAATTCATAATTATATGTATTTAATTTATCCATGGGTTCGGTACCCACTTCACAATTACTAGTACTAGTAATATTTCATAGCATTTTTAACTGATCATGATATTTCCTTCCTAAAGAATCTGTTGTAGATCTCTGTGTATTAAAACTCTTTTCAAGCTGAGTGGATGTAAAATCCTCTGCACCTGTACCTGAACCTGAACCTGCACCTGCTCCTGCTCCTGCTCCTTGATCTGCACCACCGCCCAGGTTAGAATAATCAGGAGTTGGGAACCTAGGATAATCAGGAGTTGGGAAACTAGGATAATCAGGATTTGGGGTCGTAGGATAATTAGGATTTGGGGCCGTAGGATAATTAGGATTTGGGGCCGTAGGATAATTAGGATTTGGGATCCTAGGCCTAGAATAATTAGGATCCCTATCCATATGATGACTAGTTATAGGTTTAACATCAACTGGTTTAGCATATGTTATAAATTTAGACTTATCTAAATTAGTATCTACTGGTTTACCTGTACCATGTAAACCTAATTTTTCATTTCCATTGGATGAACCTAAATACTTTAATAAATCTATTATATCCTGGATATTGTTTATATCTAATCAGAATGTTATTTGTTCTAAAGTCCAATTACACTCTAATCCTTCAATATATTCAATTATAAATACTTTTACAATTTGTTTTACTACAAGAAACAAAGTGCCTAACTTTAATCCTTGAATAAGGTCTAAATGGTTTTGAACACTAAACCCACCAAAATAGTAAAACTTAAATATTAGTACCAACACCAAAGAAATAAACCCAGATATAAACCCAGCTATAGTAATACGCCTTAAAGCAGATGTTATAAAACTGCTTTGTAAAGGTAAACTAACAAATGTTTCGCGGCTAGTAATATTGTTATTACTAATTATACATCATTCTAAGCTATTATACCACCAATCCAATATAGTTGTACGGATAATTCTTGCTGCTTGTTTCATTTTTATGTTTTGTAAATATATGTCGAAAGGAAACCTTAAACTAGTTATACTATTGTTATTAGTGTTTTAATATTAATTTTAATATTACTAAATATGTTTTACTTAAATAATGTAATTATAAACCCTACACTAATAACAAAGTAGTCTGTACAAACTACGTAGGGTTTATTATTTTATTACTTAATATATAAGTTAGACTACAATAAAAATATAAGTAAAATATTAATATTATATATAAAATTTAAGCTATTAAATATAAAGTAAAAAAAAATACAAGGAATATTGCAGGAATTGAACCCACTGGGTCATGATCTGCAATCAAACCGTAGAACCATCTACTTAATATTCTTTAGTAGTAATAAGCTACTTTGTACTTTGCTTTATGTTTACCTTATAATTGTAATATTAAATAATTTTATTATAATAAATACACATTACTAGGTATTATCTCAAAGCTATATAAAATGCAAGGGACTAAAATTATAAAGGCTATAACTATAGGTAATAATATAGTTCAACAAAGTGACATTAATTGGTCAAATCGTATTCTAGGAAAACAAGCTCTAGCTCATATAAAAACAAAAATCATTATACAAGTCTTTAGCCCTAGAGTAAAACCAGAGAGCATTCCTTCTATTAAAGGGTCAGGTAATAAAGTTTCATAATCAGTATCTATAATACTGATATAGGAGTCAAAATCGATAAACTGAATAAAATAAATTAAAGGCATAAGATTTAACAAGTAACCACCTAGAAAGAATATACTTATTAATATACAAATAAGCACAATGCTAGCATATTCAGCCAAAAAGAAAAATACAAATATGACTGCAGCATGTTCTGTCATAAAACCACTAACAAGTTCAGATTCCTATTTTAATATATAACAATAATTTATGTTTTATTGATTGTTTACTATAAAAGGATATGTTTTATTATAAACAAGACCTCAATTTAAGTACTTTCCAACTGTTACCATAGATATATTTAAATATTTAGCTAATTAAATATTATTTTTATATATTTATATTAGATTATGATTTAAATCATAAATATCTACTCCTCCGACAAGTTTACTCAATATATCGCTTATAATCTTTTTAGTGATTTAAATTTAACTATGTTGTTTACCATACAAAGGTTTTAGTTTGCCAGGTTTACTAATTAATTTTAGTGCTTTGTTTGTATGTTTTTCACCAAACATAGGATGATTAGATTTGTATACGAATTTTTTAATATCTTTAATTAGGCTTTATCAGTGTGTTTATAACCAGTAAGACTTGTAGCCATTCTCATGAAATTATACAAAACATCCACGCAATATCTTTATTTTTCTATATAATTTGTTTCTAGATTAGTTGAGGCTTTATGGCTTACAATATTGCCATCACAAGTAAAACATTCATAAATACAAAAGTTAAATTTAGCTAAAGCATATTTTAATATAGCGTTTTGTAATACTATATTAGATTTTTTATGATAAAGATATTAAATAAGTCTAAAATACAAATCCTTACCACTAGCGATATATAGTTTAATATAAACAGTATTTTTAAAACAATAAACACCTGCTTTATTACATAACTCTCGAGATGATAAAATTATATTATTATCATCTAGTTTATGAAATACTTTTATATTTATTGGTAAATATGTGGAGAGTGGTTATGAGGGTATAGATGAGCTAGAAAAGTTCCTTTTTAGGATTTGTGCATAGCTTACTTTGTTTTGTTATATAAAGCAGGTACAAACCTCAGATCTATATATTATTCTTATATTTACATACAAGATTGGACTATATCTTATTAAACATAACTAAAAGTTTAATGATCGCATGTAGTCTCTGAGGATCCTACTAAGATGTTTGTTTAACATCCTTTGGTTTCCGGCTAATTGTCCTTTATATTGTTATAAATATAAAAGGGTTTTTAGCATATAGCGATCTTTTACGAGACCAAATCTTCTATTATTTAGTAAATAGCCTCGGCTAGGTCAAAGGGGGCTCTATTTGTTTCTGCGACAGATCCTATAAAAAATATTATAAAGATAGGTAATAACGGTATTATAAACCAAACTGCTCTTTGGGCTTCAACATTAACAGTTAAATTTAAACTACCAGTTAGTAATATAACTATTAAGATAGCAGAGCTTAAAATTAGTTCATAGCTAATTAACTGGGCTGTACTTCTAAGAGAACCTAAAAACGCATACTTGGAATTAGCAGATCAACCTGCTAGTAGTATTCCATAAGTGGATAACGAAGAAACAGCTAAGATAAAAAGTATACCTAAATTAAAGTCTGATATTGCTAAACCAGGACCATATGGAATTACAGCAAATCCTAATAATGAAAATATCAAAGTTATTACCGGACCAAGAAAAAATAAAATTATATTTGCTTGTGTGGGTGATATATACTCTTTTAAAAGAAGTTTTAAAGCGTCAGCAAATGCCTGAAGGAGTCCATAGTATCCTACAATATTAGGACCTAGTCTTCTCTGCATACTGGCCAAGGTTTTTCTTTCTGCTAATGTTACAAACGCAACAGTTAGCAATACAGGAACAGTAACTATTAAAACTTCAGTAATGGAAATAACTAAGGGTAAATATAACATTGTTATATAATGTAAAAAATATAAACTTTTACAAGGTAAAATAAAGTAAAGTTAACTTTATTCTACCTAATAAATGTTTAGGTTAAAAATAAAATGATATTTAGCTTTTACTATAATAAAAGAGTTAAGCTAAAATATACAAGTTATCTATTATTAATTTTTAAGGTTGAGGTCTAAGAGATCTAGTTTTAGCAAAATGTACCTAATATTAACCAAGGATAGATTTAGTAATTTATGTAAATATAATTAATTAATTAATTATATTTACATAAAAAATATTATAAAGATAGGTAATAACGGTATTATAAGCCAAATTGCTCTTTGGGCTTCAATATTTACAGTTAAATTTAAACTACCTGTTAATAATATATCTATTAAGCTAGCAGAGCTTAAAATTAGTTCATAGCTAATTAACTGGGCTGTACTTCTAAGAGAACCTAAAAACGCATACTTGGGATTAGCAGATCAACCTGCTAGTAGTATTCCATAAGTGGATAATGAAGATACAGCTAAGATATAAAGTATACCTAAGTTATGGTCTTACAAAGCCAGATTGATACTAGTTGTGAGGATAAATATGATAATAAAGATGGTAAGTAAATAAAGGTAATAATAATGACTACAATACTTAATAGTTTTTATAAACATTAAGTAGACCAAGCTGTTCTATTTATGAAAAAAAACTACATACCGTTTTATTTATAATGTGTGTTTTGCAAATACTTCGATGATATACCATCACGTTTACCCGCTTGAATATTAATATGACATGATTTACAAACCGGAATTTCTTTACGATTCATTTTTGACATCACCGAGATAAAACCTGTGTGTTTATCTCCTTATTTTCTTAGATGTTTAACATGGTGCATTTCAACACCCTTTTGCTTACCATGGATTAAACATGACTCAAAAATACTCAATTGAGATTCCATTCTCCAATTTAGCACTTCTGGCGGGTTATTCAAAACTAAAATAGATAAAATATATGAAATGCCCAGTAAAAAATAAGGGTAATCATGGATATCATTATTTTTTAAATAATGAAACATCATAACCGTGATTTATGTCCATATTTTCGCCTATAACTTCGTTTTAAACTTAAACTTGGTTTTCAACTTCATTTAGATTTTTGTTCGTATTTCCGTATACGTATACGTTTCTGATTCCATATACGTCTCTGATTCGGTTTAGCTTTCCGTATATGTAGCGGTTTACCTTACCATCCTCCTCTATTTTCCTTTCTTTTCAAGTTCAAGTTCATATAAGCGATCTTCAGCTTCTGAAATAACACAAGAGGCACTACTCAGACGTCACATTGTAGCTACATGTTCAGGATAGATGATTTTTATATTATTTAAAAAAATATCACAATCAGAATCTGAACCTGTAAGGGTGTTAAGCATACCTTCCCTTATAACACTATCTCTATACTCACAAGGGTCGGCATTTCTAATATTCAAAATATGTATTCTATCTTGGTATGTCTCGTAACGAATATTCCTGATAGTATCTTCAGAGGTATTTGGATCAGCAATCTGTTGAAGTAGATTGTCAACATTATCATAACTATCTAGTGTTCTATATAAAACAGGTGAAGTGGGTAACCCTCTAACATTATTGCGGTTTCCATTACCATCATGGTTACCATTTACATTATTTTGGTTACCACTTGCCTCATGGTTACCATTTTCATTTTGGTTTCCGTTTCCATTTTGGTTTCCATAACCATTTTGGTTACCATTTTCATTTTGGTTACGGTTCCCATTTGGGTTACCATTACCATTTTGGTTACCATCTTCATTTTGGTTCCGGTTTCCATTTTGGTTATCATTACCATTTTGGTTTCCATTTCCTTTTTCATTATCATCTTGGTTATCGTTTTTGTTTTCAATTTCACCCAGACGATCTTGAGCCTTTTGATATACAATGTAGGCGCCAAGGCAACGTCTATATGTTATGTCATCTCCATCTAAAAAATCGCCGATAAAATCCCTATGACGCTCTATATCTGCTCTGGTTTCATCTATTATATCTTTTATTGTTTCTAGAGAAGTGCTAGGGTCAACAATCTGTCGAATTAAATTGTCAGTATCATCATAACTATCTAGGTTTCTGTTTAAAACAGGTGAAATAGAGAATTTTCTATCACATAAGGTATTGTTCAGTAGTGCTGGACTAAATGTTTTACTTTTACCCATACAACTAGACATTTGTCTTATATTTTGGTTAATGTAAGAAACATGGTTAGAGTTTTTTTTATTATAGTTATTAATTTTACTTTTAATACTGGTTTTTTTATCTGCTACATTAGACACTTGTCTACTATCGATAGATAGTGCCTTTTTACCTAATTCGAATGCAAATCCTAGGGTTAAAACAAGAAAAAATATAAGCATATTAACTAAACCATATATACTGTTATTGTAAGCACTTACTATATAAGGATAAACTAAAAGAATTTCTAAATCAAACAAAAGAAATAATAAGGCAAATATAAAAAAAGAAATACTGAACTGTGTTCTGTTTTGTCCCAAAAATGAATGAAAACCACATTCAAAAGCACTATCCTTCTCAGGATAAGGGTTGTGAGGCGCGAATATTAAGTTTATTGCCAATAATATAAAAGCTAATAGAGGTATAAAAAGAAAAAATAAAGTAATACTAGACATTTAAGGGTTAAATATAATAAGTGCTAATATATTAGCCATGCTTAGTCATTCTTGAGGGGTGAATATAAATAATAATAATATCAAAGTTAAAGTAGATATAGTGATAGTTAAATAACTTGATAATACTATATTATCAACTTTAAATGTTATTTTTTCCATGAAATGAGTATTATCATTTTTTTTAAAAAAAAAAAAAATACTGCCTTTTAATATAAGATCTTTAAAAACGGGATTTAATTTGTATTCAGGTTTAAAAAAAAATATTTGTTTTATAACATTTAAGTAATAGACAGCACTTATAACGCTAGTCAATATAGCAACTAAAGTTAAAAAAACAAAACCACTGTCTAAAGCAGCAGACAATACCATTTGTTTAGCAAAAAACCCTATAAGAGGCGGAATACCTACAAAAGAAAAGAGAGTTATAGCTAAACTTAAAGCTATAACAGGATTAAGGTAAAAATAACCTTTTATCTGAGTAATAAGTTGTATAGGGGAGTTATTTTTATCTAATAAATTTTTATAATGCTCTTCCTGTTCTTCCTTGGGTTGTTGTTTTTTATCTTGTTCTTGTTCTTGCTTTTTATCTTGCTTTGGATCTTTCTGTGTAGCATCGCTATCTCCATTACCATCTCTATCAGCATCAGCATTACCATCGCTATCATTTACAAACGGGTATAATGAAAACCCAATACTAATTAGTATAATAAAGGCGTTTAGATTAGATATGGAATATTGTATTAAATAAAAAATAAAGGCTTGTGTTGATTCTATACTGTTAATACTTAAAGCTAATAATATGAAACCCAGATGTGATATAGTACTATATGCAAACAATCTTTTTATTCTAGATTGAGTTAAACCTAATACTGTTCCTATAATTAAAGAAAATAAAGAACTAACTAATAAGCTAGATATTCAGCTAAATTTAGATGCAAAAAAGGAATTACTAGTATAGTGTACTAATTCCAATAAAAAAATTAAGATAGATATTTTAGCTATTATTGCAACAAAGGTTGTAACTATAGTAGGTATAGCATCATACACATCAGGACTTCAAAAATGAAAAGGTGCAGCAGATATTTTAAATAAAAATCCTACTGACATTATAATAAGAGAAAGGTTAATATAAAAAGGTTTATATCAATATAAAATATCATTTTTATATTCATTAGCTATATTAGATAAACTAGTAATTACATAAAATCCGTCAAGATTTGTTGTGCCAGAGTTTGCATATAATAAACTAGTACCTAATAAAATAAAACAAGAAGATAAACCACCTAATAAAAAATAAGTAAGACCAGCACTAGTAGATAACTCTGAATTTCTGTACAATGTTGCAAGTAAATATAGGCCATAACTCTGTAGTTCTATAGATAAAAAGATAGAAACTACGTCACTAGTAGATACTAATAGTGTACCTCCTGTTATTATAAATAATAAAATTAAAGGATACTCGATTATTCTAAATTGTTCTGCCATTTTGTTAATAATATTTGTTTTACTGTATAAAAACTTACTGAAAAAGAGATTGTAAAGACTAGCATAGCCTTTAACTCAAACTTTTCTAGGATAAAAAGCAGTTAATTGCAAAACAACTGCACTTATTAAAAAGATAAACAAGTGAAATGTTTGTGTTGTTGATGTAGCATGAAATAAACCACCGTACAAACCTAAACCATTGTCCAAATAAGTCATGGTTAAATTTTGTGATGCCAACAAGAAACAATAAAGTAAAATTATTACTGTTTCTCTAGAGTAAAGAATAGATTTGTCTCGTCTTTGACTGACGGCATTAGATAATAATAAAAATAAGAGACTGTATAAAATTATTGTTTTTTAGGGTTCAAACCTACCTATTTTTGTTGCAAAGCATTAACTTATAAAAACAGAAAAAAAATTAAGATGTCACTATTAAAAGAAGACGTGTTGACGGTTGTGTTTAGTAGACATAACAATATATTTATATCTTTTAAAGAAATGTAAGGTATTAATATGTATATTATTAGACCAATTAAAATATGAAATGCATAAAATGTAAGTACATAAACTAACAGAAAACTGCCCCTCTTGCTGATGCTTCATCTTTTTCAGCGGATGCTTGCATGCTCATATTTTCCAGCGGATGCTTTGCAACATACTTTGCAACAGCAGAGAAAATAAGCAACAGCAGAAGAAAACAAGATAAAATATGAAAATAACCGGGAGAGAAACTCGAATTCCCATTCTTAATGCATGAAATTAACGTTCTAACCAGTTGAACTATCATTTTTTTTAATTTACTCTCTTAATCATGTACTTACCTTTAAACAACTTATCTTTATTTATGTAATTTAATAATGTAGCATGGTTTACTTTCAATTCTCTGGCAGCAGTGCGAATAGAACTATATTTTTTAGTATCGTTTGTTTCAATATTTTTAAGGGTAACGATATGAGATGTGGACAGCAATTGGTTGGTTTTAGCTAAAGGAGATAATACTGCACCTACTCTTGCTTTTCTCAAATTATACAAAGCTTTATCGCTCAACTTACGCGATTTAAATTTAAATAATGTTTCTTCAGAATGTTTAAAATGTAAACTAGATCCTGCTGTAGTTAATATGTTATATTCAGGTTTAAAATAATCAATATTAAATTGCTCTCTTTTAATAACATCAGATCTAGCACAAACTTCTAATATCTCCAGTTGGATATTCTCATATCCGTGAGCCAGCAGAGCATTGTAAATTTTACTTTTATATTTTGAGGTTCTTTTAGCTAAGTAATTTAAAGAAAAATAATTGCGGAATCCTGAGCTTAAGTTAACAGAGCTTCCTACGTAACATTTACCGTTTATTTTATTAACTCACCTATAGACTCCACATCTTTGTTTATTGTTTTGTAATATCTTATTTTTATTACTTAACGCGTCATCGTATATTATAATATTATTGAAATCAGAATGACAGAATTTTGCTTTTTTTAGATTTGTCTCGAAATATTTCATATTTCGGCTTTTGAAATGTATATTGTTTAGTGTGTTTTTTATCATGAGCCAGAGGAGAAATTCGAATTCTCGTTCTTAACGCATGAAATTAATGTTCTAACCTTTTGAACTACTCGGGCTTTAAATTTAGCATTACTAAACGTTTATAAATGAAAGAAAAAGCGGTTGTTTTGCTTTAATTTAATTTAATTTTTAGTTAGGTATTTTAACTAAAGGGTGGATACCCTGATTTGAACAGGGAACTTACTGTTCCACATACAATGGTTCTGCCATTTGAACTATAACCACCTTTATATTTAATATATAAAAAAGCCTAATCTTATGTTGGAGTGATTCGAACACTCGTGAGTAAACACCAAAAATTTATGACTTACCGATTAGTCCACAACATATTTTTTCTTAAGATATAATATTTCACTTATATAACTTACATAAACTAAAAATAGTAATTAAAAATAAAGATGTAATTAAATATAGTTAGTGGCAAATAACCAAACCCATGTTAACAAAATGCAGTATATAGATATATAGGTGTTTGCTACATTTAATTATTTAGCTCACTAAGTTACATTTTTAACCAACAACACACTTTGTCTATAAATCTAGAAGAAAAAAAGGGACTAAATAATAACCAGGACATCTTATAACTAATAAGTCTATTATTTTTGAGCTATAAAATATAAAGGTTATTATTAAAGTCTTGTTTAAAAATTTTACCCTATATCTAGTATTAGAGTTAACACTACAAACTGCACTATATTTAAAGTCTAACATATAACCGTTCTTATTAATTTAAAATATGTTTAAGTTTATTTAGTAAATACTGTTATTAAAAATGAAATGTTTCTTATTAACTATTATTGTAGGTTTGTATAGTGTGACACACCAAATATAAAATTATAGCGATAATACTTTTAAACATGATTATATAGATATAACAAATTATATTATGTGTATTAGCTATAGATTTATATTATATAAAGTGTTGTTTTTTATTAACTGGATTAGCAATTACCGGTGACCAATGTAATATTTGGTATTATTTATTATACATTGCTATACGTATATTACAGCTCTGCTTTATAATTTAATAAACCAAATATATCCTTGAGATATAAAGGTATGGAACAAGAACAATCTTAACAATATATACACTAAAGTAGTTAAATTTTTTTATTAAAAACAGGGTAGTTAAGCAATAAAATCTATAGAGGTAATTTTTCACTGTATTGTATTGTAGTGTAGTGTTGTGTTGTGTAGTGTTGTGTTGTGTTGTGTTGTGAGTTTAATCTTAATTAAATGCTATGTGTTATTATATTTAATATATGCTATTTAAAAATTATCACCTACGAGTAATGGGATTTGAACCCATATGGCTAAAAGCCCTAGTATCCTAAGTACTAGATGTAAACCAATTCCATCACACTCGAATAATACTCTTGTAAACTCATGTTTAGCAATTTTTTTTGCTATAATTACTAATAATTAAAATAGAGATATTATTGTATAATGTGTTTTATTATAACCTATTTACCTCTATTCTCTCTAGGTTTGTTTATATACAGATATTAAAATAAATATCTGCCTGCTCGAGATAAGATTTGAACTTATAGCCTAAACATCTTCAGTGTTCCGCTCTACCATTTGAGCTTCTCGAGCTATATTTATATTGGTTATAAAAATTATATAAATAATAAAAGTTTTTATTTACAATGCGTATCTGATTTTGACTCATTAAAATCTAATATTTTAAAATATCCCTTATAAAGTTTTTTACTGTTTTTATAACTACGAATAGTTCAATCGCTTACATGCAAATATTTAGCAGCTTTAACATTAGAATTAAATATTTTAATTGTATTGGTTCTGAGGTCGCTAATTTCAACAGGTAAAGCTGTATTAGAAGAAAAAGACATCCTTAACTTTGATTCTTCAGTATGTTTTTACCAAAAAAAGGATGTTTTTCTTTAGTGTTATTTAAACACATTTGTATTTTTGTTTTTTCCGAATGCCTAGATCCTAAAGATGTGTATGCAAATTTTAATACACTATATCTAGGTTTTAATGTATTTATGTAATATTGTTGCCAACTAATAATGCTTTTTATGTCACAGTGTTCAAGGATTTCTATTTTAAATATACCATATGCATTTTTTAACAAAGTAGAATAAATAATAGATTTACTTCTATATTTAGACATATACTTAGCATTAAAATAATATGTTAGCCTTTTAGACAGATTGGCAGTACTACCTATATAAAACTCTCCTGTCTCAGTATTTATTCATATATAGACACCTAACTTTCCTCTATTATCTTTTATAATTAAGTTTATTTGAAGCTCAACATCAGTATAAATTATTGCCAGCACTGGTATTGGTTTAGGTTCTGGCACTGGTCCTACGGCTCATTTGCCTTTCTCTTGGTTCTGATGGATAATTTTTAAATTGTTTTTGTTATTTGTCATAGCTAGAGGTTAAATCAATTAATTCTTGAGTCTTATGATCAGTATAATCATTGTTTTCTTTTTTTTTTATTCTTTTTTTTTTATCTCCTGCGCTTTGGTTATTTAGGTCAAGCTTTCTAGGGAATGACATTGCAGGTGAGTTGCTGTTAGTAACCCTTATTTCTTTTTTATTACAATAATCCAAAAAAGGTAGTATAACTTGTTTTTCAATTGTATCAAATGCATTTAGTGCATTAAGCGTATGCATATCAAGGTCAGATATAGCTAACATATAACTAATTAATCTGGTGTCTAATCTACTACTTAAATGACGTTTATTATTACTACCTCCACTTACAGATATAGCATTAGTAGAATTTTTCATAGATCCCACTATATGCCATCAAGAAATGCCATCTGCAATAAACAATGTGTTATGTAAAAATTCATTAATGTTTTCTTTACCCATGAATTTCATAAAGGTAGGTATACCATATTGTATACAATAAATATTTTCCACTTTACCTATCTGTATAGTATTATCAGTGGCCCATACTATATTTATTATTCTTAAACTTTTTATGTTTAAACAAGAAAGGTTTTCAGATAATCTAGCAACATCTATAGAAAACTAAAACTAAAACTCTTGGTTTGTTATTCATAAAGATGCTATAGATGAGTTTATTATAGTATTGAAGTTGATATTAGAAAGTGTGAAAAATATATTTCTTTTATTTATATCGATAATTTTAATTTTATTAGGACTTATGTTGATCATTTTGTTTTTTTTTGATGAATAGAGGCTATACCTCAAAATTTAGTATCTATATTACTATTAATAGATATCTTTGTTTAATGTCAGGTTAAAGGACTATTTTTATTTTTATTTATAATGCTGTAAAGAATTATTATCAATGATAAAATTTTTTAAATCACTGTAGTTATCATAATATGGTTTTAATATTATTTACTTGTTCAAGTAAACTATTATTATTTTTTATAAAATGTGAGTTCATATCATAAAAGTCATCTAAAGTGTTAATTATATGTGGTTTACAATCATAAGTAATAGTATAAAAAGTTTTGTATTTAAATAAATCTAAAGTAGAGTTAAAATAATTAATTTATACAGGTTTATATTCACTGATTATTTCGTAATTACAAGACGTATTATAATTTAAATCATCACAATCAGTAAAATAATAATTACTAATTCCCACAAGATCATAAATATTTATTACTTCAATACAATGTAATAAACCTAGTGTCATAATTATATTAATAATTAAATTTATTAATGTGATAATTAAAATATCTGGACCTACCATAGGTTTTGTATTTGTGATACAAGAAATATCTTTATAGTTAATTCTAGGTAAATCGTTATCATTATAAAAAGTAATAATAAATTTAATATATTCAACTTCAAGTGAAGTTTTATTACTTTCTAATATTTCTTTGAATATAACTAATGCTTGTTCCAAGTCAGAAGTGTATAAACTTAAATTTTCAACGAATGTAAAATTAGAAGACTTAGTTGGATAAGCTATTACAGTTAATAATAATTTGCGTCTGCTGGTTCTGGTTCTGGTTCTGGTTCTGGTTCTGGTTCTGGTTCTGGTTCTTCTGGTTCTGGTTCTGGTTCTGGTTCTGGTTCTCTCACCAGTTAGAACTTGTAGAACTATTATCTACGGCAACAGAACTAGTATTGGGATAATTAACTGGTAACTCCTGTGCACTAGAGAAATCACCAGGTAACTCATGAATATTAGAATTTACAGAATTATTTTCTGCTCTCTGCTCCTACAGAGCTAGTTTCAGGGTAATTTACTGGCAAATCCTGAGCGTCAAAGCGAGGATTGTTGACCCCTGACTCAGGGATACTATTACCACTAGCACCCATATAAGGTGTAGTATCTCGCGAGTAACTGTTTGCCTTTAGCTCGGAAGAACCAGTAGTGTCATGAGAATGGTTTGCCCCTAACTCTGCAATATTGGTATAACGCCCTGCATTATAATAATACGTATTGTGAGAGTAAGGGTCATTAAGCACCATTGGTTTATATGCAGGATTTATTTCAGGCGCAGTTGTGTCATTTAAAGTCCGATCCTAAGGTATTCAATCATCGGGCATACAGAACTCTGGGCTACTAAAAGTCTTAAATAGTATTATATATAATATAAAGCTAAATATATACATAAATATAGTATATTTTTTTGCAAGCAGATAGAAGGAAATAGAGTAACTAAATAAATTTAAACTTAAATATCTTAATGAATAAGATATTTTATTAGATATTAACTTAAATATGGTTGTGTTTTTCATTTTTATAATTTTGAAGTTATGAAAAGAGGCTATACCTCAAAGTTAAAGTTTTTTTTTAATATTACATAAATATTTAGGGGCTATTTATTGAAATATTATTAAAAAATAAATTATTTATGTTTTCTAATATTTAAAAACCAAAGGAGAGTATTTTTCTGGAGATTTAATTTTTCTAAGTCAGCCTTTAACTCACTCTTTATTTATTTACGTGTCTTTACATTAGGATTTAAAATTTTTTTTAATCATTATAATTATTATAATTATTTTTATCTATTTCAATAGCTTCCCCATAAAACCTACGCCTAGTCTTATTAACCACAGTTTTATAAAACCCCTTAATGCCAGTAGATAATAGGGCCGTAGATGCAGGAGTATTATGTGTATTATTATGTTCCCGTTCTCCTTGTTCCCCCTGAGTGTTAGAAACACCCTCAGCTGGTATATTGGTAGTTTCCCCTTGTGTAAAATCAGGACCCGGGTTTTGAGAGTAAGAACCGTAATAACTAGCAGCTTGGTTATCGCTTAGCTAACATAAAGTGTTTGTGTTTAAATTATTAAATAGAAGGTCAGAGAAAAAATAGATCAAAAAAGGACAAATCACCAAATTTAAATAAATTAAAAATATAATAATTGCTGAAATTGTGATAATAAAATCTAAAATAATAAACAAGTAATTTATAATATGATCCATAAGTTCTTAAAGTATTTTTAGCATTTTTAATTTATTGTATATATATACAAAAGAATAAATTACTTCAAAATTAATAGTATAAGGCACGGGTGTAAAAAAAAATTAAGACGTGGGTTTTTATTTTTATAAAACTCCATCAATTGTTTTTATTAAGCGTAAGTAAATAAAAGTATATACCTTTAAACTTAAACGTAACAATGAAAAAGGTGATATGTATTATTACAATAAACTACATAAAGCATAGAAAAGTATGGATATGCACAAAGATAATTGGTACAATATTTTAACAAATAAAAAGATAGCAAGAATATTCATACCTACAGGTATATATTTTATATAATTGTTATTTTTTATAAAAAATATGTTATACAAATATATAAATGAATTTAAAGTAAAAATCTTTAAACTAGTAATAGATTAATTTTAGGATAGCATTAGTTATAAAAACTTGAGCTTATCGAGGCAAAAAATAAATAGACAATTAATACTAAATCGAGTTTCATTGAATTGGAGATATCAGGACTCGATCCTGAAATAACGATATGCAAAATCGATGTTTTACCAATTAAACTATATCCCCTTCAACTACAACTATGGCTAGAATTACAAGCATAATTATAACTAAAGCCAACACTAAAACTAATGATTTTATTTAAAACACCTGTTTTCGTAGATTTTTTAATACAAGTTGTTAGTTATGTTTTGTTTTAACTAAATATAAAAAAATATTTATCTATTATAAAAAAGAAAAACGACTTAAACGCAAACGATCTTAACAAATAAATCTTAAGTTTATAATATATAGGGCGGTTAAACTACGTAAGTTAAACCTGTTCTTTTTTAATTATAGTCTATTTTTTTCTTTTCCATAGTATATTGTTTTAAAAATACTATTTATAATAAACTATATATCGGTAGTGGTAAGGATTTGTATTTTAGACTTATGGCTTTTTCATACACTTAGCAATATAAGAATGATGTACAACCAATAAATTTTGTGGCTTTTAAAACAGATATAAACTCTTTGTTTTCACCCGTTTTATTGTTTGTGACAAATACAGACTGTATTTGAATTTCAGTATTACCAGTTGTTATTTTTAATTTAGGCGCTTAAGTACGTTTATCACGTAATTTTGCCAAACGGATAAGCTCAAGATAAGCCTCACTATATCTAAATCCTATAAGAGAGGCTGCAGCTTTTAAAAAATTATATTACGGTTTAAACTGATAAAGATAGTATTGTTGTTTCTCATTAACAACATCAATATCACAGTATACAACAATATCAAGTTTAAAGCTTTAATATCCTTATTTTAGCAATGCTTTATATATTCTACTATTATTTTGCCTGGTTTCTGTTTCTAAATAGGGTACGTTATAATAACTTGTGAATCTACAAGATATATATGACACAGGCTACATGAATTTATCCTGACAGCACATGGGTTTATACTTATAAATACCAATTTTCTGTTATTTTTTAATATATCTATTATATATAAATCGGGATTTACATAATAAATAGATGAAACAAGGCACATTATATATTATTTATGTTTTACACATACGGTTTATATTTATCTAATTATGTGTGTATTGTGTAACTTAAAATCGGTTGTATTTGAAAGGATATGCTATTATTATTTAATTGTGACCCAAAGGGGATACGAGTGGGATTTATTGTGCAGTGTTTTATTAAGTACACTGTAGGATTATAAATGGATAACTTACCTACCAGTGCTAGAGAAAATTATTCCTTAACTCGTCATTAAACTACTTCCTATCCAGCCATTGTTTTTCTCTTACGCTTTTCAGGTCCCGCTCCCATCAGAGCCGGACATACCCTACTACTCAGTATTATAATGATTCTAATATATCGTTTTACTATTTCTGTACATAGAAATAAATCAACACCTCTCGTTTAAATGGTAAGGGAACTCATAACCATCTTAATCAGGATACGAATATCCGGTACTGGTCTATCTCATAAAAAATAGACTAGTGGACTTTTGGCTGTCTAAGGTTGCCTTACTAATCCTACCCGATTAAAACAATAATCTTAAAATGTTACTACACAAAAATAATAACTCATAAACACTTAATAAACACTTTACTGGGACCGCTTTTGGCATCAGTATATAAATTACCCTAAGGGCTCTCTATATGCTGAAGCGTATAAAAAAAGGGGATATCTACTATAAATCCCTCAGCCCGCCCCACTAATAAACCAGCCGCTCATCATATTATTTACCTAACCTAGTAATTATTTAACATTTACCTGATATAAATCATTATTTTATCAAACAATATCGCTAAAACCAACTATGAATACCAAACTATTATAAAATAAAACTATTATCCAAGAAACGACTTGAACGTTTACGGTTATAAACCAGCGAAACTTAAGATCGCCCTGTCTACCAATTCCAGCACTCGGACTTGTAATAACATGTTTATATACACATCTTACTATTATAAATATACAAATACGCTATGATAAGTATATTATCATGTTTAAATATACAAGCAGGTGTTAAAAAAACTATATTAAATATAAGGCCAGAATGATTTGAACACTCATCTCAGCTGTCATGAGCAGCTTGCTTTACCAATTAAGCTATAGCCTTTTGTTATTATCAATAAATTAGAGATAATAACAATATTAAAAGTTAAAATGCGGACAAAGGATTTGCACCTCTATATCCTGGACATGAGCCAATTATGTGACTATTACATCAATCCGCATACATTACTATAAATATATTAGTGTTAATCGTATAAACGAAGGGTAAGCGGAGTCGAAATTACGTAGTGATGACCAAAACATCATGTCTTAACCACTAGACAATTGGCCCTATACGTTACAATTTAGATAATTAAATGCCATGTTTAACAAGCCTAGCCTCTTTTTATAATAATCATTATAACCCAAGAGGAAGTCGAATCCTCGTGCTGATGATGAAAACATCATGTCTTAACCACTAGACGATTGGGCCTTTACAAAGCATTTTTTAAAATTAAATGCCTTGTGTAAAATTATAACAGTCAATGCTATGCATTGAAGCCCGGTGCAAGTATCGCACTTACTTAAACCGATTACAAAACGGTTGCATTACTTTTATGCTAACCAGGCATTATAAATATATATCTATAAATAAATATATATCTATAAATAAATATATATATATATATTTATATATATATATATATATATTTATATTTATTTTTTTTTATTTTTCTTTATTAGGATAGATATTGTTATAATATAAGAAAAATTTTTTTTATTATGTGTAAAATATTATAATGTAAAGATAAATGTATCATTCAGTAAATTAAAAAATTAGTACTTAATGCCTAAAAATGTCACAATTCTTTCAGCTAAAGCCTATTAATATTTATCAATTAATGAAATAATTGAAATGTATAAAATCGTAGTGTTAAACTACGTCTATATGAGAATAACTTAAGGTATGTTTCGTGCCTATATGCATTCAGCACTTATCTTTAACTAACATAGCCTTCCTGCCGTGCCTACGATAAATATTACCATAGTGAAAAGTAAAACCCCAATATAAGCCACATTAAAAGGAGATAGTCCTTTTAATTTTTATCAATAAAAAATCAGAAATATAGTGGGAACGGTGGGGACACAATTCACCGAATGTGGCTTATAATTAATATTAATATAGGAAGGTAAACAACAGGTAAACCAGGGGTTAATATACCCAACTCCTTTCGTACGAAGGGGCTATCCTTATTTTATTCTAATTTCCTCTAGA
>JAABUH010000343.1_pt1 | contig 70399 bp, 70 predicted proteins | sample 5559121 | NCBI WGS metagenome assembly JAABUH01 (sample SAMN10711871, study PRJNA513364) | rock metagenome | isolation source: Antarctica rocks | place: Antarctica: Victoria Land, Battleship Promontory nord | collected 2015-12-28 | reverse complement strand
ATAGCTATGAACTTCATCACTGAACTATCTCTGTCAGAAGACTATAACGTCATTTGCACAATCATATGTCGCCTCATCAAAGAACGTCACTATGTTTCCTGTCATTGAGAAGACGATGACATCTCAGCCGAAGAAACGGTTTGAATCATGCTATGAAACGTCTATCGACTGCATGATCTACTCAGTTCTATTGTTTCGGACAGAGACTCTCAATTCATATCGACTATGTGAAAAAGTCTTTGCAAGCGACTGAGAATCACAGCTAGTCTATTCACAGTCTATCATCTCAAGATCGACGATCAATCGGAACGAGTCAATCAAGACGTCGAACGAGAACTTAGAATCTACTGCAATTACATGCAGAACGACTGAGTCAAATGAATACCTATGGTGAAATTCAGTGACAATTTCAATATCTTCTCGATCACTTCAATGATTCTCTTCTACTTCAATAAAGAATTTCACCCTCGAATGAGTTTCGATTCAGATACGACTGACTACGAAACAACTCGTGAACGACTTAAAGCTAGAAAAGCAGACGATATTGTCATTCGAATGAAAGAGCTACTGAACTTCGGCCGTCAACAATTGAAAAAGACGAAGCTGATCATCGAAGTTCAGATCAATAAACATAGACGAAACATCATCTATGAAGTAGATGACTGGGTTTGACTATCTTTCAGAAACGTCAAGACAACGAGACTCTGCAAAGATTTGAAAGACAAACAGCTAGGTCTCTATCAAATCACTGTCAAAGTGAGTACCTTCTATCATCTTCGCCTATCAGTCAGCATGAAGCATCTGCATCCGATGTTCAGCTCGAAGCTACTGCGGCCGTATTCAGAAGATTTTCTACCAGAACAGCATTCAGAACCACTCAGGTTCATCACTATCGAAGATGATAAACACTGAGAGATAGACGATATATTGAACTTCAGACGCTATCGAGGCCGAATACAGTACAAAGTCAAATGAACAGATCTAGATAGGAACGACGATTGGTACTATGCCGATAAAGGGGAATTCGATGGCTCAGAGGAAGTTTTGAACGAATTTCATAAGCTATATTCAAACAAACCGCGCTAAAATATCGGAATAACTATCAACAAAAGCGAGCAAATGAACTACATTCATGCGGACATGAATTTTCGAAGGGGGGGGTAATGTTACGAGCGTATCAAGGCTGAACAAGGCTGAAGCTCTAATCAATTCGCAGTGAACGCTAGCGAGTTCCCTGCGTAATGATTAGGGCTAACCAGCGAGCTAGTCAGGTTTGGCTCAGATATGACTCAGATATGGCTCAACATTCTTTTCCTTCCCCAACACTCTTTTCTTTCACCAACACCTTGTTCACCTACATCACATTCTTCCCGTGTCACAAACACATTTCTTTCGAGCCTAGCGCAGCCTCTGAACATTACATAAATAGAAGCTTTTGTATCAACCTTCTTCTGTATTCTTAATATTCAGTTATAGCTACCTCTAAAGATCAAGCACTATCAACTCTGACCTTCATTGATTGTATCATCTAGACACGATTCTGACACTCTACATCTTCGAATATCTATGTCTCGCTCTCTCAACATTCTCATCAGCAGCAGCAAAACTCGAATCAACATCATACTGCAGAGTCACGATCTCATAAATCAAGCTCTCTTGAAGATGACGAGAAAAAGAAGAAGCAAGTTGTTGACGATTTCTGAACTTGACGAATTAATAAGATCAATAATTCGGTTTCTAGGCAACGTCTCATTGATGCAAAGATCATATGCGATGAGCAGGCGTGAAGAAGACTCAGTGACATTCAGCAATTAGTCATCACGATCTCAGATATATTCAAGAAGACTATGAAATGATTGATGAAGTTGCTCGTCATACTGTTAAAAAGCTTCATAAGTTCAAACATCTATATCGCATGATTTATCGATCTGCTTACGATCTACAAGATCTTCAAGGGAAAATTCAGAGTCAGCAAGCAGAAGGTTTTGTGTTATAGCAAGTAAGTACTTGTATAGCAATGACAATAGCAATAGCAATAGCAATAGCAATAGCAGAGCAATCGATTATTTAAAGATGTTTTTTCAATAGATCGTGATTTCTATGCTATGCAAAACGTGCTATGCTTGTCTCTCTCACATTTTCATGCTTGTTTCTATCTCGTGCAATATAAACTCATCAAAATTGACTCTGAACAAGACATTTGAAACAGCTCTATGCATGGTCGAGTGATCACTTCTCAAGTTCTCGTTGAAAGATCTGATAATCATCATCAAATCAATATCTTTCTGCAGCATGCCTGAAATGCTTAACACTATAACAATCGTATTGACTATTCTTGATTGCATATCGCAGAAAGTCTTTGAAATCGTCAGGAAACAAGTCTCTTACTTGTCGTCAGTGTCGTCGTATCTATGTCTTCAACACATTAAATGTGAGCTCAATTGAGTTATAGTCAGGCGAATAAGAAGAAAGAAACTTGAGAAAGAGACTGCATCATGACTGATTCTTTTGAAGTATCACGAAATGCGCATAGATCAGTTAAGCTGAAGAATCAGTCAAGCTGAAGAATCAGTCAAGCTGACTCTCAAAGTCGTCGCGAGTGATGTTTCTGACTAGCAAAGATCAGTTCAGATGTGCATCATTGATTCAGTTAAAGTACTGCATGCATGATATATAGAAGAAAGGCAATTTTCAGAACATGATATAATACAAGAGTGAAAACATTGTTTTTAAAAGACAAGCTCTATGAAGATGAAAAAAGCAATGATGTATCACAAGATTCGATATCAGATCGCGCAACTTCGAAGAATTTTCTCTCGTCGATATCTGAGCTAATCTCGTTCTTCAATAGGTCTCATAGAATGACAATTGACGAAAGAGAGCTCGCTCGATTACGTGAAGATCTTGTGAATCACTTCTGCATGATTTTGAAGATGCATCTTGTTCATGAGATCAATGTTGCATCGTGAACAAGAGCGTGCAATAGGCTGCCTGTCTGAATGATGGCGAAGATGCTTTCGATAGAAGTGCAATTTTCAATCGTCATGACTGAAGAAAGATCACAGACGTCTCGACGTCGATAGCTCATCATTGCTCAGGCAGAAGATACATTGAGTCGACATGCATTCAATCGAAAGAGACGTCAAGAGACTTGATCGTCGAATAATGACTTGCGCGACCTTGTTCAGACTTGATCGTGAAAGACTTCTTTCTGAGTCGAAAGTCATGACTTTTCTGTAATTGACACAGAGCTGTTGAGACACTGATAGCTGCGCAGCTTCTTTGACATTTCTCTTCAAAGAAGTTGATGATGAAGATAAAGAGTGTTTCAATGGCACGAAGACGCTTTACAAAATTATATTCTTCTGTTCTTCTCTCTGACTCTTCTAGCGTGCTCATTTCTTGCCTGAGTCAACGATGAAAGAGAAGAACTTCAACGACGACGTATTGTTCAGGCAAATTTGACATGAAATCGCGAACATACAGATGCTATCTGACTTTGTGTAAGTTCGAGTGCCTTGCAGCGTATAGAGATTTGAAGAATTTCAGCATCTGACAGTATTGATTCTAGACTTGAAAAAGAATAAATAAGTATGACAACGATCTCTCAGCGATTTATTCTTCTGACTACGTTCTCGACTCTCAAGTTAACAACAAAAGCTTCACACAGCATAGCGAAGCTTTGACTCACTTTATTGATAACATCGATTCTTATGAAACACTCTTATCAAAGTACTTAAGATTTAGTAGTGTATAAAGAAGTGTCATGTATCTCTAACAACACATTGCTGCAAAGACGTTGTGCAAGCTCAACAGTATTCTGAACTCTCGCAATTCTTCGCGAAGACTGTCATGACATCTGTAGTGATGATACTATATGATGTCAGCTGCGCTTTGAAACAGTCATCGATCATCTATTCTTTTCTACGCGAGTCAATCTGCTTCTTTTACCTTCACGCTGTCTTCTGACGTGTGCGTCAAACTTTCGCACTAGTCGCGTCGCGTTTCGCAATTCGCTATCAGACATTCACGTATTCTTTCAGTGCATCTTGTACTCGCAATCTCTTCTTGTTCATCTCTTGTCAACAATTCTCACGATCTCTCAGTTCTCTTCATTCTGTGATGAATCTCGTTGATTCTTTCGCTCAGAAAATGGTGAAGTGATGACGATAATGCTCGAGGGAATGACAGTCGCTGCTGCTTCGTAATCGTCTTCAGACACAGTCTGCTCATCTCGATTCTGACTAAGAGCAATATTGAAAGAGGCTAAATGATGAAGGAACGAGATGATAGATTCAATGACAGTATGAAGGTTCAAGCAATCGTGCATCTTTGACTGTTTCTTTGAGTGAGAACTTGAGAAATGTGCGATATCAGTCTCAGACTCAACGCTCATGACTCTCGTGAAAGCGTCGATTTCGCTGATCGTTTCGTCGTCATCGTCAATCACGAGAGAGTTATCTGAAGTATGTTAGAGAAAATTCAGACTATTGATCAGAAACGCGTTGTCAGCGCTCATCTTGACAGTCGTCGATCTCATCAGATCGATTTGAACTTGTGTTCTCGCGTTGCTGATAAAATCGCTCAAAGAAATTCTTGAAGACAACTAGAGAAGACGACTTGATCATCGAGAGAGACCTGCAATGCTCGGCAGAATTATTCATGTCATCGTCAATATTATCTGTCTCGTCAATCACGATCAAATCTTCTTAGAAGCATCAGACGCGCTCACGACAATAAAGATCTACGCACTCATCTGCACATCGGAATTTTTCCGATCTATGCGTACTGTTCTCTTTCTCGTTCAGATCTGCATTGTTCGCTGTGCACTTGAAGAAATCTCGAAGATCTGTGACGTCTGTGACCGTTACAAATTCGTCAAGACATCTGATCTCTTTATTCTCTCACTTTTCTTCTTTGTGTTCATCTACTTTGTTTTCTTTCTTTTTTCCCTCATCAACTGCATTGTGAGACTCAGTATCTTTGTGAACATCGTCGCTTGATTCAAACGTCTGTATATCGCATATTGACGAGAAGAGAGCAGAGAGTAGAGAAGTATTGAAGATGAAATCGTCTGTCATCTGATCAAGAATGAAACATATAGATCAACGTCATCTGTTAGTATGAAAATCAACGAGTGAAGATTTTAAGAATCGCATCTAGTCTCTGAGTCTGTCGCGCTTACAGAAGACGTTGAACTTCATATGAACGATGAACGAGCCTGATCTATTGTTGAATGTGTCGTACGATCTTGAAGCGAAAACTGCTTCGAAATTGATGATTGAGCAGAGGATGACAAGACTGTCGAGACTCGAAGAGAGCGTGAGATGATGTTATTTCAACTCACATTGTTCTCGCAGCGATCTTCGCTGTGATTGCTTCTGACACACTTGAGAATTTCTGAGTTCATTAGATTATCTTTATCAATGCTGAATTTCACATACCTGTATTCTCATCTTTAGTCTCTTCAGCAATTTTGTCTATATGCTGAAAGATGATCATAGAATTCTTGTCAGTCAATTCTGTTACGATTCTAGCTACGCATCTTCGTTGATAGCTATGTTGATGACTATGTTAATGACTATGTTGATGGCTATTCTGAGAGCTATCGCCGATCGCTCGTCGCTAGAGCATAGGCTTGTTCCGAAGTCAACTCTATTCAGAGTTAGCTTATGTTCTTCTGAGTCATATAGATAGTCGATTCTTTTCTTCTAGATACTTTTCTTTCTTAGCATTTATATACTCGTTACATTACACTCATATGACTCGCTCTATGCTGGTCCCTAACATTATATAAATGCTTCTTCGTTACAGGCGAAGTGAAATAATCTGCATCGATTTCTTCGAATGCTTCTGCTAGTAGTTCTTCAATTCTCTATCGACTTTGGTCTAGCGACTTGCGTTCGTGCAGCAGCACTCATCTTCCTTCCCTCGTGAGCTGATTCAGCGAGAATAAACAAAAGATTCGGACTCGTGCGCTGATCAGCGAGTATAAACAAACGATTGAAACCATCCGACTAGGTCAAAGATCAGCGAATTAACCGTTCATTCAGATTCGCAAGAGATTCTTCAAATTTGTTGAACAATCAAACGAAGTCAGTCATAGAACTGCGTGAAGTCTCTATCTCGAGAAGCAAATCCCCAGTGAGCCTGCTTCAATGACATCGTCAATGCGATGATCTACTCGCTCTCATCGTTCTATTCATCAGTGAATCTGATCATACGTTCATGTGCAACTAGTGAGTCTGCTACAATGACGAGCTCAAAGTCGATCTCTTCGATGAGCAAGTCGATCAGTGAGGCTGCTTCAATGACACTGTCAATGCGATGATCTATCTTCTCATCGTTCTACTCATCAGTGAATCTGATCATACATTCACATGCAACTAGTGAGCCTGCTACAATGACATCTTTCGTCAATGCAATGATCTATCTACTCACATCGCTCTATCTATCAGTGAATCGGTCTGTCGACTCGTTCGCGTGCAACTAGTGAGCCTGCTTCAATGGCACTTCTACCTCGCATAGTGAGTCTGCTACAATAGGCATTTCGATTCTACACAAGGCTAAGAAAATACATTCATGCGAACATGAATCGTTGAAGAGAGGGAATAATGTTACGATCCTAGCTACGCACCTTCGTTGATAGCTATGTTGATGACTATGTTGATGACTATGTTGATGGCTATTCTGAGAGCTATCGTTGATCGCTCGCCGCTAGAGCATAGGCTTGTTCCGAAGTCAATTCTATTCAGAGTTAGCTTATGTTCTTCTGAGTCATATAGATAGTTGACCCTTTTCTTCTAGATACTTTTCTTTCTTAGCATTTATATACTCGTTACATTACACTCATATGACTCGCTCTATGCTGGCCCCTAACAAATTCAGTCATGCTGAAAGGTTGGTAGAATTTAACTCTGTTCAAGTTGATCATGATCATCGTATCATGCAAGCGCAAAACAGTCAGAAAAAGGTATGAATAAAGAAGAAACTTGAGCTCGAGAGTGCAGTGAAAAATTCAGAGTGAAAAGAAGAAGAGCAAGATGAAGATTAAATGCATTTCTGATTCTTACAGAGATGTCGTCGAAAACATCTTCTTCAATCAATAAATTTCTAAGAATCAATTCAAGCGACATCGTCTTCATTGTTATCTCTTCTTCAATGTCTTTCATCGACGATCATTCAATCAATTACATTTGATCTTTGCTTCTGTTTCGCTCTCTGCAACGTTTCTCAGCGCAGCTCTCAATCATTACAATCTCGTATTCGATCTTTATCGATCAAGTTGTTGAGCGCTGCAATTTTTCAAAAAATGTCAGTGTATCGTGTTTCGTCAGCTGCTGCTGTCTAGATTCTCAAATTCAGATTCTTGCGATGAATCAACAACATTACGTCTTTCACGACATCTGCTCAGAAGTTGAAGCAACGTCTCAAATTCACGTCATCAGACCATCGCGATCATGACATCTCTGTCGACGTAACTCGTCGATCGAGATAGAAATCATCGACTAAGAACGTCACTGACTGACTTCAGCTCATCAACATCGTTCAGCTTCACGCTCAGTCTTCTCAATGTCATGTCGTCAGATCTCTGCTCAGAATCGATTCTTATCAAAGCGACTGATCAGACATACTTGTTGAAAGATTCGAGCAATGATAATAAGAAATGAGACATTTTCTTCATTAATTGTGTAGCAGTCGTGCTCTTGTTCAACACTTGCTTCGTCTCTGCGATCGACATCAGCTGAAAGATCTCAATCAATGTTGCAGCAGAGTTCAAGATCAGCTGAATGATGGTGAAACGATGACTGACTAAGAAAAGTGAGAATTCAATGATCTAAAGCAGTCAAAATGAGCGTTGAAAGTCTTTCAGCTCGTTTTAAGCATGAATCATCTTCGTTTGAGTCGAGTAGAAGTCAAGAGAATAGAGGCAGCGAGCAATTTTCTGAGAGGGTGAAAGTGTTGAGAATAGAGAGAGCACGATTCTGCTGCTCGTTCGAAGACTTTGACGAGAGTTAGTAATGTTCGAGAAGGGCGAGAGAGAATCTGTCGAGAGGTTAAGAGTCAGTAATGATATGAGATCGCAGATGTCGATGTCTTATGCGAAGTCGCAACACAGTAATTAACGATCGATGATGATCAATAAACGAAGAAGAACGCAGATCGCTGCAGAAGAGAGAAGAATGATCGATGCAAAAAGAAAAGAGAAAGAGAAATGAACAAGCAGCGAAGAAACGACGTGTCTTTATACCTCAAGAAAGCGACGAATAAAACGATGCAGAACGTTTTGCTCGAAACGAGTCGATCAAATCTCATGAAGCGACGCTTGATCTGAAAGCAGAAAAGAACGCTTCTTTCATCAGAACGAAGATTATTTATTAAGATGAAATATTAAAACGAAAAAATCAAGTAACAAGTTGAATCACATGAAATTAAAATCATTTGAAATTCTAGAAGAAAAGAAATTGATTAACTATGAGTTGAATCTTTCAACATTTATGAAAATACATTCAGTATTTCATATTTTTCTTTTGAAGTCTGCAGACTTGAATTTGTCAATTCAAACAGAATCTTCAGAAATTGATTCAAAGAGTCAAAACATCAAGTACGAAGTAGAAAATATATTAAATCAACAGAATATCAAAGATCAGTCTCATTAATTAATCAAGTGAAAAGATTATAAACATATTAAGAACACTTGAAAATCAAAGAAAAATCTCAAGAACTGTCAAATGCTTCTGTGACAGTTTTAGTTGAGAAATTCAATCAGTCAAAGTCTGATGAAATTTTAATCTGCTCAAAGAACACATCAAAGAGAAAATCATTCAACAATAATTCATTAATTCTTGTTTTTTTCTTCCCAAGCTTGATGATGTTTTGAAATTTTCATTCAATCATCATTTATTTCTTATTCTTCAGAAACATAAATTGATTTTGCAGACAAGTAATTCTTATAAAGATCTTTTGCATCTGCTTGTGAATGTTCAGCAACTCATGAAGAATGTGATTGCATTCTGTCTTTATTCTTTTTCACTTCATCATCAAAAAAGTAAGATTGCATTTGCAATCAAGATGCATACACTCGATGCAATGATTGAATTCATTGTCAACACAACATTTCTTTTGCAAGTGACTGCAGTGTTTACAAAAACGCATGACAGCATGCTTAAAACTTGTATGCTCAAGAAGATTTTTGCAACGCAAGATAAAGTTTTTTGTTGTGCAATGAAAAGACATGAAAGAAAAGTGATTTTCAAATAATAATAATAAATTCATACACTCTTGTGACATCAATTAAATCAACTCATGAGAGACTCTATGTTACTTGTATCGAGTGAACAAAACTCTCTGAGGTAGAAAATCACTCATAATCTATATGACTGCTTCACGCAGTCGAAACAGTGAATTTTAAGACTATGTATCAAATTTGTTCACGTTGATCACATGTTAAAGAATGAGTATTCTAGTCATTCTAAATTGCTTCAAGAGCTTCGTTTTCATCATCATCTTCATTACTGCTCTGAGATTCTTTGTGATGACAACAATTATTTGATAGTTCAAGAAGTCAGCATTTTGTAGCATTTTTGATCGCAGATGCAATCAGTTTGAGCAGTGCATGAGTATATGCTTCGTCGTCTGATGACTTCATTTGCAGTTGCATCGCAAGCTATTCATGTCTGAAACATTTCTAGAGTGCAGATAAGCATTCAGATCTATGCGTTCAATTCTGATGTGCATTGCAAGAATGCTTTCTGCTTTCTGAAGATCATCACGCATCTTTATCATCTTATTGCTCAGATGCGATCTTTGTGCTGAGATTGCATTGACTTCTGTGACGTATTCTCTGTACTTTTCTCATCGTTGATTTCATTGATCTTTGTGATACTGCGCTATTGCGATGCTATCGCTTGTTGAAATTGTGAAGAAGAGAAAGCATCGTCTGCATCTTGACTGTATCTTCGCATTCTGTTGAATGAAGACATTCAGAAGTACTATTTTCTTGATGATGAGTAAGTGAGAAATGACGTGATTAACTCTCGTCAAACAAGCGCGTATTAGCTCGCATGCTTATCTGATCTCTTGCATTCGATCGTTGACTCAACTGTGTAGCGTGATCTTGTTCTGTAGCATGTTCAGATAAACATGTAGCGAACTTGTGTATATTTCTGTCTCTAAAGTTTCGATGCTTACTCTTTTGAATGCTTCTGCTACGTGATGCAGAATCTGATTCTGAAGTGTTTCTAGTTTGCATTCTTTGCTCGACAGTTCATCTTTCTTGTCGCGCTGATGTCAGACTGACGCTTCGAATGCAATTTCTGATCTCATTACTGCTGAGTATACTTGTCTCGCTTTTGTGAAGATAGCTTCTCATGTGAAGACTTCAAGATGACTAAGTGTCAGCATTCTTGTGACGTGATTCGTCTTTATTTGTCGAAGATGCGCGCTTCATCACAGTTTCATGTTCAGTTGCATCTCTAAAATTCGTACATCTGATTTCAATTTGATAACTGAGTTTTCTATTTGTATGTTAATCATCATGTTGAATCTTCTCGATTTTCTAGTGAAGTGCGTAAGTTCATACTTTTCTGATGCGAACGTTGCGTCATGAGTGCAAGCTCATTTCACGCAGACGTTGTGTGCTTTGCTCAGTGTTTTGCAAATTTCTTCAGTGAATCTGTCGTAGACTAGAATGTTAATATCATTTACGAAGTTGAGCACTTCGATTTTAATTTTCAGTGCTTCATATTTTTCGATTAAACTTGCGTTGAAGAATAGAAAGAGAATCGATGAAATGAGAGATCTCTGCAATATGTCTGCATTCATCTCGCGCATGTCGCTCATTTGTTCATCAAATATTAGCGATGTCTTTCGATTCTCTAGAAAGTTGCATGTTCATTCAATTATGTAGTCTATCGAAAATATGTTGTATACGTTGCATGCAACATACATAGAGCACAATCTCTATGCTGATTTTTCTCTTAGACTCAAGAAGTTACTCAGAGAGTTTTCTTGCGACAGATTCACAGTTCAAGATGAACGAGATCTTTCACTGCTCAGATTTCGACAGTTTACTTCTTAAGCATGAGTTGCAGACGTTTCGTCTGCGATATGCATGCGTATCGCAGTCGATTTCTTCTTTAATCACATTGACATGCGTTACTGTTCTCTCGAGCTATACAGATGATGTCTTCGACTAGAAATTGACTTTATCATCAAGACATTCGAGAGTCAGAACTCAGTGAAGAAGTGAGATTCTCGAGATCGACAGTCATCGTCATTGTATATCACGTTTTGCAGACGCTCGCTTCGCTTGTAAAGCGTGCAACTCATCTGTTTCACGTTATCTGTAGAGGTTTTTCTCATGCAGATCGATCGTGTCTTGCAGAGATGTTCATATGCTACACTTCTAATCAGACAGCGTAGTTCGATCATTCTTTACTAACTCGCTTGTGTTTCTCTTCTCTTAACGAAGTCTTCTCGTCAGCGTATCATCTACGTATAGAATGTCTGTGTCTGAACGTCTGTTAAACGATATTAATGAGATTCTCGAGTTTGTTCGTGTCGAACTTAATGAGACTCGTGAGTTGCTCATGTCGTAGTAACAGGCACGCAGTCTTAACAAGATCTATACGTAGTTAGCACATAGATTTAAAGAATGTTCATGATTCGAGTTCTTTCTGCTAATCACTTTCAACAGATCAAACGCAAGAGTGTTCTGTCTCAGTTCTCATTATCGCGATGACGAGATGCTGAATTGAATGATTTTCATAAGCAATTTTTCTCGTAGTTCTGCATTCTATTTGACTTTCTCATCTGCGTGCAGATTGCTTTTGTAGCATGCGCATTGAGATTATCGAAGTCTGCGCGATCACGAAAACTCTGCACGCGATCAACGCACAGCGCTTCATCATCACGCAGCATCTCAATGTCGTTCAAACTTTTGATAATCTCTAGACTTTACTGTAGCTAGACAGTAGATTCGTAGTCAGCATCGCGTACAGATGAGTTTCATCGCTGATCAGTGATTTTCAAAATAAAACTCTTTTACAAATGATTAAATAAAGCAATGATTAAATAATCATTGAATAATCAAGATCTTGAAGTGATTGCTTTGATTGCTTGAATCAGAAGTGATCACAATGAGCATGATAAACATGATGCTCATCTTACTCATTTTGCTCAAGAATGATCAAAGAAATCATTCAAAGCAGAAATGACTTGACATGATTCTTTTATATTTATATAATGATGATCATTCTTTTAAATAGAAGCTTCGTGCTCAACTTATGTAATAGTCAATACAGTCTATTGTTTTAGTTATTTTCAGATCTTCAGTTTAGTGATTAGTTTGTTACTATACTGATCTCTGTTTATATCTTGTGTTGTTAAAGAAACAATCATTACAAAAATATCTGAGTAAAATCTAAGTAAGATCTGAGTAAGAAGATTCTCAAGTTAACAAGTATTAATAAAGCAAATAAATATGAGTAAGATTTGAATGAGAAGATTGTGATAAATGTTGACAAAGCAAGAAGATTTAAACAAAAACTTAATCAAGAACTTAATGATAAACAAGATTTAAATAAGAAAGTGTAGATGAAATTCAAGTAATTGAACAGAAGTAAGATCAAAGCAAGAAAAATTAATCAAGATTTACATAAAAACAGAAGCTTTCAACATATAATAAACAAATCAATGAGTCACGACTGCTTCAAGTTACAAATATGTATATTCTGCTTCATGTCATTGATAATTATCATGTCATTCATACTCATTGTATTGCATCATTTGTAATCATAATGTTGTTTATACATGTATTCTGCTACTTGTTAATCATACTTATGCTGCAATCATATCAATGTATTCTGTTTCATGTTGTCTGTAATCATTGTATTGTTTATAATCATAAGATTACATCATTTTAATCATGATATTATTCATACATATATTTTGCTTCTTGTGTTTTGCTTCTTGTGCTTTTTATATTTTGCTTCTTATATTCTGCTTCTTATATTCTGCTTTTTGTATTCTGCTGCTTATCAATCATATCAATGTATTTTGTTTCATATTATTTATAATCATCATGTTGTCTGTAATCATCATGTTGTTTATAATCATTATGTTATTTGTAATCATCATGTTGTCTGTAATCATCATGTTGTCTGTAATCATAAGATCACGTCATCTTAGTCATGATATTACTTATATGTATATTTTGCTTTTTATATTCTGCTTTTTGTATTTTGCTTCTTATATTTTGCTTTTTATGTTCTACTTCTTGTATTCTGCTTCTTGTATTCTGCTTCTTATATTTTGCTTTTTATATTCTGCTTCTTGTATTTTGCTTCTTGTATTTTGCTTCTTATGTTCTGCTTCTCATATTTTGCTTTTTATATTCTGCTTTTTACATTCTGCTTCTTATGTTTTACTTCTTATATTTTGCTTCTTGTATTCTACTTCTTGTGTTCTGCTTCTTGTATTCTGCTACTTGTTGCTCATATTCACGCTGCAATCACATTGATATGTGTATTCTGCTCTGTATCACTCATAATCATTGTGTTGTCTGTAACTATGAAATTACATCATTTTAACTTTGATGTTACTTGTATGTATATTCTGCTTCTTGTATTCTTCTGCTTGTCACTCATATTCACGCTGTAGTCATATTGATATGTGTATTCTGCTTCATGTCGTTTATACTTATTATGTAATTCATAGTCACGATGTTTCATCATTTATTTCATGCTGTCACTCATATTCAATGTGTCACTCAATACTAGAACAATGCTTTTACACAGTGTAGATTGATTTAAAGATTGTATTACAATTTACATTACTAACTATAATCAACATCAAGTTAACATTTATGAAATGAGTTTTGAATTTTAAAATGAGTTCACGACTTCGCTCGTCTGACGTTCAACGTTCAACGTTTTGAGTTATTTCAGTTTGCATGATATGATTTGTCATAATCAATCTCACTGCTCTCTCAGTGCTTTATATGTAGTATATTCAATGCTTCATATGTTGTATACTCAGTGCCTCATATGTGATCTATCTAGTACTTTATATGCAATCTATTCAATGTCTCTTATGTGATTTATCAAAAGCTTCATATGTAGTATATTCAATACTTCATATGTAGTATATTCAATGTCTCATATGTGACTCATCTAGTGCTTTATATGTGATTTATACAGTGCTTCATATGTGATCTATTCAGTGCTTCATATGTAGTATATTCAATGTCTCATATGTGATCTACTTAATGCTTCATATGTACTATATTTGATGCTTCATATGTGATCTACTCAGTTCTTCATATGTAGTATATTCAATGCTTCATATGCGATCTATTCAGTGTCTTTTATGTAATTTATTCAGTGCTTCATGTTCGATCTATTCAGTGCTTCATATGTAGTATATACAATCTATTGAGTAAGTCGCATAAGAGGCACTAGATAAATCACATATAAAGCATTGAATATACTACATATGAAGAACTGAATATACTACATATGAAGCACTGAATATACTACATATGAAGCACTGAATAGATCACATATGAAGCATTGAATAGATTGCATATGAGGCATTGAATATACTACATATGAAGCATTGAATAGATTGCATATGAGGCATCAAATATACTACATATGAAGCATTGAATAAATCACATATAAGGCATTGAATATACTACATATGAAGTATTGAGTAGATCACATAAGAGACACTGAATAGATCGCATATGAAGCACTGAATAGATCACATATAAAGCACTAGATGAGTCACATATGAGACATTGAATATACTACATATGAAGCATTGAATATACTACATATGAAGCACTGAATAGATCACATATGAGACATCGAATATACTACATATGAAGCTTTGAGTAGATCACATAAGAGACACTGAATAGATTGCATATGAAGCATCGAATATACTACATATGAAGCACTGAATAGGTCACATATGAAGCTTTGAGTAGGTCACATAAGAGACACTGAATAGATCGCATATGAAGCACTGAATAAATCGCATATGAAGCATTGAGTAGGTCACATATGAGGCACTGAATATACTACATATGAAGCACTGAATAGATCATACATGAGGCATTGAATGTGCTACATATGAAGCACTGAGGGGGCAGTGAGGTTGATTCTACAAATCTGGTTCTTATTTTGCACTTTTTCTAATTTTCATGAGGCTCTCGGCAAATTCAAAAAAAACGATACAGGTTTCGCAATCAACGATATTCTAAGCGAGCCTCGGACCGAAAATTGGAAGATCTCAGGGTTTGGGATCGATTATTTCACTTGGACGACATTTTATGTTTGACTCCTCGTACATTGTCGTTCTGTTCACAAAGGTGGGGAATTTATATCGTCTTCTCTAGATCTTGAGCAGACAATTGGGGGTAGGTACTAGCAATAACGCGCGGGCCTTATGTACGTGCACTTCTACTATCTACATGATCTCGTAAAATCGACAATGAAGCTGACCGGTAATGACAAGGGACTAATGATGCACGGTTTTAACGATCAATATCCGGATTGCGTTGGAGTAATAGCGCCTCGTGAGGGAGACATGCTGAAAGGAGCCAAGACTTTCTTTGCGTTGCAGACACGCCATGCCAGATCTGTAGACATTGTTAGCAAGTAAGCCATCGATATTGAGGTCTAGTCTAGCCCTACTTCGTACGTTCCCATCCGCTTGAACAACTTCCGGTGCAAATTCAATGCCGAACCTATAACATGAGTAGTGTGAACGAGCATTATAGCGGTGAGCTTTTTTCATAGAAACTCACATCTGATGTACTGCGAACACCACCCGTTTTGCAAATTTCCCCTCCCTCTCTACTAAACATCCAAACTTCTCATCCACCGTCGAAGGCGCTATATCCGGATCACGGTCAAAGCAGTTCCTCACTAGATGCAACAAAGCATCTTCTACGGCACTGCGAATTAAGCCATCAGCATCTGCTTCCACGTCGTCCTCGTCAAACTTGTTGATCTTGATCTCAAAAGGGAGCGAGATAGCCATAACGTTATGCTTGCCATCATGGTGGTATCGGAATTCAAAAACTCCTGTGGTCCACCATAGCTTATCACCGGAGAACTCCATTTCACCTGATAAGAAATCTTGCGATTCTCCGTCTAATCGACGAGCACCCGATATCCGGGTATCGCTAATAAGAATGCCGCGATCCGCTCTCATGGAATCGTACTGGTCTTTATTTGTAGCTACCCAACGGCCTTGCGAGGGAACCCTTGTCGCATCTCGAGACGCATTGTCTGCAACCATGTACAAGCCCACCCAGTCTTTCTTGCTATGATTCAATGGTGCCGTCCACCTTACTTTGATCGGCGCGCCATACTCGTATATCAGGGTTTTGAAATTGGACCGTCTGTCAGAGGCCGTTTGGCCAGCTTTGTTCTCTTCGCCACACTTTCTCACGGAATTTCCATTGGCAGCCGAAGGAGTACCCTCAATCTCCAATGAATAATCCTTCGGGTCATAACCTGCAAGATCCGGCGCTAGCCTTGTGATACTGATACGCGCTGGATGTTTAAAGAGTGCGGTGGAATCCTTTACGAAAGAAGTCATGCCAGCAGCGATTTTGGGTCGCGCAGCATCAACAAAGTCTTCGAGAGAGTCAAGTGTTTCTGCTAACATCTTGTCGACGCTGCCATGCCATTGTCGTAACGGTGGGGGAAGCGATCGCTTGAGGCTTTTTACCAAACCAGAGTCTCGCCGCAGACTCTGTCCGTACAGTTTCTGCATATGGGGTCGCTCGACGAATTGGATGAACATGAGAGTAAGGACATGGCTGAGCAATGCTAGGAAGAAGATGGCCCTACTTCCTGTGATTAGAGCTGCACCCCAGACACCGGCGAGGCCAATGACCCGTTCGGGGTTGTTCAAGAAGCGGTAGATGCCGCTGTACGTCAATTTTGGGGACTGGTCAAAAAAAAAGTCTCCGAAGAACCAGCCAAACTCGCCGAGCGAATCGTGTATACTGATCGCTGTCCAGATCTGAAGGGAGATAAGGCCTGTTCCCACCACATGCTTCAGGAGCACTAGCCCATAGCCCCAATCGGCTGGTAGGGAGTACATCTTCCACGAGGCGGCGACAAAGCTAGCGTAGGCCATTGTTGTACTTAAATGGTACATTCCCTTCCATTGACGCCAAGCTTCTTCGGTGCTTTCTCCATATTTCAAGAAATGGCGTGTCCATCTCTTTCTCGAAGATTGGCGATTGAGCACATAGCCAACGCCTATTGAGTACCATGTCCGCCATAGGGCTGCATGGATAACAAAGAGCGCCTGATAGAATGGGGTAGATGGTGTCAGCAAAACTAGAGCAAGTAGGTACAGTTGCAGAAGGATCACTGAGGTATCTGTAACTCTGTGAAGATCGACGTTCTGGAGGCCTAGGAGGTTGTGAACAGGAGATGGCTGAATGGTCGAGGCTAGTGGCGGCGCGTCGTTGATATGCCCACCCTGGACGGTTTGGGAATTGTCATTGTCCATATCAGCTTCAGAGACCTGCTTTCGTGATGGTGGAGAATTGTAGGTCTTCTCAATATGCGGGTTCTCGACCCATACTAGGAATGCAAACTGAGCAGCATGAGCGACAATAGATATGAACAGAACTTTGTAGCTAGCAGCCATCAGAGAAATACCATAGTAGCCAGCATAGCCCACCGAGTACATAGGGTGAGGGGCCATTTCGAAGACTCCATCAAAGGTCAATTTCTGGTCAATTAGATAGAAAAAGTCTCCCCAATACCAAGCATAGTCTTTGACTACACGATGAGCATCAAGCTTCACCCATATATTGAAGCCGAACAATATCCATCCAGTGACCCACCGCAAAATAGTCAGGGCAGTACCTTCATCTACCGGCCTGCCTCCACAAACCATAGCAAAAAGGCAGTAGGACACGAAATCACACATGAGGATCAGATCGACCACTCTTCGGAAAACCAGCCATGTGTTGTACTCGACAGGCACGTCTTCGAATTTGTAGTCTTCGGGTATTTTTGTTTCCATCTCACGTTTTAGGAGTTTGTACAGCAACGGATGTGGGTTTACACCAATCTTAGGGTCTACAAAGATCTTCGATTTCTTTGCCCATGCGACAAGCCTCCGATGGTGGGACTGGATGTGTAGAAGATAGCCTATGCCAACATTGTAGCACGCTCGCCAGAAGAGGAAAAGTATAGCAAACAGTGGCACTCGTAGCGAGGACGGTAGAAAGTATGCAGCGACGATATGAACGGCCAAAACCGCTAAAACTAGGGCATCGGAGAAGTTCTTCGGCTGACTAGGGGAGAGGAGTTGGGAGACCATGTCATGAGTCTGAGGTACGGTGAAGACTATGGTGACGGATGTCAGCAGAGTCCTCTTCATGGTATTATAGACGCTTTTCTTGTTTCCTCCAAAATGAATCTTGTCTGCACACGGCACACGGCTGCCTGTCCGGGATAAAGACCTTCCTGCTTATTTCTTTTCACGAATGAGGTACAAAGCACTTACCCGTGCCATCTGGCGTTCGGCCGATTGTCTTCTTGTCCTTCTCATCTTCTTCTGAGCCACTCTCATCACTCTCGGGCTCCTTGGCGAAATTGACATTCTGTTGGGATTTCCTCTCCCGTAAGCCATCTCCTTCAAAGTCTGCACCAGCAGTGCCGTTGCTCATCGTCGTGATAGACAAAAGATATTTGAATAGAATCGAAGTTGGATCTACAGATTCTCGGGCCTCTGAGGTCGTAGGTGTGGCAATTTGTTGTTGTGTTTACTTATTCCATTCGAGTGTTGAATCTCGAATGGCTTGATTCAGGGACGACTGTGGGGGGGGGGTTAGCTAAGAGGACTAGGTTGCAAACGAAGTTTATAATACTACAGACGATCGAGATGGAGCAGAGGGCGAGCGAATGAAGCCATCTGCATTATTTTAATTCCTGCTCGAAGGAGTACTGGGTTTTACTCTAATGTACGGCTTGAGGGGGAACAATTGCTAAAGCGTGGGGTATGGTGGGACTAGCAGCATGACGTGTGATCGCTTCTCGTTGTTTTGTTGAATTGACGCTGAACTCAGGTCAACGGTTTCCCAATCCCACCACGAACAGCACAATAGCCACACCAGCCACACCAGCCACAATTCAGGTGCTTTCTCCGGTTTCGCTTGATCACATGTCAAGCCTTATAAATCCCAGCCCTATCATTTCCGCCAGTGCCACCCCTCCACACGCAACGAAATGCACCTTGAGACACTGCTTGTATCTCAATGCCTAATTAACCCTGCTATTGGCTTGCTTGCTCCCCCGCAACTCACGGTCGCTCCTTCTTAAGAGTGCTTCGCCTGTCCTTCCCTCTTTCCCCCGCCATGGCCCCCTCCCTCGAAGAGCCTGTCCAAGTCGATCTCTCCGCCCCTCTAAGGAACACACCGAAATTGGTCGCCCCAGAGCCCGAACACTGTCCTGGGCCCGAGTCCAAGCTTGCAGGAAAGGGTGATGCCTGCGCAGGCTGCCCCAACCAATCCATATGCGCCACCACTCCCAAAGGTCCCGATCCCGACATCCCGCTTATAACCTCCCGCCTCTCAGGCATAAAACACAAGATCCTAGTGCTTTCTGGGAAAGGTGGCGTGGGGAAGTCTACCTTCACAACTATGCTTGCGCACGCCTTCGCATCGAATCCAGACAGCATGGTTGGTATCATGGACACAGATATATGCGGCCCCAGCATTCCAAAGATGATGGGGGTGGAGCAAGAGACGATACATGTCAGCAATGCTGGGTGGAGCCCTGTGTGGGTTGCGGACAACCTCGGGGTAATGAGCGTGCAATTTATGCTCCCAAATCGGGATGATGCGGTAATCTGGAGAGGCCCAAAGAAGAACGGTTTGATAAAGCAGTTCCTAAAAGATGTCGAATGGGGAGAGCTGGATTATTTGATTGTGGATACGCCGCCTGGGACGAGCGATGAGCATCTGAGTGTTAATTCGTATCTGAAGGAGTCGGGGGTTGATGGGGCCGTGGTAGTGACGACGCCGCAAGAGGTTAGTCTGTTGGATGTCAGGAAGGAAATCGACTTTTGCCGAAAAGCGGGGATTAAAGTGCTGGGTATTGTGGAGAATATGTCTAGTTTCATCTGTCCGAGTTGTACGCACAAGTCACAGATCTTCAAAGCCACCACAGGCGGAGCGAGGAAGTTGGCCAAGGAGACCGGAATACCATTCTTGGGAGCGGTACCGCTGGATCCTCGCATTGGGATGGCTTGTGATTATGGAGAGAGTTTCTTCGACAATTTTGCGGAGAGTCCTTCTTGCGTGGCTTTAAGGGCCGTTGTTAGAAGAGTAGGCGAAGAGGCCGGCATCGAGCCCGACGATGTACTGCCAGAGGGTAAGAGATATTGCTGAGGGGTTTTCAATCTCAATATTCTGATGGTCAATACTGTATCTAACCAAGTTTTATCCGAGCATTTACTGGAAGCGTGCATATGCATCAATGGCGCTGGATTGCCTATGTAGATATTTCTCAGTCTAGGTTGTTTCACAAAATGACGTTCTTCTCATTCAACCCACAAGCACACCGCGTTCGCCAGAGGCATGCCTTCACGATTTCATCGTTCCGTCACATGGGTATCATTCAAGTAAATAAATGGGTCTCCACATCAATCCTTATTTAATCCGGTGCTCTTGTGTAATCGATTTTCAGAAGCAGGCGATCGACGCCACCGCCAGTCTTGGGTACGAATTCATCGTTCTCCACAAAATGGATGTCTCTCTGATGGCGACCTCCAGCAGCACGTGCATTATCGATATCCCTCAACGCCTGCACCAAACCCTCTACTCCCGCCGCAATAGCAGAACGAGAATCTCGGAGCTGTCTCTGTATTTCCTGTTCCTCGACTGCGTAATTGGCAAAGGTATCAACAACGCCTACATCGGTCTCCAGGTCAAGGTTCTGCTGAACGGCGTTTAGCCGGTTCATGATAGCAGAAAGGTGGTCTATAGAGGCCATGAAGGCTTTGAGCTTGTTGGTGAAGGGTGCGTCATCGAGGAGAAGCGAGTGGATGAGGGATAAAAGGAAAGTTCTGTGGGCCGAGGCCAGGCTTTCCGGGTCGTGGAGAGATGACGGTGTAGAGGTGTTTTCTAAGCGGAGGTTCGTTCCAGTGCTCGAAACGCTCATATTGAGAGACGGTGAGGAGACCAGCTCACTAGGATCGTTTTCATGGGCTGTGGGTTGGAGCCAAGCGAGGAAGTCCTCCCACGAGCTCTTCACGACTTCACCTTGGAAGTACTCTCCGAGTTCCGCTAGCAGGAAAGCAGCGTGACCAGTTATCGCCCAAATTGGCCGCATACCCTTCACACGATGATCTGCGCGCTGTCTCATCCGTGCTAGAATCTTGAATCTGGCATGATGGTCACTGTGAGACGAGGCTTTTGGTGATGGATGATCCCTTCGTAGAATGGATAAGGTGAATAATTTACTGAGGCGAAGGTGGGCTCTTCTGATCGATAGAAGGTAGCTATGAATGCTGGAGTAGATGTCCACGTCTGATGGAGCTAAGAATAGATCTAGAGGAGACGGTACGCGAATGCTCAAGGCGGTTGAAGTAGGGAATAAGAGGTCATCGAATGTAGTGGCGGATGCAGCGAGGTTGGTCTGACCCTTTCCGTGCGCCGGCGAATCTGCACTTGCAGACTTGATCGAAAGTTTCAAAAACTCACGTGCAAGATCTAGATCCGCGTCTACCTCCTCTTCCTCATCACCATTAGTAGACTGTAGCGATTCTAAGGTAGCCCACGTGCGCGCTAGAACAGCAGAAACCTCCCCCTCCTTAATTAGTATATTACTTAGATCATCAAGAGCTTTCTTTCCAGTCCTTTCCATGGATCGGTTGCGCCTTGCTGAGAGACGCTCATCAGCTGCGGACAGAAGGGCAATAGCAAATTCACCGCGTTCAAGGAGAAAGAAATCTCTTAAAACGCGGAGCAGCTCGAGAACCTTGGACATGGGGAGCAGCTTTTGAAGTGCGTTTCTTGACAGTGAGAGACGAATCGCTCCTATCGCTGCGGACAGGCTCGCAGATGTGATTGGAGAGGTCAAAGAAGACAGGTGGGCAAGGTGCTCGGGGAGCAAGGCTAGGTCTGGGGAGATCCCTTTTGGTGAGCTATATGTAGTCAAAGAATCCCTATCTCTGATATGGTTTAAAGATTTTCCGATAAAGAGGATAGAATTCGCAGTGGACTTTGTTACGAAGCTTGGAATAAGAGTAGAATTGATGCCATACGAATATATCAATACACCCGGTTTGTCCCTCCTCTTATCACGTGTGATAAAGAAATCCGCACCTCCAAATGCAGGGAATCGACCGTATAATACCCATGCGGAGATCTGTTTGAGCCAGGCTGTCTCAGCCACTTTGACAAGTTCTAAGGAGAGTTGTTCAATATCTGGGTATCCCGTAAACGTTGATTCTCGCAGTCGCTCCATGACCCGGCTTGCCATGAAAGAAGTCTGGCCTGTCAAAGTCTCCCCGGTTTCCTCCGAAGGCTGTATGAACTGCACAAGGCTCCAGAGCCATTCCAATTTCCGGGTCCAACCATCAAAAGCACCTACAAGCCCTGAAAGAGGTACAACATTGTAGGCACCGACAATGTTCGGGTTCCCTTCCAAGATGTCTCTTTCTACTTCCAAGATTCGCCGTTGAAACCTTGCCAAGTGTGTTGAGACGACAGCTGTAGCCACAGCTCGACAAACGGTGGAATCATGTTTAGAAGAGATGGCAGTAGCTCTATCCCGAATACTCTTATGCTTTTCTCCCAAGTCTCTCGCCAGCGATCTCAGTAATGCCAACTCTGTCGGGGAGAGAAGGTGCTGGAACGCTCCGCCATTAGTTTTGGCGATCAAAGGAGATAGTAGTGGGGACGGATGGCCTGATAGAGCTAGGAGAAGTTCGTGCAACATTGCTGTACATGACTTGAAGGTATGTGAAGTACGAGTTATGTAAGCTGTGCGCGCACCGTCAGTTGACTGCTGCTCAGTAAGAACACTGGTGAAGAACAAAGTCTGGAAAGTGGACTCTTCAATGTAACATTTGTGGTGTGAAGTTACCGCGTCAAGTTACGCGGTTAACGCCTCGTTATTGCCTTCCCCTCGTTCAGTAGCGCGTCAAGATCTTGCAACACAACAAAATCGTCCAAATGTCGCAGATAAGATGAACAGCCTGGCCTCGATGAGAAGGAAGAAGGGGGGGTTGCAATATCTTCCATGACGGCCTTGAATAAATGCCATTCCTGAGACATACGCAAACGAGATTCTGCCAGGAACTCGCGCCCATGCATCAACGTTCGTGCACTAGTTGAACATGCACAAAAGAAGAGGACAGCTATAAGTCGAGCATATTAACAGCAGTATATTCTCCTGGCAAACCAGACAATCGTAACGGTGGCCTGCTGAAAAGGGGAAATAGGCTGGGTCGGGGTTAGATGTTCTAGTTCAGATTTCCACTTCGACTACTGCTGTCGCTGGCCTGGCAGAACATAAGAGTACGTTATCTCTATCAAGCTGACTTCCTCCATTCACCCTACCAGAAACCAGCCTTGCCGTACAGCTCCCACAAGCGCCAGCTCTACACCCATAGCTTGGAGTCAACCCTGCCTTCTCCGCCAGCTCTAATATCGAGCAATTTTCCTCGGATCTCCACGTCGCATCTCGTTTGGATTTGGTGAGACGCACAGTCGCATCTCCTATGAAATTTTGCGGATTGTTATCGCCATCCGAGACTGTTCCGTCAGCGGCGGTGTCAGGGGAGGAACCAGGTGCAGAAAACGATTCGCTCCGAATGTTTTGGTCTGCGACTCTATAATCCTTCAGGAAAGATCGGACGTCCTCCTCAAAAGACTGCGGCCCACAGATATAGCAAACCGAGTTACTACCTGGAACTTGCACTGGCGTTATCCCCTTTGGGTCCATGGAGTACGCTTCTCCAATGAGGTTTGGAAAAAAGGAAGCGCTCGGACGGCCTGATGCATAGTAGTCTTGTCCAGGGATATCCACGCCAGGATGAGGAGAAGTGAATTTGACGTGGAGGGAACAATGGAGCCCAGTCCAGTCTAAACGTTCCAGTAGGTTTACCAAGACTTAATCTTGTAGAGGTGATGCCAATGCTATGCATCCATTTCGAAGATGCAGTGCTCTTTTTAGTGCTGACTCGGTAATAAGGAGGCGTGTCAAGGCCTGTCCACTCTGATATCGACCAACACCTGATAGTCTCATTTGGAAGCTTCACCGTGACATACTGGCCAGGGGCGTAGGTCGCCAACGGCTCTCCGTCTGTCGCTTTTAGATAGAAAGAGATAATGTTGCCCTTCTCGTCCGCCGTTCTCGCCACGAAGAACTCTCTCCAGCCGTTCCAGCCGTTTCTTCCAATTGATGCTTGATCATCCAGCAGTGCCAATTTGCGTAGGAACAAGATTCGATTCATACTTTGCAGTCCGGGTTGATTGACCAAGGGGTTCATGATGTCACGAGTGCGCAAAGACCCTTCAGCAAACGCCATTTGCAACACTGAGGGCTGTTTGACCGTGCCGATGTATTTTCACCTGATCTCCTATGCAGATCCGGCCATTTCGAATAACTCGGAGATAGACGCCGCAGTACCCAGATTCGGCGACTTCCTTGAGCCAAACGTCCAGTTAGCCACAGCGCCATACCAATCTAGAGCAAGGAACTCTCCCACCGCAGACCTCGAGCAGCACGGACTTTGAATTGCACCCCACCTCCCACACATCGCCAAGACGTAATTGTCTTTCGTCCACTATCGGACCAGACTCGATAGTAAGATGTTCGCCCCAATGACACCAGTCCCATGACGATCGGGCTATCCCCAATTGGCCTGTCCAGTAGTCATAATGGTGTGCGAAAAAAGCGTAGACCTCAGCGTTGTGCGCGGCAAGCTGATTGTCAGCGATTCCCCCGAAGTTCACAACTAATGGATCTTTCGAGGGTGCTCGAGCGATAGACGTCCGGACTTGATGGCCATGAATATTCTGCGAGGAGGGTGTCCCATGGCTTACGGCGACGACCCGCATAGACAGTGTATCGTCACCGAATGATTTTGGACGATCCAGAGACCTTAGGACAGATACGGACATTGGCGAGGGAGTGTGAAAGACGGATAGTAGGCGATTGAAATCGGGAACACCCTCTGATATTTATTCGTCGTCTATAGAAAAGCCGTTTAATCCATGGACGAGGACCCTATCCATAGGAAAAGTGCCTCATTCGTGGATATCCTGTACAGGAGACGGCTGAGAAGCTCCGTAACCGGGGATCCCGATCCAGGGGAAAGTTCTTTCATCCATGATTCTTAGGCACTTGACCCATGAATGTTGGTAGCCATCTATGGATGGTTTGAATTAACCAATCGCGTGCATCATAAGTTTCCATGCTCGCTCCTAACGACCCTAGCTTGCTGACTGATTTGCTCCTGATCACGTTAGCTTTGTGGCCATCTAAATGCGCACGCCGAATTTATTAAACAATTAGAAGGAGTGCATGCAAAAGTCTGAGCATCCGGCGAGTCCGTACGGCAGTCAGTCAGGGACTGATATCCGCCCGGAGTACGCGCTCGCTAAGTAATATACTTGACAAACCTAGTACCTTTTTCGACCAAGCTAAACCCAAGTGGTCCTTGTTGTAACCGACTATGGTGAACGCGCACTCCGTACGCTTACCTAGCCCTGGAACGAATATACACAAAGGCCGACCGCAGCGATCAATACCGTAATTAAGGTATTAAGGTATATCTCTCCATCTAGCAACCGTTTAGATGATTTTCCTATTCCACCAAGCTGCTACCTTAGGCTATTCACGCCTCACTAACCTCATCGATGTTGAAGCAATAGGAGCTGCAGTAGGAGCAGGAGGAGTAGTCGTCCAATTAGGAACATAGTAGTTGCAGTGCCATTGCACTGCCCGCTAGCCTAGTTGAGGCTAACGCCAATTGCGGCACAAAACGTAGATAGCTTCATTACCATAGAAGACACACCTTTAGACCATCGTCAGATCTACACTTCATCAAAACACCAAGAAGGCTCCTTCTAGTGGGACAAAATTATGTGTATACGCCGTAAGTCGGTCGAAGCGAGCTGGCTTTCTACCCCTGACGTTTACTGCAATGAATCAAATCGTAATCCTATTAGAATGCAGCCAGGAATGGCAGGTCCTACAGCTGATATTCCGAAAGCGGGTGAGGGATGGTATATGTGAAGCCGACAGCGAAGATCAAAATGCTCTAGGGGCCCATGTAAATCGCCTCCGACTAGTTGTCAGTAGTAGCCTAGATTATAAACTAAGGGCTACATCGACATCTCATCATGAGCTCGGAACTGCCGAAGGACGTTGCAATTATTGTTGCTGACCTCAGTACCTTAGGCTCGCACCGGCACCAGACTGATATTATACTCAGCTCGTCAAGGGTCTAAGTCTCGCTCTTACTTCGTATCGGGTATACTTACCGTGCATTGTCTGTGGGCCTCAATCAGATCTTTCAGTCTTGGCGGAGTCATTGCTGTCTCCCCCAATGCTCTGAGGGTACTCGAGTGTCAGGGCGTTTTTGAGTGAGTTTGAAGAAAGAGATTCCATTTCGATATCTTGAATTCAGGAACGAAAACGGACAAACGAATAGCGTCTATCGCTTCGATTCCGAAAAGCGATACGGATACCGGGGGCTTCTCGAATCATTCGGAAACTTGTTGTTAATGAACTGAGAGCATTGCCGAAAGAGAGCGGTGCAGAGGTGAAATACAGCGTTATCATGTCATTTCCGAGTCATCCGAATTGGGGAAGGTTGAATTGAATTTGCAGATGGATCGACTTTTTTGGCTCCGCTTCTGATCGGGAGTAATGGCATGCATTCGACTGTTCGCCAGTACATTTATCCTTATGCAGCACCAATGTACCCAGGTCTAATGGCAATCAATTTGATCATGCCACGGTCAAAACTGCGCGTTCCGGACGGCTACCCCTCGCCGGCTACAGTAATGGGCAAACCCAATGCATTCTTACTAGTGCCTAAGGAAGTCGACGGTTCTGATCTTCTGATGGTCTCTCGACGACGTTTTGAAGAGAGGGATAGGGATGGTAGAGAATGATTGAGTTCTGATGAGCAAGGGCTTTTGGGCATGCTTTGCGCTAACGAGAAGGACTGGCCACCCATCGCACAAGTAGCAAGGTGCTCCCACGCAGAATATGGAGATCTGGCCAGCTTATGTGATTCCAAGACTTAAAAAGTGGCCTCGACTGAGAAACGAATCAATCTGGTTGAGGATGCGGCGCAAGAAGTTCCACTTACAGCTGGGCAAAGTGTCAATCAGACGGTCGAAGATATCGACATGCTTGCTTTGCTGCTTTCCAAGCTATCCCCCGGCGCTCCGGCATCAAAAGCCCTTGACTTCTCGCAGACCTATCGCCAAGAAGGTATTGACGAGGTTTTTAATATGACGAAACAGATGAATGCAAAACGCCTGCCTCTGGCAGAACAAGCAAAGCTGCCACCTAGAGCAAATTGGACCGATGAAGGCAAGATTTCGGAAAACAGCGGCTAATTGCGATGGCTGTACCAGCACGAACTGCATCAGCAAGTCGAATCATGGCTTGCGGAGCGAAAGATTCAGGGTAACTTGGGCAGGCGCTTAAATACCTAGGGCACGATAGACAGAATTGCTTATGTTCATTGAGACGGCTTACCAAGATTCGACTGGCCTTTTCCCTCGCTGCGAGACAAGCCTACGTAGGGTACCACCGAGCAGATGATTGGAGCGTTGTTCGACGAAGTAGGAGGTAGGCCAACTGCCTGTCCCTCCTACCCATCGATCGCCCTGCCGCCAGGTCTGCGCGGCACATTCAAGCTTCTGTCGTACTAATTAGATGATGGTTCGGTCTACTGTACCTCGTTGGGAGAAAAATCAATTTTTCTTCCTGAAGAAAATGTCCGATTTCTGTTAGTTATGATCGACCATCACCGTTCCTTCAATCTATTTATTGATATTGTTGGCATATTTCGCGATTGATAATGTCGAGACTGCCGCACGCTTGGATCTCCTTTCCGATATGTTTCCGCCTAAAGTATTTACTTACTTTAGTATGACAAATTGCTAGAGTTTTCTATTAAGCGTAGGCAGCACGAGGACGGTCAGTTCTGACTGCGGGGAGTTGACTCTCTCCAGATTAAATTAACATCTTATTGCTCACGGTCAACTTTGCTATGACAAAAGCTTCATTTTTGACCTGTGTAGGCATAAAGTAAAATACATGTTAACCTCCATCGCAACTTTCTTCTAAAAATCCAGTTCCGGTTGCCCAAGCTTGAATGCACTGAGTACGCATTCATACCAAGACGCAATTAAGAAAAGAAAGAACCTCGGATTCAACAACAATGTACTATGACTCTGAACTGGAGGGTGGGCTTGAGTATCTATGCAAAAACCACTCGAAAGAGTTTGATGAAAGCCTACGACAAAAATCGACTATCTCAATAGAGAACTGGCCCGATAGCTACAATATCATTGAGCCTAGAATCGTTAGTGCATCAGAACATGGATCGGACGTTGTTAGCTAGTAGTGTGGTCGGTATGTATCGTAGTATCCTGGGAGAATGTCTTGACGGCGACGATCACGAGATTGTTCGCTCATAGAGACCTGGCGTGGAGCATCCGGGTAGCGGGCCGGTGATGCTGATCGTCGGCGGTTGATCTGGTTCAGACGCTGCTCGTGATAGCGACTAGACGACGCTGCCCTCGGCCCACCATAGCTGTCGTGGAGAGGCGGCAGATTCCTGGGTGCTTTTGGAGCATTTGGCCCAGGTGGTACTGATCGTTGGCCGTTGTACTGGCTTGAATGCTGCTTGTAGTAGCGGTTATCTGATGTTATCATCGGTCGACTCTGGCTGTAGCTACCGGGCGGAGGCGGCAAGGCTTTCATTGGGGGTCCACGAGCGTCTTGGCCTAGTGCTGCTAACCGTTGGCGATTGAACTGGCTCAGACGCTCCTCCTTATACCGGCTAGTTCGTGCTGGCTTCGGCCCCTCATAGCGATAGCTATAGCTACCACGAAGAGGTGGCAAAGTCTTCAGTGGGGGTTCACGTGCATCTTGATTGGGGGCCGATTCCACGGGATGATCGCCTACCAGTTGTCTCGGCGCTATTGGTACGTCGTCCCAATCGTCATCGAATCGACGCTTTCTTCCCCCAGATCCTTTTTCGACCTCTTTTATAGATTCTCCAAGTGCAGCGCGTAGCTCTCTTAACTTGGACTTATCATACATTTGGCTCCTAGAAGCAGTTTGCTTATCCTCGATGTAGAGAACGCAATTCTCTGTCGTATCACGAAGAAACTTGGCAGCTCTCGTACGACTTATTGAATTCTTACGTGTCTTACAGTACTCGCCGTTGGCCGTCTGGTAAAGCCTCCACAACCGCTCGAACTTAGGGTCCTTATCTGGATGCTTCAAATCTCGGTCTCCAGGGACATCGGTCACGGATTGGTCTTTCGCCGCTCCAGGGTCCATATTCTGATGCTGCTGCTGCTCTTCTGGGTTTTCGTGCTCCGAGCCCTCCGAAACAAACAATTCTTCGCTCGCTTGCCTCTCATTTCTCGCTCTCATGGATGAGGAAGATCCCTGCAAGGGAGGAGATCTCGGTTCTTGGTTAGAATGGAACTCTGCACAATTCATATATCGCCGTTAGCGACCTTAGTAAAACACGACGAAGTCTGCTGTGCTGCGTACTCTTCACTATTAGGTCTTTAGTCATCACCGATGATTTCAGGATCTGCATTTTATCCTCGTCTCCCGCAGCCCTAAGTCCAATAATCTCCTCGACGTAGAGTTCAATCCCAGCAATGTGATCTCCTTCATCCATCAAAATGACAAAAGCCTTCTGCGCTAAGCTGATTTCATGATCGTCAAGGTCCTGAGAACGCCGCTTAATTGTTCCTAGATCATGTTGCAAGATCTTCTGGAAGTGTTCCTTGAAAACAGATGAAGTGCACATTTCTTCGACAGTTGAATGTAGAATTTCGATTGGGCGATAGTAACTGAGTATCTCGAGAAGCCGAGCCTCTTTTGTACATCTCGGTAAAGCGGAGCTGATGTCCATTTTGTGTTGGAATTTATGCTGTCTGCGATTTGGGCACGTCTAATATTCTAGAAAGTGTTGTTATAGGCTTGTCTTCGGGCTGACAAGAAACCAGCGTTAGTTTGAGGATCAGAAGTAGTTCTTCCAGAGGGAGTATGGCTGACGTCAAGGGAATAGACTTCCAGGTCGCAACTCCAGAGGGTCTGTTGCTAGGACTTCGAGCCTTCTAGCATCGTAAGGTGAGACTACTTTTTCTGTGAGTCGCGCGATCACCACCACGGCTCGTTGCTTGTGGAAGTCTGAAGTGCGCTCTTATTGCTGATACACATCCAAATCCAATCAGCCCAACACTTTTCACTGTCCGAGATCGGAAGAAAGTCGCGGAAGACAGTATACTTTGATGCACTCTGTACGACACAAGGCCATAGTTTCCCACCCAAAGGAACAAATCTCCACAAGTGATCTGGTCTCTCCTAGAGCCACATAGTAGACACTAATAAGGTAAGCCAAGAGCCTGCTGGTTTCTTCCAGACAGTAGATAGCCAAACAACCACTAAGCCGATGCTATCACTAGCTATTAAGCCAACAGCCTTACACTCAGGACTGAATTCATTTTTAGATTGCTTGAAACATCCTTCTAAAAGTGATCCATGGTAAATGCCAGCAATCCGATGTGGTTTGAAGATGTTATGATAGAGGAGTGCAGGAACCTGCAAAGATTCTCGAGAGATTACTGTATTATCTCAAGGATGGTCCATTTGAAAAGGTCGGCGTAACATGTCCTTTGCATCTCTACCAACCTCTGAAATTTATATTTACCGGATGGCTCTTCTACGAATACAATAGGTCGTGTCAGTTTTCCTTCCCAACCGTTTGAAAGAATCCTTGAAGAAGAACCTGATGTAAGTTGCAACCAAACAATTATCGAAATTCCCATGTAGTGGAGACCTTTCGAACAACGCTTCGCTATCGGATACGTTCTACCGAAAAAGGAGTGGGGCTTGGGTGATGGACAGGGCTGCTGGGCCATATGGTGAAAAAGACGAAGCTTGTGGCAATGGCAAAAGATTGGCTATGCCGTGGAGATGTCGTTCTCCATTGCAGCCAGGAAAGAAATTTCCATGTTGGTCAATTATTAATCGAACAAACGAACGACAGAGCCATTGGACACAACTGACGACTGCATTGTGGAAGACTTCTTCCATAGGCTTCAGCCACGAGGTCTTTGCAGGGGAAGCAAGTCTCGAGTCGTGGTGACCCTAACCGGTATTACCGCCCAGGCATGTACATATACAACGACAGATTTTGCTAAGAAAAACGAACATATCGTCTTGAAAATTTAATGCACCATCGGCGTTGCGGTATCCACTGACACAATAGCCTAGGAGTGAAGGGACTGCTGGCAAGGAGCTAATTGGCTTGATTAAAATCCATGAAGATACCAGACTTGACGAATGATGTCATATGATCATCCACAATTCATCTCAACACTAGTGGTCGAGAGCTGACAGTAAAAGGGCCTTAGTCTCAAGTGGATATGCTGAGTGGTCAAGCAACAGGACGAGAAGACAGTGAGGGCATCTAACGAATCTCTCAGTACATTCTGTACGAACAGACAGAGAGAATGATAGTCCAGCGAGAGGTGGGAAGTCGTCCTCCAGCAAGCGAAGTACCTTAGGCACAAGGGGCAAGGAATTTAAACTCTATTCGGACACCAATCTACGCTGCCCTTGAGCTCGGCTCAGAGTCGCTACATTAGAGTATCAAAAAATACTCGAATTGCGACCAGAAAATGGCTTTTAGGCACAGAAGACTAATTTGCGAAAGGGGAAATGGGAAATGGGAAATGGGAAATGGGCGTACTTTTGGGGGTTTTTGAACTACCGGGCTCGTATGCGCATTTTATCGGTGTGACTGCTCAATGGGAAGATACATATAAAGCATCGATTTGGGCCAAATTACATGTAATATAGCATACACACAGCGCCTAGATAGTGCCATAGCCATAGGCTGCATGCACTTGATGAAGAAATAAAAATAATATAATATAATATAATATTGTACCTGACTCACTTTGCCCTCAACACTCGAATCTTAAGTAACCTCGGATTATTCTACAGCATCTCGTTCCAGACGCTTGCCAATTCAATTGCAAATTCGGGTTACAATAGCGCTATATCACTCCAAAGACTGCTATGTGCTTTTCCTATAAGATTCTCTACAACACGGACACCCAATAGCCTACCATCTTCTACCAAGCTCGCCCAGAATACAATTCTTAGCGAAGTATCCGCTGCTCGGTTTCGATACTACCAAGCCACGAATAAAATCCCATAACACTCAATCAAAAAGTAACAGGGATATACCACCGAGTATTACCGTATCCGAGTCTACCAATATCCTCTATTTCCCGCAGTAGCGTGATTTAAGCAACAATGCCTCCTGAATATCCAGACTACTTCGTGAAGCCGGAGGTAGACTTTCCACAGGAGAGATCTGTGTTATCACTGTTTGTCTCCGCTCTGGTTTTCGTTCACAATATGTTGTATCTCGTACCGCTCTTTCTCATCCTGCTTTCCTTGTCCGCGCTGATCTTCTTGCTGCCGGCACCGCTGGCCGATCTGCTGTACGTTGCGCTCTTCCATAATCTCTTATCCGTCTCAAATTCCTCGGTAGCTGTCTCGACCGTCGTGAGACCCGTCCATGCAAATAATTCGGCATTCTCATGATAGCTGTTGTGATCTGCTATGGTAGCCTCTTCCTTGGCAAGCGTCGGAAGACTCCATAAGTGGAAGGTCAAATTGGACCGTAGGATATCCGATTTGTTGAGCTACTTCAACAAATTTTTGAACTGTACAAAGACATTTAATGACATACCTGCTTATATCTCGAGCCAGGCTGGGGTAGTGCTGACAAGCGAGGCGTTGACATAGCATTGGAGATGCTTAGTGAAGAATCCGGCTTCCTGCTAACCTCCCTTCCAGAAAGCTGATCCTTCCGCTTCTGTAAGAGCAAGCCCCCCAATGCAAGAATGCATACGCTCGAGCTCTATAAATATAAGCTCTCATTTTCAATACTCTGAGCAAACCCAGACATACAATTGCATACTCATATTCTAACTTGTTCCTCCTTAAACCCTGGGACCGTCTTGTAAATTTCGCTCGCGTCGACGTATTCTCCCCTACAAGCACGGGATTGCACACAATGATCCGCATCCATTACGGGCGAACAACTTTCGACTTGACAGATTCGATTTTCTGGGGATTTCTCTGGCCATACATCCCAGCCAGCCTTTCCATCTTGCTATCTAGATTGCTGAATAATTGGATTAAGAGAAAGTCGGGTACACTTGAGCTGGGAGAAAGAGATACTCTTCTTTTTCCTCACGCAATATGTCAAGTATCAACTCTTCAAAAGTCTGTATCATCTTACCATGTTCTTTGGATAATATCTCCTATCGGGACAGAAGGATCCAGTCGACTGTGCATAGGTGTGTAGGCTTTATGTTGGCAGCAGTGCTTTACTTTGCGTCTTACGGGCTGGTAATATCGCCAACCTCTCGTGAAATAGGCTCTCCATTTCTAGGGAAGGGTCAGGCTTAGCCGATTAAGAAGCAACCACAGATGAGCGCGAGCGAAATAGCAGTCACGGCCAGCTCAGAAGCCAAGCACATGACACCAATGACCATTCGATTTTGTGCTCCGGCCAGTAAAGTTGGGGAAAGTACCTGTTCTATGATCTCACTATTCGCCCAGGCTGTGGGCCAGTGGGTAACAGTCTGCAGAATTCTCACTATTGCAGATTCTTCTGATAACCGTTTGGATTTCTACATCGAATATCAGCTAGTAGAACGGAGTAACAAGATATAGCGGAGATCTAGAGTGTTTTTTGTCTATATGGGGAAGTCGTTAGACCGATAGGTTGCTTTGATGGCAATGATTCTAAGTCCCGAGGCGCATGGAAAAGCGAGATAGGAGAGGATTTCATCAGAAGATTGCGGTCAGCAAGTGATGACTGTGAGAGTCTGTTGGCCTTCAAATTTTAGTTGTAGTGAATGCCTGGCATTACTAAATGTATCCACACTCAGTGGAAGACAGTTGCAGTTGCACCCGAGATTGCTTCGAGGCAGTCGTTGAGGATCTCCTATGTTTGGCGTCTAATATCGACTATCCCTTAGGTGACAGATCAAGTAAATGATATCACCAAACAGATAGATCGAAACCAAAGCGGCTCGCAAATTTGAAAGCAAGGAGCTCCATTTTGGATGGATACATCCCCAAAATAACATTAATAAATGCCATTGTATAACGCTAATCCAGTCGCAAAGTTGACCTATACACACATGTAATCCTTACAAAGCCTTAATTTTCCTACTACGTCAGAGCCTGTTCTTGGGATACATCAGGAGAAGAGTGCTCTCGTCTGTCGATTTTGGGAGGCTCAATTGGTGTAGGTGGCTCGTCTCCTGTCTCTTTCCGAGACTCGGTAGGAGGCATGGAAAGCTCTTCCACATTCTGCACCACTGTTGCTGTCACAGATGGATGATGCATCTTCGGGAATATCTCGGCGAAAAGGTCAGGTAGGAACCTATCCACTCGCTTCCATGTTTCAATCCAGATCTCGGAGCCTTTCTCGCCTGCTAATGGAGGCACAAGATATCCGCCATCCGCCATCACGAGTATAATATTTTTCAGGCTCTCGGGGACGGCCTCCTCCTATGACACGTCAGTAAAATAGCTTCCCGTATTTACCTGATTTACTCACGAGACTATCTGCTTGTCCGCTGTTCATCAATCGATCCAATATATCCAGAATCTTAAGCCACAGATCAAGCATGCCGTCCCACTCCGAAAGCAAAACCAAGTAATGCAGAAAAATCCTGCAGAGCAGGGTCGCTGCTTGCACCCTCGTCTCACTCATTCCAACCGGATCGGATTGGTAGACCTCAGGTTTGAGAAGGCGCGAAATCAAAGGGAACAAGACTTCTCCGAAGATTGCAGTCCACTCCTGATGATCCGGAGAGGCAAGGTCGGTAGATAATAGCGAGCCTTGAAGACACGAAAAGGCCTGGTGCCTAATTTCTCGGCACGGGTTAAGGCACTGGGTGCGAAGAGCGTGGAAAATTGGCGACCAATACGTGGTCCACGCTTCATGCCTTTCAAGATGTGACTGCTCGACGAAGGCAGGGACGCGATTGGTCAATCGGTATATCAAACTAACCGCCCTTATACCGTGACTTACAGCTGGGTTATCGCGGGCTTTAGAAGGTTTGGCAGGCTTTGGCCGGGTACCGTTTCTTTCGCGCTTCTGTTCAATGACTGCGCCAACACTTCCGGCAGATGCGAAGCTGTTTAGCAACGAAACTGCTGACTCGTAGTTATCAGCGGTCACAGCGGGCGACTTGCCAGCAACAACATTTTCCAGCAGCTCGAAGACGCTAGCTGCCGCCTCCGGCATGGAATGGACATTCCGTATTGTAGACCAAAAGTCCGGCGTATTGGTGATTTCATTCCTCAGTGGACCAGCGTCCTTGATACAGAGATTCAAGCCTTTAAGAAATCCTGAAGCTGACTTCTCTAAGGTGGATTGATCAAAGCTTGATATCGTATGCAAGATAACAGGAGCGCGAATGAACGAGTATTCCTGCAGAGATGATAAGTAAAAAAGCATTCGACAACGGAGTCATACCTACTTGACTGGCTTTTAGTAGATGTAGAAGGTAGAGCACAGCCCTTGATACTACTAGTGGGTGTACATTGGCGGAATTGCGTATAACATTTTGAAGCGCATCAGCAACAGCCTCACCTACCGCGGAAGCAGAGTCATTGTCACGCATGGCCAAGATTGTGGCAAGCTCAAGTATAAAGACTGTAGAGGGATCGTATATTGGGCCACGTGAGTCAGTCTGATGGCCATTCGTTTTGATCCGAACCGGGGTTGGTCGATCCGGCTTGACAACAATGACAACTGGCGATGACTCTTCCGGAAGCTGCTCCAGTAGAGCTTGAACGAGACTTTTTAGCGAAGGTGTTGGCATTACGAGGATATTAGAGAAGACTGAGCTCATAGAGCAGGCATGAACGCAGTCCACTGTACATAAGGTGCTGTCGAGTTCTTCCTCTGATGGTTCCGGAGGGTCGTCCGCTGCATAGCTTGAGAGGTATGAGGTTAAGGATTGGAAAAGACCGGTTTCCTGAGCGCGCTCCGCGCGATCAATGACTTGAGATGGCGTTTGAAGTGGTATTGGTGGAATGTCGAAGATGTCTTGAGCAGGTGAGAATGCAGATGGTATTAGAGAATTCGCGAACAGATTCAGCCAAATTCGAACGATATGTTTCCAGCCATCCTTGATCTTAGCTTCCTTACCCATGATAACCCCAAACAGTACGACAGATGCGAGCTGGGCCTTGAAGTCACGGCCAAACGTAACAGCCAGCTCGCTAACCATAACGCTTTTCCCACCAGCTTGAACCTCTGTATTGAGAGTGGTATTTGAAGGTACCTCTGGTGCCAATGTGGATATTGAACTTAAACAGAAGATGATGTGGTCAAGAGCCTTTGTAAGATCGTACCTAGCAGCGATTTGCGCGCATTGATCGAATCCAGCAACAATTCTGGAGAAAACGGCATCATCAGAAGCAGACATGAACACATACGAAAGAGTAGCAACTATTGGCTTCCACGTTGCATTGTACATGTCTGCGTCGTATATGTTGGTATCACCGATGACCAAAGGCCCCGATGTTCGGGTCTTTATTAACAGCTCTTCCCAGGCATAGTCAAATGCTTGCTTGTTATTGTGTTCATCAGGCAGTATAATCTCATTAGTCTTGATGGAATCAAATATCTCTTGGAGGTACTCCGGGACAAAGTCCTCGCCTCCATTCACTCCCCGCAAATTTTTCGCAAAATCAGGATAAGTCATGCGCTTCTGCTTCTTCAGAGTAGGGTTGTGCTGGTCTGTATTCAACATGATAATGGCGTAAGAAAGTATGTATATGGCTTCTGAGCCAGCAATGCCTTCAGGAGTTGACTTCCCACAATACTTTTCCGAGAAAACTGTCACAATTCGCTCGATGAGTGCTGACTCTCCGGGTAGCCGGAACGAGTTCAGTAATTCGCGTAAAGCTTCGTCAACTCGCTTTCCGCTAAAGTCAAAAAGGTCGATATATGCTTCGAGAAGGGGCTCATGGTTCCTTTTTGACAGGTACTCCCCAAGAACAGACTTTGAAACTCTCGAGGTGCCTCTGAGGAACTTGGTAACTGAATAAGCAGCATTCGGGTTTTCGATAATGCCGTGGGACACTAGGAAAGCGATGCCTGACTTAGGATTTTCATTAAACTTAGTAGCACCCTGGATAATTATTTTCTTCCTTTCACGTTGCTCTCGGAGCTTCTGCGTATCCGGGAAGCCCTCGTACCTTGGTTCATGGTTCAGTCGATCTGAAATAAACTGCACATAGCCAAGCAAAGAGTCTAGACATAGCGGCGGCACATTAGTGGTACTCCAGGTAGCTGAATCTGGAAATGCATTGCGTGAGAGTAGGCCAATTAGGTCTTCACACAAGTCGCTGCGGTCTACTTCGCTGTCATAGTTGACAAATAGCTCGACAAGGTAGCTGGGTATCCTTGACAATGCACCAATGCTCTCGACCATGGCTTCTCTCGTATCGGGCTTCCTCGAACCGCCTTCCATTCCGAGCTTTTGACGATCCTTAACAGGAACTGGGGTCGAGCGGCCACTGCTGGCCTGAGACGGTGGAGGCTTAACGAGTTTCGGCGTCTTGGGAACGCCTTCGTAAAGCGCTGGATCTATTCCGGGCTCAAGCGGAATCTCGACACGCGGGTGGAGGCATGCAACGAGATAGGATAGGAAAAGCTCTTGCTGTAGCTTCAGAACACCTCGGCAGGTAGCGAGCAGTGTCCCCGTTACTCGTAAAGATTCATTGAGTAGGCCCAACTGCTCAGAACGTACCAACTGGAAGAGTTGGCGGCAGAGATCATTCCTCGCAAGGTTAGCTAAGCTTGGATGTTTAGCTATTGATGGTCCCGCTACCTCGAGCGCTACATCAATTATCCTGAGGGCCATGACTCTCATTGCATCCGCTTGCTGGCGGTTATTTGGTTGTAGGAGATCTACGAGGACTCGAAAGAGCTCACGAATCGACGGCAAAGAGTATGGTTTGATCGTTGTCGCCTCGTCCGAGTTCACCTCCGAATTTTGGGTCAAATCGGTAGCGCTAGCACTCACAGGAATGGTAGGTTTGTCATAGGTACTTTCATGTAGTTCTTGTTGGCTTGAGCTGGGTCGACCCTCTTGCGAGGTTTTGGGTGCCACGTCTGGCCGCTCGAGGTTCGTTGAGAACCTGCCTTCGTCCACAATTTTCTCCGGGGGCTCAACAATTGTGCCGTTAACAGAGGGGTCCATTTTTAAGGAGTTCATACCCTCCCGGATGTCTGTATCTAAGGCACCTATGTCTTCGCCAGCTTCAATCTCCAAGTACTTTAAGCGCTCGAACACAATTTGGCACATATTGATCATCGACATCTCCGCTGATCGTCTCAATAGTTCTGACAGGCGCATCTGGCAACACATGCTTAAGCCTGTCTCCATCATTTCACAAACGCTTTCGTCTCCAAGAAGATTCCCACCAGGACCAGAAAGCATCATTTCCATGAGCTTCAATATCCTTAGAAGCACAGTCTCGTCCGCTGCGGAATCGCTGGCTTCGAAGCGACAATGGGTAATCGCGGCTGACAGAAGCTGCATCGCTAATGAAAGCCTGGGAGACTCTCTACCGATAAGGTTATATGCGAAGAACTTAGTGATTGCAACGAGTGCGAGCGAAGTAATGGGAGCGGAGGTTGAGGATGAGCGGATGACTTGTAGGAAGGGATGTAAAAGAGATGGGACGTCGAAGCTTCTGATATCTGTACAGAAATCAGTCATGTAGACAGACACTTCGAATCCTGTCTACTGACCTGTGCATCCCCTAAGATCGCTTCTGAGCCGAGCAAAGGCAGACATGAGAGGATTATCCTGTATGCTCTTGCCCTTCTTACCTCTCAAACCCCAACGACTTGCCAGGCTATCGCTGTCTACCGCCACCCCATTACTAGTCTTTGCAGACGTGCCTGGTGAAGTATGTGATACCGAGCTCTTGCCATTAAGCCGTAATGAACCCTTCGCGTCTCTTCCAGCGGACATAGGACCCCCCCCTCCTAGAATGGCCGAAACAGATGACTGAGCCCACCGTGCATGTTTTCTCATAGAAGAAGTAACCGTGATACATTCTGTCGTAATTAAAGCCACAGGGTCCACGGCGATAGATATGTCTGACCCTTGGGGGGGTGGTGGACATGGAGTTAACATATCAGCCCCATCGGTATCTTGCGTTGAAATCGCCATAGAAGCACGGCCGCCGAAAGCTAAAACCGAAGGATAGCTCTCATAACGCTTTGGGTCCTGAGATCTCATAAATTCGCGAAAGCCATCGTTGTGATTTGTCATGCAGTGTCAACCCAGTGTAACGACGTTTCCTCAACCAGTACAATTGTATATCATACTTTTGCGTATGTCAGGGCCATGGTACGTTGGGCAGTGGTCGGTCTTCGATGTAACGATGCTGGAAGTAGTGCCTGGCAATTTGCGGTACAGGATTGCGGTTTAGAAGCCGGCGAACAGCTTCTGAACAACCGAGCTGCGCTCTTTGACATTGATATCTGCGTGATTTCCTCATATTCTTAATTAATTGCAATTCGAGTACAAGCGACACAAATCAATGATGTGTCTAAAATTGTCTTGTACAAGATGCCGTTATCTAAGGTATATATTCTACAAACAAGTCAAATGCAATGGCACCGTACCCTGCCCATTCGCCGAAACGCCTCTGCCAGAAGTCGTTGTCTGGACGATAGACATAGAGAGATGACGTTGCCAGAAGAGTGTTCCACAGATCCCAATGTCGGCTCTCAGGCTGTAAGAGAAATCTTCTGTACATCATGTATAACATAACCTACACCGTCTGAACAGAGGAAACGTTGGGCCCTACCCAGCAAAGCCCTTTATGCGAAAGGTATGTCCTCACCAAAGGAAGATCTGCAATCTGGACCGACTAAAAGTCAGATTCCTTAGGCTTTCTTAACCAGCATTGACGTCTTCTGTCTTTGGGTCTTCCTTTCCATCTCAAACCTCTTTCACTTCTGCCTTTGCCTTGTTGTCTTCTTCGGTTTCCTTCCCAGGCTGAGAGATAGGACCTCGTTCATCCCCCTCCTGTTGCTTCTGAAGTTCTTCTTCTTTCTTGGTAATCCCTTCAATATCAGTTTTGTCCTTTTCCCATTGGCTATTAGGATCATTGAAGTCTTCCTTAATCTTCTTCATGCGCTCTGCTCGCTCTTTTTCTTCCTTCTCGCGGGCTATCCGTTCTTGCTCCATTTCTTCCATGTGACGTATGTCATCGACACTTGGCTCGTAAAGATGCCACACTGTGTAATGAGGCAGGCCAACCACTGAAAAGTCCATTCTTTTGGCCATCTACGGACCCTTTTAGCTAATGCTGCTGCATGAGAGCACGGCTCGCCTGGGACTCACCTTGCCGAAGCCCTCCGTTTCTGCGTGTTTCTCAAAGCTAAAAGCTGGGAAATGAACGCCTGACCTGAAGACCTTCGCTTTTGACAGGATACTAACACCACCAACACCATCTATTTCCATCTCCATGTCGGGGTCGCCGTAGGGGTCCCTTAAGTATGCAAGATGTGGCCGCCAAGTCGCGTATTCTGCGTATCCTTCAACAATGACCGCGTCCTCATCCAATGTGTCGGCCAGTGCCAGAGCGGTTTCTGACTCTTGCCAAGAATTAAGATCGTAAGGCTGCTCACCCCCAAGCCAATCCGGTAGAGGCCGCCAGACATCTGTGATTGTGACATCAGATCACTAACCCTTAACATAGTTCATGTACTTACTTGGGACAATTACGTCCTTGTTGTGTCGCATTAGATCCTCGAGGATCGTGAATGGAGCAGTCTCGACATCGACATCCCTCCAGTAAACCCAGCTATGGGTTGGCCGCAGTGCGGCGCTGAGTAGCCAATTCCTAGCTTGTGCCATCAGTTTCCTTCTGCTAGCCTGGGCTGCGAATCCGTGGCGGCTCTCGACATCCTGGTTGACTTTTTGCCCAAAATCCTTCTCCAAGATTGAGATTTCTCCGTATGGTTGCTTCGGATCAGAGTCTTGTTGTAAATCTGTGAGCATCTGCGACAGGAGGGGAAGTGTATTGTCTTTCGAGTCTGACACAAGAAACGCTAGGTCGATAAGGTGATGCGGGTATGTAAAGTTCCGGAGATGGGAGAAGAACATTGGAAGGTGGGATTCGGCATCTCGCAGAGGCGCACACAGTAGAACTCTTTCCTCTCTCTCCCACCCTCTCGCCGTTCCTCCCACGTTGGACAGGTCGTAATATCTCACAGTTTCTAATTGGAGGTCTTCAACTGGCGAGAGCAGACCAAGTGATAAAGTCCCGAGGACGGCAAATCGTAGAGATGGGAAGAACAAAAGGATGAGCATCAAAGCACCGCTTACAGCGGCCAATCGTAATAGCAAGTCTCGCCTTCTCCGCCAAGCAGGCTGTGATCGTGGCTGAAATCTTTTGTATCACTGTGTCAGTCATTTTATACCAAATATATGAATCCTAGCATCTGCAAGTGCGACGCTCATGATTATTTACCGATGCGGCGATATTGAAAGACCCCCTCCACCTCTAGGATAAGCCGTCTGCCCGTTCACGTAGGCATGATGCCTATTCATCCTCTTACTGGCGCCTCCACCGCGTCACGGTACTGAGCCTCAATAGCCAGTGATTATCGATCCCAGACCGTTGTCTCCTTATTCGGTGCCTCCAGCCCCTGGGGCGCCTAAAATTCGCTCACGGCGACCGTCCTGTCTTAAGAGTGACACGGTGCAGGTATGATTGAGAGAGGTTGTATGGTTTACAGTTCTCGGACAAGGCCTTTATTCGCCACACTGAACAGATGTAAAAAGCTCATAAACATTTACGGAGTCGCTAAAGTGGAGTTTGTGAGGTTAGCGGGTTGAAAACATGGTTGGAAGACATGGACCAGCTTACGAGTAATCCGAAGTCTCCACGCTAATTGTAGACCCCTGCAGTTCCTTTCAGCCTGCCAAGCGTACATCGCCAGTGAGGTTATCTACAGAATTGGGTTTATTATTGAATTACTGATACATAGCTACAAAAAGTGAGTATTATTGAGAGCCATCGTAGGAGTATGTGCTCCCTACATTTTGACTTTGCAAAGATATCTCAGATTCATGAAATCTCTATGTCCGAGAATACTACCAATAGCGCCTTCAGGATGAGACTCGGTGTCTATTAACGTCTTTATCAGCGACCCTTACAATCCCCAAAAGCCGAATGATGACCGCCGCCAAATTCTTACAGGCCACGGAACACTTGATGCTGATCCACGTCAGCTTCTTTGGTAGTCAAGTGGGTATGAGACGGAATTGTCAATCAGAGGTGCAAGGCGGCTTGCGACCGCCTTGATCTTCTTTCTCAGCCTCCAGCTGTACTCTTGCCACTGCGAGTCGGTTTACTTGAAGTTGTGCTTTGCTATTGGCACGAACTCCAAATAGTAGCGCTAACGCTAGACACGGCTGGACTGCTGATATATGTTAGCTGGTCTAAGTATTACAGAGCCGGTTGCTTCGAGCAAGGGATTCGTTGTTGGTGCTCAGAAAAGCCGATTTAATCAAGCATTTCCTACCGGCCCCAGGCTTACGAGGACCAAGACGATCAACGAATTCCCAGAGCTCAGAAGCCACATTACATACCATACCGTGATGCGACAAAGAGCCACTATCAATGGCAGATACATACTACACAACCTATCATCCCGGATCTTTGAGGAACCAGTCCGGTGCGGGAGGGTGGCTCGGTGGGAGTAGACTTCAGGGAATGGATTGACTTTGTTCATCGTTGCGCGTTCAAAGAAATAGGACCAAACTGACCTAACGAAGCCTCGAATAAAGAGCTAGCATAGTCCTATAGCTATCCAAAGTCAGCTTCTGGCCCAAACAAGTAGGGCATCTTATAGGCTTGCTGTTGAGACGAGGGTTCAGAAAAAGGTAAGATTGGTATAGGTTGTCGTCCTGATTTTTCTGTAGCAGAACTGATATGAAGGTTTCATCATTTGATTTGAGCGTCTTCCGTAACGTGTTCAGAAAAAGAAAGTGGCTAACACTCACAATTGTAAGCACCATCGTCAGGGCTTACCTACAATGCCTTGATTGAGATAAGTCAGTATGGTTCATTCAATTTGCAAGAAGTACATGGAGCGTGAAGAGTTGAGTGTTCAGATGGTAGTGCATGTTGTTCAACGGCGCATGGAAATAGCCAGAACGTGTGTGATAAGTCTTCCTCATGTCGTGCTCCAACCTCTATTACGAGCCAAACTGATAGACTTACCAGCAGCAGTCTCTATTAAGACATAGTGGTAGGTTGTGGGCAGAGAAGATGGACAACGGATTCAAGGTTCGACAAAGTTTGAATTTACTGCGAGAATTTCGTGCGCTAGCGTATTCATACAAATACCGAACCTTAACTGCTAACTGGTCAATAAGTTACTAGGCAAACTCCTATGTCATACAGATGGTTTCCCAACGTTTCGAAATTGTCAATCTTATGGCACAGTGATGCGTGACTACTGAGCATCGAATACATCATGACGGACAGAAGGCGTGTCAACGGCCCGCCTGGGGGTACGGCACCGCCAGCATTTGCTTCTTCGCCTACCGTCGCGAAAGTCGCCTTAGCGGAGCGCAAAGGGCGCACCAGGGCGCCGTCTGAGCTCCGGAAGATCTGTAGGTATTGCACTGCCTTTTCCATACGCGTTGGTCTTTTCGATTTCCCCAAGACACCTCTGATTAATTGGAATCGATGTAGTCCTCAAAACTGGCCTTACACCGTCGGCGTCGGGCTCTGCATACTTTGAGCTTGAACCTTCTACCCAGCCTATTTCGGGAGTCAAATCCCTCAGGACCAACTCATCCGGGCTGAAGCTGACGTGTACTGTACATGGCCCACGGCCTCTTCCCAGATCTGCAACCTTCTCCTCTCACCTCCTTCTCTCAACCCATGTCAATTTTGCACCTTTCGCAGCACGAGAGAGAAAGGGCTATATCCGTGACTCCAGCGAACGAGATCTTAGCGCTCACCTTGAGACCGCACTTCGTGGGATTTTGATTGGTGAGCGGTGGCCGAAGAGTGGCCTGGAGGTCAACATTACTGTCCTCGAGGGGGAGGAAGATCGCTTGGAGGATGACGGGAGAGGGATAACAAGGAGCGATGATGGGCATGCGAATGGATGGGGCCTGATGTCAATCCTTTCGGGATGCATCACAGTAGCCTCTGCTGCTATCGCTGATGCTGGCATTGACTGTATCGATCTCGTAACTGGCGGAGTTGCTGCAATAGTTCGCCAGCCAAACCAAATACCTTTGCAGCACCCACAGGATTCGAACTTCAAAAGCGATGGCGCCGGTACGTCTACTAGCATAATAGTGGATCCTGATCCAGCAGAACATCAAGAGATGGTAGCTGCATGTGTAGTAGGCTACCTGCAATCTCGCGACGAGCTCATCGAGATCTGGGTAAAGGGTGATATTTCAAGGCCATCAAATACAAGACGCTCAGAACATAGCGGGCTTGAATTACTTATAGACCAAGCTATAGAAGCTGCCTCGTCAGCGAGGCGTGTACTAACAGAGGCCATCCTAGAGTCTACAGAGTTCAAGATACAAAGAAGTAAAGCGAATGCACAGAGTCTCATAGAAACGAAAATGCAACAGAAAGCAATTTAAATGTAAATAACAAAAAGATTATTAATTTTCTTGTATACTCATGAATGTTGAGAACTTTGATAAAATAGCGTTAAAGTAGAGAATCACTAAACGCACATCTCTTTTCACTACATGTACATTCTTCATTTCACTACATATACATTCTTCTCAACTAAATCTAGTGATCATCAAAATAGAATTAGCGACATAATATTTTATGACAACTCGCACTCGTTCTTCTTCATCAACTAACTACTTTAGTGATGTTGATCTTGTCAGCATCAAAATATTTCGCTAAGAAATCATCATGATGATGTTTCAGTAACTTTTCTCTAACAGAAAAATCTTCTGAAACATATAATGATTCATTGTACTTTATCATTTCTTAACTATTCAATGTTTAAGCTTTGACATCACTCTTTCATATATTCATCATTTCATCTGCTTTTAACTCTACAGTAAATTCATCTTCTTACTGTAAGATCTTAATGAACTTGACTATGAATTTATTATTAAAGTTGTATATTATTTCATGAATTATCAATACTTTGACAATTGTATGTAAAATGAGTTGTTTGCAATTAACAGTTTCAATAACAGAATTAAGTTATTTCTTAACTATGTTATGATTTTTATGAGTTAATGTTTCAACATCTGTTCTTTTTAAAATTATTAATTTAAGTTGAGAAATTTTATTTCTTAAAAAATATACTTCATTTAGATGTGTTTCTTGCACTGTTAAAATCATAATTCTCAGCAGCATACTTCTGACATGCATTGCTGAACACATATTCATGTTTTCATTAACATTGTAAACAAACATTTTCTTGACTTTGTTAATCACTTATGTACAGTAAATTTTATCTTGCAACATGCTTTCAACATGATTAATTGAATATTTTCTCTCATTGACATTGTAAATGAACATCTTCTCAACATTATTTATTAATTATATTCAATAAATTTTATCTTGCAGTCTGCTTTCAACATGTTCTGCTGAATATTTATTCATACTTATACTGTGAATGAATATCTTCTCGACATCATTTATCACTCATATACAGTATAATTCTTTAATTACTATGAATAATAATAATAAATTCATACATTCTTGTGACATCGATTAAATCGACTCATGAGAGACTTTATGCTACTTGTATCGAGTGAACAAAACTCTTTGAGATAGAAAATCACTCGCAGTCTATACGACTGCTTCACGCAGTTGAAACAGTGAGTTTTAAGACTATGTATCAAATTTGTTCGCGTTGATTGCATGTTAGAAAATGAATGTTCTAGTCATTCTAAATTGCTTCAAGAGCTTTGTTTTCATCATCATCTTCGCTACTGCTCTGAGATTCTTTGTGATGACAACGATTATTCAATAGTTCAAGAAGTCAGCATCTTGTAGCATTCTTGATCGCAGATGCAATCAGTTCGAGCAGTGCATGAGTATATGCTTCGTCGTCTGATGACTTCATTCGCAGTCACATTGCGAGCTATTCATGTCTGAAACGTTTCTAGAGTGCAGATAAGCGTTCAGATCTATGCGTTCGATTCTGATGTGCATTGCAAGAATGCTTTCTGCTTTCTGAAAATCATCATGCATCTTTATCATCTTATTGCTCAGATGTGATCTTTGTGCTGAGATTGCATTGACATCTGCGACGCGTTCTCTGTACTTTTCTCACCGTTGATTTCATTGATCTTTGTAATACTGCGCTATTGCGATGCTATCGCTTGTTGAAATCATGAAGAAGAAGAAGCGTCGTCTGCATCTTAACTGTATCTTCGCACTCTGTTGAATGAAGACATTCAGAAGTACTATTTTCTTGATGACGAGTGAGCGAGAAATGACGCGATTAACTCTCGTCAAACGAGCGCGTATTAGCTTGCATGCTTGTCTGATCTCTTGCATTCGATCGTTGACTCGACTGTGTAGCGTGATCTTGTTCTGTAGCATGTTCAGATGAACATGTAGTGAACTTATGTATGTTTCTGTCTCTAGAGTTTCGATGCTTACTCTTTTGAATGCTTTTGCTACGTGACACAGAGTCTGATTCTGAAGTGTTTCTAGTCTGCATTCTTTGCTCAACAGTTCATCTTTCTTGTCGCGCTGATGTCAGACTGACGCTTCAAATGCGATTTCTGATCTCACTATTGCTGAGTATACTTGTCTCGCTTTTGTGAAGATAGCTTCTCATGTGAAGACTTCAAGATGACTAAGTGTCAGCATTCTTGTGACGTGATTCGTCTTTATTTGTTGAAGATGCGCGTCTCATTGCAGTTTCATGTTCAGTTGCATCTCTAGAATTCATACGTCTGATTTTGATTTGATAACTGAGTTTTCTATTTATATGCTAGTCATCATGTCGAATCTTCTCGATTTTCTAGTGAAGTGTGTAAGCTCATACTTTTCTGATGCGAACGTTGCGTCATGAGTGCGAACTCATTTCGCACAGACGTTGTGTGCTTTGCTCAGTGTTCTGCAGATTTCTTCAGTGAATCTGTCGTAGACTAGAATGTTAATATCATTTATGAAGTTGAGCACTTCGATTTTAATTCTCAATGCTTCGCATTTTTCAATTAAACTTACGTTGAAGAATAGAAAAAGAATCGATGAAATGAAAGATCTCTGCGATATGTCTGCGTTCATCTCGCGTATGTCACTCGTTTGTTCATCGAATATTAGCGATGTCTCTCAATTCTTTAGAAAGCTGCGTGTTCATTCAATTATGTAGCTCGATGTTCTTTTCATTTTCAGCATGTGCAGAAGTCTGACGTGTGAAACTTGATTGAACGCTTCGACGACGTTTAAGCTTAGCATGAAGATCACATATTTGATTTCACAGCTTCACACTGTGTGAACTTGATTTATTAGTAGATCTAACGTCGAGATCACAAATCACTTGCGTCTCGCTCTCATTTGAGCATTTGATAGCATGTGATGAGTCTTGACTATGTCACTCAGTCTTTTGATCATGATTGACTTCAGCGCTTTGCTCATGATATCGAGCAAAGCAATGAGTCGATACGTCTTCGAATCAATATAGTCGCTTTTCTTCAATTTGTGTAATACTATTGTCTGAGTCTTTTTGAACTGTTTTGAATGATACTTGTGTGTTACGCATGCATTGAATAAACTCGTCAGTACTGAGATCAGTTCTGTGAGATTCGCTTGAAGCGCTTTGTTTGAAATATCTGAAGCGTCTGACGCTTTGTCTGCTTTTACTCATCTGATTGTCTGCTTCACTTCATCTTCTGTGATGCGTAAATTGAATGAGACTGTCAGAGATATGAATGACTCTGCGATGTCGCTGACATTCGCTTGAGAAGATGAGAGAAAGAACTTTTCTTGCAGTATCTCGATTTTTTTCTCGAACGTCGTTGTCATATGATCGATGTCGCTTCGCTTCAGTGATGAAAACTGAGAAAGCTTTTTAGATAGCTGACTTTCGATTCTAGTTCATTTTGCAAATCATCATATCAATTTGAGTGTTTCGCTCAGCTCATGCATTTGTGATCTGAAGTGTGCACATTTCATTTGTCGAATGATCTTGTTTTTATGATCGTTGTGCTTCAGATATTCATTTCACGCTTCTAATGTATCTTGTGTTTTTCATATGATTCGCAGTCATCTTGATTTCATTACTACTTCGAAGCAGCTTTGATTTCAAAAGTCTCTTGCTCAATTTGATGACTTTGTCAAGAAGATAAATTTCTCGATGATTTTCTGTAGCACTCTGATAATCTTGCACACTCTGTCATTCATCATAGTCTTGTCGTCTAAAAAGCGTTTCAAAGATAGATGTATTTGCAGATAAGCACTCAATGCTTCTGTATTCATTTTTTTTCAAAGTCGTTGAGTCGAGAATTGCACTGAGATTGTTTGTAAACATAACTCTGTGACGATCGAAAGATGATTCGATCTTTGATGCAGATCGATTCATACCTTGCACTTGCATGTCATGAACTGTATTTTCTCGCTGCTAAAGACTAGATCAATCATCGTAAATTGATTGTGAGCTTCGCAAGTAATAGTGTTTGATTTCAGCAATAATTTCAGTCTTGCGTTTGTAATGACGTTTAGTAGAGTATCAATCATCATATGTTGAGTGAAGCATCTTCATTCTTTTCAATGTGAATGATGTAAATTGAAGTCTTCTACGACTAGTTGTTTGCAGTCATTCTTGAGTAGTTCATTCAAGCGAGAAATAGTTGAGAGTCTCTCTGTAAATGTGATGAATAGTGAGCTTAAGTTGTAGATGTTTAGAAGTCTTAGCGTCTGCGTTTCGTTGTCTGTGTTGCGAGTTACTATTCTGATTGAGCAGATGTCTGACTCAGCTGTCTTTACTGTTCATTGATTGAATCTTAAGCATTTGTTAACATATATGCATGTTCTTGATTGAGATGACGAGTTTTTCACTAGATGAAAGAAGTTGTGAGCTGAGCTAAATAATTGTGAATCGTTGATGTTACGTTCTTGCTTCTGTATGACTACTATGTCGAATTTGCGAATTTCTCTGTCGATCAAGAATGATTCTTGAATCTTCAATGACTTTCTGATGTTATACTGTAGAATTTGTAGAAAGAATTGTTTCATCATAAAGTTATTTGTAGCTGTTGTTGATTTTGCGCTGAGAAGACTCTTTGTATGCTTTCGATCACTGAGAGTCTTTCGCACTTTCTGATTGAGCGTTTCTGAGTCTGCTCAGATGTCGTCTCATCTGAGTCGCTAGTCACGCATGAGAAGAGATCGATTCATCTCTTCTTGACTTCTATCGTCTGTCATGTTGATCTGATGTCTCGATTACGTGTTTTCAACACGATGATTGCTGAGCTTGAAGAATTCGTTGAATCTGCGAAGTTTGTTGAGCTCAACGAATTGATTGAGCTTAGAGAGTTCAGAAACAGCGAGAAGAATGCGTGATTGTATTTCGACGCTTTCAAATATCTGATCGATCTGTTTCTGTAGATTTCTGACATCTGTTTCATCTGCTGTCGTCATTTGAGACAGATGCGTCTTCAGAGTTCGTGATCTTCGTTGCAGTTAATGCAACATTTTCTATTCGAAGACATTATGCACTCTTCGATGTGATGTTTGTTTGCACATTTAGCACAGCGTTGTTTCTTCTTGCAGAATCTGATCATATGATCAAATTCGAAGCATCTGTAGCACTGAGTGATGTGACAGTTCTTTTCAAACAGCTTGCATGAGCATTCTTGATACGAGTTTAGCATGCTCTCGTTCATTAGTTGATTCGTCATCGCTTCGATTGCGATCTCTACAATGAGCGACGAGTGAGTCTTTTCACTTTCGACTACTTTCTTGAATCAGACTATTCTTAGAATCTCTAGATTTTCATGAAGTCTTGCATTGTCTTTTATCAGTCTTTTAATGATCACTTTCTGATTGCTTGTGTCTATTGTGATGTGTATCTCATGTGTTAGCACAGCAAAGATTTGACACACTATACGCGTCAAGTTCGTCTATCGAAAATATGTTGTATACGTTGCATGCAACATACATAGAGCACGACTTCTATGCTGATTTCTCTTCTAGACTCGAGAAGTTACTCAGAGAGTTTTCTCATGACAGATTCACAGTTCAAGACGAACGAAATCTTTCACTGCTCAGATTTCGACAGTTTACTTCTTAAGCATGAGTCGCAGACGTTTCGTCTGCAATATGCATGCGTATCACAGTCAATTTCTTCTTTAATCACATCGATACATGCTACTGTTCTTTCGAACTATACAGATTATGTTTTCGACTAGAAATTGATTCTATCATCAAGACATTTGAGAGTCAGAGCTCAGTGAAGAAGTGAGATTCTCGAGATCGACAGTCGTCGTCATTGTATATCACGTCTCGCAGACGCTCGCTTCGCTTGTAAAGCGTGCAACTCATCTGTTTCGTGTTATCTGTAGAAATCTTTCTCATGCAGATCGATCATGTCTTGCAGAGATGTTCATATGCTACACTTCTAATCAGACAACATAGTTCGATCATTCTCTATTAATTCGCTTGTGTTTCTCTTCTTTTAACAAAGTCTTCTCGTCAGCGTATCATCTATGTATAGAATGTCTGTGTCTGAACGTCTGTTAAACGATATTAACAAGACTCTTGAGTTTGCTCATGTTGAACTTAACGAGACTCGTGAGTTGCTCATGTCGTAGTAACAGACACGCAGTCTTAACAAGATTTATACGTAGTTAACACGTAGATTTAAAGAATGTTCATGATTTGAGTTCTTTCTGCTAATCACTCTCAACAGATCAAACACAAGAATGTTCTGTTTCAGTTCTTGTCATCACGATGACAAGATGCTGAATCGAATGATTTTCATAAGTCATTTTTCTCATAGTTCTGTGTTCTATTTGACTTTCTCATCTGCGTGCAGATTGCTTTTGTAGCATGCGCATTGAGATTATTGAAGTCTGCGCGATCGCGAAAACTCTGCACGCGATCAACGCACAGCGCTTCATCATCACGCAGCATCTCGATGTCGTTCAAACTTTTGATAATCTCTAGACTCTACTGTAGCTAAACAGTAGGTTCGTAGTCAGCATCGCGTACAGATGAGTTTCATTGCTGATCAATATTCACTTTGTACAAAAGTACTTTTACAATATCTTGATTAATAACTATCATACAAATATCATAGCATTAATATTGTTTAAATTATTACAATGATATGTACTCATTTTACAACGTCATCTTGATTGCAAAAAGTGATAAAAAATAATGATAAGTTCAAGATTAAGTTTAAGATATATAATGTTTATTCTAAACTTCTTTGAGCTGACAATGAGATTCATTTATACATGATGTTAACTATGAATCTTTTGATTCTATTCTGTGTTTGAATAAAAGTCAAAAGAGTCAAGAAATCTCAATTCAACGCAGTTCAAATAATGTTAGAATGTTGCGTGATCATGAAGACTATTGTGCAAAGTTTTTATCTACACGACAACATCTCTTCTAACAGTCACAATCAATTTATGAAGAAGATTAATGACATGTCAATGTCAGTAAGAAATGAGAAGATACTACTAGTAAAATAGTTGACTCAGATGAAGAGTTCAAGAATTATGATTACAAGTGATTGAAGAATTTGCAACTCATTGACTGCGTCAATATTGAAACATCTTCATCACATCAACAATGTTGTCAAGCAATTTATGAAAAGATATCAAATAGAATAAATGAATCAGATGATGAGTCTTGAGTTTGTGATTACATATGTTCAAAAAAGTAGTGACTTGTCAATCATGCTGATATACTGAGAAAACTTGAACTCATCTTTTTTACTTGACATCAAGTCATACATCTATCTATGTGAAAAATCAAGAGTGCATGAGAATGATCAGAATGCATCTTTACTATTGATCAGCTAAGCATCAAACGATTGCAATTACACGTTTATATTAACAATTTATTCAACGTTTAAATAACATAAGTCAAATTAAGAGAAGAAAAGAGTTATTCAATACAATTACACTTTATTTTCTCATCATGCACATCTTTCTTTCATCACACATTTCTTTGCTCAATGAATGATAATCATTGAATAAGAGAACACAGTTTCTGCGTTACAATCATGAGCATCATGAGTGCAAAGAAACATCTTTCATCTTTGAATTAAGAATCAAATCAAAACATCATTGTATAAAATATCATTAATGAAGAGCAGAGCAAAGACGATGTGTTACAATAAACAGCACAGACATTCATAAAAGTTTACTTAAGCATCACGTGCTGAATAGAAGTTATAGATTCATTATTTGATACATAGTCTCAAAACTCACTGTTTTGACGCAGGTCAAAATCGATGACGAAACAAGAGTTCATCAGAAGAAGAAAGAATCATCAACTCAAACAGTAATTTGAGTAACAAATCAAAGAGCAAGCTCAGATGAAAAGAACAAGTCATCAATCGATCTCAGAACAGCAAAGAAGACTACGTGTTGAAGCAAAAATCGAAATCAAACTCTTTTTTATGCTTGAAGATTGCACAAGAAACAACATTGTTTCAAAGAAGTACAGCATTTCTTATCAAAGCACTATCTGTTTTATCTTTTCTTGATGCATAAGACAATAAGTCGAGATCAGTCGTTACTATTCTGAGCGAGATAATGCAACTACTTCAATATCTGAAATATAAAGCAATTGCGTCAAGCATCTTCTATCAAAAGAGTAAAATAGACTCTTACAGACTAAATTTATATCATTTTCGTCTGACATAAGTTAATAATAGAAGACGATTTATTGCAGATTTCAAGATAGAAATCGAGAAATCTCTACACTAAAGTTACTGTCTATGTGAAACGCTCTAAGTAAGAGATTAAAGAAATATTTAAGCGAGATCAAATGAATTTTTAGAAGTTAGAAGCTTGAAACGAGAAAAAATCTTTATGAAAAGAAATATAAAGAGTCACTTTATGCGCTCGTTCTTGTCTCGTTTCGCGAATAATAACGCGAAACTCAGCAGAAGCAATAGCTCAGAGTCAGAATTCAAAACGTTAACGATAGAAATCAAAAAATCAATGTCAGAGATGAAAATAGATTTATGAGATGAACTTAGCATGAGTTCATCAACAAGCAAACAACTGCAGAACATCATTGTTGATTTATTTTGCAGTCAACAAAAATCGCTCACATCAGCAAATAGAAAAACGCAATACATGATTAGTTCACTCAATGCATTGATGCTAAATTCACATGCAAATGTGCATAATAACAAGAATACAATCAATCTGCGAAATGCAAATTCGCAGCAAAAAGAGCAAACATGAGCGATTGTGAAATTCAAAGATATGAAAAAGCGAAAAGCGATGAAAAGTTCGCAAAAAGAAGCTAGAATCGAAGTCAGTACTAGCAAGTGCTACGATGTCATCTCTAAAAAGATGCAGATAAAGAGACTGCGCGAAAGAATTGAATTCGCAGTCAATCAGCTAAGACAAGCACTATCAGAACAGAAAAAGACTATAAATCATAGCTTAATCTACATTTGAAAAGCATGCAACAAAAGCATAGAAAATTCGATTCAGAAGCAAATTGATCGACTTCAAAGTTAAACAAACAACAAACTAAAGATCATTCTACAATTGATTCAACAAAATGCTGAAAACATCAAAAAGAAAATCAATGCAAAGCAAATAACAGAGAATTCGCAAATCTTGCAGAGAGCGCAGAGTTCGCAAACGTCGCAAGTCATGCAAAATTCGCAAAAATCAACGCAGAAGCTCACATATGTGCAAAAAGCAGCTCAAGTCACAAGCGCAAATGCAAATACAAATGCAAATGCAAATGCAAATGTGAATGCAAATGCAGGCAAATGAAATTTGATCATCAAGAAATTCTCGCCAAAATCACAAGAAATATCATATCATGAAAGAAGACTTATTGTCAATCTCAAAAATGAGAACTGAACTTTAAAGACAATGAAAATGCGAGATTCGATGAATAATGCATTGAAAAAGGCGAAAATCGATCTAATAGTCATCATGATAGTCAAAATGCAAAAGAAAAACAACATTGCTCTGATGATCTTGAAAAAATACATCGCAGATGTTTTACTAGCGTAAAGAGCAATATGAAAGCATGTTTTGAATGTTAAAAGCATTAAGAAAGACGAGAAATGACACAAAATAGTCATACACAGTCTGAAAATCAAAATCTTCAACATGAAAACTAAAATAAAAAATCTAAAAACTGAATTAAAGTTCTTCAACTTCAAATTGAAACTAATAATCAATTCTATATGATTATCTAAAAGCGAAAATCAATCACGAAATAAACACGCATCGACGATTTTAGCTTTCAAAATCGAGACAGAAGCACAAAAATATTTGAAAAAATGATTCTTAATTGCAAAATCAACATATCAAACAGTTGAATATAAAGACTATCGAAAATGTCAAATCTTTGAACATTTATGAAACAAATGTAACAGATCATTAAGATGCTTGTACTGCGAGCGAAATCATCAGATCTGAAAGCATAAATGTCAACTATCTATGTGCAAAGACAAGCAATCATGCAATCACATGATTTTTAATTGCTGCAACTGTCAAAATGCGCACTTCGCAAATAACGTAATGTGCAAAACATATCAAACAGCTCAGTCTATTAGCTCACAAAAAGATCATTTAGTCACGAAATTGTAATGAGTATTGCAGTCGAAATGTCACAAAACAATGCAAATGATGAAAGCTTTGCAAACACGTTGAATATTTGAATTCTACAGTACAATTACGCAAGATCAACGCAAATTATGCACGCATGCATGAAATTTGCGAAAAACAAGACAAATATTGTTATACTACAAGAATCATGAATGAAAGACGAGAATATAACAATTTCACATTCATCGTTTATCTGCATCAAATCAAATGTTCAGAATACTCAAGTCAGAGTACTGATATTTGTTGCGAAAAACATAAAGAAATTTACATGCACATCAAGATTAGACATAGTCAATAGCGAAGATATGCAAGCGATATCAATAGCGAACAATAAAATTCAGAAAGAAATTTTATTGTTCAATATTTACAACGAAAAGTCACAAAATGCAGATGACGAGCAATTATATACAATTAAGCGAGAATTAGCAAAAGTTATGCTAAATTCTGAGCAAAAAGTTATTATCGTCGAAGACTTTAATGCACATCATAGCTGATGAAACGCAAAAATTTCAAACTTTATTAGAACGAAAGCGTTAATAAATTGAGTAAATTTACATAAGTGCAATCTGATTAACACTTCTGATATAGACACATATCACAGCTATTCAGATTAGTTAAGCTTGATACTTGATTTAACATTTGCATCAAAGAATATGCATAATTACATCAAGAATTGACATATAGATGAGAATGCAAACACAGAATTCAATCATGAAGTAATTCTATTTACAATAGTTATGAAAAAGATGAAGTTGATCGAAAATTCGTTGAATGCATCATACAATCTGCAAAAAGTCAACTGAAAAAACTTTGATGAACATTTGCAAAAGACGAAAGACAAAATGATTGTCAAGATGCAAAGAATCACAAGTTTAAAAGCAAAAGTCATTTATTTGACTGAATGCATCAAGAATACAGTGAAATTATTTGTATTTAAACAGCGAATATGCGCAAAATCAAAACTCTGATGAAACAATGAACTCATCAAAATTCAAAAGACGCTGTCATCAAAAAAGCGAACATGAAAAAGATGCAGAAATGACGAAGCATAAGCAAAGATAGTGCAAATGCAAAATTCATATCATGATGCAATAAAGCTGATCAAAAACCAATTCTGAATCAATTTTTTGAACAACGTCAAAGAAAAAGAAGTGTTTCAGACATACAAGTTTACTAAATCACGTCTAATTGAAAAGCTATCTTCGATACAAAACTCACAAAAAGAATTGAAAATTGAATTCAATGAAAAGTGCAAGACATTTCTGAAAGCAATGTACTCATTATCTTCGAAAATTCAAATCAATGAAGAATTATTATTGAACGAAAGTATACAGTGATCAAGAGTTATCGAAGAGAAAATCAAGCACGCTATTAACTTCTCAGCACTCAGAAAAGCATTTGAATCAGATGATATATCATTCACAATCATACAGCAAACGTATAAAAGCATATTAAAAATCTTCAATTTAATGTACTCAGATTTGATCGAAAACAACTATCATTCAAAGATATGATGCAAAGACACGAGAATTATTCTGAAAAAATCAAACAAGTCGAATTATTCAATTTCAAAGACATACATACAAAATTATCACACTGCTAAACTATTTAGGCAGAGTAGCAGAAAAAATAATAGCAGTACGACTGTCTTACGCAGCTGAAATTAACGACAAGCTGCTGAATTTTGATCAAATGAGAGACAGAAAACAAAGATCAGCTATAGACGCAGTACTAAACCTAGTACATGATGCGCAAATGGCGAAAAGTCGAGAAAATACGCTTATCTGTTTACTTCTAGATGTCAAAGAAGCTTTTAACCATGTTGCGTTAAAACAACTGGTCAAAATATTGATTAAATTGAAAATATCGATCAATTTAATCAATTGAGTAAAATGCTTCTTACAAAACTGAGTTATTGACTTAGCATTTGATGACGAACGTCAAAAATCAAAGGAAATAATCACAGAAATATTGCAAGATTCATTTATTTCGCTCATTCTATTTCTAATTTATATTCGATATTTATTTTCGAAGATTCGCGCAAAGATTGAAAATCTACAGTCACTCAGCTACATTGATGACATAGCACTATACGTAAAGGAAAAAAATATTGATAAGAATGTAAAAACGCTGAAAAATGCAGCAAAAATCACTTTTACATGAGCAAAGAAAAACGCAATGCAATTCGATGACTCAAAATCTGAATTGATACACTTTAAAAGTCACAAGATGACACTCAATCAAATGATTATTCTACTCAATAACATGATCATAAAATCAAAGACATGTGTACAATGACTGAAAGTCTGACTGAATTGAAAGCTCAACTTCAAAGTTCATGTGCAAACGAAAATCGCGAAAGTCACAAGAACGCTACATTCGTTGTTTAAATTAATAAATAGCGAGTGAGAATTAAATGTCAAATCAGAAAAGCAGTTATATTTGACGTGCATCACATTTATTAGCAATTATGATGTCGAAATATGATGAAATAATCAAAAAAGCTACGTAGTCAAATTTTGCAAACTGCAAAACGCTGCATTACGAAAAATTCTGAATGCATTTCGAACATCATCGATAGATGCTATGCAAATAGAAGTCGAAATTTCGTCAATGAAGATACGATTAAATCAAAAGTGCAAGAACTATGCAATTTGAATAGTTGAATTATCGAAAAAACACTTTATCAGAAAAAGAACATTTATTACATACTTATTTCAATACTTTATCGAATTGAATCTAGATCTGAACGCATCGAAATATCTGAACTGAAACGAGACAAAGACGAATGTATCTCGAAAAGCTAAGAAGTGCAAAGACAGACTCACGCAGAGATATTGAATATTGAACAAAGTGCAAAAAACACTGAATTCAATAAAAGAAATTGAAATTTCTCACTTCAAGAAATCGTGAGAGCAAGAAATCAAGCATTTAGCAAAACTTCAAATCGAATTTGCAAAAGACGAAACTTGCGACATGTTCAATATACACTATAGAGAATTAGAAAGAATTATCAAAAAGACGAAAAACATAGTGATGTACACAGACGCATCGCAAATTCGAAAAAAGATAGCAGAAGTTGAAACAGAAATCAAAACAACAGTGATATTTATGCATGAACTCGTTAAATGCAGCAAAGTGACAAACGTTTCAGGCAAAATCATCATAACGAAAGCGAAACTGCAAGTTATTAGCGATGCAATCGCAATGTGCAGCGAAAAAGCACTTAAAAACAGCGAAATTTGAATGTACATAAACAGTCAAATGACTTTACAAAGATTAAGCACAAAGAGCAACGTCAATGTGAAATTATTCAATGACATACGACAAAATCTGATCAATTTACGTCAGAAACAGTGTCTCATTTGCATACAGTGAATATTGAGTTGCAAAAGCATTATTGAGAATGAAAAAGCAAATCAATTGATCAAAATTGCTGCTCAAGAAGTAACAATTTTTTTATTTCTTCAAGTTTTACGTACTTATGCAGTTTAAGACTATAAAACACAATGCTATCTATTTAAATAGTAACATTGAAGCGCTGTGTATATGCTAAATTACATGTAATTTAGTCATAATTGCTGCTGTATATTCTTTCATTAAGTTGTCAGATTATTAGAATGTGCATACAAGCGCACGACATGTTTATATAATCAAATGATCATATAGACAAATCAAAATTATGAAAGCTGATCACTTTGACATAAGCTTTTGAATTTGCTGTTTGATCATTTAGCTGAGTGAGCTAAACAAGTGATCGATGTGTTGTGAAAGTTGATCACTTCGACGTGAGCTTTCATTCACTGTTTGATCATTTAGTTGAACAGACTAGATGAGTTTTGAATTGTTTGTAAACATCGCGATGCAATGTTCAATCTGTGTATTGTAAAAGTTGATCACTTCAACGTGAACTTTCAAATTTGCTGTTTGATCATTTAACTGAGCGAGTTAAATGAGCGATCAATGTATTGTGAAAGTTGATCACTTCAACGTAAACTTTCATTTGCTGTTTGATCATTTAATTGAGCAGACTAAATAAGTTTTAAATTGTTTGTGAACATCATGATGCAATACTTGATTTGTATATTGTGAAAGCTGATCACTTCAACGTAAGCTTTTCAAATTTGTTGTTTAATTATTTAGCTGAGTGAGCTAAATGAGTAATCGATGTATTGTGAAAGTTGATCACTTTGACGTAAACTTTCATTTGCTGTTTGATCATTTAGTTGAGCAAACTAAATGAGTTTTGAGTTGTTTGTGAGCATCATGATGCAATGCTCAATCTGTGTATTGTGAAAGCTGATCACTTCAATATAAGCTTTTAAATTTGCTGTTTGATCATCTAACTGAGTGAACTAAATGAGCAATTGATGTATTGTGAAAGTTGATCACTTTAACGTGAGCTTTCGTTCACTCTTTAATCATTTAGTTGAGTAGATTAAATGAGCTTTGAATTGTTTGTGAGCATCGTGATGCAATGCTCAATCTGTGTATTGTGAAAGCTGATCACTTCAACGTAAGCTTTTAAATTTGCTGTTTGATCATTTAGTTGAGCGAGCTAAATGAATGATCAATGTATTGTGAAAGTTGATCACTTCAACGTAAGCTTTCGTTCGTTGTTTAATCATCTAGTTGAGCAGACTAAATGAGCTTTGAGTTGTTTGTGAGCATCATGATGCGATGCTTGATCTGTGTATTGTGAAAGCTGATCACTTTGACGTGAGTTTTCGTTCGCTGTTTGATCACATGATCTTGTTGTTTGTGAGCATCGCAATGCGATGCTCAATCTGTGTATGTGAGCATAACATGCGCGTATCGCGCTGTTACTGCTCTGTTGATGAGATTGTTCAGCTCTTCTGACAAGCATAGCTTGCAAAAGATTTGTAGTCAGCATCTCATACAGATAAATCTCGTTGTTGACTCTCAAGAAGTATCAGTTATTGATAACATGAAAGCAATCATCATAAGTTTCATCAAAAAGCAAATTTGCAAAAAGATGAAATTACAATGATTAAAGATCTGAAAAATCAGTATCAAAAAGAAAAATCAGTATTGAAAGATCATATCAAATGTGAATCTAAGTCATAAATTATTAAAAGAGTTGAGAAAAATTGATAGACTAACGTCTTTAATCTTTATTCAGCTGAAAATGAAACATGATTATTTCAAGAGCTATTTGCATCGATTATCAAAGAATAATTCGAACAAATGCTATGAAATATGCAATGCAAGACAAATGTTGAAGCATTTACTGCTGAACTGCAGACATTATAAAGCAGAGCAGAGAAAGCTTAAGAAAAAAGCTCAGCTCAAAAACACAAACATCATATTGATACTGTTCATCATCAAGATTGAAAGAATTGCAACACTAAAGTATTTGAAAAATACTTGAATTACGACGAGAAAATGACTATTAGAAATGAAAGAGTAAAACGCGAAGAGTGTGAAGAAATGAAGAAAAACGAAAGTATGATTGCAAGAGTTTGAGCGAGAGCGCTTATATATGCAAACTATTGATGTGATTGATCAACAAAAAAATATAAAGCAGCGACTTTGATCAGATTACATGTAATGTAGCACATACACAGCGTTTAGACAGTATCATAGTCATAGACTGCATGCACTTAATGAAGAAATAAAAAAAACAGATGTGAGCGTAGCTCTTCATCACTTTCTCATCAAGACAGATTGAAGCTCAATTGAGTTGAAGTTAACATTCAATCTTCGTGAGCATAAGTGACAGAATGATAATAAACAAGTACTTCAATATTGTCTTTTCAACGTATCAAATGTGATCTCAGTTCATTCAATCATGTTTGACAAGCTCAACAGAATCAAAATAGCAATAATCAGAATTTTTAATTCTGCTCATATTGATGAGAGAAATTATGAATACAACGATCACTTTCGCGATATTATACTGAGTCAGAATCTTCATATCAAATTCACATCAGTTCTTTTTAAAGACTTGAATTTCTCAGTTATTTTTGCTGAGTGAAATATCAAGCTGAATAAGTCTTAAATGTTGATTATACAATATTTTCAGAATCTTTTCAACAATTTTGATCTTATCAAGAAACTCTTTGAGATTGAAAAGACATTGATGAATGTTGTTATCACAATGCTACTTTTAAAGCTGAGCAAGAAAGTCAAAGTGCTGAGTTCATTCAACAACACAGCTGATACATTTATTCTCAAACTGAACAAACAGTTTCAATGACTGAAAAACAAAAACATCATTCTGACAGATAAAAAGATTATTCATTTTCACTTATAGTTCATTGAATGTCAGATAATCACTCAAGACAGTCATGCATCTCACTCAGTAAACAACGATTTTACTCAATAATGATGAAATGTCTCTTACGAGTTATTTGATGTCTTTTATGATCAACTGATACATTAAATTATCGATCAGAGCAAGAAGACTTTACATGACATTAAAGATTATTAATACAAATTGCATTAGATTAGTCTTAACACTTTGCTTCTAAAAGTCACGAATTTGAGCAATCATTCAATGAATAAGATGCAATCTTAAAGTCAACAGAGTGAATAAAATAATAAGCAGCACAAGACATAAGATTCTTCAATTGTACAAATTAATAATGAAGAAGTTGATGTGATTCATGAAGATTTTAAAAGCGATGATAATTCACTCAATGTGAATTATGAAGATTTTAACTTTCATGTCACTCGTCAATCTTGAAAGTGAGATCACAAATTTAAACGTTGTATGCTTCAGAGAATTATCAATGTCAAGCTCAATAGAATGAACAATAAGACTGAGCATGATGCTGTTATTAAAACATTCTGCTCATACTTTCAAAGAATTGAGATGAGAAAAATTCTCAACATGAAAGATCAAGAATTCTTTCAGCGCATTGAGATTAAGCTAAGTGTGAATATTCTTGAGCATGACGTGAGCGCTGTTGTCTGCATACTGATCAACTTCAACACTACTATGCTAAAAAAATTCAAAGAAGATCATACTATCATTCAGAAAGTCATAAGAGTCGAGAACGTAGAAATCTTTATTGCTATGATTTACAGCAACGATTTGATGCATATGTTCAATGATAATGAGCAACTTCGATTGATGAAAAAAGATATCAAGAATAATTGCTTCACGCACTATATAAACAAAAGTCTATTTGAACATCTAATTATGCTCAAATACTCTCATATGCTTCTCACTGAACAGTATTACGTAATTCTCATCATAGATGACATAATATTCACTGTCTAATACAAAGCTTAAATGCAATTTTCAGTTAATTCTTCACTTCAATTTAATATGATTATTGCAATCATTGTATTAAAGAGCTTTTGCGAAATAGAACAATCATTGACATTTCTCAACATCAATGAAATCAATATAAGAATCAATGCATTCCAGTTCAAGCAAAATGAGATTGAAGTCATTGTAGCAATTGAGCTAGTCAAGATTTACGCTGAAGTCAAGATATCTGTCAAGAACATTATCATTCTTATGAAATATACTGCATAAGTTCAGCTATTGAAGAGAAGCTTAGTCTCAGACTTGAAAGTTTGAAATGTTGAAGCGTACACAATTGATTCTTTTCAAGATGAAGAAGCTTCTGTCATCATTCTATGTATGATAAAAATCAGAAAACTTGATTTCATGTCTCAATTCAATCATCTTCTGACTGTCTGTAATCATGCTTACGACTCATTTGTTATGTTATGTAACTATGATGAACTTCAGCATGATTACACTTGCAATTTACATATGATACGACATGTTTAAAATCTGTTCTCAATCAATAAAGTTTATGAAGAATACTTTAGTCAACAAGAATTCATTGATTTCATGAAAACAAAGCATCAATTTCAAGAGTAAGAATCACAATGAAACGAGAACAAAGCTTGATATGCAAGCGAAAATCAAGCAACAAATCTCTCAGAAGAGCAAGAGCATCATCAGAATGTAAGCAAAGATCAAGTAATAAACTTTTCAGAAGAGCAAAAGCATCATCAGAACATAAGCGAAGATTAAGTAATAAATTTCTCAGAAGAGTAAAAGCATCATCAAAATATGAATGAAGCTTCTGCAACAAATCTTACAGAAGAGTAAGAGCATCATTGAGATGCAAGTGAAAATCAAGTAACAAATCTTGCAGAAAAGTAAGCATCGTAAGAAAATAAATCTGATCAAGAGACAGTATTCATTGACTGATAAACATGTTTTACAAAAGATGACATTCTTTTTCGAAGTTTAAATTCTTTGTCTGCTGCTAGTTCAAGTCTGTCAAAGAGATTGAGACATTGATCACTGTGTAATATATATTGAAATACAGACATAACAACTTGCAGATACAATACACTTCAATCAACAATAAACTAACTTATTCTTTAAGCTGTTATGCGCATCATGTGAGCGCAGATCTTCAACGTAAGCTAAAGTAAATTTACTATGTTTCAGCTTTTATGATATCACATTCATTGCATGTACTTAACACAACTTAATCTTTCATTCATCTGCTCATCATACTCAATGTAAGTCTTTCAAGTTGCTTTCATAATCACATAAGATCATGATTTAATCATATGTCTCTTTCAATAAGCATCATCATCAAGATCAAAATATGTTCATTGAACTTAATCTCAGTTGATTGAATTTGCATATTTAACATTAGTTGAGTACGCATCTAGTTTATCACGTCAACTCATCTCACATAGTCAGATAGCAACATTCATATTTCATTATCATCATTTATCTTATTGAACTGATTTTATTAACTCATCATAATGACTAGCTTACGTCTCAAAAAGAATATTACTGTTAGATATCAGAATTCTCAACTTAATGATGAATGTTTAACTTTCAGAAACATAACAAAGATTCTTAAAATCTTAAACATTGATAAATATCAGCTGAAGAATTTAACAAATCAAGCTGAGCAATGACTTGAAAAGCATGCATCTACACTCAAGCACATCAGATTTCACAAAAAGTCAACTATCATTGAGAAGAAATTAACATCGTTTCTGTACAACGTCAACTCACTTATGTTTAATGACTTTGAAGCAAATCATATTATCAGCAGTTTGATCGTTATAATTCAATGATTGCTCTTCAATAAGAGACGCTTTAAACAGAAATGTGTTGAAAAAATCAACACATTTTTCACTCATACATAAACTAGTTTTACATCATCTTCAGATGATCAATCACTCATCATCACACGCAAGATTGTAAAAATTTAATGAACATCATATGCATTTGAGTTTTTGCAGTCACAAGAAGTCATGTCATTCATCAGAACATTCAAAGACGTTGAACTTTATGCAATGATGAATTCACACTTGAATCTGATCACTTCAAAAGAAACTTCAAAAATGAACTTGACTTTGATTGAAAATGTACTTGATTATGATTTACATGATGACAAAGATTGATTTTATAATGTTTCATTTCAAATGTGAATTGAAATTCTCAAAGATGACATGAGTTACATTGAGATGAACACTATTATCTACATCACAGATGACGAGATCTTGAAAATAAATTCAGACAGAACTTTTCAAGCTGTCTTACGCGATGTTTCAAATCAATTTAATCATGCTGCTCGCTTTAATGTGACTCACGCTACATCATATTCTGATAGATCAGAAACATATGTATGTAAACAGCGAACTAATGATCAATGCAGAACTCACAAACAATGCTTCATCAATCTCAGCTTCTCGTCAAGAGCACATGAAATTCATTAATATTAACAAAATCGAAGAAATTAACAAAGTAACAATTCAAAAAAATGAGATCAACACATTATTAATTAATCATGAAATGACAATTGATAATTCAATAGATTATGTATATCAATAAAGATTGACAAGAACTTTAAATTTCATAGAGCAGAATCAAATAAACTCTACTCATATTCAGAAGCAGTCAGCAGTCGTTGACATGAAAGAAAGTGTTGCAAATGACAAAGCTATTCTGTTTACAATGAAGAATAACGTTGACTTGATTGACAATGCAACGTCTACTCATGTTCAGAAGCAGTCAACAGTCATTAACATAAAAGAGAATGATGCAAATGACACAACTGTTCTGAGTACAATGAAGAATAATGTTGACTCGACTGACAATGCAACGTCTATTTATGTTCAGAAGCAGTCAGCAGTCATTAATATAAAAGAAAGTGATGCAAATGATACAGCTGTTCTGAATACAATGAAGAATAATATTGACTCAGCAAATAATGCAGCGTCTATTCATGTTCAGAAGCAGTCAGCAGTCATTAACATGAAAGAGAATGATGTGAATGACACAGCTGTTTTGAATACAATGAAGAATAATGTTGACTCAGCAAACAATGCAGCGAAATTTGATAAATTTGTGAAGAGTGTACATTCACAGTGAACTGACAAGAGTGAAGATCTCATGAACAAAATTCACACGCTTTTATATTTTTCTTGAAAGCGATCAAGATTCAATCATTCAAAGAAAGATACAACAAGCATCACATTAACTGATCAAACATTGCATTATAGTAAGTCATTGAAGTATATGTATGAATGACAAACTAACAACAAGTGATTTTTACAGAGAATGATGAGAGTTTTAAATCATTGCATTCAAAATGATAAAAGTTGAACAACAAGATGCAGACTCAAGAAAATGACATGTCAACATTAACTTCAGATAAATCTCACATTTCAACTTCAACTTTTGATAATTCAATATCAGTATCAAGTTTCAAATTAAAGAATGATAGTTCTTCATTGAATGAAAACAATATCATCAACTCACATTGAAATTCAATGAGTTGAGTTGAACAACATGAAGTAACTGTACAATTTTCATCTCAGCAGATGAAATGTCAACAAAACATGATGATCTTCAACACTTAATTTAAAGAAGATATCGCGAAAAAGTCAGAACATGCATAATCACATGTAAATCCCAATGATGTTGAAGATAGTGAGAAGACTTTGAAGAAACATTATGTAAGATGATTGAGATATGAAAGTCAATCTTGTTTCTTGACTAACAAGATTGAACAAATTCATGATGAAGATATCATTGATTATTACAAAGCATCTTCATGAAGAAGACAGATGACAAAATTATACTCAATTATTTCTGCATGACTTTAATCATGTTGAATCTCAGTCACACATACATTTGCAAAGAATGATCACGTCATTCTTTTTATATCAAACTTTTAAGATTTTTGTGATGTTTAAGATGAAAATGTTCATAAGAAAAGAATACAATGTCAATGATATGAGTCTTGAAAAGATAAACATGAATATCAGTAAAATTAAGAATGAAGCATGCTAATTTATTGATAAGACAATAGAAATGCTTGAATTGATTTGTCTGAATCGTTTATTGCACATAATACATGACAAGATCAACAATGCTCATCATGAGAAGAAGTTCAATGAACATTTGAAAGAAGACACTCTCAATACTTCTTAATCTAAAGATGCAAAGTGCTCTTTTGATAATAGATTGAAAATTAAGTGTTTATGTGTGAATGCAAGCTCATCTGCACATCTTATATCATCAAAATTTATTAATTTAGTTATCATTTCATCAGTCTTGATCATTAATTGACTAAAGAAGATTTGAATTCATCTTGACAAGAACAATGATTTATTACATTAATAAATTCATCATGCATATTGTGATGTCAAAATGAACGCACTAATCATCAGATTGAAACAAACAGATATATATTTTTTATCAGAAGAAAAGTAAGCTAATTCTAATTTTATATATGTGATCATGATAAACATGTACAAGACTCGCGTTGCAGAATTGATGAGAAGTTTACATTATTCTCAAAAAGCAAGTTTTAGATCAAGATAATTACAGTCGATATGAAAGTTCTGAGATATAAGATGAGATTGATTGATCATGAATGAGATGCATAAAAAGATGATTCAGACATTCAAAATCATCAATTTATTTAAGATCATGAATAAAAAATCTTGTAAGTGATTTGTTACAAATACACTTTTTAAATGATCTTTCTTTCAAATGATGATATAAATAAACATGCTGATGATAGACTTGATAGTGAATCAACATGAATGAGTATGAAAAGAAAAAGAAGCTCATCGAGTCAATTTGAAATACTGTACATATCAAAATTTGAAAGACATGAACAAAATATATATGAAAATCATCGAGATTCAAGAGACAAATTCTCAAGTTATTCAGAAGTACATCAAACAGCTAAAAATTATATACAATACACTACAATTACGACGTGACATTAATCAATTAATGTTTTTCAACTCTTTTCTTACAAATGTAAAATTGAATGAGCATCAAGATATCAATTGCAGTCTTTCATCAAGATTTAACAAATTTGTTAATTTCTCAGTGATGATAATCATCAATCAACTTCAAAAGAAAATGAATAAGAAAAAATAAGATTGAATCAACAATCATTGTATTAAAATTGAGCTTCAACTCAACATCAACAACTGAATGATGAAAGTTCATTAACTCAAAATACTTAACACATTCTTGCATTTTAAATAACTTTCAGAAACACAGTCACTTGTATTCTCTGAAGTAGATGATTGAAATAAGAAATATGTTTGCTTTGAAATAAATCATCTCTATGACTTGAAGAAAGTTGAATCTTTTTATGAGAAGCACATTCTCGACATTATCTTTGAAGTGAACTGTAGCAAGATCAAAGCAATCAACATGCTCATCAATGATGTCTGAAACAAGAACAAGAAGACTGTATTTTATATCATGAATTTTATGAATGCACTTATTCTTTATTGAGTAAGTGACAAAGTCTTTACTTTCTATTAATGTTGTTCTTAAAAGTTATCACATGCATAGTGAGAAGAAACATGTTCAACATGATTGCTAACATTTAATTATGTAGTACTTTCAACTTATGTTTAAAGTCTTTATGACTTTGATAATTTCAAAATTGATCAAATCTAGAATGATGAACATAGTTTGATTGTTTCAAGAAGATTTGAAAAAACTGCAGAAGTATTCAAATGAAAAGTCATCATGCTTTATCATTGACACTATCAAATTAATCAATGTTGATTACAATTTACACAAAATCAAGAGACTAATTCAGATTGATTCAGAATGAATGAAGAGAAATCAAGCATAAATTAAGAAAAGAGTCAATTATCTTGAACAATATGAAAAGACTATCACTTATGATTTACGCTGCGTAGATTCAAGAATCGAGATGCTGATATATGATAGATAAAATCATTGAATGTGTATAATGAAGTTGACATTGAAGCTCAAAATATTTAAAGATGATGATGTAATCAGAGATGTTGAGAATGATGATGATAATGAAGCGAACGACATTGAAATCAATAACAAGATGAAAGATGATAACTGCATTTAAATCACACAGTCTCATACATGTGCATCAAGAATGCGCAGTGTATTACTAGTTTATCAGTCTGTATTATAAATAGTTGTACTCACTCTTTCTTCTTTGACATTCATTGATATATTTATCAAAACTTATTGAGATCATGAAAAAATTAATAGAATCAACACTAAGCTCTGTGATTCTTAATGATGTTGCAAACATTGCTTTGATGATGCAACAAATCTTCAACGACACATGCAACATTGCTTGAGCATAATTACAGATTCTCATTTTCAATCTCTCAAATAAATTCAAATAAATAACTCATTAAAGAAATCATGACTATCTAATCAACATTATGTCTGAATGTGTGCAGACTGACAAAGATTCAAAGAAGCAGACGCAATATCATTTCATAAATTAATAATAATGTTCATCAGTATTGATTTCAGCTACAATCATTCTGCATTTATGAAACGCAGCAAAGTATAGAAAAATTCACTCATCAATGTAATGAGAATGTTTGTCAAACATCAGCAATCTCACAACTCATAATCATAATGCTCTGAATGAGTAAGTAACATTCATTTTGCTTCTATCACATCACTACTATCAATCATGAAAAGAGATAAGCAAAAGACTACAAGTAAGAAAAGTGCGCTTTTCTCAAAAATCATGAGCGTTGAAGTTCAAATTATTTACATGAAAATTGACACTTTAAAAGTCTTCTCATACTTGTCAAATGTTTACACACTGCAGATGCATGCAAACATGAACGCAATCAATAAAGATTTGAAGTATAAGAATGTAAGAATATTTTCTTAAAAAAGAGAAGAAGTGCTGTTGATGCATGCAAAAAACATGTGATACTTTATTTATATCATTCTTTGACTCAAACGTTGACTTAACTTTTAATATTTGAAACTTAATTGTTGATCAACAATGAGATTTATCTGTATGAAATGCTGACTACAAATCTTCTGCAAGCTATGCTTGTCAGAAGAGCTGAAGAATCTCATCGACAGAGCAGTAACAGCGCGATACGCGCATGTTATGCTCACATACACAGATTGAGCATCACATTGCGATGCTGACAAACAACAAGATCATGTGATCAAACAGCGAACGAAAGTTCACGTTGAAGTGATCAGCTTTCACAATACACAGATTGAGCATTGCATTGCAATGCTCACAAACAATTCAAAGCTCATTTAGTCTGCTTAACTAAATGATCAAACAGCGAACGAAAGTTCACATCAAATTGATCAACTTTCACAATACATCAATCATTTATTTAGCTCACTCAGCTAAATAATCAAACAGCAAATTCAAAAGTTCATGTCAAAGTGATCAGCTTTCACAATATACAGATCGAGCATCGCATCACAATGCTTATAAACAATTCAAAGCTCATTTAGTCTGCTTAACTAAATGATCAAACAGCGAATGAAAGCTTACGTTGAAGTGATCAGCTTTTACAATCCACAGATCACTCATTTAGTCTGATTAACTAGATGATCAAACAGTAAATGAAAGCTCATGTTGAAGTGATCAGCTTTTACAATACACAGATTGCTCATTTAGTCTGACTAATTAGATGATCAAACAGCAAACGAGAGCTTACATCAAATTGATCAGCTTTCATAATACACAGATCACTCATTTAGTCTAACTAACTAAATGATCAAACAGCAAATTCAAAAGTTCATGTCAAAGTGATCAGCTTTCACAATACACAGATTGAGCATTGCATTGCAATGCTCACAAACAATTCAAAGCTCATTTAGTCTGCTTAACTAAATGATCAAACAGCGAACGAAAGTTCACATCAAATTGATCA
>JAABUH010000342.1_pt1 | contig 70557 bp, 66 predicted proteins | sample 5559121 | NCBI WGS metagenome assembly JAABUH01 (sample SAMN10711871, study PRJNA513364) | rock metagenome | isolation source: Antarctica rocks | place: Antarctica: Victoria Land, Battleship Promontory nord | collected 2015-12-28 | reverse complement strand
GACGAGGTCAGGATACCTACCTACACACCTTCCTACTTGCTGAAACGATGTGCCGACTTCATCATCGCCATCCGACGTGTAGTTATCTCCCAACCTTTAGCGCTAGCCCGTCTTCTTGATTGCGATTAGAGGCTTTAGCGTTTGTGCACAAGCGTCCGTACAAGCTTGGAGGAGGTGACTTGCTTCTGCCGAAAGGAGGGAAAAGCGTGCCGGGTGGAGGTTAGTGGAGGAGTGTAAGGCTTTTGGGCCTTTGAATATGTTGAATAGAACTGTTTCTCCTTGATCCCACGCTAAGATTATGTTAAGTTGGAGGAGCAATAGGAACAGTGAGAGCTGATAAGGTACCTTAGTAGCAGTAGCATTACACTGTCCACTAATCTAACTGGGTTAGCTCGGATTGTACCGCACAAAATCTAGCTTCCACTGTGGAACAAATACGCAATATCAGATTCCCACCTCCCTTACATTATAACCACTGTCGATATCTTTAATCATACTCATAGTTTCTGGTACCGATACTGTGACAGTTTACCCAAGTAAAGCTTCTACTTGCGTTAACAACCCTTCCCAATAGCCCGCTTCCGCTTTCTGGTTTTTTGCCTTAGGTGCTGGAAGGTTCCCTATTAGATTTGTCGCGAAATCATGACATTGCCGTTCCATTGTGTCACGATGAGTCTGAGAATCAAGTCGCCTGGCAACAGCCTCAACAAATTCTCTTCCATGAGCATTATGGAAGTTAAACAACGCTTCCATGATGGCTTCAACCAGCCGGCGAGACTCTTTCTTGCCGCTCTTCCGCTTGACGGAGCTGCACGAAGGCGACAAAATAATCTAGCAACTCGCCAATTATTGATAGCAAGATGGACACCCAAGTCACTTGCTCGAATGTAGAAGGCTCTTCTCGAGCTCCTAAGTGTCTATCAATGCAGCGCGTGCGGAATTGATCGCTGTCAATGATCTGAGCATAGATCGGTCCTCCAGTTGTCAAGATGGCTCGGAGAATGGAGATAGTATGTGTTATATCTTCCAGATGCTCGAACGCGAAGAAAGCTAGGTTTTCGACGAGGGATTTTGGATACGATAAGTTGATGGACTGAAGCTCGCCCATATCCCATAATTCAAGCTCGAGTACAAGTTCGCCGTAATAGTGCTCAAAGAATGCCCGACGAGAGGCAGCGTCGCTCGTATTAGTTGTCTTGAATAGAATATCTAACTTGGGGGTTAAGGTGACGGTGCTCGTACGTTGCCCCTTTATCATCCTCCAGTACCTGCAATTGATAATCGAAAGCCCTTCTCACTTCTCCTACGCAGTAAGGTTGCAACAATCTACCGTGCCTTCTGTACATTTCCTGCTGTTGTTTTGTCGCAATGCAGCGGACATTCAGGTTGGTTGAGATCCCGAGTGACACCCGGGTATGGTATAGTTCCTGAGGTGGCACGAGGCCTTCAGTCGAGATGACTGCAAGAAGCTTTACAGCTTCCAGGGCAGAGAGGCTCTGGCTCGTTGCAATATCACGCAGGCTATGCAAATATCGCGAGACAAGAAGGGCATCAATTCTGTCTCGGTCATGCACGTCCGACGCAGGTAAACCATTCGGCTCATTATCAAATAAAGCGGTTAGTGCTCGTATAGTTATTGTATGAAGTTCGGATGCATCTGGCCTTAGGTTGGTAGAGAAAACGGCATGAACCTTCGAATCGCGGAATTGATCTGGTCATGATCGACAGAAAAAGCTCACGCTCATGACTGCATCAAGCCGCGGCAATAAGGCATTGGCAATTCTGCAAGCTTTCGGATGTCGCTTGTCGTACGAAATGAACAAAAGCAAGCTCTCTATCAGAACATTGCTGAATGGTTGCCTTGATTGTAGCTAACGTGTCTTTCGTCTCATCACGGCGGGCAGTGGCAGCCTCGACGGTGTCTTCAAGCCACACGCCCTCCATCAACTTTTGTGCCATCATCGCGATGCTCTGATCCGAATCTTTGACTCTCAGCAACAGCCGTAAGGCAGCTGATGTTCTAGACTCCCAATCTTCAGAGCTTCGATATACATCACGCAAAATTCTAAGAGAACGTTTCTGTAACCTTACCGACGAACTAAAATCATGGCATAGCATGGCGAAGACTCATTGTCTGAACGGCGAATGAATATTGACCGAGGCATCCTGCATGCTTGTCAAAGCAGCCTCGCGTACTATATCTGAAGGATTAGGGATAAGCCTCATCAGAAGAAATTCAATGTTTCTCGTGCGGGCCAGAAGCATGGAATTGTTTTCCAGTATTCCTATCAAGCCTTTCAGGCATGGGACGCGGACAGACGCTGCCTCGGCCCCCAGACCATCTTGAACTATTGTGTAGATACGAGGCAACTGGCGGCAAAAGCCTTGTGCCATTAGAACTACACTGTACGCCCTACAACCTCAAGTGGATGGCGTTTGGCAACCTAGGGAGTCGGCTATCTTGAAGGACTGGCTGGGCACGGAACGAGCTCTGGCTAGGAAGTCCTTTAGAGAACGATCGCCCATATCGGTCTCTTCTCCGAGCTCATCGTTCTTGCCAAAGACAGATCTCGCCCATTGCATGACGAGGTAAACTTTGGCTGATTTGGCATGAAGGTCGTCTGGCCCAGCACATTCGATACTATTGCTGGCGAGGTGATAAAGACCATCCCAGCAGCAAACGTCGCTGGCAGTAAGACCGTCAATTAGCGGCTGCGGACCTTCGCTAACAGCGATGCCTGCCTTTTGAACATCATCGTACAGGCATGAAATTGCAACTCCCATGGAACCCAGAATTTCTAGTGCAGTCTTCCTCGCCGAAGTCGAGGCTCTTTTGTCTTTCGCAACGTTCAACATCGCCAGCAGAAGAGCTCTCAACAGTAGTTCGGCAGCAGGCCACTTTCGGCAAGCACAAAACTGCCAGGAGGTCTCGGCAAATTGTACGAACAAAGAAAGGCGAATTTTGTTTTAGGCATTTCTGCACAATTTGCAGTGCATACCTGACGGCAGTGTCTATGGCTTTGACCATAAATTGTCTTATCGGATCCTTCGCGGGCTCTTCCAAGAACTTCTTTACTGAAGCATTCACTGAAACCAGGCTTCGCGCCCCTTCATTCGATGGCAGCTCGTAATACATATGATGGTCAGCATTTCGGTCTATAGAGCTTGCGCTTACTTGCACAAATCCGATTAACAAAGCGGACACGGGAGTGATTCGTGCCCCATTCAAGAGAATAGATACAGATTGGTCCACGGTAGCATCGTTCGACGGAACAGAGTTAGGACGTCCGTGACGAGGAAGTCACGCTCATCTGGGTAATAAAAGAACATTCGGAAAATCAAATCTGTTGCCGCAACTTTTGACAGTTTCACTGTGGTTTTGCGACAGACATCGGGTTGTAGAATGAGCATAGCGAGAGACTGGATCGAAGAAATATAGCGACTGACATTGACCTTCGCCACAAATTTTAGTATCTGCAACGTCTTTTCTGTCTGGCCCTCGAGATGTTTCGATTTCTGCCCAACGATCTTCTCAGATAGTGATTTCACGAAGTCCCTAGTCTTGTGCAATGTACTGAGCACCATGCTAATCAGCTCGTCCGAACAGATCTTGCGCTCGTTTGGTTGGCCGCACATGATCAGGAGTGCTATTCTGGCAGACGCAAATACGTCTGTTACCGTCTCGACACTTTTCGCGCTCGACACTGCAAGAACCACCTTTAGAGCGTCTATGCAGGTATCTTGTAGCCGGCATAAAAAAACAACCGGGATTATCTCGGACTGGCTATTCGAAGCAATCTTCTTTAGATTACGCTCAAGCTTGGGACGGACGCCATCATTTATAACAAGGAAACTTTGCCCGTCGTGCTGCAGAACCTTGAACTTCGCGCGTAGTTTAGAACGGCCGGTTGGCAGTTCGCCACAGGATTGGAAAGTACTGTGTACCTCCACAATATCCAGTATAAGGTCCTTCAACCCACTACTCGGCATTTCCCTAGCTCACACGATGGAGCAACGTGTTTTTCCAAGATCAAATGGTGTCCTCTTAAACTCGGAAGCGTTTGCGCTACTTCCGCAGTCCAGTTGTATGTCAAGCGACCAGAGTAGTAAGAGGACAGGATATCGATACCACGACGGTGGTAAGGTAGGTAGAGAAATTGACGCCCTCAGCCAAGTTTTTGAATATCGAAATCTGCGTCTGTTGGTGGGAAGTTTGGATGGAACTGGGGGACAGACACTTGACCTCATTCTGTGCGTGTGCCAGTCAGTAACGGCCATTGGGTTCCTCACAGCTACTGATCCTTTCATGTCTCAATATCTTAGGTAGCAGACACATGACTACTGTCTGACTGGGCTAAGCGAAGTGCATACAGGTATCGCACGCAGTTGATCAAGATACATGTTCTCAGTGAATGATATGCTCGCATCCATGTATTGAATGCTCGCATCCGTGAACCGAACGACCTTCTCACGAATCTGTCTTAGATAGGCGTTTCATGACATGCTATGGATGGGAAAGGGGTTGAGACAGTCTTCCTCTCATTGCTCATGCCTATCGCCTGCGACAAGCTTGAACCCTGCAGAAACACTGGCAAACGAGACCAGAAGATCGGATAAGATAGCTAGCGAGGACGACGTGTGTAGAGGCTGGTGAACGAGGACAATGAGGCTTTGAGAGCAAAGTTTGAGGAAGGGTTTTGTTATCGATGAATCAATTGTTCTCATGAATGGGACCACCATCGCCAATGCATAAAGGTTTCAGTTCGCATTAGGTAGATATTCAAGAATTGATGCCTACCTACCTCAGTGACCTTACCATTCTCGAGAGAAATCAGATCTCAAACAAAGTACACGGCGCTAACTATCCTCGCAAAGCACGATATGATTTTCCAAAGATTCCAAGTACCAACCCTGCCACGAAACACGAGCAGACATAATGTGAATGGGACGGATTACGATCGATCGATCGCAGTCCATACGCAGACTTAAACAATAAGACTACTAGTTATCTAATTGCAACCAAACAAGAAATCTGTTGCAGTACCAACTTTAGCAAAGCAACTGACAGCAAGTAGAACAAATATATATCAAACATGGTTCAGAAGAGAACCGGAAACGGATTTAGAGGGTTCACGACCTCCATGGATGATGGGAGATGTTGAATTCTCTTGTAGGAGCAACGCCGCTGCGCTGAGAGTGACTGGTATTTGCGCTTTGGGGTACCGTACGCCAATAGTTCATTGGGTAAGTAATGAGATTGCCCGATGGAGATAATAGGCCATTTCTGCCATTTTTGACCAATTTGTATGGAGATGGGTGACAAGTAAGAAGAGGTATGTAGAATCAGCCAATGGATTGATTTCCTGGGAGAGCTTTCGATGGATGGGGAAATTATGCGGTATTCGACTTGAGAGAGAAAACAGTGCAGTTTGGCCGTTCCTGGATACATGAGTAACCAGTGTTTGAGGCTTCACGAGTCCGAGTCAATCCCTATTCGGGGATGGAGATGAAACTGGTACGATAAGGGAGATATAGATAGAGAGAGTCCTTGATCATACAAACCTAGCTTCTTCTTCCGAGTGGGTTTCTGAAGCTCGGCTTTGCAGAGCAAAGGCTACGCAGAGCTGGAAGGTACGACTTCCACCTGGTTCTCCCCGAACCGTGCCTCAAGCCCCTTATATACCTTGGCTTTGTTGGGCGAATGACAGTTAACCATCCAACGCCACACAAGGCATCTCCTAAAGACCTGTGCATCTGCATCTGATCCCAGTTCAAGAATGGTTCGATCAAGATGGAGTCGGCAGGTGACCTGATCAACCAACAGCTGGCTGCAACAGCAGAAGAATTGTTCGACCTGAGAATGTTGATGCATTGAAGATAAGACCCCGTGGCATGTTCGGCGATCTATGGAGTTCGTGCAGCTAAAGTACCGCGGTCGTGGTTAGGCTAAACCCTATTCATTGCAACACATCATCTCCCGCCCGCAGCAGCGCCGCCGGCCTTGCTGGGGTGTCAGTCTTCCTGGGAGCGGATGTGTCCTCCCTATGCCCTAATGCAAGGTAAGAAGACGTTGAATCGTCGTCGAATCAGAGCAAAAAGCACAACCCTTGTCAGTTACTCCCACACCATTCTACGTAGCAGAATGTTACGAAGGAATGGATATGGAGCATGCGTAATAAAGCAATGGAAACGTACATGGCCATAAATTTTATCATGACCTCCCAAAAAGGTATCTCGGATCGGAGGATCTCTCGCAAGTTTTGCCACTGCCTTGCTGAAGCAGAAGGATCGCTGATGTGAGGACTTTGCAGTAGTTTGTCCGATAGAACGTGGTACTGGACCCGACGAGGTTGGGTTGGTCAAATTATGGGAAGATCTCTTTCCCCACCGTTCTCCCTGCAGGCTGCCATAACAAATGATCGGCGTCGCAGTCTTGAGGTTGCCCTTAGGTCCAATGCAGATCAGCTTCTAATGCGCCCTTCTAAAACTCGAAAATGCATTGAACACTACCATTCCACCTGTTGTTATGCAGATGTGATGAGCTGAAATTGATTTCAGACATCAATATTCGCCTTGACTCTGGTATTGCTGCTTCCCACATGAGGTATTTCACTGGCCGATTTGTCTTTGTGGATTTCATGGGCGCCGGCGATGTTCACTGTTGGTGCATGGCCTTGCTGTAGCCTAAAGAATGACACAGCAGACACTTCGAGAACACGTTATGCCCATGTGATGGCTGGGCTTGAAGCTTGTCATGCAGCTGTCGAGCAAAAGAGTTAGTAGCACTAGCCATGTCATAGAAAGTCCCCTCACGGAAACCGTCAAGTCTAGCAGTCTGGTGCATAGAGCCCGTCAAGTTCTGACTTGGCGAGGCCGTAATCATCCGCCACTTGCCGGAACAGATCATTTCTTCCATCTATTGTCTGTTCGTTGTCAGAGCGTTGCACACTGCCATGTGTCAGGAAGGAAATGATACTACGGCGCGAACAGAAGGAAATATGGACATGAATCGACTTGCACTGCCCTGCATGATTCCACCATCCGCTCATACTCATTGGGATGTGCAGAACAAGGCAGTAGACAGTAGACAGTAGACGGTGCTGCATGCTCTTTCGTGCTTAAGGCAAGTTACACAGGGGCCTCACATGCCATCGAAGCGCAGTAAGTACTAGTAGTGGACGTGCCTTATCAAGCATTGTCATCGTATCATCTGGTAAAGCTAAGTAAGGTATGTAAGCTAAGGTAGCGTCGGGCAACAAACACATGGGAAATGGAAAATGATGAAATCCCAAGCGACCGGTTGCTGTACCTTGTCACGTGTTTGTATCCGCTTCGGTAGGTACCTTAGCGCTGCGCTATGTCGTGTATCGTAAACCTCATTGTCATGTATCGTAATGGTCTAATGGAGTTTCCACTTATGCTCGGACTACCATCCAATCCATCTCTTAAGCAATGGCATTAGGTACAACACCATCATCCATACGTTCCATACTTTGAACGTCAACTTGTCTCCCCGCAAGGTCCTGACGAGCAAGACCCTAGAGCTGACGATGGTGCCGAACGCGACTGGAAGTACAAATCCTACCGCCGCAAATGACCAGAAAAAAGGGCAGATGAAGGACCAAAGCATGACAGGAACCGCGATTGTCCATCTTGCGGGTCCGTCGCCCAATACCAAAGGAACCGTCCGTCTGCCACGGGCACTGTCTCCCTCTTGATCAGACATGTCTTGGAGCTGGACTGTGGTGATGACAACGGCACCGATTATCAAAAGCCAGCTATACGCCATCTCGTTGAGAAGTAAATGGCCGCTCGCGACAATCGTGGCGCCGGAAGCAAAGGATAGGTACCCAATCCCGTTGATGAGGTTTCGGATAATGGGGCTCTTATCAGCTCCACCAAGCTCATTGTACACCCAGCCAAAGAATATCAACATCACACTAGGTTTTGTGGCTCCAAGATATACGCTAAGAATGAGAGCCGCGGGATAAGCTATCAGCATCAGAATCTTGGCTTCTTCGGGTGTCAGCCGCTTCGACGGCATTGACCGCCATGGCTTGTTCAACTTGTCTTCTTCGATTGCCTTTGGCTGTCGCTGGTTGTTAATAGCGAACGGCAGCAAGTTTATCCAGATCCAGAAGGCCACAAGAGGTAAACGGCAGATGATGAGACTGCTAGGCAAAGGGTTCACCATGAGCACTGGGCCGGACAGTGCTGTGGAAATGCCGAACGCTATCTTCGGAAAGACAATAGTCTTCAGATCGCTAAAGGTAAATAGCCAGACACTGTAGAGGTGGTACGAGAACGAGCGTGAGTCTAGTGAGTCGAGAGCTACCTTCAGAGGGATGTCAGCCATATAAGCTTGGCTCTTCATCCATTTGTCCTGTAACACCAGCAGAGCATATGTCCATCTGCTAAAGATCACGTACCTGGTTATCCTCCTTCTTTGAAGATATCTCGATATCAGAAGCCATGGTCATCTCGTGCGTTAACATCTTGAAGTAAGGCATAATCTGTTTCCTGGTAGACGTCGGAGCGAATTGGTTTTCCAAGGAGCAGTATCCTGTGGGCGAGTTCAGGATATGACGGGTGTGCTTGACGTGTGTTCTAGTCTTGCAATAAATCCTATTTGTGCTTTGAAATTCAATACCAGTCCGTTGATCTCTGAGGTAGCCTCTGGTTGGAAGGTCTTTAGCGTGGGTAAACCCCGAATGTTCTTGCAGCAAGCTAATAGCCCGTGTCCTTGAGCTTGTCGGTATGAAATTGCGGATGGCGGTGCTTAAGTGTGAATGGGGAGCAGCTATTCCGCGTGATTGGATCTCAATCGTTCCATTCACCGGGAATCCCACCCACAGACCGAGCCTTTGGGCGCCTTATTCGCGCGGCAAATACCATTGCGTTGTGCAACGTTCACTGCCCTGAACCCTACTGCACTCTAAAGATTCAGTGGGAAACTTAATAACTACACATGGTTGCCAACAACCACTGGCAGTGAATCTAGATCCTACCTCAGCGTTGATCCAGTTTACAGGTCAGTGCGTCACACCTAACCGCTAAACGAGAGGATACTTTATCTTAGAGAACCTTAAACCTGAAATCCTTCTCCAGGACGGAATCCTTCTCAAGGACGACAAGAAGGACTATGCATACTCTAGATCAAGGGAAACATGCTCACTACCGAGGTAGTTATTTGCAAACGATGAATGATTCTTTTGTTACTTCGGATCGGGGCGTCCCGGCTCCTAACATTTATGCTTACTGGATATCTTGCCGAGGTCCACTCGGGACATCATCATCTGTGAATCTTTCTTGCACATGCCCAGATATTGTGGTTCTATATCCCATTCATTGTGTCGTAGCACTAAGCCCATTTGCCGAGCCTTGTTGCGGCAACGGCGGGTATTGAGTCTCATGGTGTAACTCTCATTCATCAAGAGCTTCATCACGAGGGCCAACGAACAATACGCTCTGCTCCTTTGTCCCTCTCTGTTCTCTCACGGGGTCACCGGGCACTTCTCGGCATGGCACAATTATGAGGAGATATTCTAAGTTGAACCCTGAAATATGTTCACTTCTTTCTTACAGTCATCCCCAATAGAACCACACATCCCTCAGGCCCTAAGCTTGGCAGGTCCTCAACGGCCCAGCCGTCAGAAACATATAGAACGATGTACGCTACCTCCAACGGCGCTTAAGCCGGCACAGGACAACGCCAATCACGACAGACCTTGGCACATCTGGGGATATACCTCTTACTACCAAAGATCTAAGGTGCTCTACTTCTCTTTATCACCCGATCAACCTTTTTGTTCACTTCTTCAGATACCAAGAAGCCGCATCACAGCTACACCCAGCAACTCTCCATATAACCTCCCAACCTGCCATAACCCCCTTCACACCAGTCCTCAGTTCCCAATTCATCAGCTCGGACATCACCAGAAGTTCTCACATCCGAAATAGTCCCCCTTCGCATGCCCCACAATGGCGCAACTCACAAACGCTGTCGACGTGTTTCATCGGGGCCTAGCATGGACTTTCGTTCTGGCTGCTCCACCCCTTTTGCTTGGCTGTTTTTAAACATGTGGAGTATTTCAGACTTTACTGCGAGATCTATCAGGACGACGGAATGCAACGGAACGCTCAATAATCCAAAACCCCACTCTAGTATGCCAGTCCCCTTCCACTCCCCAAAAACACCCACACTCCCAATTAAAAGCCCGTAGCATCTCTCCCCTCTCCACCATCTTTCCTAACCCAAGAAGAGCACAATCCCGCATCTCCTCCGCCTTCCTTCCCTACGCTCCTATCCATAAAAACTGCGTTCTTTGCTATCAAGCACGGAAGAAGGGAGAATAGAAAAACCCCAACTGCCGCTGGCGACTATTAACACAAATTCATAGAAAAAAAAACCGGATACCGTCTACCACCCACCTACATACCTCTCTTTGGGGGCCAACCTAAACCAGCCCCAACTATTTACCATCCGCGTCTCTTTCGCAATCGTGCCTCGTTTGGAAGCTCATCCACGAGCACCTAACCAGTCCTTCATACGCGATATACAGTAGGCGCCACAATATTATAACCCGATGTCCCCTCCCCTCTCCTTTCCCCTCCTCCACCCAAATATATATATATTATCCCGCCCTTCCTCCCCTCCTTTTCCCATCAGCTAGTCCCCCATCACCTCCTAACCATAATTCTCACTCCCAACTTTCCCACCACCAAAAAAAAGAAAAATGAAAACCAGCCACAAACACGACATCAAACCCTTACAATTCCCACCACCGTGGAAAAATTTGCTCTACGACAACACGCTCGCCTCGCATCCCCTCCCACCCTCGCTTCCCCACCCCCCTCGCTGCCGTCCCCAACCACCACCACCACCACCACCACCACCACGAATCTCACTCCCAAACTCCCAAACTCCCAACCTCCCAACTTCTTGGAAAGAACAAAAGAATAAAAGACTAGGAGATGGGAAAATTGGGAATGAGGGAAATTGGGAGTGTTGGTGGTAAGAGCGTGGGAGTAAGTGGGGTGGGTTATGAGTGCATTGGATATTTTTGAGATGGGGGTGGGGATGGATGGGGATGGGGATGAAGAGAGGTGGAGATGGGGCATGGGGTGGTCGTGGAAGAGGAGAAGGGGGGGATAAAGAGGAAGGGGGTGGGAGGGAAGGGAAGGGAAGGGGGGGAACCGAGATGGGAAAAGGAAGGTGGTGGGATGACGGGGAGCTGGTGGCCGGAGCAGTGGTGAGAATAATGTAGCTAATACGCGTACGCTCACCACTTTCTTCTCTTCTCAAGAAACTCTTTGTAAACAAGCATTCCTATCTCGATACGATCCTCGACATCATCACCAACCTATCTACCAAACCATCCCATCCCATCACCAGCCATCTCCCGTCGCCAACGAACAAAGCAAGGGTACGTACGAGTACGGGTGCGAAGCGGGTAGAAAGAAGTATAGCCAAGACATTGAGGGGTGTATTTTCCCCCAAAAGGTAATATTTATAAATAATATATACACCACCCAGCAACCAAAACAACGACACGTTTCGCACCAGCGACCGTTTTGCACATTTCTCAATCCAGTTGAGGAAACAAAGAACGGGGGTGTAGCAGATACACCCACTCGCTGCTATCGATCCTACAGAGGAGCCGCCATCAATGGGGTTGAAGAAACTATAAGGAAAAAATTGCGTATGCGTGTGCGTGAGGACGCCTTTTTTCTTTTACCCAGCCAGAACCAGTTCCCCGGCAACAAACGCTCGAGAGGAAAGGTTTAAAAAAAAAGACATTGTAGTGGTACAAGCGCTTGCAAGTCGTTGCGTCCTAAAACCGTATATTAAGAACTTGCGATGAAAAAGAGAATCAGAACATGGCAGCCGACGCCGGCACAGGGCTCCCCTCAAGATGCACCGGCGGCGCATACGGCGCAGCCGGCGGATGATGAAAAGCCTGTAAAGGCGCCGAATTCGGCGTATGCGGTGATGGCGAATAAGTAGGTACGGCCGGACTCGGCGCCGTCATGGCATACTGCCTGGCTTTCGCGGCAAGGTTTCCACCCTCACTCGACGTCTTGCGAAGCCTTTGGCGCATTTTGGACTTTGGTTCGCTCTCATCGGCGGAGAAGGTACTTCTTTCTTCGTACGGGTCTTCGGGGTGGTCCGTTGGGGCCGGGGCGGGTCCGTCGGCTTTTTCTAGCCGGCCCAGCGCTTGAAGAAGAGTTTGGGTGCGTTTGCGGCGGGGGTTGAGCGGGGGGATTGGGGGGCGGGACGAAAGAGGTTCCATGCCGTTGCTGAGGCTGGCGCCTGGAGGGAGATTGACGGTGCTGACAGATGAGGTGCTAGAAACAAACCTTGGTTCGGATATGTCATGTTTGTTGACGGAGTGTTTGCGGTAAGTTGGTGTGCGGCGAGTATTGTAGGATTCTTGGGAGGTGATCATTGTAGGCGTGATATAAGGGTCGACCGGGGAGGCACCATGCGAGGAAGATGTTGATGACGTGGAGTACGGGGATATAGGTGGCTGTCTATGCGAACTACCACTGTTGGGTGTAGTGTTCTTTTGACTCGGCATAGGACCTCTGTTGTCAAAGTACCCTGGCGTATTGCCTCTACTATTGCTTCTCATCCTGCCGGACATTGCCGACTGTGATCTCTCTGCAGGGGACTGGTGACTTGCAATACTCGCCATGAGTTCCTCTGTTGGCCTGAGGGCACTGGTAGGTTCTCGAGTCTGGGACATGTTCGGCTGATAGCCGTTAATGCGATCTCGTTCGGCAGCCGCTCTTGCAGCAAAGCTATGCGGTTGGCTGTGCCACGTCTCCGATGGTCTTTCGGATGCGTCGGGGCCAGCTCGGCCAGCTCCAGGACGTCTGGCCGACGGAGGTGAAGGTCTCCGATGAGTAGTGGCCCCACTCCGTTCATTGCTGGGCTCACGAGGTCGCTGCATTCGAGTGTTGTCTGGAGGTTGGCGTCCTTGAGGCTCCCGTCTTGTTTGTGAATGACCTCGAGGAGCGTAACGATTCGACTGGTTATCCTCTCTTTTGAAGAAACTCTCTTGGGAAGGCCGCGACGATAAACTCGTCGAACTTGAATTCGCACTAATACCCAACATCTTCATCGCTTTGGAAGGTTTATCTTTTCCAACCAGAGAGCCTCCACTTGTCTTTGACCTGAGAACTCCAAATGGAATACCTGCCTTTGCAGGGCTATCATCGCGGTTGCGAGCCCCAGGCATGGGGCTAGCAGATCTACTGTCTGGTCCTACAAAACTCTCCAGCTTGCTCTGGACCATGCGTCGTCTCTCTGCTAGCTCCATGGCAAGGCCTTCCCGCTCTATCTCTGTCTCTGTACTTCCGCCTCGGGCGTGATGAGCCTTCAATTGCTCCTGCCAGGACGGAGTGTTCGAGGATTCTTGGCTTCGACGAGGTGCTTCACCGCCAAGAACCCGCTGTGCTTTATCAGGACCGTGCATCTGTGGACCTCTTGAGGATTCGTGGTGCCTCGGTGCATTCGTTATGTCAGGGGCGATCCGTAATCTATTCGCCAAAGGTGGCATAGCTTCGTCGCTCATATCTTGTAGCGGCTCTTTCTTACTTTGCTCGACTATTCCATTGTCTTGAACCCACGTGCTTTCTCGGAAAAATGTCTCCGATCGCCCCGATTGTCGCGGGTGATCTCCCGGATAGTAATTGTTTTGAAGTTCAGCGGGAAATTCCTCTACCAAGCCAGGAGATTGCTCCGGATATATAGACGACTGGCCGCTATGATTGCGCAGGTGCGCATGTACGAGGCCGCTCAAGCCGTTCGCAGGGCCTAGGGTGGGTGAATCAGCATCCAGGTATGTTGCTTTGACCTCGTCCAATGTAGAAGCACGCCGCGCTTGCGTTATCGTCGTCTCGCTCCGGTCATCAAATGCTGTGTCTTCCGGCAGGGCCAGGCCACTGTTGGTGCTTTGGTGATGGTCCGAAGTGGCTTTCAGGTTGAAGGGCTTCTGTGGCTCTGGGATTGGGACTGTGGCGCTCGCTCGGCTTTGATACTCGGATTGGCCGTGCTGCGTTGCATTCGTTTCCGTTTCTGTATCACTCTCCGCCGGAGACCCCAATTCACTGCCGCTCATGCCAGCCAAGAAGGTGCCATTCATAGATGGATGACATTCTATACCAACGTTATAGCCTGCTCTGTGGGGACTGTTGCTTTCAGGTACGATGCTCAACGCATGATCGTTGGTTTGACGTTCTTGCTGGTGTTTGAATGATTCTGTTCTCGATTGCATGCTCGAGAGAGAGTTTTCGCGAGTACGACCAGACATCTGTTCATCAATAGATGGAGCGTGCGGAGAAAAGGGTCGTGCAAGAGGAGGTGTTTCTCGACCTTGCTGTAGCTGGAGCTGACGTTGTAAATATTGCTGCTCGTTGTACTGCTGTTGTGGTTTGTTAAACGCTCCCAACGCAGTAGCTTTGCCCAGATCATTTGGCTCCAACGCAGAGACAAGAGTTGCATCGGGACTTGGAGTCATCAGTGGGCTCAGAGGAGGCGATCTACCATAATCATATTCATTTTGACTGGGTGATCTAGCTCGCATCTCTTCTGTCAGGCCAAGATCCAAATCCGCCATCCTTGGTGGCGTTGCAGACGGAGGCGGACTACCGGCACGGAAGCCATTAGACGCATACAAGGGACCCGTTCGCTGATAACGGTCATGCAGATTCGTGGCGCTTCTGGACTGCTGCACGTTCATCGACGGTCCTCCGATGGTTCGCTGTCGATGCAATGACTCAAGCCTATGCATAGCCGAAGACTGTTGTTCATGCATCTGTTGATCAAGCCCTTGGCCATAAAGCCTTCTGGGCTTAGGCATCGGTCGATCAGGTCCATGCGAATGTATCGATCCCTGAGTGGAAGGCAAGTTGATGTAAGAAGAGCCATTTGCATTCCTTTCGTATATAGACTTTTGCGAAGCAACCGAGGTAGCAGCTGTTGACGTGCGAGGTTGAGAAGGCCCGGAAGTTGTAGAAGACACAGTCTCTCGATTTCGATTGTAATTCGCCGGAGGGGAATTAGATCGATCATGCTCCTTTGACGTGCGTGTGTTTTGCCGTGCCTGCTCTTCTCGTTCGCGCTCTTGCCTTGCTTGATCCCGCAGCTTTTGGAAGGCAGACGTAGCGACATCATCCCCGTAAAGCAACTTCCCACCCATACCCTGCCCAACAGGCGACTCGCCATCCTCATTGCTGAGATTTTTCGACGATGCTGAGGCTCCAACAGGAATTTTGTATATCTTCTGCCTTCCGCCAAACAGGGTGTTGCCTTCGCCAGGCCTTGACCGACTCATCACATTGCCACTGTGAGAAGCGTCATCGTCCGTACCATATCCGTCTGTTGCGCCTGACCCGTAAGAATTGGTCCTTGTGTATGATGCGAACGGTGGACGAATGGAGTCCCGAAGCGAGTCAACCTCGGTGATATCGGTGAGCCGGCTGTGACCGAAGAGGTCCAGCCTCGACGCCCGCTTCGGAAAGAGAACGCTGTCGTCGTTGGCTTTTCCTAGCTTGGAGTTTGGGTCATCCTGTTCACGTAACATGCTGAACCTGGCCGAGAGATTTGGCATCAGGAGACTGGTCCGAAAGTCATCCGACGGAGGCAAGGCGGCTGAAAGGTCGACCTCCGGCTTTGGTTCTGGCTGGGCTTTCTTATTTCGCTTGAAGGTTCTTGACGAGAATGTTGGCAAGGGAGGAACATCCGAGTCGGTCGACGGCCTCCGCAATGCTTGCGCATCCTGCGCTGGCTTCTTCTTTGATCGAAAGCGATTCATCCCGACAGAAGGAGGCAAGAGTCCTGGGTGTTGTAGGCAACTACGCTTGACACCATCGACCTATCAGCGAAAGGCACTTCTTTGACAATGACCCAGTCATGAGGTCCATGGTCTTGAGAACTCACCAACTTTCCTTCACTCTGAATGCTGCTAAAATGATAATAGTAAGATCTTCCAATGCATTAAGAGCTAGCCGGAGTCTTTGGTCCAGGGAGTAGAGAATGTAGCTTGGAAGAGAATGATCGATTACAATTGCAGCTCCAGCTGCACGAACGGTGAGGATTGGCGGTTGGGATTGAAGTTCTTTGGAAAAAAAGTGAGTGCGAAACCGCGGTGGTTCAGCACCCGTAGTCAGGCACTTGTAGGAGCGGATGGTCGATAAGCCCTGGTTAGTACCCTCAACTTTCGAATGTCTGGTAAATGAGCGTGCGGGCAGGACAAACGCGCAGCGTGATTTCGTCAGGACCCAGGAGTCAGGACTCAGCTAGCAGCAGTCGAAGTTGGAAAGGATCGAGGCCTTGGTGCAGCTCACGGAGAATAATTTAGACGGCAAGAATAATGTGAGCGTCAGAGTGTGCAAATTGAACGGAGCAAAAGGGGGTTAGAGTGTGAGCTTGTCTGGGGTGCAGAAAAGGATAGGGACGGGGTAGCGCGTTCCTGACTACACCTTGTAGGGATGTACGAGTATCGTCTTGCAGTTGGTGGGACTTCTCCTGGTGGTCTAAAGGAATCTATCTAACCCATATCATGATATAAAACCTAGAACAAGATGAGATGGGAATCTTGATCAGACAACGTTTGACGGGGGTGTTTTGGGCCGAGATGGGCTATGGAATGGAGGAAGCGGCAGAGGTGGAAAAAGCAAGGCCTACAACGTGTGGCGAATGGTGATGTCAAAACGTCTTTCTGATCATTGATGGGGGATGTGTAAGGGATCTTTTGCGAGTTCCACGAACCCTCGTCCGTACCTGTTTGGATTCCAACATCCAACGCTCTAGTAGATATTGACTCGATCCCTCGAGGCCGCAATGGTAAAAATGATTATTAAGATCAGAAGATTAGAAGATTAAAAATCCGATCCAAAAAGCCACGCATCTCACAAAAAAGACGATGATTGAAAAGTCGGTTACGGGAGTGTCCGATTGGGCCGTTGGGAAATAAGTCAGCTCCCCTATCAAAAGCTGCTACTGTGGTACTCCCGTTGGTGAAACACCAAAGCAAAACTGGTCCCTCATCCCCGGGGACGCCATTGTTGGTGTTGTGCCAATACTGTGGTTGACTAAGCCCTTAGCCTACCAGAGCACCAGGAGTAGGTGCCAGTGTCGCGTTGTCGCCCGTTCTGTCGGTACCCTTTGGCCTCTGCCCGTCTGTCACTTGGTGGGCCGGCCGTGTGGAGATCTTTCAGTTGTCCATAAATGTAGAATAATCATACGAAAGTAAGCCCGTGCGAATCGCACAAGATTATTTATTGGATCAAACAATGAGGACTCAGATCAAATGTCTCGGCAGCACATAGAATAATGCTTCACAAAATTGTGACCAACCCCCCCCCCCCCCCCCCCCCAATCCACGGTTGCTCGTGCCGAAGGGCAAATAAGCCAGATGCCGGCAGGTACCGCTATGTAAGGTATGTACCTGTCGTTTGAGAGTAGGCAAGGGATGGGTGCTGTATGTCCTGCGTCACGCGTGAGGCTATCGTGTACTGTCTGACAGCTGCTGCAATCGGGTCATGCCCTACTGCCGCCCAATCCCATAATCTCTACACATTGACGCAGGATATTCGCAGAAAAGACTTTGCATGCTCGAACGCCCCAATACTGGGGGAAGAATGCGACTGGTCGAAGGAACAAGGACTTCGCCGTGTCCACAACGCGACGGTTGACGCCAGATTTGGAGTTTCGCATAGGCCAGAAGGGATTTGGTGGAAATTGGGAAACGATATATTTCCTGTTATACAATAAACTATGTGATACGTTGAACCCGATTCTTCACAGCTCATCTTTCGGTGCAGATGCGCTTGGTTTCCCATTGCCCGCAGCACTGCACGCAGCCGGCGTTCCAACTTCCATTCGATACACGCACTTCTCTTCTTCCACCACCCTCCACACCTCATCCTTCTCAGCACATGCCAGCACCACCAGCGTGCTCCGATTCGGTCCGTTCCAGCAATGCTGCCCGTTCTCATACCTCAGCGCAACCCTCTCTCCCGATCCCAGACCTTTGCCGTCGGGCGGTAGATCATCATCAACCATGATTGAATCGATCCGGACGAAATCTCCCAGACTCGTCTCTGCACCACCTTTTCTGGATTTTTGCTTCGTTCTATCAAACCAACAAACTTCGTAGGTGTACTCGCCAGCATCTCTGGAAACGCATTGGCCTTTGAGCGCTCGGAAGATGTCGTCTTGGCCATAGTCCTTATCCAAGTCTTCTTGGTCACCATTGAGCTGGTTCTGGAGATTATTCAAGTCGTCTTGACCTGCTTTGAGCGCGTCGCGGGCATCCGTGACTGCCTTCGATTCAGAAGCGTCTGGATTGTGAGAGGCTGCGAGGATGCCGTTCTCTACGAGAAGAACCCGTAAATCTCGTAACTTCTGGTCAAGCCATTCCCGAGCCGCTTTTGGAAGGTATTCCTCAAAGTTGTAGACTGCATAACGTTAAGCGTCTGCCTTTCCCTGTAGACCGGGGCACGGTCAACTTACGAGCAGCCACATCGTCCTCATCGTTATCCTCCCATTCTTCCCATTTGATTGCCCCAGTCTCGCCATCAGGTTTTGATATTTCATCCAAGTCTCGATCATGAGCGGGACCTCCGTCTGCTGGCTTGTCTCGGGCTGCGTAGTCCTCCCAAGCTCTGACTGCTCGTTTGACACCTTCGTCGTTGAAATTGGGGTTGTACTCCTCCTTGAACTTGGTTAGAATAGCCTCCAACTCGGTGACCCTGGCTGTGCTGATATCCCGTTGCGCCCTTACGTCCATCAACGCCCCTCTAAGCTCGTCTATCCGATCCTTGGCCAACCCGGCTAGAAGGCCGACCTTGCTGCCCTTACCAGGAGTTTTAACAACCTTCCCCCTTTCTCTCTTCTCAACCTCGGCCAGAGCCACCTCTAGCCCCCCAACCTTGATGGTAGTTCCTTCAATCTGAGTCTGTAGTGATTGTAACCGATCTTCCATTTCCTTCCTCAATATTGCTGCGCTGGCCACCAATTCCTTTCTCTTCTTTGTCGCAAGCCCCATCGCTTTTTGATTCTGCTCATCCTGTTTCTTCCACTCTTTGCCGATTTCCTTACACCTGTTCTCACACTTCGTCCCCCCTACGTGTTGCCATTCGTCGCTACCATCACAGCAGGAATCGTAATCGCAGACGCCGTCATTGACGCTCAGGAATGGGGTGTAGCTCGGTTGGTGGCCTTTGTTCTTACAGTAGAACCCTGGAAGGGCAAGGGAGATATTTGAATCGTAACTTGATGCATCGCTCAGTAATTGCGGGGAGAGATGGGACAAATACGAGCAGGCGGAGGTGCCAGGCTCGTCAGACCCATCAGGGCAGTCGCAGTAATCATCGTTGACTTGCGATGGGGATAATTTGATTGAAGGGTTGGAAATACACGTGAAGCTGTCAGTAGACTTGAAGAATTTAGCGACTGAAGATCGAATCCGTTAGTGACTATGGTGATTGAAAGGCATAGTTCGCAATAGGGGGTCTTACGCTCAGGGCTAACACCTCGAGGTCGAGCTGTCTCTGCAGCCTCAACAGAGCAAATTGCAATGCTAAGCTGGACCAACCATTCAAGATTTCTCATCTTCGAACAAACAATTTCAAAGCATCCAATGCAATCACACAGTGCGCCGGGAGTGAAGGTCAAGATAGGTATCAAAAGCGGAAAAGAACGGAGTTCCGTTTCTCGCTTAGCGGATCAAACAGTTTAGAGAAACAAATGGCCAGCATGAGAGCTTCAAGAGGCCACTCCATGCGTCTGGCTAGCTGCAAGATAATTCAAATATCACAGGGAGTTTTGATTCTCAGATACTATGGTATATGTTATTGATCTACTGAAGACAAGATGTCTATCCTATTGCACCTCCTTCCGGGGCCCCTGAACTCCTGAGTATTCTTCATGATCATTATCGCTTTGCGCCGGCAGGTATCGAGTATCCCCGGGTCATGAAGTCAATGTGCTTTTCATCCATCCCATTCTTCGAAGAGAATAAACTCTTCAGGTTCTCATTTTTGCCCATCTTCCGTCGTTTGTTTTTCGCCTGCTCTTCTGCAAGAACCTTCGCAGTGAGCGAAGCAGTATCTGCATTCTGGATAGCACCACTTCCGAGTTTCATGGTATTATCAGAGTGCGAAATTACTGGTTTTGTGCATTCTTCGAACACGTCCGAAACTGTGGCTTGTACGATCTGAGCGTCCTTCTTCCTCTTCTTTGCTGTTCCGGGGGCTTTCTTTAAAGAATGCGTGAGACCCTGCTCCCTTAGTTTCTGTGCGCGTTGTTGAAGGCGCTCTTTTTCTGCGGATAATGTAGGGAGGATTGTTATCACGTTGTCCTTGGTATAGGGTTCATTACACTGGCGAAAGTCAGCAGCATGCTCACCAAGCGTGTGTTGTACGACTCACCTGTAAACAATTCTCTCCAGACATCTCCTTGACGGCGCTTTCCAGGAAGGCATGACCGCAGGGTACTAGATATACAGCCTTTATCCCAGGCCCCAGCTTCTTGTTGGTAATCGGACAGACCAACTTCAACGGACTTGCTTTCGAATTCCCCTTCTCCTTCTCCTCCTCTACTTGGAATCGGACCTCCACCACATCTCGGAGGCTTTTCAGTCTCGAGCTAAAGTCGTCTTCACTGCTGGTTTTGCTCTTGAGCGAAGACTCGGTCCCCGCAGCTAGGAAGTACTCAAGAACGCCATCTTTGCTGTACAGATTCCCTAAGCAGTCAGAGACTATTGGTAGTGATAGTGGCTGGTGTGAGATTGGGTCAGTAGTCCAGTAGTGCTCTTGCTGTTCTTTCTGTGTTTCTTTCACTTGCGTTGTTGAGGGATTGCGTGCAGCTTCTTTGACAAGTTCACGGCGAGTGGGTATACTATCATGAAGCTGGTTAGCTGGGGTACCGAAAGCGACGTACACTGCAACATACCTACCCCCATCATTACCCATCGAATATCTTTAAATGTTCAAGTGCTTTAGATTGTTAATAGATAAAGAGGATGCGGCAACACGGTTTGTACTAGCTTCGTTTATCCAAAGGCGATTACCGCCAATGCTCTGGTCACATAACATTTAGGTCGAGCTAATCTACAATAGGTTAGATGACTCATTGGCTGGAAAAGATGCAGGTACTCAGCCTGATCGTTGAACTGTTTCTACTGCTACAGTAAGTGTTCCAATTCCTATTCTTGTTCCCCTATTGTGGTTTTCCTTCCTGTTCCTATAATTGTCTCTGTTACAATCTCTGTTGCTGTTTTTGCTACTGTTTTCTTTTACTGCTTTTCTTTAATTATTTCTTTTACGGTTACTCTACTGCTTACTCAGTAAATTCTTGCTCTGGTATCGATCACCTCTAGGCTCTAGGGTTATTGGGACACATAGAGTCTATCCACTGATTGGTTGGTTCATCAGCGGATGCAAAAGATGTCATCATACCTCACCAAAATCTCAATCACCGTTTTCCAATAGCTTCTACGCGACCTCAACTGACAGGACTCACCCAGAGCAGCCGTGAATACTTGGAAGCATATCAGAATCGAAGTTTTGTAGTGTAGTATCAAAGGAACATAGCTTAAAGGATCGTATAGAATTTTGGTGATGTATCTCACTGAAAGTCCGAGTACTTTGGGAGGCCAAGATCAATAACCCACCCAGTCCTTCCTATGTTCATACTTCTCCAGGTATCCAGATCACGGACAGGCTATATAATCTTATTAGTTCTTGCTTTCCGCAGCTCATCTGTATGGACTAGGTGTGTCAGCTCTGGTAGAAGATAGGGTTCCAAAATACTTCTCATTGCTCTGCCTACAATCTTCCCTTTAGTAGCTTATGTATTAAGGTGTTTGTCGATTTGAAAATCGCAGAATTCTGAAGACGGCTGTATCCGTGAGCCGCCTCCCAATCCTCCCTTCTGACCAGGCCAAGTCCTGCAGAAAGCCCAACCCGTACTACACGTTGGTGACTCACATATGTTGATTATGTAGTGACTACTCTAATACGGCTGTGACGGTGGAGGTGATAGCTAGGAGAGTATTTAATTAGAAGTAGTAAATAATAGCCAGAAATGCTAAGCAAACGCTGCTTGTGAGCGCAGTGAACGCTGCGGAGTAGCTAAACGCTTTCGCCCTCTTTGGAACGCAAACCCGGTCTGCATTTTGCTTTGACCTTGCCAATGACCCAGCTAGGTAGGCGCATTCAAATCGAAGAATCAGCTAACCGAAAGGAAGAGCACCAGAAGGTGCAATGAGTTTTGTGCAGTGTCAAACGACCCCTCGGCTTGACTAAATTGAGTTGTGTGCCATTTGGATTCACAGACACTAATTGACTGGAGCACGAGCCATCTAGCAAAACAAACCAAGCTTCAAACATTCAAGGGTAATACTTGCCTTCCGGAGTACTTTTTCCTCTCCAGGGGCTCACGTAAAGCAAGCCCCCTGGTGAGAAAGAAATCTTCCGCAGTAGCGCTTACCCCAACCCCAATCAAAGGAACCCAAAAGTCCCAGTCTCAAGAGTGGTGCAGCTGTTGCGCTGGAAGTTGGCGATCTGACTTAAATGCCATTGGCAACAAGTCGCCTAGTGAGATTTCATGATCTCTCGAAACCTTCTGATGCCCAACAAGGTATCTATCACAATTGTAGGTCAGCAAAGGAAAGTCGTTCTAACAAGACACATCGAGGGATTTTATATATCAAGCCTAATAAGGTATGCAAAAGCTAGAAAAAGAAGCTAATCTTGGTTTGAGCAGTTCGATCCGAAATCTCGCTATAGTCATCGTAGCGCTACGCCAGAGCCTGAAGAGAGCTTAGGCTATCAAGTGATCCATGTTACAGCTAAGCAATTGGGTATCTGGTTATCGACCTCGAGCGCCAGACCTGTAGCATTCTGTAAGCTTACGGCAAACATAATGAGATACAGATATGAGCAAAGAAATGCATGCTAATTCGTATTCCACCGTCTCCGTTCATCGTACAACATCTCGTATGCCAGATCTTGTCTCCGTCACGGTAACTCAATAGTTGAATGTTGCACAGGAGAGAGCCATCAATCGATTGTGATCGGATCTTCGTTAGATGCACCACCAGACATTATGAAAACATTAGCTAGCATTTGCTCCCTCACTGGCGGCAAGGGAGCTCTCCTCGGGGTCTTTGATTGTTTAGTCGGTAGAGCTGGATCAGCAGAAGCTTGAGCAAGTTTCGATTTTCTTGCGTTTGTTGATGTTTTAGTAGTGACATCTGGGAATTTCGCTTTATGTTGAGCAAGTACTTTTTGCCGACGTTTTTTGGTGATAGAATTACCAACACCAGCAATACCTGGGTATTGACGCTTCAAAGTGGAAGCCCTGCACAGGCTGCGCTCACCGGTGACTTTCTTTGAAGACTTGCTCTCAAGTATAGAAGGCGCTTTATTAGGATGCTGTTCCTGAGGGGTTCCCTTCCCGTGTGGTTTTAAAGCTCCAGCGTTGTTCTTCTCTGAAAGCTTGGTGGCTTTCTGGTGGTTGGGCTTCACCGCGTTCTTTGCCTTCGCCGTCGGTTTTGGGAAAGGATTGACGAAACCTGGCATAACGGGGTTGACAAAGAGATTGGGGGTTAGACATGAGATATGCTCCTTCGTAGAGGAATATTCGATAACTAAGCGGTTGGTGCCGTCACGAGTGGCGCCTTGTAGATCTCTGTCCGAAAGCTTCTCAGACAATATCATGAAAACAATAGTGGAACCCCTTACTTTGAATCGTGAATTCGGTCATCCCAGCGTTGTGTATAAAGACCCAGGAGATGGTTTCGTTGCCATGTAAAAGCTTCATACTCTCCTCCAAGTAGCCAGTCCAGTAGACTTGGGCGCTTCATCAATCTCGTTGCTTTCAAAAGTTCTGTATGAGCTCGCGAGAAGCGACTAAATATAAGTGAAACATTCTTTGAACCTCCAGATACGTCGTTATCAGGTTTGTTAGGGTCCATGATGGCTAGCCGATCTGCTTTGTTGGCCTGATATATGGGCTTGCGGTAGGAAGATCGGTGAAGCTCATGCTTATCATGTCGGTCAGTATCTTGATGAGATGGAAGTCACAAGCCAGCACGTACCTTGTTGAAATAGCCAGGGGGATTCATCATGATACCAGTTCGTGTAATATCAAGTCGATTGCCATAAAGGTCCAGAAACTCGATTAGCATTTCTCCAAGATGTTCTTCGGGAATCAACTCTCCAGCCTGTACGCGTGGCATGTTCTGCAGCATACTCGTCACCAAACAAGTGACTGAAAATCCACCAAGCCCTCCGTTCATGACCTCATTCAGCCCTCTCATCATCAGAAATTGTTTGATCAGCGTTACCAAGATTGGCATCGCAGGGTATTGTTTTTTCCAAGCTGAGAAGGTCTTATTGGCTATAAGCCCTGTATCATTCTCAAAGGAGACGTCAACTTTGATGGAAGTAATCCGGTCAACAAACTTTACGATCGGCACTTTGGCCCCAACGATGACTTCTACTGAGCCAGCTTTGGCTACCTTCGCGTCATGAAGGTACCTACCGAACTTACGCATCTGGCCATTGGTTTGGCAGGCCAGCTTTTGACCCAGGTTTCGATATTGATCCGAGATTATGACAAGGTCCATGTCGGCGTTTGGTAGATATAAACCAGCAGCGAAAGACCCGAAACAGTGGATATTACACTGTGGAAGGTGGTTCTTTACGGCTATCTGCAACCGATCTAACAATTCTTCCCGGACAGTCTGCTCGAACTTCTGAGGTCTAACGAACTCGTAGAAGTCGCAAATCTCCTTATGTAGCCTGTTAGCACAAATTAGCAAAATATGAGCGTACAATGAAGTTACAAATCTTACCGAAACCCAGCGTTTTCAGTCGGTCTATCGTCTCTGACAAGCCAAGGCGTAGGGTGTGTCCCTCTATTCGGCATCCAATCTTGAAGTATAGATCCACTAGGCATTCCGGGCTTGCGCTTCTTAGAGTGTGGCAGCTCACCTCTAATCTCGTCGTCATGAGTTCTTTTACGATTGCCAAGCGCAGTATCGTAATCTGGAATGTCCAACGTGAAGTTGCTAGGCTCGACTAGTAGCTTCTGCGGTTGGTATGGCGAACTCGTTTCATCACCCGGCAATCGTGCATCGAGTACACTATGAGGAACTTCTGTGTTATGCCCATGCCCATGTAAATGATGGAGATGACTGAATTGGCGAGGCCCTCGTGGAGCCTCAGGAAAATCCCTTACATCGTATGCAGAGTTCTTGCCGTTGCTGAAGCGATTTATGGCCTCGTCAGCTGAAGCGTCTTCCTCCTCCAAACCAAAGGAGATGAAGTCGTCATTAGCTACTACCTGGCTTTGTACGTAACCTCCTTTCTCAGATATAATGCGGGCTTTGCGAATTATTTTAACAACATCTTTCCGCTTTCGCTGGGGCTCGTCAAGCGGTGGAAGCACAGTGTAAGGATCTGGATTGGACCACTGTGGAGCGGCATTCGCTTCTTTGAGCCCCTTAGTGCCAGGTTCAAGGGCTCGTCTCTTCGATGGTGGTTCAAACGCATCCTCTCCAAGCATACCTTGGAACATTTCTGCAGTCGGTGGCGCTACTTCGTCTTTGTCGGAATTAGACTCATCCATCTGTTCCTCACCGCTATCGGATACATCATCGGCAGGAAGGAAACGTCTAGCACCATTCTGATCATCCGCCATGCCCAGCATTTGTTCAGGTGTATCTCCTCTTCTCAGTTTTAACAAAGGCCTATCAGCAGTAGCAGTACGGTAACCACGCCCACGTTGGTTTTGATTTAGATTGGTTTGATTCCTTCTGCTATGATCGTCACGGTTGCGCTCAGGTCGGTATTGGTTTTGGGAACGCCCCTGTCCATTTTCGCGCATTGCATACTGTTTCGAGCGTGTTGGCCTGTATTGATCGCTGTCGTGAGGGTACTGAGGAGCGATGTCATTGTTGCGAAACGTGAACTCATTTCTTTGAGGAAAACTCGGTTCCCTGTCTGATGGTCGCCATGAGTCACCACCGCGGTATGTGTTCATGAGAGGTGGCGGGCCCCGGGGAAGGGGAGGCATCTCCGAAAGAGGTGGGGGAGGTGGGAAGTCGTGCAGAGAAGGTAAGTAGGGTTGGTAGTCTCCTGGTCGGTAGAAGGACATCTTCGCCGTTTTCTGGTTCCGACAAGGGTTGGGTATACTGCTTTGTAAACCTAGATGTGGTGTAGGTAGCGAAAGTTTCAAGATAAATGAACCTTCAATGCTATCACCTCAGAGATGTTTGGGAGAAACAACGTGGACTGGAGGACTTTCTGCTTCGCCTTCTACACTTGGTCACCTTAGCCTTACCAGTTGTAAAGCCCTTCAATGACACCTTTGCTCGGACATGCACATGGTAGCTAATCTTGGACGTTGGGCAGTGTTGCAGTCCCCATGTTGTGCTCGTACGCGCATCCAAATTCTGTGCTTATCGTGGGGCAATTGAAATTAAAAATCGTCATGCATTAGATATTGCGACCAAGGATTATATAAGCGACTAATGTCACGTGTTTGCCTTGGCTATCTTCATTCGTGGTACTCCGTACTCCGTACAATTCACGGATAATTCACAGCCGTTCAATAACATCACGTTGCCTCCGCTCCATTTACAGCTTGTAGCTCTTCTACCGGACGGTGCGAACATGCAATATCTGATTGTTGGAAACAGGGAACAGTACTATTACCCCTGTGTGGTTGGCAATCTCGCTTAGCCCTATAGGGCGCGGCAGTCAGAGTTTTAACCTCCTTCATTCCTCCTTCATTCCTACTTTCTAGAGTAGTTCAACCAATATATACACATGCATATACTCCTTCTGACCCTCATATACCAACACTAATATATGAGATGAACAATGGGGAAACGATCTGTTGCGAGCAAGCAGCACTCAGTTCTAAGACTGTCGAGAGGATTTGCATTGAGATGTTTTAGAGCAATGGAGGTAATGTTTGTTTTGTTCAGCCACCAGTGCGGTATCATATCGCTAACATTAAGGAATAGTTTAGGAACTTAGATTGCTAAAGAATGCCCCTTTCCGTGAAGAAACTAGGCGTAATCAAGATTCCTGCTCAGTGTGACGAGAGAGAATCAAATATCGAACTCAATGCGGCGATGCCGAGAATAGAGTTGTGTAAATCGTAGAGTTGCTTGCATCCCACATAGACGAGGGAGCAATAGACGGAGACGATTGATTATGATGTGTTTTGGTGATCATGAAAGCGCTGTATCGGGCGTTTTTGCTTTTACCATTGCCCATTCCTTAAGCCCCCTGCCTAAGCGGGATATCAACGCCTTATTTTGAGCGTTCTCCTCGAAGCTGACCCTTTCTGTCCACCACTCAAGCCAAGATTCTGCTCGGGCTCCACTTTCTGCATGCAACAGCCCTACGCTCACATCAATCAAGCCGGGTCTTTCGTCACAGTGCCAAAATACAGTAGCACCGCAGCTTCTACAGAACTCTCGGTAGATGCCTTCAGAACTTTGGAACCGCCTCAGCGTACCCATAGTGAAGTCGAGGAGCTGCCCATTAGCCTGTAGAATATTGGTCTTAGGCACAAATGCCCACACCTGAATGTCGTAGCCGGATGCTAGCCGACATGAATTACAAGCACATGTGCCGGCAAGATACTTGGTACCATCCTCACGGAGCCACCATTTGACATCTCCTATATTCTCCGAAGATCCAGAGAGGTATGGAACAAGTAGATCAGGCCATGGGGAAGACAGCTCTGTTGAATGCCTGTCAGGACGAGTGATCTGGAACTGGACGCCACCACAGTGGCAATAACCCGGCAGTTTGGGGCCCGACTCAGTGCTGCCAGTTCTAGGAATTACCGGTAGAGCCGTTGATGTATGTTGGATCCGTCCGCTTTTATGTGGCTGGTCCTCCCCAGGTGCAGTATCGCGAAGCCAAACACTCAACCCCTCGTCTTTTGTGTCCGTAACATACTTGTGTCGCTTCAACTCCACAATGTTGTCAGACCTTCTGAGGATACCTGTGCAAATGCTAGCCACATCAGGGTTTGTGGTCATGTCATATATGGAAGCGCCACATTGCTCGCAGAAAAATCTTGTCTTGTATGTGGATGATTTGTAGCCCTTTAACTTGCCACGGACTTGAAGAGAAGATGAGTTCTTGGGTAAGGGAACGGTTGAAACACATAATAGGCCCGTAGAATAGCGACAATTGTGGCAATGACAAAGACTAATCGGTAAAGGTAATGCTGACGATGAGACACAGACAGAACCACTGATCCGACGGCATGCACAAGAGATTTCCAATGTCGCGTTCTCTATGAGACCAGATTGAGCCATTCAACAGACATGTAAAGAACAGATTGTGATAACATTACTTGTGAGAAAGTCAACCAAAATGTTTATGGGACGTTAACAAGTTATCGTATCGTGAAGGTTCGGCCTTGAGAGCTTCAATCATCATCCCCCAGTAGCCCCACGTCACAGAACCCACTACTGTATTCCGTACTGTACCGTGGAAAATGTTGGAAACAGGGAACAGTACTGTGACCCCTGTGGTTAGTAATCTCCGCTCCTAGCCCTATAGGGCTGGCGCTAGGGAGGTTTAGAGTTTTCACCTTCTTCCTCCCTCCTATTTTCTAGAATAGTTCAACCAATATATACACATGCCTATCTACCCTATGACCTCGTATGTCAAGAGAAAATAACTAGCGTCTCTCCTCCAGGCCTTTCCAATCCGCCACAGTCAAAGCGGCCATGGAACCGGGCGTAGTAGCTACTGCCTATGCAGCTGAGACAGCCGTTGAAGGCGCCGTTGGTGCTGGTTTTGCTATCGCCAAACCCACAATACCTTTGAAAGCGAGCTGGAAACGCATTCCTACAGGTGACCCTTTGCCGCGTTCGTCACACTCACTTTCAGTCACCAAGGGAAAAGCGTATGTCTTCGGCGGCGAGGAACAACCGCGAGAACCTGTGAGCAACGATATGCATGTCTACACCTTACCATCATCAGGCGTCTTAGAAGCGGATTACAAAAAGGTTGCTGCAGAAGCAAATCCAGACGGAGGAGGGGTCCCGCCGCCAAGGGTTGGGCACACCGCGAACGCAATTGGCGACAGAATATATGTCTTTGGGGGGAGAGGCGGTAAGGCTATGCAGCCATGGGAGGAGAAAGGTCGTATTTGGGTCTACGACACTAGATTGAACTGCTGGAGTTTCTTAGATCCTCTTAGCGGCTCACCATATCCTGCAGCAAGATCATATCACGCTTCCGCCGCCACGCTGCATCCTCAAAAAGGTAGCCAAGACCACCGAGAAAACCCTGTTGGATCGCCTGACCCTGAAGTTCATGGCACCATCTTCATCCACGGAGGATGCCCCGCCTCAGGACGTCTGGCCGATGTTTGGGCTTTTGACCTGGCAGCGCGGATCTGGTCACCATATCCTGAAGCACCGGGTCCTGCAAGAGGCGGGCCTAGCTTGACCTTCACACAAAATCGGCTCTACCGCTTTGGAGGCTTTGATGGCAAAAAGGAGCTGGGTGGACTTGATTTTTTGGATATTTCAGTTTCAGATTCAGGCGATAAAGCGGGAAAAGGTGAGTCTACTATCGTACAACCTACTGGGAAATGGGAGACCGCCATGCCTCCAAATGCTACACAAGAACCCGGGGACCGGAGCGTCGCAGGATTACAGCCTATCACTACAGGTCAAGGTCGGAACTATCTACTATTGTTTTTAGGTGAAGGGGATCCGAGCTCTCTAGGTCATGAAGGTGCTGGCAAGTTCTGTAATGATGTGTGGTCTTATCAGTTGCGATCAGATGGAATGACTGCCGCGAGCCTCAAAGATGCTACAAGACAATTGGTTGGCGCAAAGACAGGTGAAGGATCTTGGGCGCGAGTCGAAATACCAGAAGCTTCAATGGCGGAAGGGGAACACGAACGACCCGGTCCACGGGGCTGGTTTGCGAGTACACAGCACGATCTTGATAGGTTTCGTATCATATTGTGGGGAGGCATCAAGAGCGACAATGTACGGGCGGGTGATGGTTGGATCCTCACTGTCGAAGTATAAGTAGTGCCGTCTGATCTTGACGTAACTTGCGACCATGATGCCGTATCGCAAGGTTCTGAATGTGCTACGAAGGACAACAACGAGGATGGCACCGACGTGAGGCGCCATAGAGCTCGACTAAGAGATTCGTAGTTTCTCTTATCAGGAGCTCCTTGTTTGTACGACTTTACTTGAGGCCCCCTGCGAGCGCGGTTGCAAGCTGCTCTTCGCATACATGACCTCATTATTTGAACGTTCATTGAATGCTGTCTTAACGAGAGATAATGGAGTCAGGACTCCTGGCTTCCATGATGGCCTTCGAAAAACCGCACTAGACTCCAAGAGCCACATCTGTAGGCGGAGATGAGTTGGGAGTATATGACCTCGACCGTTATATTGGCCCGCGTCGCATAGTGGCGGCCGCGATTAGGTCTGCTTCTTCTCATTTTCTAGTTCTCTAAGCTTCTAGCTATGAGAATCCGAGGGAGATATGTGATAGTTTGACCCTTCATAGGGCTTTCGCAATGAATATCATGATATTGAGGTGCAAGTCCTTTGTCGAAATTAAATCAATTCCCTTGGCTTGGTATGCGGTGTCGTTTCTTTCACGTATTCATTGGGTTTTGACGTGTATGACACTTGTAGCAATAAGCAGGAAGTCTGCTGTACACTGTCAAAAGAGCTTTCGGTTCAAATCTCTTATTGGACGAGTCGATGCCGGCATAAGCTGTGTGATCCTCTGGTTCCATCTAGCCGTCTTCAGAGCCTATGCAACCTTTAAGGATACAATAAAATCAAGTTTCGATAAACTACTAACAATTCTATCTATCATTCCCGGTTTAATACGTCTAGAACAGCTTTCATTTCGATCTGAGCGGAATCATGTCAAGGCATCCTCCTACGTTGAGAATTTCCCCATCGAATATTGGGGATGTTCTTGCGAAACTAGGAGCTCAACCGGGGCGGACTTTGCCATGCTGCACGAAGTCGAGGCTCAATCTATAGTGAGATCGTGTTTCGCTCTACTGATGGGTCTAGAGACCAAATCCAGCAATATCCTAACTCTCAGAAGGTACACAGATCTCTATATCTGCAAAGCTTTCTCAACGACCTGGACAATGGTCCAGGTCTTGGTGAGTAAGCTCTCTCCAATATCTACATATCGCTCGATGGTGAAGCCAATCAAGAAACCACAAGATGTGTTTGTGAAACCAAAATGTTGCACGAGTAGAAGGATTTGTGCTACCAAATCTGGCGTTCTCTTTGAGGTAGTTGGTGGGTCTCGAACTCTGCCTAACATGGTGTCAGATGTCGTTGATGGTTCCTCGTTCCTTCCCTTTTTCCTATCTTGTAAAAATACGCCGCGACAACCAAGTAGGTGTACTGTTCCCTAGTCTTCTCCAGCGTGACTTGCCCAAACTATGGCTGTGGTGCTTCCTGTTCTTGTCCATGAGTCTCTGCCCTTCCTACATTGGTTCAAACCAGATACACCTCGAATTACCATCTTTATCTTCATCTCCTGCCAATAACAATGCCAAGCGTTCTTCTCCGCGCCTCGGTCCTTATGCTTTATCATAACCTGAATACCTTACATACGCCTTGGTAAAGCAGATACCTCCTATAGCCTGCAAAAATGACAACAACCTCTCTTTTAAGTGATGATTCTGATCAGGTCAAAGAGTGCGACAAACCCACCAAGGTATATCTCGTGATACTCTGCTAGAGACTTGACTATTCACATGTGTATAGCCATCTTTGAATGTCAAGTCTGGCAAGATTGAGCCTCAACGCTACGAATCCAACAATCGCCGCCCTCTAACGCCTTTACTCTCCTTCTGTCAATTGAATCCTTTCGAGGCCACTAGTGGTGGTAGCACAAGTAGCCCATTATATCTCAGTCCACTAGCACCTGGCGACGTCTTTAGTCCTCCCCCACAGAGAGAAGGAGACGGCTACTTCGGAGCAAACACGCACCAGCGTACCAAGGGAAAACCAGTGGTTTCATCTGCTAAAGTACTAGCACAAGGACCACGTGTGCTAAGCTTTGAGACATTGCCGCATCGGTGTACTGCATCTGGGAGAACACAGCCAGACTCGAACGATGATGTGGATGAGCACCAAGCTCACAACCATGGATCTATCGCTGTAAGAACATTGCGAAGGTACAGTGAGGCCAGTGTGAACGCAGAGAACCTGAGACCTCCCCCTTTACTAGAATCTATTTCCAGCACCTTGAAGATGCTCTTCGCGTCCAAGGACACGGGTGCTTTTGAAGTTCCCTCCAATGAGGATGTTGAAGGCACAACAGACGAAACATCTTGGAAGAGAAGCAAGAACAGGATAAGCCACGCAGCTATGGATCGGCGACGAGCAAAAGCCAAACAACATACAAATCCTACTGCAAGCTTGAACATACCAGCGACAATTACCTTAAGGAAAGCCAGCGCGTCGTATCAATCAGAACCAAAGACAGGCACAAATAAAGAAGCTGCAACTGCCGAAATCGTGCATGAAAATGGTCTTGCCTTCCGGACTGCCGTAACTGCGATAGCCTTCCAAAGCAGACCACTTGACTCCACACTTATGTTTTCTTCTGTAGAACACGAAGCTCGCAGGATGAAATTCCTAAAATATGCTAGCGATGAGTCCGGGGCCGCGAGACAGAGAGCAATGTCTATGACGGAACTCGGTGGAACTTCGGAGGTACCGCGGCACAGCTTACTAGCTGAGACTGGTCTCACCCTTCAAGAAGCCCATCGAGATCCTGGCAAGTTCACCACCAGCCCAAATTCGAGGAGACACTCGGTCTCAGCGGCTGGGATCCTTCGCCGGCTCAGCACCATTAGAGCTGGTCTTCGAGGCAGTGTGCATGAGATTATTTGGCAAGAAGATCAGACTCCTAGTGGCGCAAGCTCTCAGACCTCTGTAAGCCCTACTCGGAAGGAGTCACTACCAGGAATTACCAACCATGGCACCGAGCGAAGACCTTTCAACGGTGGCTTTGGGGGAACAGAGCTCATTTTTGGGGCTGCAGCACTCTCAGGCCATGGTTCCTCTTTTCAAGAAAAGCAGAGCGTCTTCCACGATACAATGTTGCATCTAAGGCAATCATACGGAAACATATTCGACTGGTCTTGGAATGAGCATCCACCTGGGATAACCAATTCCAATACGCATCCTACCGATCCACCAAATACTGCGGAGCCAAACAGTAACTCCGATTCAAAAGAAAGAAGGCCTTCAATCTCAAAAACATCCAGGATCCAGTCCTTCCCACCTCTATCTCCACGTAAACACACCTCTGAGTGGCGCAAAGCTCCACTACCGGACCTCAACGATCCCGCCGTTGGCCGGGCTCCACACGAGCTCGCGAAGCTTAAGTACCCTGATGGTTTCGGTAGCCTCATGGACCAGGGACTGGATATGTACTCCAGCATCTCAACTGCTGTAAATGCAAGCATGGCGTCGGATGTTGATGCAGGCCTGGTCAAAAAAACAACTGATGCATATTCTAAGATTCCACATGCTGGAAGTGGGATTATGATGTCGGTTGGAAACGGGGCTAAAGGTCCGAAAAGGAGCAAGAGCGTTAGCTATGCTCCGTTACCAGTAGCAAGAATGGGAGCAGAGGGCAAAGCGGGGAGTTCTATTGGCGTTAGCTCACACAAAAGAGTGGCGCGATAGCGGGGGATTGCAATTTTGGACCTACCGTTCAAGCTCGATCTGATCTGTACTACAGGAGCACTGGTTTCAAATGCGGCTGAGTGATAAGTCGTGCGCACGAAGCGAGTGAAATGGCAACGTAGCTAGACTTGGTGTCCGTTCTCAAATGGTTATGCAGCCCTTTGCAGAGGAAAAACCAATGAATAAAACTAGAACTCAACCCGGTAATGCTCTATTTCAACAAGTTATATCTCTAGAGTGGTCTATGAGGCCGCCAGTGTTTCTTTTGCTTCAAGATACCCCTATCTCCTGGCAAGCTGTATATCTGACATGTTAGAACAAAGATCGATTAACGTTGCATAAGGCATGAATTCATCCTGCATTGCGTCATGGGGATCTTCTTGGCGATGCTCCTTTGCAGTTTCCTCGTGCGAGTTCTAAAATCTCATGTGGCTAGTTGATAATAATATCGTAAAAGATATTTTGCGAAAATTATACCGCGATAATCTTTGATAATGCACAAGCTCTGCAAGTGTACCTAAGAAACAGGGCGGTTTGAGCACCATTCAAAATTGATTTATTCCTTTTCGCCATGGTTCGCTTGGAATACTGGGAGCACCATACCATGTAATCCTCGATATGCCGGCGGCTCAGGCGGTTTCCAGCTTTCCAATACAGATGGCTCAGTCAATTCGTATACCTCTACCCCAAGGGGCCGACAAGAAGCCAGCATCTTTTTCTCATCGCCACTTTGCTCCCAGCCCCAAGCGGAGAGATCTCCACCAGGGCATGTGCTCAACGCACAGAGAACATCGATTTCGGCAAAGAATTCGAAGAAATCCCCTGGCTTTGCTGGCGACGGTTCCCTAAGATGGATTAGTTATTGAGCGGGAGCACAGCTATTGGTCGAGGTTTCACATGAAGTATTCACCATATTTGTTTAAGCCGGTAACTTGGAAAACATTGAGGACGTCATGGACGTCTGATTCGTTCAAGCCATACGGTAGTATAGCACGCGTTAGATTTGAATGGCAGTGGTAATCGAAGCCGTCTCCACTCAACATTTGATTGACTTCTTCAGGTCAACGAGACACCTCTTCTCAAAGCTGAGTTGACTCACCATACGGATCACACCGAGTACCGAGCAGATCATGGACACGACCACCTACTTCGTCCACTCCGTATCCGCTAAGAGAGTCCCCTGTTATAGTGACTAGAGGCCTCATATAGGGCAGGCAGCTCCAGAGACGATCAAACTTGGTGACGTGCGAACGATGAAGCTGCCTAGTTCTCGCGGCCCAGAACCTCTCCCGTGAATTGCTAGCATTCCAGATGTTGAGATCGCCTACTTGAGGCCCATATGGTGTGGTTAGACGGCACACATGGCCTTTTGGAACGTTCCAAGCTCGGCCTGAGCGTATGGGTACATTGAACGACTGGACGAGCTCTCTTGCTGTTGACTCCCCAATCTTTGTGTAAAGCTCCTTGTCCGCATGCAGTGGAGACTCAGGCCCAGATGCTTGATAAGCCGGGGCAGGATTTCTTTTCTCAGGTAAAGGCATTATAGTTGATACAAAGAAATTGAGTCTTGCATGGAAATCATGAATATGAAAACTCCAGAAGTAACGGTAAGGCCGTCAAGCTTCGGGGCTATTTTCCCATTTAGCCGCTTCATGCGGGGCTAAAAGGTCACAAGATTCTCGTCCACTAATGTTCCTAACACCGTCGATACGCAGTGGAAATCATCAAAGCGCATCCAAACAGTGCTCTGAAGTTACTGCTCTACACTAAACTTCACCCCTCCTTTTGATATCTATCCAAGAACCGTATAGTGCCCGTCTTTAGCGGCCGTGGCAGTTGCCGTTAGCGCTGTCTTCCACCGTTATCAAGATGGAGGTGTTGAAAGCCCCAACACGCATCGTCGTCAAGATCATCACAAATCCAGATGGTGATCCAATACCACCCTACGTTCTCTATGTCCTAAGAACTCCATGGTCAATTAGCATGTCTCAACAAAGCTCAGACACGCTGAATCGTACGTTCACGGAGCTCAAGTCAAAAGATGAGGAACGTAGGCGGCTGGCGGCATACGATTTGTACCAGCTTGTGTCTACAGCATCCAGAGGTAAGACTGATAAGTCACTTCCAATGCACAATCTAACAAGATCCAGAGCTATCTCCGGATAGGTTCCAAGAATACTACAATAATGTTCACCATCGGATTACTCAGCTCATTAACAGTAACGACACAAACGACAAGATTGGCGGTATTCTTGCGGTAGATCACCTTATTGCTTTCGCTGGCGATGACGCAGCTCAAAAAACCTCCCGCTTCTCTGGATACCTACACGCTGCATTACGAAGCAACGATAATGCAGTCCTCATCTTTGCTGCCCGTGCGCTGGGCCGTTTGGCAATACCTGGAGGTGCGCTCACCGCCGAATTGGTTGAAAGCGAAGTGAAGTCTGCATTAGAGTGGCTACAATCAGATCGACAGGAGAGTCGAAGATTTGCTGCGGTGCTCACTATTCGTGAGCTTGCGAAGAACTCACCGACGTTACTCTACGTATTTGTCCCCCAGATTTTCGACTGCATATGGCCCGCCCTCCGAGATCCCAAGGTCCTTATACGCGAGACTGCCGCAGAAGCTGTTGGCGCTTGCTTCGAGATCATATCCGCCCGCGATGCCACGATGAGACAGCAATGGTTTTCTCGCATGTATGAGGAAACTCTACAAGGGCTCAAGTCCGGCAACCCTGAGATCATTCATGGCTCTCTACTCACGATCAAGGAGCTTTTATCTAAAGGAGGCATGTTCATGCATGAGCATTACAAAGAGGCTTGCGAGGTCGCTCTCCGTCTAAAGGAACACAAGGAAGTTAGAATTCGGGCTCAAATTGTTACTCTGGTGCCAATCCTAGCAGGCTATGCTCCACAAGAGTTTGCAGCGAATTATCTCTACAAATTCATGACCCATCTGCAAAACCAGCTGAAGAAGGACAAAGAACGAAATGCTGCGTTCATAGCTATCGGCAAGGTTGCCAACGCTGTTGGAAGTGCTATCGCGGGCTATCTCAATGGCATCATTGTCTTTGTTAGGGACGCCCTTAGTGTCAAAGCGTAAGTCGACCTCTTCCTTTGAGGACTTGCTATGCTAACATTGCTTAGGCGGAACCGTGTCGGCACGGACGAGGCTCCAGTTTTCCAATGCATTAGCATGCTAGCGATTGCTGTCGGCCAGAGTCTGAGCAAGTACATGGAAGCATTGTTGGACCCAATGTTTGCGTGTGGCTTAAGCCAATCACTGACCCAGGCTCTTGTTGATATGGCCCACTATATTCCTCCCATTAAGCTGATGATTCAGGAAAAGCTGCTGGATCTACTCAGCCTTGTTTTGTCGGGACGGCCGTTCAAGCCTTTGGGGTGCCCCGAGAACAAGCCTCCACCTATCCCTGCCTTTGCCAAAGATTTTAATCTGCAGGCGGACCACAAGGACACGGAGATAGCCCTCGCGCTGAATACTCTCGGCACTTTCGACTTTGCTGGTGCGTATCTGTTCTGTGCTTAATCCTGTCTCTACGCACAGATAGGCTGACTGTAACAATAGGCCACGTATTGAACGAATTTGTACGAGATGTCATTATACGTTTTGTCGATAGTAACAACGCCGGCATTCGGAAAGCAGCGGCTCTCACCTGTTGTCAACTTTACATCCGTGACCCTATCATCCATCAGACTAGCTTTCATGCTATTAGAGTGGTGGGAGAGGTTATCGAGAGACTTTTGGCTGTGGGTGTGGCAGACACAGATCCGGATATCCGGCGGACCGTTCTTCTTTCACTCGATACCAAGTTCGACCGACATCTGTCCAAGCCCGAGAATATCCGGTCTATTTTCCTTGCTGTCAACGATGTTGATTTCGAAGTTCGGCAGGCTGCAATTATCATAGTTGGCCGATTGACCGACGTAAACCCGGCGTTCGTCTTTCCACCGCTTCGAAAGCTTCTGGTAAATCTCATGATGGGAATCAGCTATTCTCACGATTCCAGATACGAAGAGGAAAGTGCTAGACTGATCAGCCTTTTCGTTGCAAATGCAAAGGACATAGTCATACCCTTCACTGACCCTCTGGTTAAGACTCTCCTACCCAAATCAACCGATACTAACTGTACTGTTGCCGCAACCACGATTAAGGCAATCGGAGAGCTTGCCACCCTTGGTGGTAGAGACTTGCTTCCGTTCATACCCAAGCTCATGCCCACTATCATTGATGCTCTACAAGACCTTAGCTCGCAGAGCAAGAGAGATGCAGCATTGCATACTCTGGGCCAATTGGCAAGCAGCTCGGGTTACGTTATACAACCATACAGTGATTACCCGCATCTACTGGACCTCCTCGTGAACATAATCAAGACAGAACAACAGGGGGTTTTACGGAAGGAGACCATCAAGCTTCTTGGTATCCTGGGTGCTCTTGACCCATACAAGCATCAGCAGATTGTGGAGACGAGCCCAGAGATCCGGTTGAAAAACGATGTCCAATCAATCTCCGACGTTGCTCTCATCATGCAAGGACTGACGCCATCCAATGAAGACTATTATCCTACCGTCGTCATGAACACCCTGTTACAAACAATGCTAAAGGACGTTTCTTTGGCTCAGTACCATTCAGCAGTGATTGATGCTATTGTAAAGATTTTCGAAACTCTGGGTCTCAAATGTGTACCCTTTCTGGCTCAAATAATTCCAAGCTTTGTAATCGTTACACGGAATGCACCCTTAACTCGCCTTGAGCCGTATTTTAACCAGCTTGCGATCCTTGCCACCATCGTGCGTCAGCACATCCGGCCCTATGTCAAACCACTGCTGGACCTGGTTGTCGAATTCTGGTCAACTTCGACGCAGATACAAGCTACTGTACTTTCTCTCGTCGAAGCATTGTCAAGATCACTTGAGACGGAGTTCCGCGTCCATATTGCAAAAATACTTCCGCTTATGTTGGGCATCCTTGAGACAGATAACAACATCCGGCGAACAGCTTCCGAGAAGGTGCTGCATGCAATATTGGTTTTTGGCGAGTCGAGTGAAACATATATGCATATGATCATTCCCATGCTCGTACGGATGTTTCAGAGGCAGCTAAATCCAGTTCCTATACGGAGATCCGCAATTGAGACCATTGGCAAGATCTCACGAAAGGTCAACCTGTCGGATTATACGTCCTTGATCATCCATAGCTTGAGCGACATCCTGGTAAACAAAGAGCAGATCCTAAGACAAGCGGCACTTGACTGTATCTGTGCTCTGATATTTCAGCTTGGTCAAGAATTCAAGCTTTATATCAATACTGTCAAGAAGGTCCTTGTCGCCAGCCACATTCCTCACCAGAGCTATGATATCCTTGTATCAAAACTGCAAAAGGGAGAGCCGCTTCCACAAGATCTCAGCCCGGAAGATCACTACGGTAGGCTAGGTGACGACTCCAATTTTGCGGACATCGGGCACAAGAAGCTTCCTGTTAATCAGGAGCATCTGAAAAACGCATGGGAAGCATCCCAGAAGTCTACCCGCGAAGACTGGATAGAGTGGATGAGGCGATTCAGCGTCGAACTTCTCAAAGAATCCCCGTCGCACGCACTGCGGGCTTGTGCCGGTTTAGCAGGTGTTTACCAGCCACTGGCCAAAGATCTATTTAATGCAGCCTTCGCATCCTGCTGGACGGAGTTGTACGACCAGTACCAGGACGAACTTGTGAAATCCCTCGAAACAGCAATAACCTCACCTCATATACCGCCTGAAATCTTACAAATTTTGCTGAACCTGGCAGAGTTCATGGAGCACGATGATAAGGCTCTCCCCATTGACATTCGGGTTTTAGGGCTGTATGCGGCTAGATGCCACGCTTTTGCAAAAGCTTTGCATTACAAGGAACTTGAGTTCGAAGAAGAAAAGACGCCAGGCACAGTCGAGGCTCTTATCTACATCAACAATCAGTTGCAGCAATCGGACGCAGCTGTGGGTATTTTACGCAACGCTCAGAAATACAAGGACTTTGAGTTAAAAGAGACATGGTTTGAGAAGCTTGAGCGCTGGGACGAGGCCCTGCAAGCCTACGAGAGGCGTGAAAAGGATGACCCTACTTCGTTCGAGATCACCATGGGCAAGATGAGATGTCTTCATGCCCTTGGAGAATGGGACCTCTTGTCGAACATGGCGGAAGTCAAGTGGAACCTTGCATCCATCGAACATAAGCGAGCGATTGCCCCATTAGCGGCAGCTGCTGCATGGGGTCTTGGTCAGTGGGAGTTGATGGACAATTACTTGGATTCCATGAAATCACAATCACCCGACAGATCCTTCTTCGGTGCAATTCTATCCATACACCGCAACCAATTCGAACGTGCCTCGGATCATATTGAAAAGGCAAGAGAAGGTCTCGATACTGAGCTGAGCGCCTTGCTAGGGGAATCCTACAACCGAGCCTATAGTGTGGTGGTCCGCGTACAGATGCTCGCGGAGCTTGAAGAAATCATTACCTATAAGAAGAGCGACGGCAATGCACTGAAGCAAGCTACCATGAGACAGACTTGGACAAAGCGACTCAAGGGATGTCAGCGCAACGTGGAGGTTTGGCAGCGGATGCTCAAAGTTAGAGCGCTAGTCATCACTCCCAAGGAGAACATCGATATGTGGATCAAATTCGCCAACCTCTGTCGGAAATCTGGTCGCATAGGCCTTGCAGAAAAGTCTCTGGACCTGCTTCAGAGAGTCAATGTTGATCCTGGATCGAACCTTCTCATTGGCACTTCCGGGGTTCCTGAAGTCCTCTATGCCCAGCTAAAGTACCAATGGACAACCGGCAAGCGGCTGGAATCATTACACGGTTTGCGCGAATTTACCACCGAGCTCTCTTTTCAACTGAACGCGTATCACGCTGAGATGCTGGCCAACCCAAGACCAGTTCCAAATGGACTAGGTCCTTTGCATGATAGGCATGGCCTTGATCCACCTAGGAAACCGACTTTAGACCCTATCAGTTTTAGCAAACTCTTAGCCAAGTGTTACCTCAAACAAGGTGAATGGTTGACCGCTTTGAAAAATGGGGATTGGAGATCCGAGCACGTTCACGAAATCATAGCTTCTTATGCTCATGCAACATCCTACAATGAGGATTGGTACAAGGCATGGCATGCTTTGGCCTTGGCCAACTTTGAAATCGTGACTGCAGCTACGTCCCAAGCCAACCGAGAACTAGCTGTCCTACCGCAACAGATTATCATAGATCATGTTGTACCGGCTATTCGAGGCTTCTTCAAGTCGATTGCGCTCTCGTCAAACAGCTCTTTACAAGATACGCTCCGTCTATTGACACTGTGGTTCGCCTATGGTGGAGATCCAGAGGTCAATCTAGCAGTTACTGAAGGGTTTGCCACTGTCAGCGTGGATACCTGGCTAGAAGTCATTCCTCAATTGATTGCTCGCATCAACCAGCCTAACACCAGAGTTCGACAATCTATTCACCGTCTTCTAGCGGAAGTCGGAAAAGCCCACCCACAAGCCTTGGTATACCCACTTACAGTGGCAATGAAGTCAAACGTTCTCCAACGGTCACAATCCGCAGGCCAGATAATGGAGAGCATGCGAAAACATAGTCCTGCCTTGGTGGAGCAGGCCGACCTCGTGAGCCAAGAGCTTATTCGGGTTGCTGTATTGTGGCATGAACTTTGGCACGAGGGCCTCGAAGAAGCATCAAGACTGTATGAATTCCTCCAACTCCACCGAAGAAGACGGCTTACGCCTGAACTTGTTGCTTATTGTAATAGGTACTTTGGTGATCATGACATTGAGGGTATGTTTGCTACATTGGCTCCTCTGCACGACCTGGTAGAAAAGGTAAGAAAACTCAAAATTTTCAAAGAATATATATCTTAACTGTATATAGCAAGGACCCGAAACACTTCGAGAAATATCGTTTACCCAAGCTTTTGGCCGAGACCTTCATGAAGCCAGTCAATGGTGCGATACCTACCGCAACACCAATGAAGTCGGCGACCTTAATCAAGCGTGGGATTTGTACTACTCGGTTTTCCGCCGAATCGCTCGACAACTACCACATCTAATGACACTCGATCTTACATATGTCTCCCCCAAACTTAAGGCGGCCAAAAACCTGGATCTGGCCGTACCAGGGACGTACCAAAGCGGCAAGCCAGTCATCCGCATCTTGAGTTTTGATCATGTCTTTACCGTCATCCCGTCGAAGCAGCGTCCGCGGAAGATGACTCTGCGTGGAAGTGACGGAGTTGCATATACATATCTTCTGAAGGGACACGAGGATATTCGCCAGGATGAGCGTGTGATGCAGTTATTTGGCCTCGTTAATACGCTCCTTAACAACGACAGTGAGAGCTTCAAGCGTCATCTCAATATCCAGAAATTCCCGGCTATACCTCTATCGCAGAATTCAGGATTACTCGGATGGGTTCCAAACAGCGACACCTTCCACAACTTGATCAAGGATTACCGCGAGAGCCGTAGAATCCTGCTCAACATCGAGCACCGAATAATGCTTCAAATGGCGCCAGACTACGACAATCTTACATTAATGCAAAAGGTCGAGGTTTTCAGCTACGCCATGGACAACACCACCGGTAAAGACCTTTACCGTGTCCTCTGGCTCAAGAGCAAGAGTTCTGAGTCCTGGTTAGAGCGTCGAACTAACTACACTCGCTCTCTGGCCGTTATGTCCATGGTCGGCTACATTCTCGGTCTCGGAGATCGCCACCCTTCAAATCTAATGCTTGACCGCATCACCGGCAAAGTCATCCACATCGATTTCGGTGACTGCTTTGAAGTCGCCATGCACCGCGAGAAATACCCCGAGCGCGTGCCCTTCCGTCTTACGCGTATGCTCACCTTCGCAATGGAAGTCAGCAACATCGATGGCAGCTACAAGCTCTCCTGCGAAGCAGTCATGCGCGTCATTCGCGACAACAAAGAATCCCTTATGGCCGTCCTCGAAGCCTTTATCCACGATCCCCTCCTCAACTGGCGCTTGGGCAGCCGCGAATCCCCGCCGGAACCTTCCTTCCCCTCTGAGCGCCGTCAGTCCATCATCGGCGAGCTCGAGGCTGCACAGATACAGCAGAACCGCCCCTCTGGGGGTTCTTACCGCACCAGACGTATTTCGAGCGCGGCCGATGTGGACGTGCTGGATCCGAACGATGCGAAAATTGAAAACCGTGAAGTGCAGAATTCGCGCGCAGTGCAGGTACTAGCGAGGGTGAACCAGAAACTTACTGGAAGGGACTTCAAGCCGAAGGAGGAGCTGAACGTGGAGCAGCAGGTTGCCAAACTGATTGGGCAGGCGACGAGCGTGGAGAATCTGTGCCAGCATTATATCGGCTGGTGCAGCTTCTGGTAGGTTTGAAGATAAGTAAATCAGGACAGATATGCACACGGAAATTTGAAGAGATGGAATTGGCACAAGAGGGATATGCACAGCGCTGGTTTTTAACAGGTGGCGTCTTATTTTACGGTGGTGGATCCATTGTGTTTTTGATCGAAAGGATGATACCCCAGGCGCCCAGCATCAGTCAAGGCGAAGGGAGCGTAGGTGGAAATTGTTCGGGCATCCGGTAGGATGTTCTTGGGTTACTGGTATTGCATTGTTCGGGATCTGATAGGTTGTCCTTAAGTTACGGGTATTGCGCTCGCAAAGACTAGGGGAGTGAGCGAATACGATCCTTTTCTTTGATTGAAGGTTTCGATCTAATTGAATGTGACCGTTGTACCCCTTCGTCCCGCACGCCCCCTGCGCCTATGAGTGACTCGGTGTTAAATTGTACAAGTGAGATAATTATTCCATACACATCCCAACGCATCACTATTTCCTAGTCATCCAACTTGTCCACTCGCCCTTCGCCCTCCCGGCCTCTGTCGCCAACTGATCGAGCTGCCCCCCGTGCCCACCCGCCTCTTCAATCGGTCTCTCGCCTTCTCGCCTTTTATCCTCGAGCGCTTGCAAGACTGATCCGGCTTTCGACTCTGTGGCGGTGAATGCCTCTCTCGTGCTTGCCTCAGCCTTGCCAAACGCCTCCCTCGGCCCCCCCTCTACCGCGCTCACAACACCCCCACGCCCCTGCTCCTCCCTCCCTTCCCCACCCCCCTCACCTTCCGCTGTCTCATCCGCCTCCAACCCCCTAATCATCCACCTCCACCACCTCCCCTTCTCCCTCTTCACGCGCTCCTCCCCCTCCACCCGCGCCCTCTTCCGGTTCAGCAGTAGAACCTGCCCTTCACTGAGTGGCTCCTCGGCTTTCTGTGCTGCGATGGCGGCGGCTAGTTGGGCGTGTAAGAGCGCGGTTTGCTCGGCGTAGTATAGGGCGCGTTTGCGGCGGTTGTGGATGATCATGTCTGAGAAAGCGAAGATGGAGAAGCCGCCTATGAGGACTATGTGGAGAAGGAAAGGTTAGTTCTGCGGTGGATGGGTTGGTAGGGAAAGGAGGGGGGGGTGGTTGGATAGAGCGGGTCTGAATATGTGAAAAGGGTAGAGAGGGAGGGATAGATGTACCAGTAGAAGCCATAAGCCCCAGCACCGTAATCCGATGTGCCACATCCGCCCACACCCTCCCCCTCACAACCACCCGATCCCACATCGTCACTTGCGCGTCTCTCGCCGCGAATCTCGCCGCGCGCAGTCTCGCAACTTTTTCCAGCGGCGTCTCTGCGGGCCCCGAGGGACCGGAGCGGCCGGAGCGGCTGGAGGGGCTAGAGGGTTTGAAGTTGTTTTTCATGGTGGGAGATGAGGAGAAGGAGGGCGGACGTTGTTGGGGGGGGATGGGAGGATTCGAGGAGCGAGTGGGGGGTTTAGAATAGGCGTGCGGGGAGGTGGCGGTGAAGCGAGTGGCGTCGGCGGCGGAGCGGGACATTGTGGTTGTTGGGGGTTTGGGAATGGTGATGGTGATGGGGTGGTGGTGGGTTGTGGGAGCTGGGAGGTGGTGTAGAACGGGGTTGGCAATGACGAGGTTGAAATTTTCGGTGCGGTATTAGCGTGTGCAGAAAGGTATCGAATTCTTGGCATTAGAATACATTTGTCGCGCCCCCCCACCAAATTTATTACCGAATCAAGACATCCTCGATACCTCGAAACCTTCGAGGTCTGTTTTCATGTTCAAAACCTTCAGTAAGTAAAAATGAAGCTATTCAGATCTTGTACACTGCTAATATCCTTCGAAATCTATATTACCCGCCTTCAATTCGCACTTCAACGTTCTGATATGCGCTTCAAAGATATATTCATCGACGCTATGCTTGAAATGCTGCTTTGAAAACCTGTCACAACGACTTCTCAAATTAGCGATCGAGCAGATATTTCGCGACGCGTCTTTCGAACGAAACTGAGATCTGAAAGACTAGTGATACATATAAAGATTCTTCTGAATCTTATAGACGGTATCAAAACGACAGTGAACCTCTTCGGCAATAGCCAGAGAGCGTCAGTGTAGTAAAAGAAGGCGTACTATCTTCGAGCGAAGGGCCGGGACCAGCTGGGCAAGCATAACTGCTCGTAATGTTAGCAGTGAAAGGAATCTGGATAGCTTCATTTTTACCTACCTGAAGTCTTTTGAAAGCAAGATTTAATGTGAAAATATGAAGATTGTCTGAACGTGGGCGCGACAAATGTAATGCCAAGAATTCGAAACCTTTCTGCACACGCTAGAATAATAGAGTAGAGGGTGCGGGAAGAGCCGTGGTCCAATTGGTGATATCTTCATTCAATGCGATGCAAGGATGTTGCCGTGAGTGGTAGGTGATTGATGCTTCTCATGTCTTTTCGTTCGAATGCAAGGCGTCGTATTTGCACTTACAGATACTGTAATCGCTCGCTTCATCGTTTTCTTTAATTTCCGAGCTTGATATCTTCCACGACCCATTAATGTTTTACTTTATTGCCAACCAAATCCTTCAGCTAGAAAACTTTGAAAAAACACTACAACTTCATACATAGACACACGCCCCTCAAAACTCCCAAGCCCAAGCAATGGCCTCTACAGACCCACCCCCAAACCTCGCCGCCATCCTCGCAACGCTGGCCGCTTACGCTCCTCCCCAACCCACCCCCCTCCTCCAACAAACGCCCCAAAACCCCGACCCCAGCCTCGAAGAGCTCGAAGAAGGAGAATACGACCCCTCAACCTTCATCCCCTCCACCCACCCCCCACCACAACCCTCCCTCCAGCCTGAACCCCAACCCCCCACCCCACCCGCACCCTACCCAACCTCGACCCCCCGCGCCCCACCCCCCTCATCAATAACAACCTGGCCCCCCGCCCTCCGCCACACCACCTCCCTCCTCTCCCGCAACCCTTCCCTCCTCCCGCGCCTAAAACACCTCATCAACACCGCGCACGCGCACGAGAAACAATGGTGGGCGGGCCGCTTGGCCCTCGTGCAGAAAATCAACGGCCGCGAGGAAGGCCGCAGGAAGCTGGATGAGGCCTTGGCGTCTGTGGGCGGGCTCGTGGCGGGGGGGCCCGGTGGGTTTAGTGCGTCGGAGATGGGCGGGGGGGAGGAACTCGTGTTGTATGATCGGAAGGTGCATCGGGCGTGTGGGGAGATGGTTGCGGCGACGAGGGGGGAGCTGGGGAGGTTGGGGATACCGTTTTTTGGGGGTGGGGAAGGAGGGGTGGTGAGGGGGGAGGGGAGGATAGGGGAAGAGGAGTTGAGGGTGCTGCAGAAGAGGATGGTTGAGTTTTTGGAGGAGTTTTGCCAGGAGTGAGAGATGGATTACAGAAGATCGATAAAACGGGATGGGATATGGACTAGGTGCGCCTGGAGATATCGTCCACCACGCGTCAAACGGTAAGGACCATCCCAAATAACTTCAAGATCAGACACCCACTGATATCTCCCCCTGGACGCCTTGACCCCAATCAGACAGGAAAGGTGCCTTTCAGACATCCTTCCCGGGTTCTTTCTCCTCCTTCACTTTATCGACGAACCCCTCCCCTTTCATATACTCCACGCCCCTCCTGATCATGCTCCCCCTTACAGCTCCCGGCCTGACCTCATAAACACTGTTCACCACCGCCAATGCCACGACAACAACCCAGACGTCTCCGTTCTTGAACCCTTTCCACCACCCCTTCTTCACGCCCACCTTCCACAAGGAATCAATACTCAAGCGCACACTATAAAGAAATTGGCCCCTTCCATTCTTGCGCTCGATAAAGGCCCAAAGACCACCGAGGAATCCGCCGAGATACCACCGGCTGGAAGGGAGGAAAGTCCGGGGGAGGAGAGATTGGAAGAGGCAGATGGAACCCCAGGATGTGCGGATTGCGCCGGTTATGAAAGCGGTCATGCGGAGGATGCGCTTGGCCAGGCTGTTGAGTTCTTTGCCTGGGGAGGAGAGGAAGAGCTTGTAGCGAGGGATGGAGAAAACGGTGAATATCAATGTGAAGAATTTCGCTAGTGCGGGGAAAGCGGCGAGATGGAATGTGAGGTATGTATGTAAACAGCTCGGGTCAGATGGGTGCAGGAGGGCGCAGGAGAGGGATGTTAGGGAGGGGTGGGCGGGAGAGGTGATAGGGGAGATGTCGCTGAGGGTTGGCGGGAGGCTATTCTGAAGGTTGGGGAAAAGGATGGGGGAGGTGAAGGGTGGCCAGTTAAGGCGGGACATTTCGGCGAGGGAGTCGACGATGGTGTTTGTAGTCGGCCACGGGAGACTTGCGGGATAGGAAGGGGGACGGCGTTGGACGTAGTTAGGAGTGCTGGAGAGGATGAAGTCACCGTAGGCCTGGGAGAGTTAGTTCTCTGCCTTCTAAACGTGGGCGGCTTAAAGACCCACCTTTGGAAAACAATCCCTATCGAATACAAAAGCATGCAACAGCTGCCCAGTCGCAAGGGGCATCAACATCCAGCTTCCCCACCACCACGGCTTGTTATTGAACCAACCATCGCTCTCCAATGCATTATATGTAAATTCTGCAGCTTTCACTAACGCGTAGATGGCTATCGTGATCCTTAATTGGTCGCCAGGGTAGACACCTAATGCAAAGCCTGCTAAGCTTGCGCCAATTGCGGGGGCAACGCGGGAAGTCAACGACCTCGATATGCGAGGATTTCGGCGACGGAAGGGGGCCGCATCCTTGGTAAGGAGATTGGTGCGAAGGCGGGAGAAGAAGCGGTGGAAAAGTCGGTGGAGGAGTAAAATTAGGGAAAGGGAGAGAGAAAGCCGGAAATTAGGAGACTTCAGAAACGAGATCTTGCTCTTGGCTCTGTGACAATGAATTAGCCAAGCTTCTCTAAGGCGGTATAGAGGTATTACATGAGAGGTGTGCCCATCCCAAGTATTCGGGTAGTAAGAAGATCCCATATCTTCAGCCCCGCCTGACTGGCAACAAAGACCCGCAATGATGCCCTAACAGCGGCTGCGCTGTAGTCATCCTTCGATTGGACAATTGCATTATACCTCGGCGGGTGAGGTGCGCGCTTTCGGAAAGCAGGCGGAGAGCGTGTGATCAGGTACTGATGGAGGGTTCTGTATTCTTTCTCGCTGATGGTGTAGCGGAGCGCGTTGCGGAGAATTGGGTCCACTTTAGCCCCGTCGTGGGGAGGAGTCGACGGAGGCGAGGGATATGCTTCACTGGAAGCCATCGGCGACTGCGAGGCGTATCATCCAGACTTAGGCAAGGACGTATCGTCCATGGGCCGGATGAGGTATCTTCGATCAGAAGTGGGATTAGAGACGAGGGTTACGCGATGACATTACTCACGTAGATTGACCTCGGCAAAACCTCTGCCTTGCCCTATGCACGTGATAGGCTGAGATTCAGTGTAGATCAATGATATGCTCCGTAGAAACGTATTATTGATTCTGATGTAGAGAATTCCCATGTAAGTCTAACTGTACCAAGTACCTTGGTAATGCAGCCTCCTAAACTAATGCCCTCGTAGTCCTCTTGCCCTTCTAAAGCGCCAAACTCCCACGCTAAAGCGGTCAGCAACGAAATTGAAACGTTCAAGGGATATAATCAATAGGAGAAATCTGCTGGCCATCATCACATCTACAACCTAGGCCTCCTCGTTCGTATCCTCAGCGACATCGTTAGCGACGCAATCGGCGATAGTCTCGTCAACGTCTGCAATCATGATATGAACTACCTCCCTCCTTCTTAAACCAGATGGAAGAGGTGCAAGACATGGAGCAACGGAAGATGTCACGGTAGCTTTCTTATTCTTGGATCTGTCGATCCAGAACATCTGGATTACTCCAACGATCCCAACTAACCCACTAGCCCACCATGCTAGACCGGTGAACCCCATATGAACCCCAACGCCGTAGAGATAGCCGGCTACTGGAGGGGCAATTGTGCGACATGCAGCGCCTGCAGAAGCAGCAAGACCGTTGATCTTCCCCAGGACCGACGAGTTCGGGCTAGCTTCTTTCAACAATATGAGGAGAACCGGATAAGCCAGGATGGAGGTGAAGTTTCGCAAGGTCAGGCATGCCCAAACTCCTGGATAAATTGAATTCTCTGGCAGCAACGCAAGGAATGGAACGACGAAGTACTCGATAGGATGAAGTAGCGTAACCATCACAAAGACTTTCCAAAGTCCAAGCCAAGTTGCGAAAAGGGGGAAAATGACGGCCTGGATGAAAAGTGCAATCAGGCCGTTGACGCACATGATGATTCCTACGGCTTGCGTCGACATGCCTAGGCCTCCAGGTATATCTAACGCAGATGCCGCCAAGGTTGAGATGTCGCCGCTGCGTTCGTCTTGCAGGAAGATAGGAAGAAGATGATCATAGGTCATTGAGTGATACGTGAAGATCCCCAGAGCAATGACAATCATGACCACTTTCTTTGTAAAGACCTTGGAATTGGTACCCGACGATATCGACAACGGTCTAGATGTACCGTCCGCGTTTACAGTCCATTGCTTTTCTTCCTCAATATCAACATTGTTGAAGGTACCGTAACTTTCAGCACGTAGGTCAACGCCATCATTTGCCATAGCACCAGATGTCATCACAAGTGGCGTTTCGGCCACGGTTATTTCCAGCTCGTCCGGTGTGCTCCAAGGCTGGATATTCGGATGGGTCTCCACGAGGAGGAAATAGCCGGCTAGTATGCTGATTAAAAGGAGGGTGGCGCAAACAAGATTCGGGAGAAGAAAGGGGAAAGTAGCAAAGATTCCATTAGGGGAAAATATGCTGGGCATTGATTCCGCTGGCTTTGCCAAAGTGCCGCCGATCGCTGGCCCGATGATTGTACCTATACTCCATACAAACGGCATGACCGCGTACGCTCGAGCTGCTACCGTCAATTCTATATCTTATAGTACCGAAGGCGCCGATCTTACGCTCATGCTCTGGCTTCTTGACCAGCTCTCCAACCATGGTCTGAACGACTCCAATGTTCCCATCTTCAATCGAGTAAGTTACTTGTCCGGAGAGATAATAAACATATGGAGTACTGACTGAGTAATCCACCGAGGGCCCTGCCTGCCAAAGCTAGCCAAAAGTTTGAGGCAAAGCCGACACAGACCAGGGATAACATTGTGCCGGCACAGCCCATAAGAAGCACTGGCTTCCGACCGATTCGATCTGAAAAACCTCCCCAGAACAGGCCAGTGAGGCTTTCGGCAAAGGAGAAGGTAGAAATGAAGATCCCAGCGTAGAAGGAAGCGTTGCTTTTATCTCCGACGTCGAAGTCTCTGATCATGACCCATGCGTATGGAAAGCTATCGAACATTAGAGACCGTAGGAAAGATTATTGAGTCTTCCGTACCAGGATGCCAGGGCGATGGGCTCTGCCACTCGACATATTGCTGATAACAGGATCAGTTATAGGTCGTGAGAAGATGACTAGGGGTTCAGTGGTATACCTAGTATGAAGAGCTGAAAGGTAGGGAAGCTGTCGTCAAGTTTACGAGGTGTTCTTGGTAGACGTGTCAATACCATCTCTTCAAGTTCTACGAGGATTCTCACTGTCCACAGCTGGCTCCTTCTTGAGAAATGAGCTTAGCAGTTGTGTATACCAGGCATGCCGAACAGAGCAGACAAGAGCAAGACTGCGGAAGATGAGCGGTAAGTAGGTGCAGTTGTAGTAAGAGAATAATCAGGTCTTGTGTCTCGTAGAAATGAGCCGGGGGGAGATTGAGTTCAGATTATACAGTACCCCGCAGGTAAAGGGTGAGCTTAGGGTGGGGCACGGATACCCGACACGCCGACTTCAAGTCTCTTTTCTTTTCCGTAAACAGATCTTGTTGACTTTGACATGGCTGTGCCCCAAAGCAGGGACTCATCACTCGTGGTGTATCGGTTCAGACTCCTTGTTTCTTGCTTGGCCAGGCGAGCAAAGATGCAAGAGGAACCCTTATTTCCTGTGGCCGGACCGTTGTCGCTAAAGCATTCACCTCTATAGACATAAACACGAAAAGCTTCCTTCATTTCCGCTTCTAGCTCTGAAGGTGAGCCGATGCTGCTTTACGAAGGTAGGCATTTCTGAGCACTTCCTGAGCACTTCCTGAGCATTCCTGATTCGATCCTGAGCTACATAAAGCAGTGCAGAGTCGCAGGACACAAAAGTCTGAAATGACTGTAACTGAATCCAAATAGCAGATCTGCTGAACTTGTTTATAGATAAGACTGACAATTCAAATTAAATTCAAGACTTATCAAACATTTTCAATCTGTTTACATTATTTTTGTAACGATAGTAGTATGAATCAGAAAGTAGATTGTAAAAGGGATCAAACCTATATTAGGCCTTATGAGAGAACTGTCCTGGGACTGAGGGCAGGTGATGAAACCTTATTGGATCAATGCACAATCAAATTCTTCACCATCAAGTGAGCGAAGAGTTTTGGGTCACTTCTCACGGGCTCGATGGCTTTTCTGACGCCGAGCACTTACAGGGCACTCTAGGCTCAAAAAACCCACTGCATAACAGGGAAGCGACGCCTTCGTCGCAACAGCTCAGCCTTATTCTATACATCGACTGACGCATCTGAACAGCCCTTTGTAGTACTTCTCTTCTGATAATAGCTTTGTCCATATTTTATAGCTGGTCGTTGCCGTATCATGATGTTGAGTGGCTGTAGAGCATACTCCATCCCCTGGTTGTGAAGATTGAGTTCTTGTTCGCCTGGTGACGAAGTTCTTTTGCGTAGTCATAACAGCTAGTATCAGCAACTGTTAAGATAAGGTAGTTAAGGTCAAGAAATGCAGTTATACCGAGACGCTCAAATCTGTCAAGTTTTGTTCAAGCATCATCTGTCGGCTTCCGGAATTTTTAGGCTTTCGATATCTAGTGATAGTCTGCGAATCCGCTATCCTTTACGTTTCTGGTCTCGATCACATTACAGGTCAGAGTGCTTGCGATCTTTCTCACTACGCTGATTGTGACAGAGTTTGAATTGTTCTATGATGCGTGCTTAGAGACTTTGTAAAGACTCGCGCTATTGGAAGCAGCAACACAGCATCGTGCAGATGATCTTCGAAGTCAAATTCCTTTAGTTGTTCTTACTAGAATTTCTCACCGGGCTGCTGAAGCCGTACGTTGATGAAAATCTTGCGAAGAAATTCATACGACCGTCAACTTCACCTGCAGGAAGTTCGGTATTGTTCGTTCCTTAGAAGACCGACGAGTTTCTAGAGTTCATCATTAGTCCCGATGGAATTAAGATGAACAAAGCCAAGGTCAACGCAGTGCTCGAGAGAGGCAGAGTTGGAAATAGCTTCATTTTTCATTTTTCATATATCATATTCATGTGTCTAACTCATTGAGTATTAACTCAGATGCGCCCTCTAAGTTATTAGAATATCATTTACATAGGATATCCGTGTCCCGCTCTAAGCTCATTCTTCGCTTCGGATAAGCTTAGTTCTAGAGTACCTCCGTAGGGCCAAGACAGACTTCCAACAGGGCCGCTGTTCATCTCAGACCTCTAAGACTAACAGAGGGAACGTCTGATATGTCGCAGCTTGTTGGTTGTCTAATTGCTACACGAGTCGCTCGCCATGCATTCACACTTGTGCGCTCATTAGGCTCGAATTTATTCAGCATTTCATTGCCTCGTCCACTTGCGCCTTGCGTCTGGCGACTTCTGACCAGCCTCGAGTATCTCTCCATCGGTAGAAACACCATAACCAGTATATGATCTCCGCACTTAACTTGAAGTAATATGCTGACTGTTACTAGTAGGGCCGCATCGCCAGATTCCGTCAGGAACATCTCGCGCCGTATTCCTGCAGGATCCACCTCGTTATGACGAAGCCTTTACCCCCTTCACAACGCAAATCTTTCGAGATTGCTATCATATGCGCCTTACGATCAGAGGCCGATGCAGTAGAGGCTTTGTTTGACATCTTCTGGGATGATGAGGGGAAGTCATATGGAAAGGCGCCTGGAGATCCAAATGCATACACGACGGGCGTGATTGGTACCCACAATATTGTACTAGCATATATGCCAGGCATGGGCAAGGGCAATGCAGCGGGTGTAGCGGCAAGCTTCCGATCTAGCTTTGAAGGGATCAGGTTGGCGTTGGTCGTCGGTATCTGCGGTGGAGTGCCCCATGATACCGACGATGATGAGGAGATCTTGCTTGGCGATGTCATCATCAGCGACGGACTCATAGAGTACGACTTTGGAAGGAAATTGCCCAATAAATTCATCAGGAAGGATACCCTACAGGATAGTTTAGCCAGGCCCAACACTGAAATTCGAGCACTCTTAGCCAAGTTAAAAGGGAACAGAGGTCGGATGCGCTTAAGGGACAACGCTTCTCATCACCTTATGGATCTAGAGCAGAATCTAGGCGTCGAAAAAGCTCGATATCCTGGCGCGGACGCGGATAAGCTCTTTGAGCCAACTTACCGACATAAGCATCACGACTTAACAGCTTGCACCCTGTGCAGCAAATGCGCGAAGAAAGAGGATGAGGTCTGCCAGACTGCCCTTGAATCATCCTGTTCGGAACTCAAGTGCAACGATAACAAGTTGGTACCTCGCCGCCGGCTAATAAAAGCTATGGACAGTACTACGGCACAGGAGCCCGTTATACATTACGGCTTGATCGCATCTGGAGACGCCGTCATGAATTCGGGCGAGGATCGTGACGCAATTGCTGCCAAGGAGAATGTTATTGCGTTCGAGATGGAAGGTGCTGGAGTTTGGGATAACTTCCCTTGTGTCGTGATCAAAGGGGTTTGTGACTACGCAGATAGTCACAAGAACAAAGGGTGGCAGAACTATGCCGCGGCAACTGCCGCAGCTTGTATGAAGGCATTCTTGAAAGAGTGGGTTCCCGCAGACAAATACATAGCGGCAGCAACTCAGAGTATGTAACTATTCTTCATTGAACGGCCCTGTCGCAGCTCGACTTCTTTTGCTATAACTCAACCACTTCTTCTACGGGGACATGGAAACTGGGTTTAATGTGGCTTGAGAGTTCAGTCTTTACATTAATCCGGAATCATTTCGAAGGTTTCTACTCTCACTGACTCTTCAGTTCGCTGATTTCCTGCTTATCTTAAAAACGTGATATTGAAATTAATTTTTTATTCTCAGTCAAGAAAATAATCAACCATTATATACTTTTATAAGAGATTTCTGTCAAAACACAAGGGAAACAAACAGCACTATCATGTCTTATCTTCAGTGATTAATATATAAGAAATTCTGGACACAAGTTAACTTCATTCCAGTTCCACCAAAGGCGCACTGGCTGGTTCCCTTTGGTCGTAACAAACAATTCATCGGTCGCCATTCTCAACTCGAGGAACTCTTCGCAAAGCTCGATCCGGAGGACTCTGATGAGGACTGCCAACGGGTTGCCATTACAGGCCTTGGAGGAGTGGGCAAGACCCAGATCGCCCTCGAAGCTGCCTTCCGCATGAAGAAAGCATCTCCTGATCGTTCAGTGTTCTGGATCTCGGCCATATCGACTACGAGTTTTGAGAAGAGCTATCGTGATATCGGCCAGGTCCTTGAAATACCTGGTATAATTGAGGACAAAGCAGATGTCAAGGTGCTCGTAAAGACATTCCTAAGCCAGGAAAGCGCTGGCAGATGGTTGTTAATTATCGACAACGCTGATGACGTGGAAATGCTCTACGACAGAGCCGACGAGAGTAATGAGAGTAGTGGCTCTCCTGCCCTAGCCGACTATCTTCCGTTCAGCCGAAAAGGGTCGATTCTCTTCACGACCCGGAACCTGGAGGCCGCAGCCAAAGAAGCTGGGGTGAATGTCATCATACTAAGAGAGATGAGCGAGAGTGATTCCCAGAAACTCTTAGAGACGAGTTTGATCAACAACAGCTTGACGGAAGGGAAAGATGTCACAGCCAATCTACTCGACAATCTCACCCACCTTCCGCTCGCAATAAAGCAAGCAGCAGCCTATATGAATAAAAATATGATGTCTGTCTCCGAATACCTAGCCCTCTACGAAGGCAACGACGACGACCTTTTACACCTGCTCAGCGAAGAGTTCGAGGATCAAGGCCGATATAGGGAGGTCAAAAACCCTATCGCTTCAACGTGGTTGATTTCTTTCCGTCAGATTTCAAGTCGCGATCAACTTGCTGAAGAGTATCTCTGTTTTATGTCTTGTGTCGCTCAGCAAGATATTCCTCTCTCTCTTCTACCACCAGCAACGAAGCTCAAGCAATTAGAAGCGATTGGAACATTAAGTTCATATGCCTTCATCACTAAACGTAACGGCCAAGACTCCTACGAAATCCATCGACTAGTGCAAATAGCAATGCATAACTGGTTGAAAACAAAAGGCCAAATGAGCTTGTGGAGTGGAAAAGCGCTCATACAGGTAGTAAAAGTCTTTCCATTTCCCGAACATGAGAACAGAGCTACGTGGACGACATATCTACCTCATGCACAACGTGTGCTCAGCTTTCAGGAATACTTTGGTAATCTTGAGGAATCTCATCGAGAGCTACTTTCTAATGTAGGATGGTGCTTTAAAGTTAATGGAAAGTATGCAGAGGCTGAGCAGATGCTTCGACAGACGCTGATGCTGAAGGAGAAGGTGCTTGACAAGGAACACCCGTCAACGCTTGGCAGCATGAACAATCTCGCGATAGTGCTAGATAGCCAAGGAAAGTACGAGGAGGCTGAACAGATGCATCGACAGACGCTGATGCTGAATAAGAAGATGCTTGGCGAGAAACATCCGTCAACGCTTGACAGCATGAACAATCTTGCGGTAGTGCTACATAATCAAGAGAAGTACGAGGAGGCTGAACAGATGCATCGACAGACACTGATGCTGAAGAAGAAGATGCTTGGCGAGAAACATTCATCAACGCTTGACAGCATGAACAATCTCGCAGAAGTTCTAAGATATCAGGGCAAGTACGACGAGGCAGAATCAATGCATCGACAGACGCTGATGCTGAAGAAGAAGATGCTTGACGAGAAACATTCGTCAACGCTTGACAGCATGAACAATCTTGCGGTAGTGCTACATAATCAAGAGAAGTACGAGGAGGCTGAACAAATGCATCGACAGACACTGATGCTGATGAAGAAGATGCTTGGCGAGAAACATCCGTCAACGCTTGACAGCATGAACAATCTCGCGATAGTGCTACGTAGCCAAGGGAAGTACGAGGAGGCTGAGCAGATGCATCGACAAACGTTAGAGCTGAAGAAGAAGGTGCTTGGCAAGGAACATCCTGATACGCTTGATAGCATGAACAATCTCGCGATAGTGCTAGATAGTCAAGGGAAGTACGAGGAGGCTGAGCAGATGCATCGACAGACACTGACGCTGAGAAAGAAGGTACTAGGGAAGGAACATCTCAACACGCTGATGAGCATGAGAAATCTCGCGGCAGTGCTACATAGTCAAGAGAAGTACGAAGAGACGAAGCAGATGCATCGACAAACATTAGAGCTGAGAAAGAAGATGCTTGGCAAGGAACATCCTGATACGCTTGTCAGTATGAACAATATCGCAGTAGTACTACATAATCAAGAGAAGTACGAGGAGGCTGAACAGATGCATCGACAAACGTTAGAGCTGAGGAAGAAGATGCTTGGCAAGGAACATTCTGATACGCTTGTCAGCATGAACAATCTCGCAGCAGTGCTACATAATCAAGAGAAGTACGAGGAGGCCGAGCAGATGCATCGACAAACTTTAATGCTGAGAAAGAAGATGCTTCGCAAGGAACATCCTGATACGCTTGGCAGCATGAAAAATCTTACGTCAACGCTTCAGCAGCAGGGAAAATGCGAGGAGGCTGAACAGATGCACCGGCAGACGTCAGAGCTGGACCCTTTACCAGAAGAATGAAAGGCGCGGAAGATTCAAGAAGGACGAGCCTATTCTGTAAACCACAACACGAAGTCTACTACATGGTTTAAGCCTAACCTTCGTGAAGCGATGGGAACGTTCCCGGAAGGATAGGAGGCGCGACGGACCTGCGAAGGAAAACTTTACTTTCTCAACCATATCACGGAGTCCACTTCGTGGATCCACCCCTCGAAATGATTCCGGCCTATATAGTGCGTTCCATTATGCCTGTGTAATCCTTCAAAGGGTATGTACGCATGAAGGTATGTACGCTTAGAGGGTGTGTACGGTCAAAAGGTGTGTACGCTCAGAGGGTGTGTACGCTCAAAAGATGTGTTCGTTTAAAGGGTATATACATTTAAAGGGTGTGGGCGCTTAGAGGGTATGTACACTCAAAGGTATATACGCTCAGAAGCTGTGTACGCTCAAAAGCTGTGTACGCTCAAAGGCCGTGTACGCTTAAAGAGTGTATAGGCTTCTTCTTCTTCTTCATAGACCGTCCCTGCCGCCAAATGGCAGCTATGCGTCATGGTGACTATATATTGACTATATACATCGAAAGATGCACTCATCTATTTCCATATGTGCTTTAAACCCATGGTTCCTGTCCACACTGCCATCCTAGTCATGAGGGTGTTGACTTTTCCCGATGTTACTATATCCAAGTGCTGTCATACTCTGCCGTCCTTTAAGGTATATGTGAAGTAGTGCTGGATTGGCAATATACCTCCCAACTAGATCCTCGCTTTGTTCCTCATAAATATGCACCGCCTCGGAAGAAAAAGTCACATAGGAGGGTCTACTACATAGGTCCCAAGAGCGAGGTCTAGGCTCCAAAGTTGGTTGGTGCGTAAGTGTACCCTGGTTGAAGCTGTTCGTAGGACTTCAAGGTTGTGGTAGGCGCGTGTCTTCCTATGCTGTACTTTTACGAAGCTCATGTATCGCCTGGTGTGATTGTGTGAATCGGTATAGCACCGTGCTGCTTAAGAAGCTTGGTGGGGATCATGAACCGTGCTGAAGGTGTGTACGTTTTAAAGGGTGATATTTGATAGGTGCGTGACTACATCGCAAGGAAAGTTGAGAATGAAAGGGGACTCCTGGGGTATTGGGAAAGGCAGCAGGAAATAGAGGTTAGAGTCATTCAATCGATTCCTAATTGTTTCGCTCCGTAGGGTAAGCGCTGATTAAGATAGCGGCATTCAGTTCTGGCGCATACTGTTGGATATGATGTGAAGGGCCCGTACTATAGCCATAGGCAGTGTCTGTCCTGCGACATTTTTTGTCCTACGACATCCTTCGTCCTGCGACCTCTCCTCGTCCTACGACAGTGTCTGTCCTGCGACGTCTTTTGTCCTACGACCTACCTTGTCCTACAACCTCCCTCGTCCTGCGACCTTCCTTGTCCTACAACGTCCTTCGCCCTGCGACCTCTCCTCGTCCTACGACAGTGTCTGTCCTGCGACGTCTTTTGTCCTACGACCTACCTTGTCCTACAACCTCCCTCGTCCTGCGACCTTCCTTGTCCTACAACGTCCTTCGCCCTGCGACCTCTCCTCGTCCTACGACAGTGTCTGTCCTGCGACATTTCTTGTACTGCCGTCCCAAGACTACTGCTGTCCCAAGGCTACTGCCGTCCCGAGATTATTACTGTTCTAAGACTACTGCTGTTTTAAGACTATTACTTTTTCTTAAGAGCGTACCTACATCTTGCACTTAAGCACTTCCTATTAAATAATTCTTTATTGATTGCTGCCAAGTCTTCTAAACCTAGTCTCCCATTGTCTTAAGCCCAGTATTCCCAGAGCAAATCTCTCGTAGGCCCAGTTTTTAGGAGTCATGTTCCCCTAGCACGAGTCTCTTTAAGGCAAGGTCTTCTAGTACATATTATAAAAAACCTTCCTCAGCGGTCTTGAGCCCGGGAGAAATATCGGAGAAGCCGCTTAGGGGTGGAAACGATGGCCGAACTGAACCTTGGCGGCATGAATTGAACCTGACGGCATGGTCTTGAGCCTGGGAGAAATATTCTAGGAGAAGCCGCTCAGGCGTGGAAGCAGGGTGCCGAATTGGATTAGGATACCAAAATTGAAGCATAGTGCCAGAATTGAAGCAGGTTATCGAACTGAAGCAGATTGCCATAAACTGAAGCAGATTGCAAGAAAGTGGGCGCCACGTACTTAATATCGGACCTGTAAGTGTTGGGACCGTGCCTAGAATCAATTCAGTGGAACCGTGAATCGAATGTTTGAATCAATAGAGGTAGCTATAACTAGGAGTTTAAGAATACAGAAGAAAGAAGGTACATGGAACACTATTTATGTCGTGCTCAGAGTTTGCGCTAGGCCCAAAGGGAACGAGTAGGGAGTTCGGCAGAGAGTTTGGTATCGAGCCATGACGGGTGCTTTCTATTGAGCTAGTTAGCTTGTGTTATGAAGCATGTATGGAGCGTACTATGAAGTGAGCCATGAAGCGAATGACGAGTGTTCGAACGCGTCGCATGAAGCATGTTTTGAAGCATGTTTTGGAGCGAGTAGCCTGGTGAGTAGGCGAACGAGTAGGTAGCTGAGTTGGTAGCTGAACATGTAGGTAGGCGAGTAGGTAGGAAGCTGTTGTTATATGAGGGTCAGAAGAAGTATGTGCATGTGCATGTATATTGATTATAGAAAGTAGGGACTACGAAGGGAGGAAGAAGGTGAAAACTCTGAACCCCCTAGCGCCAGCCCTATAGGGCTCTGAGCGAAGATCACTGACCACAGGGGTAACAGTACTGTTTCCTGTTTCCAACAGAAGCCATGTAGAAGCATTTTTTGAAGCACTGTTTGACGTGTGTTATGCGCCCGACCGACGCGTATTTTGAAGCATGTAGAGAGTTTGGTAGAAAGCCATGAAGGGAGCCATGAAGTGAGCTATGAAGGGTGTTTGGTAGGGTGTTTGGTATTCTAGGTTATCGTGGCAGCTTTCGAGGCTAGGAGTGGAGGCTGGTGGCAATTTTTGCTGAGAAGAGGAATCGCTTAAGCACTTATCTGGGACTTATACGGCGATCTCATTCCTGTTGGTTTACTTCATAGCGATCCGAATAGGTAAATAGGCGTTAGAAGGTGTTTCTTGCACGGTAGTTGAACATAAGATTTTTTTGGATGCCGTCCCGAACGGGTTAGTCAGCATCGCCGCCTTTGTTCAGGCTCGATTCACCCTCCGCTCACCCACCACCTAGGCTGATCACGCTCTGCTCAGGCGCCTTCCCTCTCGTCCTCCGGTAGTCCAATCGTATCTTTCTCGTTAACTTTAGACGATGAGGCGCAGGTGCCCGGTTTCTGGACCCGAGGGCGCCGAAACGGGAACCCTCTGAAAGACACCCAACGCATGTCCAGAGGCGAGGCTATACCACCGCCCTAGGGATCATGTTTGTAATGGGATCGCCCCTCGTCGAGACGTGCTCCACCGCCATGTCAGTCTATATGATGGCTTCCCCTTTCTCCCGTCGTTGCTACTTTCCTGTTCTAAATACCTGGCCTTAATCTCAGTCTCAAAAGATTCCGGTCGGATTGCCGAAAGCCCCCTCCTCTGTCAAATGTAGCACCTACATTCTTTCCTGCTTTTTTCTTCCAGTCCCGATGGCGGCTCTGAGCTCAGCTGCTGCCGCCCATCTGCACGGCGTTAGATCGTCACTCGTGCCGTGCCGAGTAATGTGCGGAGCCGAGGGAGCAAGCCAACTGCGATCAGGAGACCGGTAGACGTTGAAATTAGGGCTCTCTACAAGCAGGATGTTCAAGTCTCCTTGATATTAAGAGCGTGAAAATTGGGCCGGAGGGAAGAGAGGTGTGGTGAAAAGGAAAGGTGTATAACCTTCAACGCCCCACCTAAGCCTTGCTTCGATGGATCTGCGGCGTGATGCTCGACATGGCTGGTGGCTGCACTCGCAGACCTCGAGAGTGGATTTGGCACCTGCCAAGCTTTTGGGGACCGCAAAAGCGGGGCAACGGTCTCGATCACGTGTACTTCACCTACTTGCGGCTCTCACCACGCCGGCCTCGAGCTTGATCGCGGGCCACATCAGAGATACAATACAGATTCCATCCGGCAGGCGGCCGAGAACAGCGGATCGATATGGATGTAGATCAAACAGATGGCCTGTGTGAGAAGTGTCGCCAACCCTTTACCGACTGGGCACACGTTGTTGAGACTTGCAAAGGAGGGTCCGAGTCTATCTACAGCCATCACAATCTATCCACGCTGAAAGATTCTGTTACAGAAGGATGTACTATGTGTTTGATGTTTCTCAACGAGGTGTCCCGTCAAATCTCATCATTCACACCAGAAGCACGACGTGTGATAAACACGCTGCATGGTCAGCTTACTATACACCCAAACAGGACTACCTTCAAGTTCGATATAGCCCAAGTCAGAAGCTGGAACGTAGGACTAAAATTCGTTCCCCCGAGGCTATCTGTACTGGCTATGCTGACCTTGACGCCAACGGATCAAAAAGGTAGGTCACCTAACTCCGTTTGAAAGCACAATCGAAATAACTATTGAATTATAGACCAGCAACTTGCTTTAGGAGCCTCGACAATGTCTCCCGCCTCCTTTCGGCTGATTAGTCACTGGCTGGAATGTTGCAACGCGACACATCAGAAATGCACCGTACCAAATTACGCTATGCCTACGCGTCTTATCGAGATTGACGCTAGTGATGTCCGAATATGTTACTCAGAGCAACTACCGACACCGCCACATTACGTGACATTGAGTCACTGCTGGGGTGGCTTGAAGCTCTTCAACCTAACAAAAGACAATCTGCGATCTATGCAAGACAAAATCCCTCAGCAAAAGCTGTGTCTTACATTCAGGCATGCCATCGGTATCACCCGCTTACTTGGTTTCAAGTATCTATGGATCGATAGCTTGTGTATAGTCCAAGACGACGAGTTGGATTGGCGTCAGGAGGCAGCTAAAATGGGGTCGGTGTATGGCTGTTCAAGTCTGAACATCGCAGCAGCGAGTGCCACCAACGGTAGCTTTGGGTGTTTCTACAATCGAAAGGAGCAGGTCTTACGTTGCGTGAGAGGGGTGCGCGTGAGAGTTGATGGTGCTCTGCACATTGTACACGAGGAATCGTCCTACTACAGATCATCGATCACCAGTTCCCCTCTGGCCACACGATCTTGGGTGCTACAAGAACGAGTCCTCGCACCAAGAGTCATTTGGTTTTCCGAGCAGCAGTTATTCTGGGAATGTAGGGAGAGCTTAGCTTGCGAGACATTTCAGGTCCAGCTACCAGATTTCTATGGCCAATATCAGCCATCGAACCGAGGCATTGACACGCTCTCGAAGCGGTGGCCGAGCCTTGTTACGAAGTACACGACCGGCAAATTGACACGCGATAGCGATAAGCTAGTTGCAATATCCGGCCTCGCACAAAAAGCTCAGCAGGAGACAGGAGATGATTATGTTTGGGGACTGTGGAGACGAGATCTGGAAGCACAGCTATGCTGGACCCTCAAGGACAAGAGCAAGGGTAGTTACGCTGGCCCTCTGCAGTCTCGTGCGCCTTCCTGGTCGTGGGCCTCTGTCAATGGACCTATCAACCTTCCAATTGGAATTGGCTGGAGTGCATCGCAGATCTACGGCAAAATACTAATTCGGGTCGTTAATGTCACGACAGCACCTATCGCAAACTTTCCGCTGGAGGATGGAGAAAGCAAGACGCTAAGACTGGTCTGTGGGCCCTTATTTTCCGCGCGAGAAGTGTCTGGTCCAGAAGAGCGGGATCCCCAGGTCCTTCTCGCAGAAACACTGATTCGTGTATCCTGGATAGGATATTGGGACGTACCAAGCGACAAGTCTGAAGAGCCCAGAGACCCGTTCTATTGTCTTCCCATCATGCGAAGTGAGACGATGGTCGCCGCTTACGACAATCGATGTGAGGGGTTGATTCTCAAGAAAACGGACAATGGGATGCGAGGCCAATTCAAGCGCCTCGGAACATACAGAGTGAGTGGGAGCTCGGATGCAGTTCGCGCAATGGAGGATCCAAAATCGATGATGCAAGAGTCGATGTGGGAAAGCTATGGGGGTCTTGACACGCTTGGAAGGCGACAGTATACCATCACGCTTCTCTGAACTATCATACCTTGCGTTAGCTAGCGACGGGTACGCCGGGTACGCCGTTTAGGATGCACCGCCCAGGCTAACCTCGAACACACATCAGCCATGTTGAGATCAGTTTTTTCAATTCTTCTACCTCCATGACGAGCGTTCCAGAAATGCCGGGCATTCGGCCGGTTGTCATCCACCACTAAACCTCGGTTCTACTAATCACTGAAGAATAAACAAACATCCCCCCCAACCAGTACCTAATTGCAGCCCCTTCCGCTTCCCTGCGTTAGAGCTTACGGGTTCATGCATCCGAAGCGTGAGGTCCCGGACGACCCCCGTTTTGATGGGCTGCATGAATACCGCGTTGGAAACACAACAACATGGAGGATGCTGAACGACTGTACTATTCTATTCGCGGTGAGTACAGAACGCAGCGAAAGGATGTTTACAACTGATCAGCAAATATAAGCCGGACTGTGCAAACGCCTTGGAATTTTAAACCTACGCTGTATTTTGGCACCATGTATGCGACAGCACTGAATTCTAGCAAACTTCTGGTCATCGAATGCAAAAAAGGAACGCTGCGAAAATTATATATGTCTGAGGACGCGTTACACCGGTTCTGAGGGTTCTTTCAGCTGCGCTTGCCACACATAAGACTTCCATACTCGACGTTTTTCAATCACATGGCGAGCATATGTGCACCGTGTTCCAAATGGAGATAGCTCTAATCTTGTCGGGCCCAAGTGAGACGTTACGAGTCGGATCATCCATCCAGTCTCTTAGTCTCTCACGCGAAAAGGAACTCACAACGGGCACTCAAATGCACCTAAAGAATGCTCCCTCCTCGAACCCTCCGAATCGTCAACGACAGTCCAACAAGCCCACCCTACCCACCACCCAAGCAACGACAATACTCACCCCTCACGTCTCCCCCACATCAACAAGCCCCGTCCCCTCTCCCCTCCCACTCCCATCCGCCGCCGTAGTAATCTCCGGATGAACCCTCACCTCCTCCGCATACACCGGAAGCCTCCCAGGCCCCCCAGGCACACTAACCTCATTACTCACAACCGACACCTTCAAATCCGCCACCTGCCCCCTTGGAACCTCCGCCCCATCCATCGTCACCACCCTCCAATGCAGATTCTCCCGCAAATATGGCACCACGCTCTCAACCCCCAGCCCCGCCAACTCCCCGCTCGTAACCCTCTCCGCCAGCGCCATCGTCAGCGGGATCTGGCCCGTCACGCTCAGGTGCGCTTCGCGGTCCCGTTGGCACTTGGCGCAGCCGGTGTCTGGGGAGTCCCCGAGGACGGTGAAGGTGCCGATGAGGTTGGGGGCCGTGGACCAGCCGGCGGGGTCTGGGGTGGCGATGGGCCCGAGGAAGATGGAGACGTGGAAGGTGCCGCCGAGGGAGTGTTTTTGGGCGCGGATGTTGGTGAGCCATTCTAGGTATTTGTTGTTGGGGGCGAGGGGGTTGGGTGTCGGTTTGTTCGTTGGTTGGTGGTCGGGTGTGGTGCTTTTTTTGTCGGTTCCTTTTCCGTTTGTGGCGTGCTCTTCGTTGCTCACTTTTTCCATCTTGGCTACCTGTTTGCTTTGCTGCCCGTCTCCGTTACTTGCTTTCTCGGCCATAGGTGCCTGAGCGCCTATATCCCCATTCCTTATTGTAGGAGTCACTATGAAAGGATTCCCATTGGCATTTCCATTGCCGTTACCGTTGTCAATATCACGGGTTGTCTCCTGGCTCGTTTCAGCAGGCGCCTTCACAGCCATTTTCATTTGGGGCAAGCCACGTGCCGTCCCAGCTGTTTTCACCTGCGCCATGGTATTCACGCCCCCCTTAGCACTCCCTCTGACCATACTAGCAACAGAGCTCCCTCCATAGAGCCGGTTGACAGCATCCGCAACAGACGACTGAAGTTCCTCCGGGGTTGCAAAATTCCATGATTGCGTTTCGGGGTACGCGTAACCCAAAGTCAATGTGCTGCGTACTCCATCCGATGTCCAGAAGGAGTCCGCGGCATTGTAAAATGGCGTAAGCGGTGAGGTTTCGGTTTCCGTACTGCCGACTGCGGTAGTAAAAGTGCCGGACTCGGTGGGTTGGGCCGTGACAAAGCTATCCCGGCCATCGGGGTGAATGGCTTGCCAGAGCGCAAACAGGCGGTCAACATTACTATATCCCCATATTAGCATTCCCACTCTCAGCGATCCTCAAAGAAACGTATACCCACCAATGATGCAACCAAAACAGCGGATCAAACGCTGCATACGGAACCACACTCATATGGCCCCCTCCGCCGGCTACCCCATGCACCGTATCATGCACGCCCTCGATACTGCCATAAATTCCCGGCTGGCCCTGGTTCCACTGATTGTTGCTGAAGGGGCCGTAACGGTCATAGGCGGAGACGAGGTAGAAGACTAGCTCGCGCAGGTTGCGCACTTGTTGCTCGAAGGCGGCTTCGGCTTGGGCGTTTTGCGAGGTCGAGGTGTGTCGGACCGGGTAGCGGACCGAGGAGGTGTAGGTGGCGAAGGGGTTGGGGGTGAAGGGGCCGCGGCCGGTCTGTTGGGGGGGGTGATTAGTCGAGGTAAGGGGTTAGATGGGTGGAGACTTTTCGCAGGATCGAGGGGGGCAAGATTGTCGATAGGGGTAGTATAACAGATCGGACAACAGACAACCCGACTTACATTCTTCAGCGGGAAATCCCCCGGCGCCGGGTTCAGTGGATGGAATTCAAAGCTATATAGCGGATTCTTCATTTTAATCGTCTTCCCCGCGGAACTCGGCGTTACAACATGCACCGTCTCCGTTTGCAGCGAAGCAGGTAGCACGCTGTCGCCGGCCTGCAGCGGTGATGCCCAGTCCCAGTACGGCATGCGGAAATCGCGCGCGGCGGCTAGGTAGCGAGATTGGTCGGCGGGGGAGGGGAAGCTAGTGGCGATTGAGGTGATGAGGGTGCTGAGGGTTTGCTGGGGTGGGGGGTGAATGTTAGCGGAGAGGGGTGGTTGGTTTGGGGGGGGGTTTACTTCAAAGAGAGCAAGGTAGGGGCGGTGCCATGTTGGGAAGAGAATGGAGTTGTGCGTGCAATAGCCGCCGGATCCTGCTGGTTGTTCGCTACCGGCATCGTTGGGCCAGGCTTTGTAGGGGCGGCCGTGGATGCCTGTTCTTGTCAGTCAGTATAGTGGTTTACCGGCCAACGGCTACTCTGTCTACGGCAGCGGCAAAGCTGTGAAGTTGTGAGTTGGAAAATGCTCACCAGCAATTTGATAGTACGACAAGGGATCATTTTCGTCGAGCTTCTGGAATGCGTCGAGGCCTAGGAGATAGAGGCTCCATACGTCTGGGTAGTTTTGTTCAAGGTCTCTGATTTCTCGGCGGATGGGAACGGGGCCTGGGGTGGTTAGCCTGTGAGGAGCTGGCATAGGGAGCTTGAGATTGCGATGGAGTATATGCAACATACCATTGTCTCCGGAATTGGCAAGCAATCCTTTGGTTATGATGGAGCCTTGTGACATGCTGATTGAGATCTACAGTTTGGGCTTCTATCAACTATCGATGTGTTTTAGGGATACGAAAAAGGCGGTGGAGTGGTAGATTGCAAAAGCGAACCCTGTGGAGAGAAATGAACCGGTCATATATGAGATGTTAAAGCAGAAGATGAGCCAAAAAAGAGCGTGACAGGTGCCCGCTGGGGCTGAATGCCAATCCTGCAAGGCAGCATTAGATAAATACGAGGACACTGAAAGCCAGCCAGCCACACTCCATAAGCGACGCATTGTGTACCACTTGGAGTATCTCCTCTGTGGAGTTCATTCATCCAGCTTCCACTGCTTCAAGTACATGGTGAGAAATTGACAAATGAGGGGTTGGCAGGGCGGTTATGGAGAGCCATGGTCGATGCTTCGGTCTGGATGTAGGACCTAGATTTGTGACTTTTCCCACTATAGGATGATTCAGCCAGCCACTTGTAATCATGTTGAAGAAGGGTTCGAACCAACATGAAGCTTGTTGTGGCTAGTCTGATCGTACATCCGTACTTTGGCTTGTATGGTCAGCTACATACATAGAGCTCTGTCATATGGCTTGCGTTGAGTTTTCGGTCAAGGCACTGTCAGGTGGGCACTTCAGCCGCACTCTCCATTCACCGCATCTTCCTCCCGCATGCTGATGAGCGATGGGATAGCATGATGGCAGGAACTCTGAAGGTTTCCTTTCCATCTGCAAGCCTCATCATGGCTGGTCTTACTCGTAGTGATGGAAAGTGCTTACGGAGTACCTGATGGTCCACCAGTCTAGAAGTACGAGCTGATTAATCGTCAAAGCCTTTACAGGAACATGTCGGTCGCGACCAATCTACACTGACACATTGATGATTGGCGAGGAAAAGTCTAGAACATACAGTATTGATATCAACTCCCTCTCGAGGACTTTGTGTTCGTCTGGAAAGAACAGACATGCTGACGTAAAAAATCAACCATGTCAACCAAAGCCCAACAGCCAGAATCTCATAGTCTCTAGGTCAGCTCAATAATACCAGCACGTGCAGGCTTAGATGGCTTGACAAAGTATAACATGATATTCAGAGAGTGCAATTTCTGAAGCAGTGCAGCAATCATCTTCAGGCCGGATTTATCCACTCTAGGGATCGGTAATGACCGTCATTTCGATGGTATGACAAGTCATGTGACGTCAAGTCCTGACATGGATCTGACCTGACAAATGACATGACAGCAGTCTAGCCTGATCAGGATTTACGCTAACCCTTTCAAGGGATGAACTAGCCCGTTTCGGTAGAACATCTTGCAATTTCCGAACAACTTTCGAAACCTCCTTTTCCCCAATCTTTCTACATCAACCACCACCTCTATTGACTGTTATTCCTACTCGATATAAGCACTGATTCAGCTGTACACGTCGCGTTTACCGAGTCAATCAAAGAGTAGTGAAATGCCGCGAGCGTACACTACGAAAGATAGCCCATGGCAAACAACGCCTACTGAAGAGGAGCTCATTGGGGTAGAAGATCAGTGATTGGAGAGAAGAGACGGAAATTGCACGATAATTTGCTTTGTTTTCTCTGTTTTCTCCGGGTTCTCAGGCGTCTGCGGCTCCGGAATTTTTAGAACACTCAGCCCTATAGTCGATTCCTGGGCTTTGATTCGTCAAAAGCCTTAGTAATATATATATAAGCGGTCATATTAGCTGTCAAGTAGAAACATGTGACGTCCGCATGACCGAAAACATCTGACCTGACCTGACGGTCATATGACGAACCGTGATCCCTAATCCACTCGTACAATTTTGGAAAAACACCGAGGTCAGCCGCGTATGTAACTGCGAAATACGAGTTAGGGGGAACTTGCAGGAACTTGTACGTTCCTAGGGACGAGGGTAAAAGCGACATGCACAGTAGTAGTATCGTAGTATGCGCATCTCGTGAAGTGCGAGTTTGATGCCACTAAGAATGGTTTTCAGGTTCTTGGGATGCTGTCGACGTCTGTTTTCATGGTTCGGGGAAAACTCGATCGCCCCAGGGATTTAAACAACGACGGCTTCTCTTCATCACCTCAACCACGATGACTACTGTAGAAGATTGAACCGAGGGTGAGACACGAATCCGGTACGAAAGATGCAACGGTGGAGCTATGTCTGACCTTTGAGAGGCCTCGAGAGGGTCGGCTCAAGTCGCATATCCGCCGCCCGCACATCTCAAACATTGATGTGCAGTACCTGCAGGCTCCAGGCTCCAGAAAGTAGGCTAGATCCCTTAAAACTCTCATGCTGATAGCTGATTGCTGGATTGCAGTTCGACCGGGACTTTTCTTCCAATCAAGAACGCGAATGTTTCAACATGTTTAAGTTCTTTACATCATCTGTTTGAGAGGCCATCATCCCCACCGACCGTCTCATCTCCCCTCATTCAACGCGCTCCTGTCATCTACTGACCTCGTGGGCGTCTACCATGATCATCCGAGATGAGGCCCCTCAAATGTCCAGATCATGATTAGGGCTGCGGGAGAAAATGGATATACTCGAGCAAGCTGCCATCAAGTTCGACGTCTCCATCTGTCTGTCTCTTCCTTGAAGTACTTTGTACTCCCACGTTCATTTCGTCCTTCTAGTCATACGTAAAGCTGGTTCTTACTTCCACACTCGTTCAAAACAATTGCAGGATTGATTGTTTTCGTGCATTGCTTTCGCATCGCAAATATGTTGTCCTATGTCTACGTCTCCCTTTTCGCGGCTTCGCTCGCCAGCACATCCGTCATACCGCGCCAAGCACCCAATCCAGGTCCGATGCAAGCAATTCCTGCCAAAGCCAAAGCACCTAATACATTCCACAATGGCGCTCCTGAGTTGGTAGCCGAGCCACCAGCTTCCGGGGAGATACCACCTGCGGTATACGGCGCCCGAGACATTGACCTACCCTTCAACCGACTTTACCATGGAAACATGAAATATTTCGCCGCGGGCCAGTTGAACAGCCCAACTGGAATACAGGATGTATGGCAGCCTGGTCAGAATGACCATGCTAACCAGAGCGCTTGCGGAATACCTGATAATGCATACTCGATCAGCAAGGTGGCTATCCACCCGTACTTTCTCAAATATGCAGACCTCAGTCGTAAGTCACCACAAAGCCTTTACCGCCATTGATCTCAACTTACTAACTCGGTTCTATAGGCTACTGTATGCAAGACGTCTGCATCTCATTTTGGAAAGAAGACGGAACCTCGGACATGATGCTCAAAGTCACCGATATCTGCAGCACCGACCCCAACGACCCAACCCACTGCGCAACCCCTGCGGACATCAAAATCGACAGAACCAAAGCCTCGATCATGCAAGGCCTCACTGCTAACCCCCTGAAGTCCTACCCCCAATTGACCGGCAACGAATTCCCAGAAAAGACATGGTGGTTCTTCATGAAATGCTGGGCCGACGGCCTTCCCCAACCCGCCTACCAAGGCAACAACTGGTTCACCACCCCTGCTCTGGTCAACAATCTCAAATGGGCCCAGAACACCGCCACCACGCAATATAAGAACAACCAGGCCGCTTACGCCGCAAAAGGCTGGCCCACGTATCCCAACGGTGCTTACAACCCCAAGCGTGATGATACTACCTCACCACCTATTAGCGACTGGGTGCCAGGACAAGAGCCAAAGTGGCAGCCGATTGCGGGTGGCAAAGGATGGGGAGATTACTCCGGTGTTGCTCCGCTTTCTTCTACCACGCCTGCTTCTCACTCAAGTACAGCGGTGGGAAGTTCGACTGATTCTGCCGCGTCGTATTCCACACCTGCGTCGTCCTCGACCACAGCGGCCGTAGTTGCGAGTACCAGCGCGGAAGCTGTACCAGTGTCGTCTTCGACGT